>Ga0194047_10000045_pt1 | contig 93111 bp, 78 predicted proteins | sample JunL225m_MetaG_2_FD_160070 | JGI IMG/M metagenome (GOLD analysis project Ga0194047, IMG submission 160070) | Anoxic zone freshwater microbial communities from boreal shield lake in IISD Experimental Lakes Area, Ontario, Canada - Jun2016-L221-5m | ecosystem: Environmental > Aquatic > Freshwater... | reverse complement strand
AATCGAGACGCTGCCCGTCCAGCTTATTTAAGCGATTGCTGGCTTCCATAATATAGTGCCTCTTTTCATGCAAATAAAAAAGGCTCTACCCCATCAGGCGAACACTCCAAAACAAAGAAGCGCCGAGCCATCAAGAGAGAACCTTTCTCCATTTCTCCGAATTCTCAATTAATTTCCATACTTATTAATTTTAGCTCTAAACGTGAACTTCGTCAATGATTTTAAATTATTTGACCTAATGCGGTTGCAAGGTCGGTATTCCAATGTTAATAAGCCAAGAAGATTAACCCGTAGCCCTTCTTTATATTGCTCCCGAACTCCCATAAAAATGATGAATAAGAACAATAATGATTGCCTATAGATTAGACAATTTTTCACGCTACAAGTTTTGTGATAACATACTGTAAATCTAAAGCTGTAGTTGGATTGATTATAGAAAGTCGCTTTTTTGTATGCAACCCGTGGGGTAACGGGCTAGAGTTTGTAGCTATTCTTTTATACCTGCTTTTCAATACACCTCACAATTTTAGGAGGAAGTTCGATGTCGAACAAACTAATCGGGTTGGCGGAAGCTGCTGCTATGGTGCCGGATGGGGCAACCATATCTTTTGGCGGTTTCACTACGCAACGCCATCCTATGGCTTTTATTCATGAGCTTATCCGGCTCAGGCGACGCAATCTATATCTTTTTGGGCATTCTCCCGGCGGCGATTGGGATATTCTTATCGGCGCGGGTTGCGTAAAGCGGGTGGAATTGGCGTATGAAGCCGATGAAGCTTTTAATACTATCGGTTCACGCTGGAGGCTGGCAGTAGAGCGGGGGCAAATAGAGTGGGAAGATTACAGCAACTTTGCGATGGTTTCGCGCTTTACGGCGGGAGCGATGGGTATTCCGTTTATGCCCATTCGCAGTTTGCTCGGTAGCGATGTGCTGACAAAGGAAGTTTTAACGCCAGAACAACGCCTTGCCGACCCTCGCACCGCTTCCAAAAAGCTGGAAGTAATGAATTCTCCCTTTGCTCCGGGCGAAAAAGTGGCGCTGGTTCCGGCGATTCACACCGAGTTTGCGGTTATCCATGTGCAGAAAGCTTCTATTAATGGTGTGGTACGGATTGAGGGGCAAACCTTCGCGGATGTGCAGCAGGCTTTATGCGCCGATACCGTGATTGTTACGGCGGAGGAAATTGTGGATGAGGATCAATTGCGCCAAGAGCCAGAGCGCAACCTGCTTCCTTATTTCGCGGTTAAGCATGTTTGCCATGTTCCTTATGGGTCACACCCTTATGCCGTTTTCAAGTATTACGATTATGACCCGCGCCAGCTAAAAGTTTATCATGATGGTTCGGAGGATGACGCAACTTTCCAACAATATCTTGATAAATATGTGTATGGTGTGAAAAACCACGCCGAGTATTTGCAAGCTATCGGCGGGGAAGAACGGCTCAGTGGCTTGAAGGCTGACCCTGTTTACGGTTACAGCCCTAACCTGAAACGGAGGAGACTGGACTAATGGCAGAATATAGCTACACTCTGACCGAATTGATGGCGGTTACTGCCGCTCGTCAGATTAAAAATGGTGAGGTTGTTTTTGCGGGTACGGGCTTGCCGATGCTTGGCGCGATGTTGGCGCAGCGCACTCACGCGCCCGATTGCTGCATCATTTTTGAAGCCGGTACGATGGCGAGTCGTTTGGCGCATTTGCCCATGTCGGTAGGCGACCCCCGCGTAATGCGCGGCGCGGCGACTGCGGCGGGTTTGAGCGAAGTGTTCACTTACGTGTTGCAAGCCGGGCGCGTGGATGTGGGCTTCCTCAGCGGGGCGCAGATTGACCGCTACGGCAATATCAATAGTACCTCGATTGGCGCAGACCATCGCCGTCCCAAAGTGCGCTTCCCCGGTAGCGGCGGTTCCGTTGATATTGCATGCCTCGCGCACCGCACCGCTATTATTGCTCTGCACGAAAAACGCCGCTTCCCCGAAAAGGTTGACTATCTAACTAGTCCGGGTTGGTTAAGCGGAGGCTCTAGTCGTCAGGAAGCGGGCTTGACCAGAGGCGGTCCCCATGTGGTGGTAACTACCAAAGCGGTTATGAAGTTTAAGCCAGTGAGCCACGAAATGTACCTAGAGAGCTATCATCCCGGTTTAACTGCTCAGCAGGTATCGGATGATACGGGCTTTCATCTGGATACGCAAGACGCAGTAGAAACTCCGATTCCTTCTCAGGAGGAGTTGCGGATTTTGCGGGATGTGGTTGACCCAGACCGCATTTTCTTGAAGTAAAACGCTGAAAAGCCCCTACGCCATATTATAGCAAGGGGCTTTTTTGATTCAGACAAAGGGTTTCGGATTTCAGGATTCAATATCCCGATAGTGGAAGCGCATTATACCTGTAGCTACAAACAAGGCGCACAATCCCAGCAAGATGTATTGTATCGTCCAATCCAGCCCGTTGATGATAGGCTGCCCGTAGTGGTGGAACAGGGAGGTATCAACTACCCAATCCGGGAACTTGAAAGTTGCTTTCAAAAGCTCAATCAAGAAGCTGATAATTACCAGCGCAGTTAGCGCACCCATAGTCCAGCCCGGCTTGAAAGCGCAAAATAGGAAACCGAAGGCTAGGATAACCGCGCTTAGTATAAACCCTCCTGCAAAAGCCTCCATAGAATAGCTATTGACCAGTTTGACGTTTCCCAGTTGTAGCATTATTTCAAAAATAAGCCAGTTCAAGCCAACCACGAATGCCAGCGCAATCAGGCTGGCGGCAAAGCGCGATAGTAACAATCTCCAACGCGCTTGTGGGGTAGCCAACAACAATTCCAGCCTACCCTCTGTTTCCTCGTTCGCCCAACTTGCTGCCATTGTCACGGCATAAGAGGCAAACAGCGCCACCAGAAACAGAAAGAGCATTAGGTTCAACAGGTTTTCGTTAGTTCCGGTAGATATGAAGCCTAGTGTTTTATAAAAATCGCTTTGTAACAGGCTCAACATGCTATCCTTCATATTATTGAAAATCGCCAGCAGCAGCGCTGTATAGGAAGCGATGCTGAAACCCCAAATGAGAGCGCCTGAAGCCAGCGATTTGAGCGCAAACCAGAAGCTACCCGCCAGATAAGGCGCTTTAGGCTCTGTCAGCGAGCGTCGCTTATTTTCGACTAGGGCGGCTTTTTGCGGGAATAGCTGAAACACCCCGCTATGGTCACGGTGTAGGTACATATAGGCGGCGGCTATCACCAACGGGATGCTGACCGCTAACAGTATAATCAGCCCCATCCAGTCCATGCCCACGCTACGGCAAAGGGGCTTGCTCAGGTTGTAATAATGAAAAGGCGAAAGCGGACGCATCCACTTGAGCATATCAACCACTTCGGACAAGCTGTTCAGCAAGTAGGAGGCAGCAAGAAGACCGCCGCTCCAGCCAATCGCCCATCTACGTGAACCAAGCTGTGAAAACAGCAGCGCAATGTTACCGAATATCAGGCTGACGGCTATGGCGTTGAGCATTTGCAGGAATGCGCCGCTTGTGCTGAGTTCGGTGTTAAAGGTTGCTGCGCCTGCCACCAAACCCACTGCCGCCAATCCGCCGATTAATAGCAGCATTGCGGTTAGCCCTGCCGATTTTTGCAAGAATACCGAAAGGCGCGAATGGGGCGTACTCAGTAGAATATCAAGGCTGCCCTTTTCTTCTTCGCCTCTTATTAGATTGCTGCCGATTAAAAACGCTACTATGCTAAAAAGCAACGGGGCGAAAATCATAAACTCAACGGTAATGAAGCCGCCTAACGTATCCACATCATAGGCTTTTCCGGTGATAAAGCTCATTGAATCAACCGCGCTGACATAATCTTTGATTAGTTTGTCGCGTTCGGGTCCACTGAAAAGGGAGTTGTAGGCTTGGCTGTAAAAAAACATGAGTAGCCCAAAACCGCCGCCCCAAATTAGAATATGGTAGCGGGTGTCTCGCAGCGTTTTGAGGAATATATTGCGGAACATCATGGCGTTCACCTCCCTTCCGGTAGGGTCGCGCTTTTGCCGTTGCCGTAGAAGTCCATGAAGATGTTTTCCAAAGATGGTTCATGGCTTACAAAGTCGAGTATCTCGTATTGGGCGAAATGCTTAACTACGCTGCCCAATATTTCCTGAGAAACGATGCAGCGAACGGTATCGCCCTCAGCGGTTTCGCCTATCTCCAGTTGGTCAACGCCTTCCAGCGAGCGCAAGAAATCGGTTTGGGCTTTGCCCTTGAAGCTGATTTCTAGGTAGTGGCATTTCAGGTCTGCCAAATCGCCGATGCTACCCATTTTCACCATTTTGCCTTCGCGGATAAGCGCGACTCGGTCACAGGTGGATTCAACTTCGCTCATGATGTGCGAGGAAAGAAAGACGGTTGCGCCTTCATTACGCAGTTCGCGCAGCAGATTAAACAACTCGTGTTGGTTTAGCGGGTCTAGCCCGTTGCTTGGTTCGTCCAGAATAAGAAGGCGGGGCTTGTGCATAATCGCCTGAATGATGCCGACTTTTTGCTTATTTCCGTGAGAATATTCGCGGAACTTTTTGCTTAAGTCGAGTTGCAACCGCTCTGCTAACCCGGCGATATGTTTCCAATCAACCCCGCCCCGCAGCGAGGAGAGGTATTTCAGGGTTTGCGCTCCGGTCATTCCCGGATATAACATAAACTCGCCCGGCAAATAGCCAGTGAGCCTTTTAATTTTCACGCTATCGCTCATGCAATCCAGCCCGAAAACATTAGCTCTACCGGAAGTAGGATGAATCTCATTCATCAGCAAGCGTATAGTGGTAGTTTTCCCCGCTCCGTTGGGACCGAGGAAGCCGAAAAATTCACCTTCGGCTATATCAAGATTAAGTTCGGTAACTCCCCTGTTCCGGCCATACCTTTTGGTAAGGTTTTCGGTGCGGATTGCCCGCCCGTGCCTGTCTGTTCCTGTCACAGTCTTTGAAGGGGTAAGTGAAGTTGTCATAAATTCACCCCCTTATTTAAATTATGCTATAAATTGCCGCTATTTCTTTAGCGTTTCATTTAAATTTTATGCCGTTATGGTGTACAGGTAAATAGAATAGGGTAAAAATGAAGTAAATAAAAAAGGTCACCGCTGCTCATCGGCGACCTTCTGCGTTAGGAGAAGTTTGAAAGAAGATTTAGGAGATGAAGTTCATACTTATTTGTAAGATTGTTGCTTACAATATTTATGATACCATTTGTGTTTTGTCGCCAATATGCGCCATATCACCCTTGAAGTGTGAGCTACATCACAAAAAAACCCCGATTGCTAATATCGGGACTTAACCGCACTATTTTCTTAAAATTCCTAGAAGGGACAGCCGTGTGGCTTGAGCGGTACAACTACCTGAATGGCGGTTCCGCCCTCGCTGGGCAGTATGTTGGCTTTGCCTCCCAATAATCCGGCGCGTTCTTCAATATCAAACAGCCCCAAATGCCCCTCACAGATTGCTTTGTGTCGCGCTTGTGTCATATTAAAGCCCTTGCCGTTATCGCGTATTTCCAGCTTGATATTGTCATTTGGCAAGCGAGACATGCGGATTTCAACTTTAGTAGCTTGCGCGTGTTTGATGATATTGGTCAGGCTTTCTTGAGTAATGCGGAAAAGACAAGTTTCAAGCTCAGGAGGCAAGCGGTCGGTATCACCGATGCGATGCAGTTCGAGCTTGACCTCGAAATTGGCGCGTTCGGCTGCGCTTCGGCTCAACCAACGCACCGCCGGAACTAGCCCTAAGTCATCCAGCATAGTGGGGCGTAAATCCAACGCCAATTTTCGCAACTCATCGAGTGTAGCGGTTGCCATATCTCGCAAGGTTCCAAGGCGCGTTTCTTGCTGCTCATCGTGTGCCTGATGGCGGGCGGCATCCAAGCCCATAATAATGGCGGTAAGCGATTGGCTGGCTTCATCGTGCAGTTCACGGGCGATTCTTTTGCGCTCGTTTTCTTGTGCTGTAATTACCCGTCCAGTCATAATTTGAAGCTGGTGTTGGTCTTCCTGAATTATTCGCGCATTATCTTCTAGCCGCACCAACATTTGGCGTAAAGCTCCGGTAAACTCGCGCACATCCGGGTCATTAATCCGGGAAAGGGCTACATGGGCGCGAGGGTATCCGGCGTGAATTTTCGTAAGCGCTCTTTGCAATTCGTGGAAGGGGCGGAAAGCTCTTTTCAGCATAAAGTAGCTGATTGACCCGCTAAGAAGGGTAGCGCAACAGATGATAATTACGAAAGTAACGAAATTGAAGCCACCGGCTTCTGCTAGTTGGGCAGTAAGCCATGAGCCAATAATTGCGCTACAACTGATAATTAGCAGATTAGAAATCAGAATGCGCTGTAGTAAAGACAACTGAAACCACAAGCTCTGTTTTTCGCTGATAGCTTGTTTCTTGAATGATGCTACATGGTGCGCAGGCGCCGAAAACTGGCTATGCGTATCTTGCATCAGCGTGATTCCTCCCGGTGAGGCTGGAGTGTGTGAGTGGGTCGAATAAAATGGTTGAAAAATAGATAACTAACAAGCAGGGATAATCCTTCCCTTCTAAGTATCTCTCATGTAAGGATGTTTTGACAGTAGTTTCTACTACGGATTTTTTTCGAGCGTTTTTCTGATAAATCGGCGTTTCCATTAGAAGTATCATTGTAACCGTTCACGTGGTTGCAAATTGCAAGTAGATTTCAAAGATGCCAGCAGCGTTACAATAGGTCCAGAAGGAAAGAAACAACATCTGGTAGAGGTTCTTAATATTTTGGATGAAGGTTCTTCTATACTAATAGATGCGGTGGCGCGTTCCAATTACAACGCCGAGAGTACCCTATTCCCGCTCTCACCTGAACTGCTTAGGCATTGGCAAGAGGTGGGGCTGCTGTTCCTCTCGGTTCTGCCAACTCCTCTTCCTTACACATAATTCGGGATGGCATCTATATTCCCATCGGCACAACAAAGTTCGACACGAATTTCAGAGAGATTTTGTGACTTTGCTTTGTTGAAGCTCATGGTTTTAGGGGCGGAAGCGGCATAGCCAATATGACCATTGTTGTCTGACCTTTGATATTGAATCACTAAATTTTACACAGGTCCTGCTATTTCTCGATTATTAATCGGACACCATAACATAATTGTATGCTAATTCTCCATTTTTTCTGTCCTTGTTTTCATCTTTTGCCAGATAAGCTCTAACATAATCCACAGAAACAGTTGAATTTGAAACGGTAACTCTTAGATGTCCTGATGAGGTCATAATCACTCCATTAACATAACCATATTCGCCAACTTGGTCTTTTCTATTGAAAGCGGGGTTTCCGGGTTGTGGTACCAACTGATAAATAATTCCATCCAATTCTTGCTTTGCAAAAAAGTGGTCATGCCCATGAAAAAAAGCTGTTACCTTGTTCTCAACCATTAACTGGTGTATTGGCTTGCCCCATCCGGCACGGTTTTTATCAAACCCGTAGCTTCCATCGCCATTTAAGCCGCCCCATTCAAAGTATTTTGCGGGTTCTATACCACCTCTGGCATCCTTATCAGAACCCCCTACCAGATTATGGCTAAAGACAAATTTATAATTAGCTTGACTTTTTTCAAGAACAGCTTTAAACCAGTCATACTGCTCCTTGCCTAAAGTGTAATTCCAGTTTGCCTCAAATGAACTGGGTTTTTTGGTGGAGTACCAAAACGGGTCAAGCGTCACAAACAAAGCATTGCCCCATTCCCATGAATAGTAACCGCCCCGCTTGCCAACAAAATTCTCCTCTTTTCCGTTTCCTGAGTAAAAACTGTCAGGCTTTGGATTCAAGTAATATGTATTGCGAGCGTTAGAAGCCCATACCGCAAGATTATTTGCTTTACCGTTCAGCAGCCATCCGTTTTCACCTTCGTGATTTCCATTAACCAGAAAAAGGGGGATGGAATGACCGATGAGGTCGAAAAATTGCCTTTCTTCCACATACCGGTTAATAACCTCTCCTTCAGTTTTTGCGAACTTTTCCGTCATAAATGTATCGCCAAGGTCAATGTGAAAATCTGGTTTATCTGCCAGTATGTTGGCAAGCGTTCTCCGGTAAAGCTCCTCGTTGGTATTCTCATCCCGGTGAGGGTCGGCTTGAATGGTGAAAGTAAAAGAATCGCCGGGCTTTCGCTGTGTGTGAAAGCTGTAGGCATTCCCGGCGAGAAATTCGGTATCCCCTTGCGCCCTGTAAAGCAACCTATAATAATATTGGGTATTGGCTTGAAGATTATCAATTACAATTTCAAAAGTTTTATCTTTCTCAATAACTACCGAGTTCGATTTTGAGGAATAATTTCCGCTATCGGTTCCAAATTCTAGGTAAGCTTCAAGCTCTTTTGCTGCGATTAATTTTACCGTTACAGAGTGGTCTGTAATAAGCCCAAGCAATTCTTTCCCCAGAAAATAACTTGCTGCAACGTCTATTAAGGGAGTTGGTGAAGCTGTTTTTTGCACTGTAGGTTGAGCAGTAGGCTGAGGCGTTGGGGTAGGTTTTTTCTGAGACTGAGGCTTTAAGTTGGTTTGAATATTTTGGGTTTGTGCCTGAAGAACTGCGGTGGGCGTATCGCCGCAGGCTAAAAGCGCAATAGCGGGAGAAGCTAATATCGCCATTCTGACGAATTTGCGGCGAGTTACCATCCTTTTGGTTTGATTATCTGACATAAATATTACCTTACTTTCTATTTAGCCGTTACTGTATAGGAGTAAATGACCGTCCCGTTAGCCTTTTCTTTTGTCTCATTTTTCGGTAAAACCGAGCTAATATACTCAACCTTAACTTGCTGTGCCGATACAGAAACCCGCACATGCCCTGTGTTGGGGTATTTCACCTCTGATTTATAGGCATCTGCGTTATATAAAGCATAGTTGGGGTCAGCGGGCTCAGGCAGTGATTGGTATATTACGCCATCCAATTCCTGTTTTACGAACACATGGTCATGCCCTTGAAAGAAGATAGTAACCCCGTTTTTCGCCATCAATTGGTGAATGGGCAATTCCCAGCCGGGACGCTTTTTATCAAATTCCCAAACGCCTTTTTTATTTTTTCCGCCCCATTCATACTGATTCGCCATATCTGTGCCGCCTCGCCCAGTGCCAAGCACATGATGGGTAAAGACAAATTTATATTTGGCTTTGCTTTCTTCGAGAGTTTTCTTTAGCCATTGATATTGGACATCTCCTAAAGTTATGTCCCATAGGTCTATATTTTTATCGCCCCCGCCTCCAAGCATGCTATCTACCGGAACAGAGGAATGCCAGTAGGGGTCAATCGTAGCAAACAGCGCATCCCCCCATGTCCATGCGTAATAATCTCTCAGCTGTCCAATGAATTCCACCGCTTGTGTATCGCCGCTGTAAAAATTGTCAGGCGTAGGCTGCGAAAAATATTTGTTACGGGCGTTTTGCGCCCAAATAGCCACATTGTTTGGAGTGCCATCCAAAAGATATTTTGCGGCTTGTTCATGATTACCGTTTACTAGAAATACAGGCGAACTTTTTCCTATTTGCGCGAGAAATTGCCTTTGATAGCTGTATAGTTGCTCTACACCCTCTTTAGTAGGAGGATTTAATTTATCTACACTGAAATCATCCCCGATTGTAAGATAAAAATCGGTGCCTTCCGCCTGAACATTTTTCATTGTCTGCATATACAATTCCGAATCAAATTGTTGGGGACGTTCGGGGTGCGAATCGCCTTGAATAGAGAAGGTAAAAGCGCTGCCGGGAGTTCGCTGCGTAACAAATGAGTTTTCCAAAGCCTCTGAAAAAGAGCTTGCCCCGGGTTCACGGTATTTTACGCGGTAATAGTAGCGTGTGTTGGGTTGCAGGTTTTCAAGTAACGTTTCAACCGGCGTTGACGCTTCGCCGGTTATCGCTTTAGTCTGTACGGTGTATTTTGCCGATTCTGTGCCATATTCAACATATAATTCCAATTTTTTGACCGGTACAATATTGACCGTAATTGAATTTTTTGTGGGTCGCCCCAATATTTCCGGCATAGCAAAAGCCGGATTAACCGATACAATACCTGTTGTGGGCGTTTGTGATTTTTTTGAACCTGATGTTTGTTCAGAAGGTAGGGAGGAAGGCTGTGTCTGAGATTGCGGGCTTGCGGTGGCTTGCGCCTGTTGTGTTTGAACTTGAGGCGTAGGGGTGGGTTTTTTCTGAGTCTGAGGTATTGCGGTAGTTTGTATAGATTGTGTCTGAAGTTGCGATAATGAAGTGGGCTGTTCCCCGCACGCTACTAAGGCTAGAGCGGGAGAAGCTAATAACGCCATCCTGACGAATTTGCGGCGAGTTACCCATGTGCTGGATTGTTTATCTGACATCTAAACTACCTTACTTTCTATCTATATCTTATCGAGAATAACTGACATTTAATGTAGCGCTGGCAAGGGTGTTGTTCTTTATGGCTTCTAGCAAGGTATCCCTGTTGACCTGTGCGGGTGGCACTGTCAGCTTGGGAGAATCAGAGAGGGCATAAATTGTATAGGTATAAACTTTCATCCCGGGACCTTTAGAGCAGGGAGGCGAGTATTCAGTTTTTTTATTGACACTGTTATTTCCAAGCGTTCCAATACCTCTGACGTTACGTTCTAAGCTGTTAACATTAGCCGGAATATTATAGAGTGTCCAGTACCAATGACTATCGCCTGTCTCAGGAGTATGGTGCATAATCACTGCAAACTCTTGAGTTCCATTTGGTACTCCGCTCCAAGAAAGCGGCAACGTGGCGCTTGTCCCATCGCAGGTATAATCTTTCGATAATATACCCCCCTCTACAACTTCGCTACTTTGCAGAACAAAAGATGAGGATAATTGAGGAGTCACCTTAATAGAATTGGTAAGTATGCTGGTTGGTTTTACAGTGGGGCTAATGTCGGTTCCACATGCATTCAATATCGCTATTAGCATACAGATTGCAAGAATTTTGCTCATCATTCGCATTTGCGGTAGTCTCCCTAGTGTCTTACATCCAAAGCTGAATGGATAGAGTCGATGATTGTTCCACACGATTTTTCTCTCTTTTCTAATTGCTTTTAGACTGAGAAAGTACCATGCCAGTTCAATCATCGACTCTTCCGTTAGTTTACTTTCCCCAAGTTGGGTTCAATTCTTGGGGGAAAGAGTCTGTTTATGGTTTGGGTTTAGGCGTAGTATCCTTATTTCCTCCCTGTGGCGGCTTATTAGGGTCTTGAGTGTTTTTAGGCTCAGTAGTATTTTTGTTACCTCCCTGTGGCGGCTTATTGGGGTCTTCTGCATTTTTAGGCTCATTTGTACTCCCAAAACTTGCAGGCGCAGTCAGCTGTCCTGCATTTGTAGGCGCACTACCCGTACCAAACATAAAGTCTGTGTTTGGTAGTTGCGGCATCGCCGTTGAAGTTGAAAACATATACGCGCCTTGTGGTACGACATCAAGATTCCGTAGTTTTACCAGCGCGGCTCGCTGTGTTTCGGTAAGGGTCTTATTGACTTGTGAGAAACGTGAGGCGTAAAGGGCGGACATTTGCCCATCCAATTCTCCATAACGTTTGATGAGTGAATAAACCATTTCCTTATCTATAGTACCTCCGGTCATAGCCTTACGCAGTTCAGTCGAAACGGTGGTGCGTATCTGGGCAATTTCCTGAAGTGCGCTGCGCTGTTCTTCAATAATTCCGGTAATCAAAGCGCGTTGCTCAGTATTTAATATATTCAAGAACTCTTGTCCGCTATCACCCGTAATAGCAGTGCTGATAAAATAATCTGGGTTGTTCATTGCCGGGTAATCTTTCATGTAGAACCCGCCAAAGTAGGTACCGTGACGCTCAGGGCAGAAATATACGTCTGCATCAATACTGCCCTTGTACCAAGAAAACAACTCGCTGGCATAGGTCATTACCGCAACAAATTCTGTATTAGTCATGCTCTTTTTGAGTTGCTCATCCTCAGCCACTTCAGACCAAGTTGCCGAGTTATTAAACTCCATTTTTGCCAAATATGCCTTTTGCTCATCAGTAAACGAACTGATTATAGACCCCACCACGATTGCGCGATTGTAGCTCAGGTCGGCATCTGTTTGGTAAAGACTTGACGTATAACTAGCCACCGCCTGTATATTCAGACCGCTTGAGCCTGTCGGGACATTACCCTCTAGGTTTCTACGAAAAGCCTCCATAATTGGGAAGCGGTTATAGGCAAAGTTGGTATAAAGGGGCGCTTGCTCTTTCGCCAGCGCCACAAGCTTTGCTTTCTGCTGGTCATTCAGTATAAAGAGGACGTTATTTGCTGCCTTGCTAAGAAAAGTAGTATTGTGACCATAGCCTGCTGTATCAACATCCCTCATATACTGAAACCCAAAAAAGTCGGCTACTTTTCCGGGAGGCATAAAGGTATCTGCGCCACTGCTTCCGGTGATAAAGGCAAGCCCGCTGAAAGCAATGGTAGAGAGTTGGGCATTATCGCTCATTGCCTGCTCCAACGTATATTGGTTAGCAGTGTCACCAGCTTTGGGAGATTCCGAAGGTTGCGGCTGCGGCGTTGCTTTTGGAGTTTGCTGGTTTTTTGGAACATCCGAAGCTCGCGTTTTGGTTGGCTGCGCTTGGATTGCTAACTGGGAACTTTGCACAGCCTCTGTAGTAGTTACAGAACTGGCTGAGAGAGCCGTTTTGTCTGAGGATGCACATGCGGTTATTAACAGCAAACTCAGCATAAGCGTGATGCTTAAAAGTGGAATAAAACGCTTTTTCAAAGGACACCTTCCTTTCAAAAAAAATATACCTGTAATTGCAGTGATAACTGCCGACAGGTATATCCTAAAATATTATTGTGAAATCTCGGTGAAGTCTAAGGTATCTCGATAAAGAACAATACACCCTCACTTATATTCTCTACTCCTGCAACACCGCCATGAAGCTCAGCTATCATTCGCACTATCGAAAGACCCAGCCCATGCCCGCCATATTGCCGTGACCGCGCTTTATCCACTTTGTAAAAAACGTCCCAGATATGGGGTAGGTCGTCTTTGGGTATAGGCTTGCCGCTATTAAATACTGAAATTCTTATTCCACTTTCTTTCTTTTCCGCCGTTACTTTGATGATTCTCATCCCTTCTATATGATTTATGGCATTTGTAATATAATTATTTATAGCTCTTTCGAGAAGTTCATAATCAGCAGCCACAATTAAATTCTTTGGGATATTCAAATCGAGAGTTATACCTTTTTCAAGAAATGTAGGTTCAAATCTTTCTAATACCTTTTCAATCAATTCTGCCGCATCAAATCGGGAAAGGTTCATTTGGAACATTCCGGATTCGAGCAACGAAAGATTTAGAAGCTCTCTTACCATGTTATCCATACGATTGCATTCATCTGCTATGACGGTGCAATATTTATCAGTCTTTTCTTTATCGCCTGCCACCCCGAATTTTAGCCCTTCCGCATAACCTTTAATTACACCGATGGGCGTTTTTAGTTCATGCGATATATTTCTGACAAGCTGTTTTTTGCGCTCAACATCTAGTTTAAGGCTCTCCATGCTGCCACTTAATTTTTCAGAAATATTGTTGATACTTCTTCCCAAATTTCCAATCTCATCCTGCGAATCGCTCAAAACCCGTTTACTAAAATCAAGATTTGAAATGCTTACTGCGACATTGCTCATTTCTATAACAGGTTTGGTGATTTTCTTTGAAAAAACAAATATAAATAATCCGCCCAAAATGACCGAGATAAAACCTGAAATAAAATAAAACTGATTCGCAATCGCTACACTTTCACCGATACCTTTCATCGGCTTTCTAAGAATAATAAGTTCTCCACCAGCTATGCGTGAAACAAAAACTAATTTGGGGGCTTGATCGTTGGGTTTTTCAACTACTGTATAGATATAATTTTCTGATAACTGTTTTTGGTTATTGAGGATAAGTTGTTCAATCTCATTTGGTAAGCGAGTATCATTGGTGTCAGGATTGGGGGGGAAAGAATTATATAAAGCATTCAAGTCTTTATCGGTAATGGTGCAGCTTATACTCTCAACCCGATCAATCAAGCTTATCAAGTTAGGCACGTTTCTTTTATTACTAATATATTCCTTGCGGATTTCAGCACCTGTTGAGATGAAAATATCCTTGTTTTTGAAAATGTAATATGGCTCTAAAAACAGGGCATTTAAAAGTATCCCGCAGATTATCAGGAAAAGCATGAATAGGGCAAATATTAAAGCCAACTTTGCGCGAATTGTTCTCATGGCTCGTTCATCTCAAACATATAGCCACTACCCCGAACGGTTTTAATATATTCGCCACAACTAGAAAGCTTGGCGCGAAGTGTTTTTACGTGTGTATCAATAGTCCTAACATCACCCTCAAAATCATAACCCCATATACTACTTAAAATCTGTTCTCTGGATAGTACCCGATTTCTGTTTTTCAGGAGATAAATCAGAAGATTGTATTCTTTGCGGTTTAATTCTATTTCCAAATCACCTACCGTCACCCTTTGGGCAGCCTGATTAATTTTTAATTCTCCCACAGTTATCTCGTCAAATCTTTCTTTTTTTATCTTTCTTAAAAGGGTATTAAGCCTAGCGACAAAAACTTCATAACTAAAGGGCTTGGAAATATAGTCGTCTGCTCCTTTTCTAAGCCCTTGCACCTCATGCACCTCATCGCCTAGTGCCGTCAGCATAATAATCGGAACATCCGAATGTTCTCTTATTTCCTTGAGTACCTCCCAGCCATTATATTGGGGCATCATCACATCTAATAATAAGAGGTCGAAATCGTTAGAGCTAAAATAAAGGTCAAGGGCTTGTTGTCCATCCCCCGCCTCAATCGGATTGTAGCCCTGTTTTCTTACAATATCGCATACAAGCTCTCTAAAAACCGGGTCATCATCCGCAACAAGGATTTTTATATTCATTTGCTATTTATCCATTCTACAAAGTCCTTTTAGGCAATCATTTATACTATACAACCTATGTGAAATCTATATGAAATAATTCTATGTAACTTGTGTTTGTACCCAATACCAAAAATAGTAGTAGCTACTTACCTCATTGGAGGTTAGGTTCAAATTCGTATGGAAAAGCTTTGAAAATGCCGAAAAGTTAAACCTAGCGGAGTAGTAACAAATAAAAAGCAGTAGTGGGAAAAATACTTCCACTACCGCCCTTTGAAAAACAAGCAGATTGTTAGGGTTTGGTCTTATCTCCTCCGGCTTTTGGAGTAGTAGCTATCGGAGGGGCGGCTACTCCTATCTTTTGCGCTATCCATGCTTTAAGGGTAGTAGTAGAGAAGTTCTCGCCCTTCCCTTCTAGGTCTTTTATTGCAGTGGTAGCCGGAATGTCCGCCGGTAGCTTGAAAGCTGCATATATCTCTGATAGCGGCACATTATAAGCGGTTGCAATATCTCCAAGTAACATCCAACCCTTTATCTCTGCCGGGTCTTTGCCAGTAATTTCTACTGGCTTTCCGCTAGTATCTACCTTACCGCTGGTACTCCATAGTCCCAGCGCTTGCGCTCCCAGAATTACTCCCATAAAGATAACTACTGTCATAACCCCATACACATAATGGTTTACTTTGGGTGCCAGTCGCCTTTTTGTAGTCGTTCCCATAATTCCACCTCTTCTATAGTTCTTTCCTAGCGGTATCACCCGCCATTACCGGTTCATTTTCTTCTTTTTTGAAAGTCGGTAGCATCGGCAGACGTACCGCCAGCGCACCTGTTGGGCAACCTGCCACACAACTCATGCAGTTCACACATTCGCTGCTGCTGATACTCTTCATTTTCTTTACTTCGAGTTTGGAAGGACAGGCTTTGTTGCATAAGGTACAGCCGGATAGGCAGGTACTCTCATCGCGTCTAATTTTCAGCAAACTGGCTTTTCCTAATAATCCGATTGTTGCACCTAGCGGGCAGGCATATGTACACCAAGGGCGTTCTACGAAAAGCGATAACACTAGAGTGGTGAAAAGGATAATAGTTCCACCAAGGGCGGCTTCCTTGCCAAGATTTAACAGGGCTGACCAAGGGTCATAATCGCGAAAGACCATATACCCAACTTGAGCGGTTTCCCACAGCAACCAAGCCAACACTACATATTTGACACCGTGAAGGGCTTTATCCAACCAGCGTGGCATAGTGAATGGTAGCTTTAGATCTTTCTTGAAGAAAAGACGGCGGAAATTGTGTAACCAATCCTGAATTGCACCTAGCGGGCAAATCCAGCCGCAAAAAGCTGATTTAGAGACCAGCGTCAATCCCAACACTGCCACCAACAGCACTACATTGGAAAGATGGGTGTGCGCTACATAGTTTCCGCCGGTTGAAATGAAGTTGTAGGCGGTTTCGAGACCACCAAAGGGGCAATATGCTTCCGGGTTGGCGATAGCGCCGTTATCGCCGTTGATGAGATTGCCTACTACGTGGTAAGCAATTAATGTGGTGAAGCCTACCTGTGATGCTCTGCGAAGAAGATGAATTCGTTTGGTATCTTTTACCAGTTAGGGTTTACGGCGAATTGGGAAGGGATGTTTTTTGTCTGTCCCTGTGCTTGAAATAGTCATAATCTGCTTGCCTTTTCTTAAGGATTTGGAATGTTTTCTGACTTCAGTATGGGGCAGAAAAATCAAGGAAAGATGGGAGAAAAATCAAGATTTGGTCAAGTTTGTCGCGTAGTAATATAATTAATACTTACGGATAGGCAAGCAAGTAGATTCAAACAATATGAGGGCAACGACAATCTGTGGTAGATGCTTATCCAATTTTTGGATTAGCAGTTAAAAACCTTTACCAAAAGGAGTATGGCGTAAGCTAGTAATTTATCCCTTTTAACCTGTTTGCAAACATCCTTTTACCTTTGCGGTCACCGCTTTGAAAAATCCCAGAGCATGAGCGAATTCCCCCCTCAAAGATTGCCCGGAATGTGATATTGCCACACTGCGAAAGGGTTTTTCACCTACCGGTCTGGTTTTCACTCGTAGCACAAAAGTAAGAGCTATCGGGCTACCGGCAGGGTGAAACTGAAGGTAGCTCCCTTGCCGGAACCGGCAGACTCCGCCTGAATTGTACCGCCCATTTCTTCCACCAATGCTTTTGCAATGGTCAGACCGATACCTGAGCCGCCCAACGCTCGACTACGGGATTTATCCACCCGATAGAAACGCTCGAACAGGTGCGGTAGGTTTTCGGGAGCGATGCCTACCCCGCTATCCGTTACTCGATATTCTATTTCATTTCCCTTGTGAGATAGCGTAAGTTGTACCTTGCCGGGGGCAGGGGTATAGCGCAGGGCGTTGGTCAATAGATTGGTCAACACTTGCACCGTCCGGTCATGGTCAGCTTTGATTTGAGACAAATTTTGAGGCAGTTCGGTAGAAAACTCCAACCCTTTCTCGGCATATTGGTGTGCTAGACGCTCCATTGCTATCTGTGCAATCTCAAGCGGGTTTACCACAGCTAGATTGAGCGGTACTTGCCGCGCTTCCGCCCGTGATAGTTCCTGCAAATCATCCACCAATCGGCGCAATCGCCCGGCTTCATCATGGAGTTTCGCCCAAGTGCGCTCGTTCGATTCAATTACTCCGTCCAGCAAGCCCTCTAGGTATCCTTCCAGAGTGGCAACCGGAGTTCTAAGCTCATGAGCCACATCTCCGATCAATTCCATGCGCCGATGCTCGGTTTCCTCTAACGTGCCAGCCATCTGGTTAAAGTTATAAGCTAATTCTCCTAGTTCGTCTTTGCTTTTAGTTACCACCCGTTCGCTGTACTTTCCGGCAGCAATGCGGCGACTGGCTTCCGACATGCGGCGCACCGGTCCCGTTATCCTACCTGTAACCACCAAACTGGTAATAACTGCCACCACCATTGCCACTATTCCGGCTACCAGTAGCGCATCATTAATAGCGCCCTGAAAGGCATCCGCTACCGCCGGGTCGAGCGCACCCAACCCGCGCTGATTAGCGCCTCGTCCCTGTCCCGGTATAATTGTTCCACCCCGATACTGGCGCATTCTCCCGGTAAACGAGTCAATTGCCACCTGATTTACTGCCACCAGCAACGTCAGGGTGCCAAGCCCTATTACTATCAGGTAGGAGAGGAACAATTTGATGGATAGTCTTCCAATTACAGGGCGTTTGAATGTCGCGGCTTTCATTTTATGTCCCTAACTTCAAAACGATAACCAACCCCTCGCACCGTTTCAATATACTGTGCGTTACCGAGTGCGGTTTCCAGCTTTTTGCGTAGGTTGGCAATATGCACATCCACCACGTGGTCATCATAGTATTCATCGCCCCACACTCGCTCCAACAACTGGGCGCGGGTAAAGACTCGACCGGGATGTGCGCTGAGAGTTAGTAACAGGGTAAATTCGCGAGCAGTAAGCGGAATTATCTCGCCCTGACGTGTAACCTCATGCCTCACTTCATCAATGACCAACTCTCCAAACTTTCGGGAGGGCAAAACTGCAGGTTGTGACGTGCCACTGCGGGGTCGCCTTAACATCGCTTTCACTCTGGCTACCAGTTCGCGTGGACTGAAAGGTTTGGTTAGGTAGTCGTCTGCCCCTACCGATAGCCCCACTATTTTATCTATTTCTTCAGTTTTGGCAGTAAGCATTATGACATAGGCATCTGAGAATTGGCGAAGTTGGCGGCAAACCTCAATCCCATCTAAGCCCGGCAGCATCAAATCTAATACCATCAAATCAGGGGGAGTGGCACGCGCCAGTTCTAGAGCCGTTATTCCGTCAAAGGCAGTCAAGACCTCATAGCCTTCCCGCAGCAGGTAACTTTGTACCAGTTCCACCAGATTTGTCTCATCGTCCACCACCAGCACTTTGGTCATTGTCTTTTTCTCTCAGGTTTGGTAATTGTAATCTAACTACGGCTACTTTTATTATAGCTGATGTAAAACAAGAAAAGGCTGGCAACCCGTGGCTACCAGACCTCTACTTACTATATTAATCCGTTCTATTTGTTGTAAAGTTCCAATTCTGCAAGGTGCATGTTGAGCGAGGCGCTTTGCATTTGGGTAAAGACCCTAGTTAACTCCGGTTCGGTGACTTGTTTCAGCAAATTGTCGTACAGAGCGGCATCGTCCTTTTCAAGCTGGATGGCAGCGCTGAAGGCTTCACTCAAGGTAGCAGGCGCTGTTACCTTACCAACCCAACTATCCGCCGGAACTGCTAACCCATGGTTGGTGAACTGGCGAGCCAATGCCGTTACATGCTGGTTTTCCGAATTAACAATATTGGAAAAAGGCAACACCTGACCGAATTTGGCTACGATGGCTTGATAAGTGGCATGAGCAAGGTATTCTTCCTGAATTGCCTCACCAAGCGCGTTTACGCTTTGCTCGCTAAGTACGGTAGCATAAGCCCCCGTACCCTGACCCATTCCGTTCCGAGCGCCACTCGCACCGCGCATCTGTCCCATTCCCTGATTCATTCCCATGCCCGTACCGGGTTGCATCCCATAACCGCCACCGTTTTGCGCTCCCGGAGTGACAGTACCAATAGCATTACCTTTGTTGCCCGGTCCGTAAGCTTGCGCCTCGCTAGAAACCACTGTGGCAAATAGCCCTAGTAATAAGGCAACCATCAATCCCAATCCCATATACCATTTCGCTTTCATTATTAGTCCTCTTTCTGACTTAACTTGTATTTTTCAGTTCTTTCGGGTTCATCCCCGTCCTTACAACTGTATTATGGCTGGGAAAAGTCAAGTAAGAGGTGGTTATTAAATCAAGAATTGGTCAAGAAAAGGACAACTCTTCAAACTTACTTCATAGTTCCCATAATTATTCCTCATAGCTAAGAAGGTGTTTTAAATCTCGGATTTAACTAACCTTGTTTACTTCCCATTTTAAAACACCTTCTCAGATGTTTGGCAAAATTAAAATTCACCTCTTCCAAGATAGGCACATCCCGCCCTGAAAATATCTTGACTAATCTGTTACAAAGACGTATAATGCTTGGGCATTAAAAACTATAACGGGGCGTAGCGCAGCCCGGTAGCGCACCTGAATGGGGTTCAGGTGGTCGGAGGTTCAAATCCTCTCGCCCCGACTTTAGTCTATTGCAAAGCCCCCAATGCTGCCTTACACTATCCTGAAAAGAGGTAGTGTAATATGGTCAAGCAAGTAACATCCAGTTCAAAATCTCCTAATCAGATTGTCGCAGATAGCCCTGAACCACAGTGGCTTATTAGGTTAATCCGCCAATGGCTACAAAGCAGCATGGCAGATGGACTAAGCGATGCCACCCTGGAAGACTACCGGGACAAAGTGTTCAAATTCCAATCAACCGAAAAACTGTTCAACGTGTTATAATCTGCTAGGTAACAATATATTCACCTCGCGCTCACCCTTGTTAGTAGTTAAAAATTAAGTAATTACGGAAGTATTCCCAATGGAAAATAAAAAGAAATCCACAATTCAGATTAAAATAATCGCAGAAGAACATCCAGACGGGTGGGTGGCTTACCCCCTCGGTATTGAAGGTGTTGTTATTGGCGACGGTAATACTAAAGAAGAAGCTATAAATGACCTGCTCTCCGCAATTAAATTTCACATGGAAACATTCGGAGAGCAGACTTTGGGAATATTTGAGGATCCAATTATTAGCGCTTCGGTTGAGGAGGTCACTGTCCCTGTATAATGCCTAAATTCCCCGTTGATGCCCCTAAACGTCGTGTTTTGAAAGCGCTGGAATTGCTCGGTTTTCAGATTGTAAGAGAAGCCGAGCATATTGCGCTTGCAAGAAACAACTCTGATGGCAGCAAAACCACAATGACAATCCCTAATCATAGCGCCGTTAAATCCTCAACCCTTCAAACTATTTGTACAAAAGCCGGTATTAAAAGGGATGATTTTTTAACTGCATACGAGCGCTCAAAATAGGTCGCTACTTCCTCGGTCTGCCCCTCTTTTTCATTATCGCCCTTGTTGGTGGTGAAGCTCACTTTTGCAAATGGGCTAGTTTCGATATAGTCTTCATTTGCCAACCAGTTGAAGAATACCTTGACTACGCGCCCGTAGGAAGCGATAGAGGCGGGGGAGAGGTCTTTACCGCAATTGTTATTCGTGCGCTCGATGATGCCCCAACGTTCCGGTTGGTGGCTACGCAAGTACGTTACAAATTCGGTGGCATGCTCGATAGACACGTTTACCGGGTGTGAGCCGCTGGAATCGTAATACCCAGTGTGCTTATACCACCAAAGGAACTTGTTAGATTTATCTTCGTAATCGTGGAGGGTCTTTTCGGATAGCCCGTTGGCGCGGCAAAAATCTAGCCAACGGGTAATCATCCCGGCAAAAGGGCAAGCCTTTACGCGGTGTAATTTCGTAGTATCAGTGGTTTTAGGTTGCATTTTTCCCCCTGAAAATCAGTGGGAAGGGATGCGTTCTGACCTTTGCAATGGGCTTGGATGGGTCGCCAGAGAATCGAACTCTGAACCCACTGATTAAGAGTCAGTTGCTCTGCCAATTGAGCTAGCGACCCAAGCGAGATATATAGTAGCATATTCCGCCATACTCGTCAACCCTTTTCCCAGGGATTATGCGTTTGAAAATAGCTGCCCCCTCTAATGACCTTACAGTGAACCTGAAATTATTTTAAATTGATACACTTGCTGTATCTCGATACGAGAAGTTTGAGCTAAACGCATAATCCCTGGTCCTTGTCCCATATGGCGTTGACGTAGTCAAATATGCGTGTTATTATTAATGTTGTATAAACCTGCTGGCTTTGAATACCCGCAAGTTTATTCTTTTTTGATTTGAACAACTTATTTACTAGTTTACCCTCTCCTAACCTTTGCTATAGCTTTGGTCCGCGGAAGGGTATCTTGGCTTTAGATAATATCTTTTGAAGTTAAAAATTAGTCAGAGTACCAACTCGTGGTAGAGAAGTTACTCCGGCACGAAACGGTAAATTATCAGATTAATTAACCGTTATGCCAATACTATTAACTATCAGCAAATATTTGCCGAAAGGAGTTTTACTATTAGCAAAAATCTTCGCGTGAACGAGCGTATCCGCGTACCCGAAGTTCGCGTTATTGATGAAAATGGAGAGCAAGCCGGAATTATGCGTACCCGTGACGCGCTAAGCATGGCACGCCAACGAAATTTCGATCTGGTAGAAGTTGCCCCTAACGCTCAACCTCCTGTATGCCGTCTGCTTGATTATGGTAAATATCGATATGAACAGACCAAAAAAGAGCGCGATGCCCGCAAAACCCAGAAAGTTATTACTGTAAAAGAGATCAGGCTTGAGCCTAAAATAGCAGAGCATGACCTTAAAGTAAAAGCTCGCCTAGCGCGGGGCTTCCTTGAAGATGGTGATAAGGTTAAGATTACGGTGCGGTTCAGAGGGCGTGAATTGGCGCATACCGACATAGGTCAGGATTTGCTGGAACAGCTTATTGAAATGCTAAAAGACATTTCTATTCTGGATCAGTCGCCTCGAATGGAAGGAAAATCCCTTACCATGATTATGTCTAAGGCAACCAAATCAGAGAAGCCCGCTCGCCCAGAAGGCACTGCGCGTCCGGCTAGTGAAGCGGGAACTCCTCCCACTTCCACCGCTCCAGCAAATGTCCCGGCACAAACGCCACCGACCATTCTTAAATAAGAAGTTAAATTTAATACCACAGGGAACAGCGTTGGTTTTCCCTGTGGTATGATTTTGTCAGGTGTATATTTCGCTTTAGCCTACTTTGTTTTTTCCCAGAAATTATTGAGGGTTTCAATGAGGCGTTCCGGTATTTCCTGCATGGGGAAATGCCCACACTTTTGTAGTTCCGCATAATGCGAGCAGGGAGTCATCTCCACGAAGGGTTTTACAAACATCGGGGGGGCTACTTGATCGTATTTTCCTGACACATATAGGGTAGGAGAAGTGATTGCCGGACAGACTTCTTTGAATTTTACGGTGTAGCCGCTCCAAAGAGTTTTCTCAAGCGTTCGGTTATCGCTGCATATTACATCGTTCATCACCAGTTCAGCTTCCCGCTCCGGTAATGGTTGATAAGTATAACGGCGCACCGCAAATTTTCTAACACGTTTGTAACGCCGTAAAAGAGGTTTTACCGCTATAATCAGCCAAACCATCACCCAGCTAATCCACTTGAAGATAAAGTGAATCCAGTTGTGAGGGTCATAGTACGCCCCACCAATGACCACCAGTTCGCTGATTCGGTCGGGATAACGTGCTGCAAAACGCATCGCTACCACTCCACCCCAGCTATGACCTACTAGCCTTATCCGTTGCAACTTCAAATGATCCAGCAACGCCAGCAAATCTCCCATGTAGCGTTCAATGCTAAAGTCGGCGCGGCGCGATTCTATCTTGCTATCGAACTGTGAAATACCGAAACCGGGCGCATCATAGGCAAGACAGGTTATTCCTTGCTGGCAATAGTTTTCAAAAAGGGACAGCCAATCATCTTGGCTACCTGCCCAACCATGCACAAAAACAATGGGAGTAGCAGAGGCATCCCCTTTAAACAAGCGGTAGCGTATGTTCACGCCTGCACGCCGGAAAGTTTTAACTTCTATTTCGTCCCAGCACAATTACTGCCCCCAACACTCCAGACACTAGACCTAACCAGAAACCTTGAGTAAAATTGTTGTTTTTTGGAGCTTTATATACACGGTAATGGCGCATATATTAGCTCCTCTTGGTAAAAAGGGCGGAAACTGCGCCACGCAATGCCGCCAACAAGGACGCAAGTCGTACCATTGGAGATACTACACCCTCACCAACGTAAATAGCCGTACCACGCGCCGTATCGGCGGCTTCATTGACTTTATCAATTAGCGGGCTAACTTTATCACGGGTGAGGTTGTTAAGCACCTGTATCAAAGCAGCTAGGATTGCCACAAGCGCAGTAACAGCGATTAGTAAGCCGCATGCGAATATCGACATCATACTTAAGGATACATAGGAAAGTTTTCGCAGAAAATCGGTATCAACCCAAATTAACACCGCGACGAGAGCTGCAATTAATACTACTACCGCGATGCCGCTAAATATCGCGACTTTTTTCATTTAGAGAATGCTCCTTGTGATTTCGTTTTCACTTTTTATTGAGGCTTTACTTTACGAGCAGATTCAAATTTGCTAAAAAATAACGAGCTTAGTATAGCATAATTTGTATTGGATTGTGGAGGCGTAAGCTCAAATAAGCAGGGCTGTTGCAAGAAAGGAATTGTCCCCTATAAAAACTTTTTAATAGGGGGTTTGACAAAGAAATAGGTTCGGATTGGTAGGGGCGCAACGCGATGCGCCCTCGTTCAACTCCTCTTCCTTACACATAATTCGGGATTCCATCAATCTGAGGTAGATATAGTGCAGAGGCTTTCACACCGCAATCCTGAAAACCTGTATAATAAGCTTGTCGAAATAATGTGGAAAAGATAGAGTAGGCTAAAATATTAGCTCTTATAATCAATTCTAGCGAATACTTGTGAGATAAAATGGCAAAACTTAAAGATAGCGCAAAGGCGCCGGACAAAAAGAAGTCGCGGCGGGGTTGGTTTTTATTATTATTTGTAGCTTCGGCGTTGGTTGTAGTCTGGCTAAAACGGCGCAATGCTAAAACGCAGCAGCCTGAAAAACCAATAGAAGCCCCTCCTCAAACAACTTTTAAGCCAAAAAAGGATATACCAGAAATAGAAGAAGCGGAATAGTTGACCGCTGAACAGGATTAATTAAAAAAAGCCCCCTCTCAAAACGAGAAGGGGCATTTTTATAACTACTTTTTCACGGTAGAGTTGTACTCATCCAATTGTTCATTGGACTTTTTGGCAGCATCATCCAGCAATTGCTTGGTAGTGCCGCCTTTGGTCAGCAGTTGATCCATCGCAGCCTCGATATTTTGGCGAGTTGAGATGAAAGTGCCGAAAATTGCGCCAGCGGTCGGGAAACCGGAAGGCGAAGCCCGCAACTGGTCAACCGCAATCTGGAATTGCGGGTATTTAGCCAGCGTGTCCTTCATATCCTGTACATTGTAAGCAGCTTTGCGTATAGGATAGTATCCGGTATTGGCAGACCAATATGCTTGAGTTTCAGGCTGGGAAGTCCATTTAACAAAATCCCAAGCGGCTTCCTGCTGCTCTTTGCTACCTTGGTCGGTAATCCACAGTGAAGCTCCACCGATAATTACGCCACCGGTTGCACCTGTAGGGCGTGGCAAATAGGCAACCCCAACATCTACGCCTTTTCCGGCAGTTTGAGCGCTACTGAGGTAACCGCGTAGGTTAGCGATGCTGTTAAAGGTAATTGCGGATTCACCAGTTACAAAGGAGGAGTCGCGAGCGGTACTATTTGCGCCGCCATCACGTCCAAAATATTTGGCAGGAGCTTCATCTAACAACTTCTTCAGGAAGTTAGGCCAGTTGGCGCCGGTATCGGTGTTGAAAATGAGTTTGGAGCTACGAGTTTCACGTCCGTTATTAGGATCGGCGAAAAGGGCATTCTGAATCGCCAATTCTTGTTCGAACAACCAGCTATAGGCGGTAAAGCCCGCGCCATACTGGGTTACTTTGCCGCTGCTATCCTTTTTGGTGAGTTTCTTAGCAGCATCAAACACTTCATCGTAAGTCCAGATGCGTTTTTCAGTATCTAGCCCGGCTTCCTTGAAAGCAGCCTTGTTGAAGTACATTACCGGGGAAGAAGTGTTGAAAGGCATCGAATAGAGCTTGCCTCCAACGGTATAGTAGTTGCGAACTGCCGGTTCAATGTCGCTGACAACATCCAACTTATCGCGGTCAATAAAATCTTGCACCGGTAGCACGCGCTTGGAGTCAATCATACGCTGAGTACCGATGTCGTAAATCTGCACTACGCTGGGCAAACTGCCGCCCGCTTGTGAAGTATTGAACTTGTTTAGGGTAGCATCGTAATCAGGTTGTTGAATTGCTTCAACGTAATATTTGCTCTGGCTGGTGTTATATTTGTTAACAGTTTGCTGTACAACGTTACCCAATGCGCCAGTCAAACCAAACCACAAGGTTATTTTTAGCGAACCGGCAGGTTGCGCTACGGGCGGGATAGGAGTAATGGTGGGAGCAGGAGCAGCGGCAGCGGTTGTCGCACCAGCCGCAGTGGTGGCGGCAGCGGTCGTTGCAGCCGCAGTAGTAGCGCCAGCCGCAGTGGTGGTGGTAGCAGCGGTTGTTGCACCAGCCGCAGTAGTAGCCGCAGCGGTAGTGGCTGCTTTGGTGGTAGCAGCAGTAGTAGCAGGGACGGGAGTCGCGGTATTGTCACCGCAAGCCACCAGCATAGCAGCCAACATAATGATGACCATCGCCAGCGAAATCAATTTCCATGATTTACTGATTTTCAAAACCTTCTCTCCTTCTTGTATAAAATAACTTCAACGACAACCAACACGCCTATGCCGGATAAACTCAGGCGTATTACCCTTTAAGCGCACCGGCGGTCAAGCCCCGCACTAATTGGCGTTGACCGAAAACGAGCAATAGCAGTGTTGGTAACATCACGATAATTGTTGCCGCCATTTGTAAATTGAATACTGCAATTTCGGAAGATCTGAAAACCGTAATGCCGACCTGAGTGGTACGCCATTCAGGGGCATCTATTACTAATAGGGGCCAGTAATATTGGTTCCAGGTATTCAAAAACGCATAAACCGCCAGAGTTCCCAGTGCAGGGCGCGATAATGGCAGCAATATAGACCATAGATAACGAGTACGCCCACACCCATCTATAATAGCGGCTTCGTAGAGGTCACGCGGTATTGTCATAAAATACTGACGCATCAGGAAAATACCAAAGCCAGTTGACAGAAACGGCACAACCAAGCCTTGATAACTATCTTTCCAGCCCCAGTTTGAAATAGTCAAATAGTTGGTAATAATTGTAGATTCCCAAGGTATCATCAAAGTACCGAGGATAATAAAAAAGAAAATGTTCTTGCCCGGAAAATTAAGGGTTGCCAGCGCGTAAGCTGCCAGCGATGAAGTAAAAAGTTGTCCAAGTGTAACCAGAAGTGACACCACAAAAGAGTTGAGAATCCAGCGACCAAGATTTTTTTCTATTTTAAAGGCATCCCCGAACGCCGAGAAGTCTAATTTACTGAAATCTGGCAATAATGTTGGTGCAATTGTGGGTCCCTGCAATGCCAACGAAAAAGAAAAAAACAGCGGAAACAGCACAATCAATGAAGCTGCTACCAGCAAAATATAGGTAGCCACTTTCTTGATTAGGCGGATTGCCTGAAATGAGCCGTAGTATGAATCTGTTTTAACTAGACCGGTTTGTGCGCTCATTGATAATGCACCTTCCTGTCCAACGATTTGAACTGAATAAATGTCAGCACGAGTAAGACCACGAACAGCACCACCGATAGCGCGGAGGCAAAGCCGTAGCGGTTATCTTTCCAGAAGGCAGTAAAAATAGTGTAAACCAGTACGTTGGTAGTGCCATCGGGACCTTCATTACCTACTAATACGTTAAATTGGGTGAACGCTTGGAAACTGGAGATAACCGAAATGACAAACAGGAAAAGCAACGTAGGGGTTAATAATGGCAGCGTAATAAATCGAAAAGCCTTCCAACCACCTGCGCCATCTATGAGACCGCTTTCGTATAAATCCTGCGGGATTGCCTGAATGCCGGAAAGGGTAATGATAAAGTTAAAACCGAGCGAAGTCCAAATGGTCATAAAAGCTACTGCAGGTAACGCAGTTAGCGCATCGTTAAGCAAAGTGGTAGATTTGATTTGAAGTAAATCAATTAGCCATTGGGTTACTTTTACGTTTGGGCTATAGATTAAAGACCAAATAACCGCTGCACTGGCTACAGAAATCGCCACGCTGCTGGTAAAAATCGTACGGAAAACGCCGATTATCTGCACTTTAGCGGTTGCCAGCACCGCTAACGCCAGCGAAGCAATAATCCCAAGCGGTACTACCATAATGGTAAAAATAATAGTAGTCCAAATGCTACGTAAGTATTCGGATCGTCCACTATCGTCTAGGTTCAAGATGCGTGAATAGTATTTTACATCGTTAAATTTAACCGGGTCGCCTTTAGCATCGGTAATAAAAAAGCTAAGGTAGATCGCCCGGAAAAATGGAATATATGTAAAAGCTATAAATATTATCAAAGCAGGCAACATGTAAAGCAATGCCCAAGCAAACTCAATCCGGCGATTTCGCGCTACATTGCGTTTTTCTTCAGGAGTACGCTTAGGCACAATCATTACAGGCTCACCAATTGCGTTAGCCAATGACCCTTTTTCATACGCCTCAGTAGAAGTTTCCTGTTTTACACTCATTGAGGGTATCCCTTTTATTGATTACAATACGCCCAGATAAATAATTTTGAGAAAAGAATAAAAATTATCGCTCTAAGCTAAAGAATACTAGACTCTTCATGTAAAGAGCGGATTAAGGAGTTTTTAAAAAGATTTTAACATCTTGTTAGCATTCAGGAGCGAGGTGGAAAATCGTAGGAATAATCCAGTCTCACCAACGCTGCATGTATCCAGCTTTCCTCATGTTCATTGGCAATATGTAGCCAGTAAATACTACCCAACAATTCCGGACCGATTACATACCCATCGAATTGAAATCTGTTTCCTCGTTGAGCAGTTCGTAATACTGTCCCTTGCTCCATAGAAGGCGATTTGCGGATATTTGCCAACTCCACATTTATCATTCCGCTTCCAAGCTCTGCTCTGATAAAAGTAGCTACAACTTCTGTTTCAAAAACAGGCTTATTGGCAAATAACTCATTTTGGAAAAAAGATTCGAACTCTTTTTCAACATCAAAATTAGGCAACATAGCTGCCGGGGGTGGCGGCAATTCTTCGGGATGCGTAAGCGCGTGATTAAAAAACAAGGCGCGATCATCATCACCTATCATTGATGGTATTTCACCAGAAGGAGCTATTTCGTAATCAGCTTGTTCAAAATCCGCTTCTGTAACCTCATCTTGCTGCGGTTCTTGATAGAAATCTGCAAAAGTGAAGGGCTTCAAAGGTTCTTCGGGAGTATATGCTGGCATTTGGACTATATCATGCAGAACTGTTTCGGGTTCTATCTCAGAACTAGAAGAACTCTCTTTAGCCGGTATGAATTCTGACTCACCTATAAATAAATCGTTTAGCTCAAAGCTATGTTCCGTTGGAATCGCAGTTGGAATATCATCCATCCAAACTGGTAGTGGCTTTACTTCAGGCTCAGTAGCTATTTCTACATTATTCTGACCTGAATTAACGAGAGCTTGTAATAGATGCGCCCATGGAAAGCCTGCACCGGGGTCGGCGGCACGCTCTAGCCTGTCTAAATGAGAATGCCCGATAATATGCTGCTCATCGGCAAGTATGTTCCATTGAGCCAACAATTGGCGGTGTAATTCCAATGCCGCTTCATACTGTTCTTGAGTGAGTGGTTCCCCACTATAGCCCTCATATTCAATCGAAATGGTTATGGAATTCAGATTTACGCCCTCTCTTAACGCTTCAGTAACCCAATCAAGGGTAATATCATAATCTTGCACTATACCGTTAGCCCAAGCAGTATCTTCAACTGCCACAAATTGCCAGATACGCCCATCCCGTCCCACACCGTAGTGTGCCGAAACTGGGTAATTACCTAAATCGCCGTTAAAATACCGAAACGTATCTTCCAATGTCCCCTGCATGGTATGCTCAACTATAGCTACCGGATGCTGCTGTCCGCGCCCCTTCCAAAAATTCTTTACCGGATATAATTCAATGGAAATAGCAGTTGTTTGCATACTCTCCCTTAATTAGTGAATTCTATTTCTATAGATTTATGTATATGATTTGATTGCTGCGCGTTATTAGTGATGATTCCTAAAAAAGATTATAGCTTAAATTCCGAAAATTATCATAATCATAGCTAAAAGCATGCTTTTATGCAATCGTCAGGTTTGAAATTTGAAATATATAAATATATCGGCAACATTGCGCCTTGAAGCTCAAACTGTTAAAATCCTTCCTGTTTTGAGGCTTGCAGCAAATTTCAGAAAGCAGTGCTGGTTGGATAAAAACCTAAAACCCCTAACTTATAAAAGAATATTACTCACCAACCCATGGTTTGAACGTACACTGGGTTTGCTGGTATTTGCCGGATATATCTTGTGGCTGGCGCTACCAACCCGAATACCGGCTATTACACTTTTTGGGTTGGCGTTGGCGGGAGTAGCAGCGGCGATATATGCTAAACAACCTGCAAGAGCGAGAGAATGGGCTAAAATCCTTTTAAAGCCTAAAAACCTGTTGCTTGGCTTGATTTTAATAGTGGCGGTTGGAGTCAGATTGCCCGGTATCTCCCAGAGTTTGCCCTACCTCGATAACCCAGATGAGCCTACAACCGTAACTGCCGCAATCAAGATGCTGCAAACGGGTGATTTGAATCCGCATTTCTTTCGCTGGCCCAGCCTACCATTTTACACCCAATTTATTCTATCTTTACCTCAATTCCTGTCAGGGGTCGGTAGTGGGGCTTTTACAGGATTGAACCAAATTGTGCCGGATAATTTTTATCTGGCGGGGCGGCTTTTATCGGCTACGCTTGGTATTGCTACGGTGGGCTTAATCTATCTAATCGGGCGCATCGTCTATTCCTCGGCAGCAGGTTTGACCGCAGCTTTTATTCTGGCAATTATTCCACTACATAGCGAAAACTCACGCTATGTTACGCCCGATATTATGGTGGGCTTTTTTGCTACCCTGACTTTGTTGTTTGCGGCTTTGATTTACAAGACTGGACAGCTAAAGTGGTATTTATGGGCGGGGGTTGCGTCCGGTTTGACTATTGGCACAAAATACAATGTGGCAATAGTGCTGATAACAGTAGTTCTGGCGCATTTCCTGAGCGAGAAACGCAAGGGAATAGGCTTTGTCAGGCTTGGCGCAACAATAGGGTTAGCGTTGGGTGTATTCATCCTAACTACCCCCTTTCTAGCGCTGGATTTGAGCGGGTTCTTGAATGAAATGGCTTTCCAAGTGCGCCATTACACGCTAGAGGGACACGGCGCAAACTTTACGGGAGAGAGTTGGAAAGCCTACCTATCCTATATATTCAACGAGGCGTTTGTATATCAGGGTGTAGTGGCTTTGGGCGGTGGAATCCTGCTGGCGTTGATACGGCAGAGTCGCGCTGACTGGTTGATTTTATCACTCCCTGCAACAGGTTATTTCTTTTTCTCATCGGCATTGGTACACTTTCCCCGAAACCTGATTCCGTTATTGCCATCAATGGCGCTGCTTGCCGCTGAATTTATTCTGTGGCTGACAGTGCAAGGTTTCAAGCTGTTTCAGGGCAAAATGCGCGATAGCAATAGCCGGTTAGTAATAAAAACCTTTATTGTGGTAATATTAACTCTGGGATTTTTCTTCTTTGGCATACGAAATAGTATTTTAACAACGCGCTATAATTTGCAGCCCGATACAAGAATTCAAGCGGGAGCATGGATTACCCAAAACCTCCCGGTTGGCGCAAAATTGCGGCTAGAGCCTTTTACGCCATATCTTTCGCCTGAGCGTTTTCAGGGCGTTACCGAGCAACGTCCTATCGGCGGGAGAGGTCTGGAATGGTATCAGCAACAGGGCTACGATTACCTAGTAGCCAGTAGCTATGAATATAAAGAGCTTATTGCAACCGACCCGCAGGCTGCTTTGAACTACAGCGCAATTTTCCAAGAAGCGCAACTGGTAAAAGAATTTCCGGGGGATAGCGCAGAACGCCCCGGTCCGACAATCAGGATTTATAAGGTGAGATAATACCGAATGTTCAGTTTATCCTTCTCAGGTTCTGGTAGTGCAACTATTGGCGCGGATGTTAGCCCAATCATTCCCGACACTGAAGACAAGTTTATAATGGTAGTGGTTCCTACCTACAATGAAGCCGAAAATTTACCCTCTCTGCTAAAAGTTTTATTTGGCTTGGGCTTAAACCTACGAGTTCTGATTGTAGATGATAACTCGCCCGATGGAACAGGGCAGTTAGCAGCCCAATTAGCAGTGGATGATTACCCCGGCAAACTTGAGGTGCTTAAACGACCCGGCAAAATGGGCTTGGGGTCGGCTTATATCACTGGTTTCAAGCATGCCTTGAGTAGAGGGGCTAGTTTCATCGTTGAGATGGACGCAGATTTCTCGCATGACCCAAAGATACTCAAAGAATTTGCGCGGGTTATAAAGAAAGCCGATGTCACGGTCGGTTCTCGCTATGTAGCGGGCGGCTCAATTGATGAGCGTTGGAAACTTATCAGACGCATAATTAGCAAGGGCGGCTCAATATATGCGCGGGCGGTTCTGCGCTTGAAAGTGCATGATACTACCGCCGGGTTCAAAATGTTCCGTGCGGAGGTCTTGCGAAAATTGCCTCTGGAAAAAGTGCGCTCGAATGGCTATGCTTTTCAGGTTGAAATGGCTTATCTCTGCCAGAAATATGGCTTCAAAGTAGTGGAAGTCCCGATACATTTTAACGACCGAGAGTTAGGCAAATCCAAAATGAGCGCAAAAATAGCTTTAGAGGCTGCTTGGAGAGTCTGGCAAATAAAATTCCGCTATTAAGCATTTGCACTTTCTTTACATCTAACCGACGTTATTAACAAATATTCCGTGCTAAAATTACTTATTAGGTTATGCAAAATAACCTGGTAATTTTTCACGTTTTAAAATGTTGTTAAGGCAGGGGGGGAAATGTCTGCCATTTATCATAATTCCACAGCGTCGCGTCAGCAAGGGCATAAACAAAAACGAATTTTAATTGTTGAAGACGACCCTAGAATTGTGGATTACGTCTCAATCTATTGCCAATCCGAAGGCTATGAAGTTACGCATGCGCGGGATGGAGTAGAAGCGCTCGAATTATTTAAGCAGGTACAACCGGATTTTGTGCTGCTTGATTTGATGCTACCTCGTATGGATGGATTGGAAGTTTGCCGCCAGATTCGCATCACCAGCGAAGTGCCTATAATTATGGTTACAGCGCGTATAGATGAGGTTGATAAATTGTTAGGGCTTGAAACAGGGGCGGACGATTATCTGACCAAACCTTTTAGTCCGCGCGAGTTGATGGCGCGTATCAGGGTAATATTCCGGCGGTTGGAGAAAAGCCCTAAAGATGAGGTTGTCAATATTGAAACTGAAAAAACGCTTAATCTCGGAAGGCTTTTCATAAATTTTGATACCCGCGAAGTAGCTATTGATAATAAGATAATACCTTCGCTAACCAATAAAGAATTTGAATTACTAACTACGCTGGCGCAACAACCCGGTCGCGTCTTTACCAAAACTGAACTGGAAGAAGCGCTTTACGATTGTGATTCTTTGGTTGCCTCGCGAGCAATAGGGGTACATATATCAAATTTACGGGCAAAATTGCCAAATTCGCATTTGGTAGAAACGATACACGGTGTAGGTTATAAACTTTCGCGTGAGGCGGTGTAGTGCATGCGACTATCCCTGAATGTAAAAATCATCTTGAGTATGACCGGTATGGTTTTCCTTACATCTTTGGCTTGCTCAGTAGTTTTCCTTATAATTATAAATAATCAAACTCGTGAGTTTGAATCACGGCTCGAAAAGGTGATGTCCCAAACAGCTACCCCACCACCCGCTACCGATATAATTGATAAGCTCAAAACTATTATTAGTAACCCTGAGCTTACGGCGGAGGCGCAATTAGCGCAGGTGCGGCAAAGCATTCGTAGTCCACAGGTGGATCAGGATAGAATCCGGCAGGCGGCAGCCGATAGCGGTTGGCCCATCCAGTCGGGGGGGTTAGTTGTGTCAAACAACCAAAATCAGAATCCAAACACGGGAGTTGCGTATAAAATCAGAGATGATAGCCTTCCGGGCTATGTTACCAGCCCTATGTATAATTCAATTATGATTGCCTCTGGAATTTCCGCCCTGTTTGCAATTGTGCTTGGCTTTTTGCTTTCGCGCACTGTAATTAGTCCACTTCGCAAACTCGAACAAGCCAGCGAACGCATAGCGGATGGCAATTATAACCTACTAATAACACCTGAAGGCAAGGACGACTTAGGGAGGTTGGCAGCCAGTTTTAACAAAATGAGTAAAGCTTTGCGCTTGACTCAGCAAAAGCGTAAAGACCTAGTTGCAGATTTATCCCACGAATTGCGTACTCCTTTGAGTAGTGTGCAGGGCTATACTGAAGTTTTGCGGGATGGACTTGTTACCGATTCAGTCAGAAGAAACAATATTTATGACCATATATTGCTGGAAGTACAGCACATGTCGTCAATGGTCAACTCGATGCGCGAATGGATTAATAACGAGCAGTCATTGGAAACGGTCAGACCGGAAGAATTTGAAGTAGAACCTGAGTTACAACTCATTATAAATCGCTTCCGGCATGCGGCGAAAGAAAAAAACATCAGTCTTAGCCTCGATGTAATCCAACCTTCACCCCATGTGTATGCTAACCCCGAAGCCTTAAGCCATATCTTGAGTAATCTGATTGATAACTCATTGCGATACACTCCGGTAGGAGGGGAAATCCGAATCGAAGTCAAAGAATTGACAAAAGAACGACAGGTTTATTTTGAGGTACGCGATAACGGTTGCGGTATTGCTCATGAACACCAGCCATTCGTGTTTGAGCGGTTTTATAGGGTGGATAAGAGCCGCGATCGGGGAACAGGCGGAACAGGATTAGGGCTGGCAATCACGCGAGATGCCATTCAGGCGATGGGAGGCGAAATCCGCTTGGAAAGTGAAATCGGTCAGGGAACGCGGGTAATGTTCAAATTACCCTCTATACCCGTATCGCATGCTATCGCGGTTTAAGCTAATAGCGGATAACCTCTAGCTAGGAGCGCAACTTCAGCCCTCCCTACTTGCTACAAACGCAAATATTCATGGAAGCGTATTCAAGCAGAATAATTTGGCAAAAAGACTACGTGAATAATTTCAAATTATTTGCCCTTTTTTGCATGATGGATGTGATATACTTTATTGCGTTAATTACCATAATGTTATATTTTTATAGTTAAGTGGTGATAAACTACTATTCTCCTGACATGCCTATAGTGCGGCACGAAAGGGTGAATTGAGTTCTAATCATATGTTTTAGCATTTTGGTTCGGTTTATATATCTATGCCTCTCAAGGGAGTTGTTCGCAATCGATATCAGATACTAGAAGAAATCGGGCGGGGCGGTTTCGGGATTGCTTATCGCGCCCGCGATTTATTGGTAAATCGAGATGTGGTAGTAAAACAACTACATGAACAATTCTCCGCCGATGAGTCGAACCCCAAAGCGCGTCGCCTGTTTGAAACAGAATGGCAAGCGCTTGCCAGTCTTAGCGAACATCCCAACATTGTACATTTAACCGATTTGCTGCGTGACGAAAACGCTTATGTTATGCAATTTATTAGCGGCGGCAACTTGACCGAGCTAATCAAGAGCAAAAGTAAGCTTCCGCTATTGCAATCTGTTATCCTAATGGCAGAAGTATGTAATGGTCTTACCGCTGCTCACCGTCTCAGGATTGTGCATCGTGACGTGAAGCCCAGCAATATCCTGCTAACTTTCGATGGACATGCCAAGATAAGCGATTTCGGGATAGCCCACCAACCCCATGAAGGGCGCGAAGCCGATCTAACGGTTAGCGGCTCGAATTTGGGTACAATAAACTATATGGCTCCAGAACAAGCACGTGGAGATAATCGCATTACCCCTGCTGCCGATATTTATTCGGTTGGGGCAACCCTATACGCTGCTATAACTGGACGCTATTATCTGCCCTTCCGCGCCGTCAAAAGCGATTTTGACTACGATACGATGGCTTACAACTTCAAGCTCGTGCGCGAGCGTACTCCCGACAAACCAAGCAAATATAATTCCTACTGTCCGCCCATGCTAAATGCAGTGGTACTAAGATGCCTTGAAAAAGAACCAAAAGAACGCTATAGCAGCGCCGATGATGTGAGTACAGCCTTAAACAGGGTGCGTACCTTGCTTGAAAATGAGCGAGATAAAGCCTACGCTGAAGCTGAAGCTGCTTTCAATATTGGCAAATGGCTTGTCGCCATAAAAGCTTATGATAGAGTGTTGTCTATCGAAGATGCCTACCTTGAAGCTGTAGAACATCGAGAATTCGCGCAAAAATGGCTTAGTCCAGATGATGAAGAACTGGCGTATCCGGTAAAAGAACCTGATACCAGCAACCCTCCCTCCCAATCAAAACCCGCTATTTCGGATAGGGCAAAGGTGGCTGTAATTAACGCCGCATCACAGCAACCCGCGGATAAACCTATTGGAGCAGAGTTCTCCCGAAATGGGTCTGCTGCCGACTACGGGAATTTACCCCACTATGCTAACGCTCACTATCTGAACTCACAACGCGAACTAAACCCAACTCCAAACTCACAAATTTTATCCGGTAATGTTGAGCAAGGTTACGAGAATTTAGGGGGAAATGGCGCTGCAAATAATAGGATACCAACAGGGGAATTCGGTAAGGACGGCTATGCTAACCAGAACTCGCAAATTCCAGAAACCTTTGTACAAGAACATCCCTTAGAAAAAGATATTCCTACAATCTTGCCCCCCTATAAACCCAAATTGCAAATACAATGGGCGTTACTCGGTATAATTGCGATTTTTATTTTGGGCGCTGTGTTGGTCATTTCTGGCTTTTTCATTATCAACGGACAGAGCAATAACAAAACTGTGATTGCTTCAACAGCGGCGATTGCTACAAATACTGTTGGCGTGAGTTCTACTGCTCTGTCAGATATTCCGACCGTTACGCCAAATATAGAGGCGACTGCCGCGTTTTTTGCAGCATTAACAGCCACCGCTCAGCCCACAGCTACGCCACTTTCAACCGCTACGGCATTACCCCCAACTGCTACTGCCGAGCCAAAAATTCCGGTAGTGGTTAAATCGTTATTGGCAAAAAGTTATAGCGGTGGTTTGAACGGTACAAATATAGATACTTTCGAGCCAAGCGATACCCTGTACTTCATAATGCAAATCAGCGATGGCAAACCCGGTGAAGAATTGACACTGGAATTCAGGGTGCGTGGCGTGAACCAAGCTTTCCTAACAGATAAAACCAAACTTACGCAATCAGACGGAATTATCTCTTTTGCCAAGCCTTTGACTTATATTTTACCTGCTAATTATGATTTAGTGATAAAATTTAACGATAAAATCGTAACAGGTCCGATTCCTTTCAAAATAGTTGCCAAAGCTACCACTGCTGCGCCGACTACTACTACCGTTGTGCGAACTACTGCGATTGTCACTACCACTACGGTTGCCGCAACCACCGTTGTGACAACCACTCCTCCGGTTAGCGCCACGCCCTCTCCAACTACCGCCGTTGCCACCACCAGCGGGACTACCCCTGCCGCAACTACCGCTGCGCCTACCACAACAGTTGCGACTACTACAACTCCATCGCCAGCCACCTCTACTCCTTAACATGCCACCTATAAGCAGCAACGCGGATTTACAGGCGTGCGCTAACCGCTGGCTAAATTTGCTGTTAGGTAAGAGCATATCCGGCAGAATTCACCCTCTCTCGCAATTATCACCCTTAAAGAGACAGAAGCGGTTGCCGCAAGAGGCTGATAGAAACGACTCTGCCCATGTAGTGTTGGCGCAAATCGCACGGCGCGTGTTAGGGATTGCGTTGGAAGGCTATGAGCCTGAAGAAGTTTACCCGCTCGAATGTCTTAAAATTGCGAAGGCTTGCCCAGAAGAAATTGCGCTAGAGATAACGCAATTAAAGCCGCCGCTTTTAAATGCTAAGAGTCTCGCGAATCTACAAATGGAGAAAGCAGGAGAATCGAAGCGCAAACGGGCAGGGTCTTTTTATACGCCTCTGGCGCTGGCAGCTTATATTACCGAACAAACCATGCAGGATGCGCCGGTTGGGGCGATTATAGACCCGGCTTGCGGGGGTGGGGTGTTTTTGCTAACGGCTCTGGATAAGCTGTGCGAGTTAGAATCCTGTACAGCCCCCCATAAACTGGCGGAAAAGCTTTATGGACTGGATTTAAACCCCGATGCTGCCGACCTTGCCCGGCTTACCTTATTTATGCGTCTGTACGAACTGGAAGGGCAACAATCCCTCGAAACCCTGCTTATGTTAGCACACCATATTAGGAGCGGAAACGCGATAATTTCTGACTCGCCGGAGAAACTGAAAAACCTTGACCTTTTTGATAATCCCGGCGATGGCGCATATCTGGCAAGCTTAATGCCTTTCAATTGGCGTGAGGAATGGCTGGAAGTATTCGAGCAAGGCGGTTTTGCGGTTGCGCTTGGAAACCCGCCCTATATCGGTTTTAACGATTACAGCGGCGTTGAAAAAGCCTATTTCAATTACGCTTACCCGCAAGCGTATAACCTGAAAGCCGATATGCTCTATTACTTTTTATGTCGCGGTATTGATATTCTCAAAGCGGGTGGGCGTTTGGGCTTTATTACTGCCCGATTCTGGCAAGAAGCGGCTTTTGGGGCGCGTTTGCGAGAATGGCTGGCGCAAAGCGTGACGGTAATAAAGCTGGAAGATATGCGAGGGCAACGTCTTTTCAGCGAGGCAGAGGTGGATAATTGCCTGCTATTTCTGGAAAAGAAACCGCCCGCTCCTGCACATGAGCTTACCTATTGCGTGGGTGAAAATGAAAAGATGGTGGAGCAACGCAAACTCGGCAGCGCTCCTTGGGCATGGTTGCGCCGGATGCCACAGGAAGAAATGCTTTTGGCAAAAATTCGGGAGCAATCCGTTTTGCTAGAGCATGTTGCTGAGTGTCGCACCGGAGTGCAAACCGGACTGGATGCGGCTTTTATGGTTACGGCTGAAATTGCGCGTGGGTTAGAGGCAGAAGTGGTCAAACCTGCCATAAAGAACGGGCAGATTGTGCCACCCGGTATAGTGGAATGGAATGACGACCTGTTTTTGATATATCTTGAAGCGGGAGTGAGCCTACTAGATTACCCTGCTACTGCCTCCTATCTTATGCAATTCCGGCAGCAACTTGAGCAACGGTTGCGTTATCGCCAACCCTTCCCTTGGTATGAATTGCAATGGGCGAGGACTTGCGCTCTCTTTGAAGCCTCTGCCAAGTTGATAACGCCCTACAAAGCCCCTCGAAATCGCTTTGCGCTGGACACTCGCCAATTCTATTTCAGCACCGATGTGATTTCAGTAGTATTTAATGACGCGGCGAAAGAGGGAATCGCGCCGAAAGGGTTGCTATTTGAGCAAGCAGCGGCGCATTTTCTGAATACGTCCCTATCCACATGGCAATTTCGGAGTTATAGCAAACAGGTGGGCGGTGGGCAGTATGATTATTACGCCAACCCCGTTAAAAAATTAGCGCTACCGTTCCCTGAAAGGTTCAAGCAATTCCCGCAGCTTTTCGAGGCTAAGCTTGATACAAGCACAACCGCCGAAATAAGCTATGCCCTTTATGAACTAACGCCCTCTGAAATCGAGACGATAGAGCAAATGCTCTAGCAGTTTGTCGGTACTAATAGCCCCGCTTAAACCCGCTTCCTGTGGGCTTTTCTGAATTTGAGGATAGTTCGCCAGCAGTATCAGCTTTTCACAAAAGGAGAAGAATTATTGACTATAAGAAGTATCTAGGGTAAAATGGAAGTATAAATTTACTGATTAGTAAGTAAATTTAAGAGAAAGGCGGTTTAAAGATGGCACGAACTGATAAGAATTTTGGGGAACGAAAAGCAGAGATTGTGCAAGCTGCTACCCAAGCCTTTGTAAAAAATGGGTATGAGGGTACGAGTAACCGGCTAATAGCGGAGGAAATGAAGCAAAAGGGCGGGAATTTTAGCCCTCAGCTAATTTACCACTATTTTGAAAGCAAGGAAGCTCTTTTTACTGCTGTTATGCAGCAAGCTGCCGGATTGGAAGACGTGGGAACCCACATTCGCGCCTCAATGCACCTGCCGCCTGAGCAATTCTTGCAGGTGGTAGCCAGTATCTACATGAATTTGATGCGAGACCGAGTGATTGCCAGTCTATTCCAGATAAATCTTACAGAGGGCTTCAAAAAACCTGAAATTACCCAGTTGGTGGCGCATGTTATAGTTTCTGCCTTTGTAATCCCTACTAATGACTATCTCTATGCAATGATGGAGCAAGGAAAGTTGCGGCGCTGCCATACCGGAGTAATCCTGACGCAATTTTTTGGTACGATGACGAGCTTGATGTTACCAATTGTTAGAGAATCCCAAAGAATTACACCCAATGAACCCTTGCATCGGGATCAATTTATCAAGGAAATGATTTCAAACCTTCTTTTTGGATTAAGTCCTGATAGAAAGTAATTCAGTCAAACCATGTACCGTGTGCTGCGGCAATGCCTAATCCGCTGGCAACACTGGCGAAAGCGTCTTGAAAACGTAGCGTGCGCCGTCCAAATTTCCTTTCCAGCAACTTTTGTACCGCCGGGATATTGCTACTACCGCCAGTTCGCAACACCGCCTGTATTTGCTCAGGCTTGATTCCGGCTTGTGTCAGCGTTTCATCAATACAATGTTCAATTTTTTTCAAATATCCGGTGATTATGGTTTCAAAGTTGATACGGCTGAGATATTCATCAATAGCAATTGCCTCCTCAAAGAAGGTGATACGGGTTTCCCATTCGCTCGAAAGTATAACTTTAGCTCGTTCAATTTCCTGATAAAGGGCAAAGCCGTAGTTTTTGCGTATCAGGCAATCCAACGCCTTTATCTGTTTACGTCCGTCAGTCATTCGGCTTATATCCTCCAGAAAAGCGTAAATGCGCTTGACCTGAAGGTTAGGAATTGTGTACCAATGTCGTAGCATACCGAAGATATAGCTAGGCAAACGTAAGCGCTGCTCACTCCAAAGCGCGTTCTCTCCGAAATATTTAAACAGGCGTTGCTCCATTATTTCTTCGTCCAGCGTATTACCGCCGATTACGCGCCCGCTGGTAGCCAAAATATCATCACGCCTGTTCCCCTCGTTTATACGCTCAGGGTTAACCCGAATAACAGTAGTATCGAGCGTGCCGCCGCCAAAATCGAAGACCAGCACAAATTCTTCCTGTTGTGCCATATCTTTCTCATAATGCAGGGCTGCTGCTACCGGCTCATATTGGAAATGGATTTCTTTAAATCCGGCAAGCTCTGCGCCCTTGCGTAAACGCTCCTGCGCGATTTCGTCACCTATGCCATCCGGTGAAAAGAAAACCGGGCGACCCAATACCACCCCATCTATCGCTTGTCCGTTATAGCTATCGGCACGTTTTTTTAACTCTCCTAGAAAGAGCGCCACTAATTCCTCAATGCTCATGAATTTACCCCAGATTTCAGTCCCAGAGTAAAATTCATCACCCAGAAAAGATTTGATGGACTGAAAAAAACGTCCCGGTATTCCGGCATCAACTTCAATTACAATAGACTCGGTTACTTCACCCATTACCGAAACATAGCTCTTGAAGGTTTCGCCTGTATTGACCATTGATTTGACTACTTCACGCCCAACGTTATCTTTAAAATAGGCATCGCTGGCTTCACGCCCAATCAACTGTCTGCCATCCCGCCCGATGTAAATTAAGGTGTTGATAATATCGGCGCGTTCATGCCTTTGCTCAACCGGTATTGTAATAATCCGCTTTTCGGCTTCGGAAAAGAGTGAAATGGTGGAGTTGCTGGTGCCAAAGTCCAGACCGTATAACATAAAATTTCCTTCCGGTGGGATGTTTGGTTTGCTAGTTATAGCATAGAAAAGGGTAGGCGAGATGTCAATCTTGAGTAAGATAGCAGTTAGAAATATAGTAGGCAAAACAAAAGCTCAAACCTATAGAAATTTACAAAGGGGGGATAGCCTTCTGCCAAAATTTGTACAGGTTCGAGCCAAATATTTCGAGAAAGAGCTAGACTCTATCTTTTACCATAGTACGCATGCACTGAGTGCAAACATTATGCCTGACCGGTGCGGTATCACCCTTTAGCTGAAGGGTCTTTACCTGTATATTTGGTCGCCACATGCGATTAGTTTTTCGGTTTGAGTGGCTAACATTATGCCCGAAACCGGGTATCTTACCACATACATCACATTTGCCGGACAATTGCGAATTACCCCCTTTACGAATCAATTTTTTTGCTGTATCATAAAGCCCGGATTCGACCCTTGACGGGTTGTCAGGGTTGACAGAAAATTTAGTTTATCACATCCTGCTCTGTTTAGCAAACTACTTAGCCTCATATGGAACTTTGCTTGAGTCAGGGACTCCTTGTAAAATCGAATATACTGAGTATAGCGCTTAGTACCTTGATTAAATTTGAGCTGAATAATTTATGAAGAACAAATCAGGGTTGGAGAGCTTTGGGGCGGCGACAGGACAAACACCACCAGCGCCGACGTTAGATAATCTTGGGAAAGTTGAGATTTCACCCGAAGCCATCGCAACGGTAGCCGCCAATGCGGTTATGGAAAAAGGTTATGGTGTTGTTGGCATAGCTGCGCCACGCCTAAAGAATGGACGCGCCGAAATGTTACCAACCCCTCGTTCTAAAGACGGCATTTTGGTAAGAATTGAGAATAATGAAATCATTATTGACCTCTTTGTTATCATACAATATGGCATCCGTATCAGCGAAGTAGCCCATAACATTATGCAAAATGTTAAATTCGAGGTCGAAAGCCACTTGGGTATGGCTGTATCCCAAGTAAATGTAAATGTGCAAGGCTTGCACAAGGAGTAAAATGCTGCTTTTTGGAGGAAAAGCGTTTGGACAGCGATAACACAACCACTGTAGAATCCAGGATTGCAGCACACCCCACGCATCTCTGGAATGGTTCAAATTTAAAAGATGCGCTTTTAGCCTCTAGTACATGGCTTAAAGAACATACTGATGCCATTAACGCGCTTAATGTTTTCCCTGTTCCAGATGGGGATACCGGAACAAATATGACTCGTACTATGGAAGCGGCAGTCGCTGAGATAGAACTTATTGCGGATGGCACAGCCGAATATGTAACTAAACGCCTTAGCTATGGTGCGCTGATGGGCGCTCGCGGTAATAGCGGGGTCATCCTGAGTCAGATTATTCGTGGGCTGGCAGATGGGATGGTTGGGAAGGATACCATTACCGCTCACGACTTTGCACACGCGCTGATAAAAGCAAAAGATATGGCTTACAAAGCGGTTATGAAGCCGGTGGAAGGTACAATGTTAACAGTTGTACGCGAAGCTTCAGAAGCGGCTACCAAAGCTGCCGATTTCAAGAATGATTTTTTGTATGTGCTTTCCGAAACGGTTGCTGCCGCCAAAGCCTCTGTACAACGTACCCCCCAACTACTGGCGACCTTGCGAGAAGCGGGGGTGGTGGATGCCGGGGGTCATGGTCTTTTCGTTATACTCGAAGGTTTCCTCAAACACTTGCGAGGCGAAAAACTGATAAAGACCGAACTCAGTGAAGTTGAAAAAGCCAAGCCACAATTTGCTGTCAATTCCGAAGAAGAACATGAAATGGATGAGTACGGATATTGTACAAACTTCATGTTATACGCAGAAAAGCCGATTGTTTTTGAAGAAGTACGCGATAAAATTGCTGCAATGGGCAATAGCGCTGTAATCGTGGGCGATGAAACAATGGTCAAGGTGCATATTCACACTGAAAATCCGGGAACAATTATTTCATTTGCTACTTCGCTTGGCTCATTAGGTCAGATTAAGCTGGACAATATGAGTCTTCAACACGAAGAAGCTTTTCTCAAGAATAAAGACGCAAAGCAGGAAAATGGGGTTGTACATACTGATGAATTTGTTGAACCTACTGGTTCTATTTCTATTGTAAGTGTAGTTCCCGGCGCGGGCTTGGTAGAAGTATTCCGTGCGCTCGGTACAAACGCTGTAGTTCACGGTGGGCAAACCATGAATCCTAGTACGCAAGAGATGTTAAAGGCAGTGGATAGCTTGCCAACCGATGAGGTTATTATTCTACCTAATAACAAAAATATCGTCATGGTAGCAAATCAGGTTCGTAACCTATCGAAAAAGAAAGTTGCTGTAGTACCTTCTGCGACTTTGCCGCAGGGAATATCTGCGCTTAACCGGTTTAATGCAGTGGATTCGCTTGAAGATAATGTTGAATCTATGATTTCCAGCTTGAAAGAAGTTCAAACCGGTGAGGTAACTCGTGCTGTTCGCACCGCTACCATCAACGGCATTCAAGTTAATGAGGGTCAGTGGATTGGTCTTCTAAATGACGAATTGAGCATAGCCGCCGAAAGCAAGGAAGAAACCGTATGGGGCTTACTCCTTCAAATGGAAGCCAGCCGATACGAGTTATTAACTTTTTATTTCGGAAGGGATGTCAGTAATGCTGAGGCAGAAATATTTCAAGTTCAGGTAGAAGCACGCTTTCCAAACCAGTCGGTTCAGATGGTTCCGGGAGGGCAGCCTCATTATCATTATATTATATCGGCTGAATAGCTCAGAACTAATGAGCGTTAGCTTACTATGGTAGAAAAATAGAGGAATACACCTCATAATTTACTACCGGATAACAAAAAGAGGTAACCAGAAACCTATGCCGGGCGTTAGAATCGTCACCGATAGTACCTGCGACTTGCCACCAGAATTGGCGCAACAATACGGCATACACGTAGTCCCAATCCAGATTCATATCAATGATGATGATTATCTGGATGGAGTAGATTTAAGTGTCGAAGAATTTCATCGCCGCTTGGCTACTTGGCCTTCAAACCTTCCCTTGCCGACAACCACCCATACCCGGCAGGAAGTTTTTGAGGATTTGTACAAGCAAATTCTTAAAGAAGGTGAAAGCGTCATTTCAATACATCATTCCGCAAAACTGGGAGGTACTTTTGCCTCAGCGGTAGCGGCTAAGAACAGTATTTTGGCGCCTACAACCCAAATTGCCGTGATAGATTCACTTACTGCCAGCTTCGGTTTAGGCATCATTGCTATCGAAGCCGCCAAACGCGCCCGCAAAGGGGCGCATCATGTCGAACTGGTGCGGTTAATTAACCGCATGATTTACCAGACTCATGTAATCTTCTTTACAGATACCCTGACTCATATCACTGCTGGAGGTCGTATCGGAAAGGCTCAAGCAGCGCTAGGAGCAACACCTTCCAATAATTTCCGTCCTCTTTTGCGTCTTGAAGATGGTTTGATTGTGCCATTTGAGCGCACTCGCACCCGCACTAAAGCCATTGAAGGACTTTGCGAGTTTATAGAAGATTTTCCGCACATTGATGAAATGGCGATTATGCATAGCAATAGCGCCAGCGATGTTGATGCTTTATTAACGCGCATTGCTCCGGTTTTCCCAAGAGAAAAAGTCTTCGTGGGGCTGTTTAGCCCGGTGCTTGCTACTCATCTGGGTCCGGGTGCAATGGGTGTAACCGTTTACGAAGGCGGCATCTTCTAACCTCTTTAATAAGTTATATATTTAGGTAGCCTTAATTTATTTGAGGCTACTTATGCTATAATGCGCCTAACTCACTCGCTATCCGCTATAAATCGAGCATAGAATAAAATAAAAAAGTGGAAAAGAGAGGAATATTTCCAGATGGGTCAAATGGTAAAAATCGTTACAGATAGCACATCGGACATGAGCCAAGAAGAAGCAGCAAAGTACGGCATTACAGTAGTTCCCCTTACTGTAAACATGGATGATGCAATTTATCGTGATGGTATAGATATATTACCCCCCGAATTTTACAAACGATTGCCGAATCTTAGCAAAATGCCCACAACTAGCCAACCTCCTGTGGGGTTGTTCCAGCAAACCTTCGAAAAACTAACTGCTGATGGTTCTCAGGTAATATCTTTGCATATCTCCGGTGACCTCAGCGGAACTTTCAACAGCGCTAGTTTGGCAGCACAAAGTTTTGCGCCCGGACAGGTGACGGTTATAGATACACGTTGGGTAACGGCGGCGCTGGCATTACCTGTGATTAAGGCGGCTGAGTTGGCGCGTATCGGTAAGGATGCACCCGAAATCATTCAAGTAATAAAAGATACACTCCCCTACATAAACCTTCTCGCAGTAGCCGATACTCTCGAATATCTCAAAAAAGGGGGGCGCATCGGTGGGTTAGCTGCTCTGGCAGGTACAATTCTGAGCGTAAAACCGCTTTTTACGATTCGCAATGGTAAGGTTGACCGTTTTGAAAATGTACGAACCAAGAGAAAGGCTTTAGAAAGAATAGCCGAAGTGGTAAAAACCCAGTGGGGTCCGCTAGAGCGCTTGGCTATATTGCATGCCGATAGCCCGGATGAAGCGGGCGAGTTGGCTTCTATGTTAGCTTCAGTTTTTCCTCTAAAGGATATTTATATTTCAATGATTGGTCCCGTCGTAGGAACTTATGCCGGTCCTAAAACTTTGGGTATTTGCGCCGAACGCAAGGCAATCTAAATCCTGTGTAAATAATAGAGGAGTTCGAGGTTATCGCACTCCTTTTTAAGTTTTTGTTCCTACGCATTTGGATAACAGTTCCAACATTATGAATCCACTTTATTGCTGCTATACTCCCTTGTTTGCCCGATGTCCACTTATTTCACCTACGCGGCAGATTATTTCCTTATAAACTAATAAAGCCCTACCATCTACGGTAGGGGCTTTACAGTGTTTCTATAGAGTTTATAGAAACTGTGTAAAGGGTGACGGCCATGCTCGCCATCCCTTTTTCTTTGGTTGGAATTAGTCGTTTATGATTGACTATGTAATACTGCTTGAAAAAGGATTAATTTCAGTTTGGCAATTGCTTCAATTAGCCTTTAGGTCTTAGTCTTAGCTCAAATGAAGCGACTGTTAAACTCTAGATTTAGCTCGGTAAGTATATCTTCCAACTTCTCTTGGGTGAGTAGCCCTAGCGAGACAAACACCTGCCCAATCTTTTCTTTAATACCAGATTTGGTCAGATACTTCTGGAATTTTAGAGCGGTAGCAAGTTGTTCTTCATTTATATAATTATGCGTCAGTAGGTAAGTACCAAGTCGCGGGAGGTCATCTTTATCAATGCCCTTGACCCATTTATTTAAAATCGCTGAATTTTTAAGCATGCCTTCAAGTTCTAGGCACCGAAAGTACACTTTATTGTAAAATATTCTAGCAGTTTGGTTTTCTGGGTTCTTCACCAGCAATTGCTTAAGATAATCTTTAGCAGCGAAAGGGTTGGAAGCTAAATAAGCTAGAGCGAACAAAGCAGTTTCATTTTCAGGCTCTATCTCATATACCTGTTCAAAACAAGCGTGGGCGCTTTCCCTATCACCCATTCGCGCTTTAGCTAAGCCATGTTTCAATAAGGTATTTATTGCTGTTTTATGGTCAATTTCTACAACTTTATACATATGCTGCCTTTCTTTCTTTTTTTCTTAGAAAGGTTTGCCCTTCTGCTTATAGATTAACAGCTTAATATTAAGTAATAATTGCAGTAATATTGCAATAACATTACAATTTGTTCTAAAGTTGGTGATATACTCAGAAAAATTATAGTTAGCTTAAGAAATGGTTACAAAATGTATTCATGCAAATTGGCATCTAAATTGTTGGTTGGCATTATGCTTTCCATACTCTTAATAGCGTGTGGAGATAACTCCCCAACTGTTTCTAAAGGCAAAACAACTCCTTTCGGCACTCCTGATGCAGCCGCGCAAGCTACAATTATTGCTGCATTAGCCGCTACTGAGGCAGCCCAACCGACTATTCCAATTGAGTTCTCCCAATCAAACGAGGATGAGGTTGCGCCAACTCCTACCCCTGCCCCTTCACCCTCATTAAACGGGAAAATCCCCGCTTTTAACAATATACTTGCGCCGGTATCACCGCTTTCCAAAGCTATAAGTATTGGGCAATTGTCCGGTGTACCGGGCGGTATTACCGCTGCTGCCTTATCTAATGACCGCAACTGGTTGGCGTTTTCGAGTCGCTTCCAAATCTGGTTAATGGAATTAGCAAGCGGTAAATTCCAGATATATTACATAAACGCCTCTGACCCGGAGGAGCGGGGCGCCGCTTCTATGAGTTGGTCGGCAGACGGGCGAAAATTTGTGGCGGGCGGGTTTCACGGTATTACCAATATGTGGCGTTGGGATAGTATTGACAATCGTTTGCGTCCCGGCGCAGCTAGGTTAAGACCGGATGCCTCATCGGTTAACTTCGGAGAGCAAGTAGAAGTGCGCTTTTCCCCCGATGGTAAATACATTGCCGGATTAGGAAACGAAGGTACACTGGTTATTTGGGATAGCGAATATTACACTCAGCAATATAGCTTTAACGCCGATTATGCTGGATTCTTTGCTTGGTCGCCCGATGGCAAGCTAATTGCAGACGAGTATTTAAAAGTGCATCAATTGGCAAATGGGCTTAGTTATAATGCTGTTGGGGCGGTGCGAGTTACAAGCGAAAAACCGCAAGGGGTGGCATGGTCGGCGGATGGCAAAATGCTGGCTGTTACCGCTGAAGATTTCAAAATGGCTCGTTTTGAAGCTCCGACCCAAACCTCTTTATCGATTAGTAAATTATTGGGAAAAGCGCAATATGAAGATTCTCTAAGTATTCCGCGTGACCAAATAAAGCTAGGCAAACGTGTTGCTTTTTCGCCCGATTCAAAATGGCTTGCTACCGCGAATGTGCCATCATCGGGGAAAATCAGTTTATGGAACGCAATAACCGGGCAATTTTTATTCGAGATAAATACCGGCAACAAGCCGATAAATGCGCTGTCATGGGGTAGTTTGGGGGTACTGATAGCAGGCGGCGATGATGGCTCCTTGCGTTTTTGGCAGATAGCTTAGAGAAAATACAAAATCCCTGAATAGAAAAATTAAAAGCCCGGAAGCGATTTAAATAATTCCTCCGGGCTTTCAGATATAAGCTAATTTTTTATGGCTGGAGAATATAAGTCGGTGTTAGTGATGATGTCAAAGCTATTATCCTTGCTATAATCTTTGCCCAACACTATCACCACATCCGGACCGGTGTAACCCTTAACAGGAGGTTCTCTCTGCGTTATCGGTACAGTCGGGAAGATGTTTCGCAAGGCTTTCAAACTGGCAACGCCTTTTCCGTTTGTATAATCCACAATCTCCGTAAAGAGTTGTGAAGTAGCCCATTGTGGCTCCAAAACCGTAAGACCCTGCCCCTTCAAAAGAGTTGTGGCAGTAACGCCCGGCTTTGATAAACCGGTAGCATTTTGTACTTGTAAGGTCAAATTTTCACGTTTAATCTCAGGATACAGAAGTGCAGTGCGAACCCATGCCTGAATCGCCTTGTAATTTCCTTCACCTTCAATCGGTTCTAGGTAATAAATACTCGGGTCTGAATTCGAGTCGGTCAAGTAATTAGTATTACTCAGCACCATTGGCACAAAAAACACATTGCTGGTTTGGCTAGAGCCTTCAGAGGAACGGAAGTAACTTGCCAATGCAGTAACCCTATCAAAACTGAGGCTGGTGCGTATTTTCCCCTGCAAAGCGTCCATAATCGGCAAGGCTTTAAGCAAAATATCAGGTTTTGTAACTTTATCCTTTACAGCCTGAATAACATTCATCTGCCGTTTGCTGCGCCCAAAATCGTTACCGTCTTGCAAAGAGTGACGGCTACGCGAATATTCAATTGCGCGTTCACCGTTCAAAGTTTGCCAGCCCGCATCAAAATGAATGTGCATATAACCGGGGTCAATGTTTGGGTCATCATTTCGAGGATATTCGTAATCATCGAAGGTCTTTTCGACATTTAGATAAACGCCGCCAATAGCATTTATGAATTGTCTAAAACCGTCAAAACTCACGACTGCCCAGTAGTCAACCGGAACACCAGTAATACTTTCAATAATATCTTTGGTGAGAATAGAAGCCGCATCTACCCGTGAATTAAGGTTCTCAGGATTATAGCGATAGCGGTTGGAAAGACTCTTGGTATCGTTAGTTTCCATTACATAGGAAAAAGCTGAGTTGATTTTGCCCCAATAACCTACTTTCGCGCCGCCATAAGGTACGAAAACCCACAAATCCCGTGGAATACTGACCATTGTGACCGCTTTTTTCGCAGGGTCAAATATTACCTGAAGTATTGTATCTGTGAGGTAGCCGCCATCATGACCGCCACCGCCATAGCCAAGCAGCATAAGGCTTATTTTTTCGCCACGCCTTATTTTCTGGACAATAGGGTCAGCAGGTTCTGGAGTAGCAGTAGGTACTATGGCTACTGTTGTCTGTACGGAAGAAGTGGTTAATGGAATTGCTGTGCTTGGTTGGAAACTTGAAGGAGTGGAGGTAGTATTCAAAAGAGAAGCTTCATCCCGACCACCAAAAGTATCATCCTTAAAGCTATTAAAACGAGTAAAGCCATAAATACCGATACCCAATAACACAATTAGGAGAGAACCTGCTATCCATACCCAGATAGACAAACCTTTCTTGCGGGCTTCATTTTTGTCAGGCAAGCTAGGATTTTTTTTCATTTTCTTTAAAATCGCTCTTCATTCTGGCTAATAATTAGTTCTATTTTAGCCTATAAAACTTGATAAACCATATTTGTGTTCTTTTTCCCGTACCTAATATGGCTTCGCTGCCAGTATCCAGTGTAAGCTACATTCCTAAATAATAATATAATATAGTAGCATGAGTTACACTTTATTGCATACAAATTTGGGAAATATTACTATAATTAAACCTATGTGTAACAAAAATAATTGGAGACTTATCAGAAGCGGGCATAACTCTGGCGCGTGGAATATGGCGTTGGATGAGGCTTTGCTCGAAAGCTATCTTGCCCAACATTTGAATAATGAGAAACCGTTGCCGATTATCAGGTTTTATAGCTGGCAACCAGCTTGTCTCACGTTGGGCTACGCTCAACGCGCCGAGCGTGAGGTGGATTTTGATGGTTGCAAAAACCTTTCGGTTGATTGGGTCAGAAGACCAACGGGAGGACGCGCAATTCTACATGAAAGCAGCGAGTTAACCTATAGCGTAATCGCAGCCGGAGATGAACCCGAAATCTTAGGCGGAATTCTTGAGTCATATCGTCGGATTAGCGCTGCTTTATTAGTAGGGTTGAAAAATCTAGGGATTGAAGCCAGCCTTGCCGGAAAAGAAAATGCTAAAGTAGTTGCCAATACCGCCGCTTGTTTTGACGCGCCAAGCGCCTATGAGGTGACCTATCAGGGGCGAAAAGTAATCGGCAGCGCACAAGCCCGCCGTGGCAATGTTATGCTACAGCAAGGCACAATATTGGTTTCAGTTGATATGGAAAGGCTCTTTACTGCCTTGAAGCCTCCTCCTAGATTAAATAGAGCAGAAGCAATAGAACAGGTTGGCGCAAGATTGTGTAGCATCAGCCAGATATTAGGTTATGAAATTGCTTTTGAGGAAATCGAAAGGACATTTATAAGCGGGTTTGCGGAAGGGTTGGGGGTAAATCTGCTGGAAGATACAGTTACCCCATCTGAAAATGAGCTTGCTGCAAGGCTGCTAACCGAGAAATACAACAATCTAACTTGGAATATGACCCGTCAACGACCTGCGCCCATTTTTCATTAATCATACCTTTACTTATCTAGCGTTGACGCTTCAACGACCTGATGTTAACATGCTATAAAAGTAATGTATATACAAATTCGCTCATTAGAAAGTTATAACACCACTGCTATGGATAATTCAACCGAAAAGCGGCAAACACAAGTTAATTCTAAAATTGGAAGCGAAGAGCAGAATCGGTTAAAACCCCCCTCAGGTTCAAAACAAAGCTCTCCACCTGCACCACCCGTTTTACGCTATATAATGCTAGGCTTACTTGCCTTAAGTGTAGGAGCGGGTAGTATTTTTGCATTTGTCCACCAAAATTCTGCAAATCCATCAAATGTGGCTTCTACCAGTCAAAGTTGTACCGACCCGGTAGAAGAAAACCGTTTGAGACAAGCGCTTCGTCAGAACCCTAATGATTTTGTTAATCAGATGGATTGGGGTACTTATAATCAAGATTGCAAATTGGATTATGCCGCCGCAATATCGGCTTTTGAACTATCGGTTACTATTGCTAATACTTCTACCGACAAGGTTTCTGCCGATGATCGCCACGTAGCCTATATCAGTCTCGGCACCGCTTACCTCCAAACCCAGAGACTAAAACAAGCCGAACAAGCTTTTCGTAGTGTTCTGAGTGATGATGGAAATAATGTGTCGGCATTGATATGGTTGGGTACAACTCTATATCTTAATGACCCACCACAGGCGGCAGTGGCATATCTGGAAAAGGTATTAACCCTCTCGCCTAATACTGAAGCTTCTAAATTGGCGCAGACTATGATTGATGATATTAAACAGGGTAAAGTTCGTGCTAAGCCGAGTCCAACTGTGACCAAATAATAGCTTCATTTAGACTTTTTTGGTAGTACGAATATAAAAGGTGAAATATGACCAGCGAACGTTTAAGTCGGGTACGTGAGTATCTGTCACAAAATAATGGTAATTTTGAGGCTGCCTTTGTAACTAAGCCGGAAAATCGGGCATATCTGAGCGGGTTTACCGGCAGTTACGGCTTCTTGCTAATTACTGCTACAGAAGCAATATTATTTACCGACGGGCGTTATACCGAACAGGCAACTGCTCAAGCGCAAGGCTGGAATGTAATCCGTATTCAACGCCCTTATGAAGAAAATGTAGCGGTTGAAATCAAACGGCTAGGAATTGAACGTATGGGGTTTGAGGCAGAACATTTAACCTTTGCGGAATACAAAAACTGGACTGATATATTACCCGGCATTAATTGGATACCAACTATCGGTGATATTTCCAAATTGCGGCGTTGCAAAGACCCGCAAGAGGTGGCGTTAATTAAAAGGGCGGTGGCAATTGCCGATGATGCTTTTGAGCATATTCTAGGCTTTATCAAGCCGGGTATAACCGAACGTGATGTGGCTATCGAACTGGAATTTACAATGCGCCGATTGGGTGCAGAGCGCAACGCCTTTGACACAATCGTAGCAAGTGGTTGGCGTAGCTCTCTACCGCATGGTCGTGCCAGCGAGAAGGCTATTCAGAAGGGCGAATTTGTCACTATTGATTTTGGAGCGCATTTTCAGGGCTATAATTCGGATATTACCCGTACTGTCTTTGTTGGTGAACCCGACTCGCGCCAGCGTGAAATTTACAATCTGGTGCTTTCGGCACAATTGGCAGGAGTTGAAGCGGTAAAACCGGGCGCAATATGCAAAGAGGTGGATGGTGTTTCGCGCCGGATATTCGAGAAAGCCGGAGAACTGGATTATTTCTTGCACAGCCTCGGTCATAGTCTAGGTCGGGAAGTACATGAAGCGCCTTTCCTGTCCATGCTAGATACTACGCCCCTCGAACCGGGAATGATAGTAACGGTTGAGCCGGGATTGTATTATAGCAATTGGGGCGGCGTTAGAATCGAAGATGATTTGCTGGTTACAGCAACGGGCGCAGATGTATTGCCGCGCTCTCCCAAAGAATTAATTTGCCTGTAACCGCAATTCTTGGCTTTATTTCGCTATGGAGTGTACTATATATGCGCTCGCACAAATACGATATGCCTAAAGTTTTCCCTATTTCTTTTGAGAATAAATCTGGCGCATTAGCAATTCAAGCTACCCATTTAGAAAATCTGAAAGACTATTTGCGCTTTCTAGGTTTGAATAAAACCGCGCCTGTCATTGTTCTGGTGGGAGGGGCAGGCAAGATGGAGCCTGCACAGTACGAAACCCAAAAGCGTTTTTTTTCAGAGGCGCTGGTGGAACTGGCTGAGCGATTAGGGGCAGTGGTAATTGATGGTGCTACCGATGCGGGCGTAATACGATTAATGGGAAATGCCAGAGCAGAACGAAACGCCTCATTTCCGTTGCTCGGAGTAGTCCCTGAAAAACTTGCTTATATTCCCGGCACAATACGTCCAGAATACACCACAGACCTTGAGCAAAACCACACTCATTTTTTGCTGATTCCCGGTTCAAATTGGGGTGACGAAATCCCATGGATGTCACAAGCGGCTATACAAATTTCTGCGAAGTTTCCAAGCCTCACAATTCTGATTAATGGCGGAGAGGTTGCTTATCGCGATGTAGCGCAAAGTGTAGAATCTGGGCGACATGTGGCAGTGGTACAAGGCAGTGGACGAACCGCCGATGTACTTGCTAGAACAATCGACGGAGAGCAATTGGAAGAAAGGGCAACAAAATTAGTGCAGAGTGGCTTGCTATTCAAGGTGAATTTATACGACAATAGGGATGTGGTTCTCCGGCGATTATTAAGTCATTATAAGCAGGAGTAATAAAATGGCAGAGAAAAAACCAAAAAATACAAGGTCAAGCGCTGAGAAACTCCTAGAACTTATCGAACAGTTAGAACTGACTCCCTTGCATAAAAATATTTTACGAGACCGTTGGCTTGACCAAGTTAATTATATGAGCCGGGAAGCAAGAAATACTAAGAAACGCTATAACGATTTCAGAATTTTCATCATAATCGGTAGCGCAATTGTTGCTACTCTCGTTAGCTTGAATACACAGGCGAGTGTATTTCCAGAGTGGGCTAAATATGTGCTAACTATTGTTACCGTTACTATTAGTTTAATGGTAACAATCGCCAGCGGCATTGACCAGTTCTTCAAATTTGGGGATAACTGGAGACATAATCGTCGTTTTTCTGAATTGCTTAAAATAGAGGGTTGGGAATTTGTTAGTCTTATCGGACCCTATTCAAAATTTAAAGACCACGATAGCGCTTTTCCGAAATTTTCTGAAAATGTGGAAGCTATCTTGCGTGCTGATGTAGATGAATTTGCGAAGCAAGGAGCCACCGATAAGAATGACCCCGCGCCAGTACCTACAGACGAAGTGCCGACAGAGGTTATTATTCAGCCGCCGCTACCGAAGTCTGTGCCGATTGTTTTTCCGGGTTCACAAAATGTTGTAGTGCCTAAAGTTATTCCGCCAGTTACTGTAGCTCCCAAAGTTATACAGCCTGTAGCCGCTCCTAGGGTTGCAAGCCCAACTCCTGTGCCACAAACGCCGCGTGTTATACCACCTGTAAACAACACAGAGGGGAAATAAATAGCAAACTAAAAGCAGTTAAGGTTTGGTTTTTTGAAATAGCTGTACAAATTCATTTTGCCAGATAATTTCGGAAGGGTAAAAACCGTAAGTTTGCGACGAAACCCAACGATAGATAAAGGCGTAATCATAAACGGTATTTGAAGTCGCCTGTTGTACCTGTTGCAAATCACTATAAATGCTGCGGTATGGCGTGTAAAATTTCACTCCAGATGGGTTGCCTAACAAACCCGGCAACGCATGTAAAGCTAGGTTTTTAGCCTTTGGGTCTTCCGGCAATAGCACCTTAGCTCCGGGTGGCAGTAGTATTGCCGCTCCTATGTAGCGTCCGCTCGGTTTCAAACGAACTAGCATTTGTTCGTTAAAGTCTTTCACCACTTCCAACCTGCCGTTTGCTCCATAAAAAGCGGGTAAGGCTTTTTTTGCCGCTTCAGTTAGCGCTGCTTTATGGATTACCGCAAATTTAACGCCCAAACCCTCTAGCATATCTATACTGCCGTCAGCGGGGAAATCGTTTAACTCATTTAGCATACGGCTATAGCCAGTGGGTAAAATATTGGCGCTGCCGTTGAGTAGGGGACGTTTAAGTTCTAACCCATAAACGAGGTAATCAGGGCGCGTGTTGACAGAATTAGAACCGCTCAAGGGAAGGTCAACCATCAAGGCATCAAGCGGAACTATCAAATTAGCCTCCGGCGCATTCGCAAACCATTTATATAGTTCAGGCGCATTTTCGTTCAAGCCAACTGTTATGGGAGGGCGTGAAAAGGGCCAACCGGGTGCAAAAAAATCTACTGTCACAAGCGATATTGCTATAAGCCCTACCAAAACGGGCGCAACTACTTTACTATTCCACTTTAATCGTTGTAAAGCGGCAACTCCATATCCGGCGCACACTGCCAAGCCTAACATCAGCAACTGAGCAAATCGGAAAGGCACACGCAATGAATCAAAGCCCGGCACTATCTGGTATAGCCAACTGTATGGTAGCGTAATATCGGTAGGATTTTGCCCATAGTTATCAAGGTTCAAAGCAGGTCCAAATGTAAGTAGCAAACCAGCCAACGCTACCAGCGCAAAAGCCCATCGTGCGCCGCCTTGCTTTCTTGCTAAGGCTAAGCCCAAAACTGCTAACGCTAACACCGACAAGCCCGGATACATTGCGCGTTCGGCGCTGGTTTGAAGGTTAAAAATGCCGCGCTCTATAGAGCGGTATTGCCAGCTTTGCGGATTGGTTTGTAAAAGACTCTGTGGGGCTGCGCTCCAATAGCGTGCTTCTTGCAAACTGCGTTTAAACTCATATTTCTGCTGGTTTTCCAGAAAGGGCAACACGAAAGGCAACACTGCCGCCAGAATAACAACGGCAATTCCAGCCAGCGATAGCAATTGAACAGCCAGTTTCTTATACTCAGGTGCGGCTTTTTTAGAATGGCTTCGCGCTATTTTAGCCAACAAATACCCAACTAGACCACTCTTAAAGCCAAAGTGATATAACAGGTAAATACTGAACATTATTGCTGCAAAAAAAGCCAGATAACCTGCCACCAAGATTTGCAGCCAGAAAAAGAGGGCGAATAAGCTAAGGTTGACAAAAGCTCGTCGGCTAAACGGGGATTTTTCAAGATAAAGCAGCAAGAAATAGAGGGCAAATATCATCCATTGCTGAGAAGTTATGCCAACATGTGCATAATGCGACATATGCCATGGAGAGAAAGCGTAAATCAAGCCTGCTACCAAACCGGCAGCTTTACTTCCGGTTAGCTTTACTACCACCAACCACATTGAAAACCCGCTCAAAACATAGGCTGCCAGAATCAAAAAATTAAACGCTAGTATCGGATTATTGGTTAGCCAAACCAACGGCGCAACCAATAGCGCGTTTCCGGTCAATAATTCATCCAAAGCAATGGCATTTGCCGCTGGATACAGCGCGTTAGTTTGATATAAATTGAGGGGATTATGCAAAAGATTGTTGGCAATAGCGCTGATGCGGTAGGTTGAATCTGCCGGGTCGCCGAGGTCAAAAAGAGTATTGGTAAGGTTGGTTGGCAATGGAAACAACTGAATGCAAGAAGTCACCAGAAAAAAACAAAATGAAAGCCAATTTGAATATCTTTTCAAAAAACGCTGCAACTTAGTTTTATCCAGTGTAGGTTCAATTGATGGGCTTAACCCAATCTCAGACCGCTTTTCTTCTTTGCTTTCTCTCAACTTCGCCCTGTTCCCTTTTCAATAGCTTTGGCTTTAGCCCTTTTCTACGGTAGGAGGCTAAAATAAGTGACGCTACCAAAATCAAAAAAGTTAAAATGCTTATCAAATTTCCGGCAACTCTTATCGCAGAATCTTGAAGCTTGATAGTAATTCGGTTTGTACCGTTTGGTATGTCCAGCGTTACCAGCGAGGTTTTGGCAGTTGGCTGTAACACATATTCACGCCCTTGCTCATCCACTGCTTTCCACCAATTATCATACCAGAAAAGCGGTATCGTTACGTTTGCAGGGGTTGAGGAAACCGCAGTCAAAAGGTAAGTATCGGAAGATTTAGACTCCCATTTAAGATTCTCATTTTGCCCGGTTACACGCTTATCATTAAAAGTCGGTTCAATATAGCGCGTCACGGCATTTATATCTACCAACTTGGAGGGTAGGTACATAATATCGCCCTTGTTTACCTGTTCGGTCAAAGCTTTCAGGCTGATAGAGCCATCAAAGGTAGGCGACCAATAGGCTACATTGAAATTATTAAAACAGCCATATGCCATCAAAGCTATAATAATAATCCCGCCCATACTTCGTGCAATTAGAGCTTGCCTTTTCTCTTGCTTATCGGCTAATTGTCGTGTAACTAACGCTGCAATGAGAGGTGAAGCGAATGCAGCAGCGGGTGATAGCAGCCGTGAAGTAAATTGAACTGAGCTAAAAAGTTGAAAGCTATCCCAGAAAAAAGAAGAGGAGGGCAACTGGAAGAAAAATGTTATCGCCAATAGCCCCAGTAAAATTCCCGCATTAAAACGCACTATTTTAGGAGTGCGTAAGGTTAACAAAAGAATAAAGCCACACAGCGCAAGTAAATAATGCAAAGTACCTAACAAAGCATAATTGGTCATGTTTGGAAATAGGGGTCGCCAAAGTGCCAGATTCTCAGGCAAACGGGCGTAAAAATCCCTGCCTTGTCCGGTGTAAGCCAACCCTGCTATACCTTTTTCGAGGAAAGCAGAAAGCAGAAAAAATGCGCTTAAACCAAAAGCTAATGCGCCAGCTAATACTAAATTGCCGATTAAAAGAAGAGGCTTGAATGGGTTTGCGGAAAAGCGGCATGCAAATATCAAACAAACAAGATAAATAAGCGTGAGCGGTATTGCCAATAATAATTGCGGCAAATTGCTAAGCGCAAGGGCAGCGCCAAATATGCCAGTACAAACGGCGTGACTGCGCTTCTCAGGAGATTGCACCGTTGCGCCAAGTTGCCAGAAAAACCAAGGAAACAACGCTCCGGCATAGCTATTACTTAGACCGCCGCCTTCATAAATGTATGCAATATTAAAGGGGAAATAGCCAAATGCAACCCCTGCCACTAAGGCAGCGCGTCTATCTCCAAGCAAAGAAGCAGCCCAGAAATAACTACCGAACATCCCAAAAACCAGTGTCGCATGTTGGGTAAACATTACCGCGCTATTGAAGCTCATGCCCTGTAGATGGAAAAGCTCCGGTAGGTAGCGTGCCAACGGCGGGTAAAAATTAAAAGTAGCATTACCAAGCCCCCATGAAAAACTGGAAGCCCAACGTGGGTATAGATTCCCCATTCTCATTAGTCGGTCAAGTTCATTTATCCAATAGAGATGATAATTTGGAATATCATCGCTACGGGGTAATTGCCCTTGCCACAACCCCCACGCTGTCCCTGCCGAAATACTAATTAGAAATGCGAGGTTTGGGGCATGCTGCCTGAAACCGTTTTTCCAACCTAAAACAAGAGATAGTAAACCTGCTGTTATCAGCAAAGACAAGGTGAAAGGAGCCAGCGTCATACCGTAGAAAACCAGCATGATACCGGCAATTTGCGTTAATATCAGCCATTCAGCTTTTTTATTTCCGGCAATCAGGTAAACAATCAAAGGAATCGCCACACCCCAAACAATTCCGGCTACGTTTACCGCATTCCATTCTGGCGCAATTATTCTCAATATTACCAGGCAAGCCAAACCCAAAACTGCCCCGATATATCGCCAGCGTTTCTCTTGAAAATGAGTAAATAGTAGGAAGAGCAAAAGCGGTATTAATGCGCTCCCAAACCACCATGCCAACGGAGGCAAAACCACCCCAAATCGTCCCGGCACAGGCTTTACATATACTTGACTGATAGCCAACCCTAGAGAGCGCGGGTCGCCTTTGGGCTGGAAAAGCTCTGCTGTAATATAAAGTTTGTTTGCGGTAAGGTTTAATGCCGGAGCCGCGCCCGAAGTTTCAAAGGTCAGGCGACCATTTTTATCGGGTGGGTAACTGGCTTTTTCCGCCGAAAATGAAAATGATTCTCCTGCACCGTTGGTAGAAATTTCAGAAAGTGGGCTGGAGTTATCCGGGCGAGGGGCAACCCCTACAACTCCGATTCTGCTGGGAAAGCCTACATCCGGGATTCTTAATTGAGCAGCGCTATCAATAGTCCAGCGAAAAGCGAAAAAATCGTTTTTTTCACGCTCACCAAACCCGCTGCGAATATTCCAGTTATCGTCTTGAGAACCTATCTCAACCTTATAGGTGAAGGGCAATTGGTGAAAAATGAACAGCAGAAACAGACTTGAAAGAAATATTATTACGCTTTGTTGGAATAATCCCGGACGTTTCAACCTAAGCTCCTGTCGAAAATGGCTTATCTGTTTGGCAGATTATACCAGACTACTCCATACCGATAAAATTGATAAAATATTGTTCAGCGGTGATAGACAATATGGAAGAATATTTGTATAGTTGATTACCTTTTAGATGTAAAATATCTGACAGCATAACGTGGATATTAAAATTATTGGGGAAAAGGAGTTCTAGCCAGACATGAGTAATCTTCATGAAACCTTCAAAAAATCATATTCCGATATATTACCAAATCAGGCTGCACAACTCATTAAAGAGTCTAATCCATTGATAGTGGATGTAAGAGAACCTAATGAATATGCGGATGGGCATATAAAAGATAGCGTATTAATCCCACTGGGTCAGCTTGAGATTCGCATCGCCGAACTTGGCGCAAAAGAACGCGAAATTCTTCTTGTTTGCCAAAGCGGTGGTCGGAGCGGTTACGCTGCCGGTATGTTATCGGCGCAAGGTTTTACCCATTTATCAAATCTTGTCGGCGGTATTATGGCATGGGTACGCGAAGGGCTACCACTTTATAAATAGAATTTGTTGCAGGATTTGAAAGCAGGTTCATAATGGGGGCATTGCCACCACTATATGCAAAATGGCTCAAGGAAATAATTACCGATGAAATAGAAGGTGAAAAACCTACTACCTGTGATAATTGTGCAATGTGTTCGGGAAGTAGCAGAGCCCAAGCTAAAGAAACAATCGGCTTCTACAACCCGCTAACCAAATGCTGTACCTATTTACCCGAATTGCCCAATTTTCTAGTTGGGCGAATCTTGCTTGACTCCGCTCCTCCAGCCGACTTCGGCAAGCAAGGAGTGGAAGCCCGTATCGAAGCAAAAGAAGCCATAACCCCGTTTGGTGTAGGCAAACCCGATAAATACACAAAACAGTATAGAGATAACCCGAAAGATTTCGGGCAGAACCTTGAAATGCGCTGCCCCCATTACATTGTAGAGGGTGGTTTGTGTGGTTTATGGACTAACCGGAACTCGGTTTGTACCACTTGGTTCTGCAAGCACCAACGCGGTCAGGTAGCGCGTGAGTTCTGGAAAGCTATGCACGAGTTCTTAAATGTAATCGAGACAACCGTTGTACACTGGTGTGTATTGCAACTTGACCCCGGTATCGAGTCGTTGGCTTATCTTTTTCCGCTTTCCTATGATAGTTTTTTACCACCCAGAAACACAATCGAACCGGAAGTGTATCAACAAGCATGGGGTACATGGTTAGGGCGCGAAAAAGAATTTTATATTGAATGTGCGCGACTGGTTGAAACCCTGAGTTGGCAACAAATAGCGGAAGCCGGTGGAGTAAAACTTGAAGCTTATCGCCGCTTGCTGGAAGCCGCTAATTTAAAACGCAACACTAAAACCTTACCGATTGCACTTTACAAAGCGAAATTCAAAGTAATAGAGCAACTAGAAGCCTCTATTATAGTTAGCGGTTATAGTCCCCTCGACCCGATTAATATGCCTGTTGCTTTATACGATACATTAGATTATTTTGACGGCAAACCGATTGAAAAAACGCTGGAACAAATAAAGCACGAAAAAAATCTCAAGCTCAATGAGGGTCTGGTACAAAAATTATTGGACTTTGGGATTCTGACAGAGAAAGACCCTGAGAAAGATACCCCCTACAACTCCTCATTTGGAGAGCTTTAAGCCTGCAATAATGCAAGCAAGCCAATAATTTGTAGAGGGTTTACCTCACTATCACGGTGATAGTGATGGAAATGACATGTGGACTTATGAAAAAACGGGTATAGCACTGAACAGGATGATTATGAACATCAAGCGATTTAAAGCGGCGGGATTGAATTGTGTTGAAGTATCGCCATTATTTGAGCGAGCAGATATGCCTATCGTGGTGATTTTGCATGGATGGGGCGAATGGGGCGAAACTTATTCTCTATATACCCCCTTGATTAATAGCCTTGAATATCGTTTTGTATTTCCATGCGCCCCGTTTAAAGTTCCCGGCGCGTTATTTAGCTGGTTCAACCTTAAATACGATGGGTTCTTTCTCTCAAATTTGGCGACACAAGTTGCTAATGCTCGTCCCTATGTCAATGCTTTGCTGGATGAACTCAAAGTGCGTTATAACTTACCCGCAAATCGTATAGCGCTGGGCGGTTTTAGTGTTGGTGCGATGGCAGCTTTAGATGCTGGTATTCGTTACCCGGATAAATTGGCAGGGCTTTTTTCTCTGAGCGGTTTTATGGTAGCCGATACCTCGTTCGACTCATCCAATATTCTGAATCTCGATAATTATTATGCAAATGACCGAGGCACGTTAGGAAAAGACCTTCGGGATTTTGCAGATAGCAACACGCCCACGTTGATTGCACATGGTATTTATGATTTTATGATACCGCCTCAAGCGGGACGTGCCGTATATAAACAGCTAAAAGCTGCCGGTATTCCGACCCAACTTTATGAATTTATCGGAAGTCACCAGTTTACCATTGATGAGTTTGTAACGCTGAATTATTTTCTGAAAAATGCTTTTAATGCTGCCCTACCGCAAGAAATCCCGGTAAAATAAAGCCGCGCATTCCTGATTTAGATTTCGTATAATGTTTTAGTAATTTTATTAATTAGGAAGCGTTTGCTACATTTTGCCTTTACAAAAATGCTATAATTCTCAGTATGCTTGTAAAAGCTATTAAAATAGATAACCTATATAGAGGAGAATATATAATAGATGCCTACTATAAATGAAGAAATTGTGCTAAAAGCGCTTAGTACCGTCCAAGAGCCTGAATTGGGCGGTGATTTGGTGAGCCGGAAGATGATACGTAACCTCAAAATCGAGGGGAACAATATCACCTTTACCATTATGCTTACCACCCCTGCTTGCCCTTTGAAGGGTGTTATGGAAAAACAAAGTACCGATGCCATTCGTAGTATGGTTCCCGGAGCAGGCGCTATAAAGATAAACTTTGACGCAGATGTTCGGATGGGTCGCCAGAACCCCAATGGTCAACAGGAACAGTTGTTGCCTAATGTCAAGAATATTATTGCAATATCGAGTGGTAAGGGTGGCGTTGGTAAATCTACGGTGAGCGTAAACCTTGCCGTTGCTTTGGCTCAGGATGGCGCGAGAGTCGGTTTGCTTGATGCCGACATCTACGGACCTAATATTCCCATGATGATGGGTAGCAGCGAAAAGCCAAAACAAGTTTCAGCTGATAAAATCGGCGCAATTGAAGCGTATGGCGTAAAAATGATGTCAATCGGCTTTCTTGTACCACCGGGCAGCAGTATGATTTGGCGCGGACCAATGGTTCACGGTGCTTTGCAACAATTAATGCGTGATGTGGAATGGGGTACGCTTGATTATTTTATCGTGGATATGCCGCCCGGAACCGGAGATGCCCAATTGACTATGACCCAATCGGTGCAACTGAGCGGTGCAGTAATTGTCAGCACTCCTCAAGACGTAGCGTTGGGTGATGCAGTGCGTGGAATTGCGATGTTCCAGCAAATGCACGTGCCAATTCTGGGTATTGTTGAAAATATGAGCTATTTCAACTGTCCTCATTGTGGTATGCGTACCGAGATTTTTGATCACGGCAAGGCTGAAATAGAGTCGAAAAAACGCAACATCCCATTTTTGGGTAACATCCCGCTTGATACCGGTATTCGAATCGGTGGCGATAACGGTGTTCCGATAGTAGTTTCTGAGCCTGATTCAGCAGTAGCGCAAGCCTTCAAGAACGCAGCGCGACAAATGGCAGCCCGTATTTCGGTATTGGCAACTCGCACCTTGCCTGTTATCAAGGGCTAATTCTAAACGCTGGTAATATTTGGCATAACATTTCCCAAAAAGCTTGGTAGTTTGAGAAAGGAACCTACAATGTCGCAGGTATTCAGCGCGTTTGTTGTGAACAAAACAGATGCCGGTTTTAGCTCAGGTTTGCAAGAAGTATCTACTGATCAGCTATCGCAGGGCGAGGTATTGGTTAAAGTAGCTTACTCTTGTGTGAATTATAAAGATGGGCTTGCTGCCAGCGAGAATGGCAAAGTTGTACGCAAGTTTCCAATGATTCCCGGCATTGATCTTTCTGGTACAGTAGTAGAATCCTCAGACCCTAACTTCAAAGCGGGAGATGAAATTATCGCAACCAGTTACGATATTGGGGTGGCACACGATGGCGGCTTTGGGCAATATGCCAGAATCCCCGCAAAATGGTTAGTTCCCTTGCCAAAAGGATTGAGCCTGAAAGAAGCTATGATGCTTGGTACTGCCGGGTTTACCGCCGGAATGGCAATTCACATGCTGCAATTGACCGGGATTAAGCCCGAAAGTGGCGCGGTTCTAGTTACGGGCGCAACGGGTGGAGTCGGTAGTATTGGGGTAAATATACTGGCAGGATTAGGTTATACTGTAGCTGCCAGCACCGGTAAGGAAACTGAACATGCCTACCTAAAGAGCTTGGGCGCTTCTGAAATTATCAGTCGCGCCGAGGCATCGGCAGAAAGTAACCGCCCAATGGAAAAAGAGCGGTGGTCAGGTGGCATTGATAATGTAGGCGGTAGTACACTTGCTTATTTGGCGCGAACTACCAAAGCTTTTGGCTCAATTGCAGCTTGTGGCAATACCGGGGGTATTGCGCTAAATACTACCGTATTCCCCTTTATCTTGCGTGGAGTAAATTTGCTAGGCATAAACTCGGCTGAATGTCCGATGGGGTGGCGGCGTGAGGTATGGGAGAAACTTGCAGGAGAATGGAAACCTGCCAAGCTTTCCGAAATTGCTTTTGATGCTAATTTGGATGAGCTACCGGGTATTTTGGAAAAAATACTTAAAGCGCAGACCAGAGGGCGAGCAGTAATCAGCCTCTGGTAAATACCCTATATCCTAAAGGAATAAGAGAAAAGGGCGCAAGAAAAGCGCCTTTTTTCATGCTTTGGGCTTGTCCTTTCCCAAATCAATCATTCTTCAAATATTTTGGGCGCAGTTTTACCAATCGCAGCAGTCAAGGCACGGGTTGGGTCAAGCACCCATGGACCATCGGGACTGAGTTGAATAATAAGGGTTTCCCCCGGTCTAGCAACAAGGTCACGCTCACCGTCAAAGGCTAGAGTCATTTGTTGCTCAATCACCAAAGGATAATCATCTCCCAGATTAAACCTTTGCACCCTGCTTACACTAACTTTAGAGAAAATACCGGGTGTTATGGGTGCTAACACTTCTTTGCCAGGACCTATAGAGATATGCAACCCAAAGGTATCGGTGGTGAATACCGGATGAATCGCTCCGCCGATTGCTGATAGACCTATACTCCATGGTTGCGCTCTCGTCAGCAATAATTCCCGCAAGTTTACACTATCCCAGACAGCCCTTGCCCCGATAAAGCTATCAATTGTAAGAGCGAGGTCAATGAGAGCAAGGTCTATTACCTGCCCCTCTTTCTTTACTAACAAAACCTTTGAACGCCAGCATGCCTCATCCCGGTTGATAACCCCACATGCCAGCAACCCGGCAGCAAAACCAGCGGTTGTACCTTCCTGAAATTCGGGGAAGACATTGTTCGTTCCGGTAGAAATCGGTAACAATGGCGCTTTGGAGCCACAACCTTTGAAAACCGCTCGATTTGTACCGTCACCCCCAAGTGTGATGATGCAATTCACGCCATCTTCGACCATTTTTGCAGCCGCTCTGGTTGAATCTTCCTGTTTGCCGGTAACGTAAACATCTACCACTTTGCCTATCAGCGCTGTACTACCTAAAGTGTTCAAGGCTTCCATGCATAAACCGCGTGGCTCAGGCATGAATAGCACCTCTTCTACCCCTGCCGCTTCCAAACCACGCAATAACCGGCGAACAATTGCCACTTTCTCCTGATTACTTACTACCCACGCTTCTGCAACGATACGGCGAATATCTTTGCCCGAAGAAGGGTTAGCAATGATGCCTACTTTGGTCATAGCCTCTCCGCGATATATCCTGTCATTGTGGCGGGCTGTTCCATCGGCGCAGCATGTCCGCATTCGGCAAGAAGCTGAAGTTTTGAACTCGTTATTCCGAATACTGCACTTCTGCTATACGACCTTGTTTTTCAGGAGAATAGGATGTCAGGTTGCTCAAGCTTCAACTTTACATCCTTGAGAAAAGCAGCCGCAGGTGCGCCATCAATCAAACGATGATCGAAGGTAAGGCTGAGCCACATGAGCTTGCGCGTGGCAAGCAGCCCGTTTATTACACCTGCGCGGTCAGCTATCCGACCAACACCAAGCACAGCCGCTTGAGGCGGATTAATAATCGGGGTGAAAATATCTATGTCATAACCGCCTAAGTTCGTTATTGAAAAAGAGCCGCTTTTGCTGTCTTCCACCGCCAAATTTCCAGAACGGGCAAGCTCAGAAAGGCGCTCAATTTCTCCGTTTATTTGTTTTGCCGATAGTTTCCCGGCATTCTTGATAACCGGAACCATCAGCCCTTTATCGGTGTCCATTGCGATACTAAGATTAATTGTGCTGTAGAGATGAATTTCATCGCCGTCCAATGTGGCGTTAAGGTAGGGGTGAGCAGGCAAGCTCAGTGCAACTGCTTTGGCTATCAGCGCAGTGTAGCCGAATGTTTCTCCCTTGCTCTTATAGTATTCCCTTATCTGCACCAGTTCGGTAACATCGCATTCGTTGGTTAGGGTTAGTTGCGCCAGTTCTTTCATACTGTGACTCATGCGTTCGCCGATTATACGCCGCAAGCCCGCGTATGGCACTACTTCTTCGCCGGATGATTGTGAAGCCTCAAACGCGGCTAGATACCGCCGCACTTCTTCTTCACCAATGCGTTTTACACCGCTACCCACAAAAGCCGCTACTTGCTCAAGGGTAATTCGATTATCGCGAATCAAGCGTTTGGCAATAGGCGAGGCAGAAGCCTCACTCGCGCCGGATGCCGCATGTGTGGGCGTTGCGCTTTGTGCAGGAGGGACTGTCGTTCGGTTTAGCTTCTCCCATTCAGCAACAGTTCCTAGAATTGCCAGAAGCGCACCCGGTGAGACTACCTGCCCGACTGGGGCTTTTATTTCAAGAAGAACCCCGTCATAGGGCGACTCCACTTCAAAACTAACCTTTTCTACAATCAACTCAACCAGCAAATCACCTGTTTTTACCGTTGCGCCGGGTTTTTTAAACCAGTTTGAAACGGCTGCTTCATTGGCATCGCTGTTTGCAGACCAATCCTCTAGTTTTACTTCAAGTGGCATCTAAGTTTCCCTCTTAACAGTTCCTGTCAAACCAAAATAAGTAGTAAGCGAGGCGAACCTCGCCCACATACTGAGCAGAGAATTGACAGTTGAGCCTAAAGTTGTACCAGCGAACGGGCGGCAGCCGCGATTTTCTCGGCGTTGGGCAGCACAAACTGCTCTAACGGGCGGCTGTAAGGAATCGGCACATCTGGTACAGCCAATCGTTTAATGGGCGCATCCAGATAATCAAGCGCGTTTTCCACTACGCGAGCGCAGATTTCACCGCTCATCCCGAAGCTCAAATAGTCCTCGTCCACAATCAACAAGCGGTGCGTTTTCTTGACCGATTCGATAATGGTAGCGTCATCCAGCGGAACGAGTGTGCGTAGGTCAATAACTTCCGCGCTGATACCTTCTTGCTCCAATTGTTTTGCCGCAGCCATCGCCCGATGAACCATAATGCCAAGCGTTACAATCGTAACCTGTTCACCGCTGCGTTTGATGGCGGCTTTCCCGAAGGGAATGGTGTATGACTCTTCAGGAACATGGGTTATTGCTTCTGGGAGTGGTGTCATCCAGCCCAAGCCCATAACCCCTTTGTGCATAAAATACATCACCGGATTGTCATCCCGAATGGCGCTAATCATCAAACCTTTGGCATCGTAGGCATTAGAAGGCACCACGATTTTAAGACCCGGTATATGGGCAAATAGCCCGTACAAAACCTGTGAATGTTGCGCTGCATCGCTATAGCCTCCGCCATAGGCAGTGGTTAGCACCACCGGGATTTTTAAAGTTCCGCCCGACATATAGATGTTTTTCGCCATATGGTTGTAAATCTGATCCATACAGACACCGAAAAAGTCCACAAACATTAGCTCTACAACCGGGCGCAACCCTTCTAAAGCTGCACCGGTAGCCGCGCCGATAAAGGCGGTTTCGGAAATAGGCGTATCCATCACCCGTTCCGCTCCAAATTGAGTAAACAGGTCGGCAGTACCACCGAAAATACCGCCATAAACCCCTACGTCTTCGCCCATCACAAATACGCGCGAGTCTCGCTCCATCTCCTGCGCAATACCTTCGGCTATTGCTTTGTGGGTGGTGAGCAATCTTTCAGTCTGAGTAGCTGTCATTGGTGTTTTCTCCCCTCTCAAACTATACAAATACGTGCTTAAGCGCATCTTCTGGCTTGGGGTAGGGACTCTGTCGGGCAAACTCGATTGCCTCCGCCACTTCCTGCGCCACCGCATTATTAATTGCCTCACGTTCGGAACTGCTCAAGATGCCTTGCTGTTCCAACGATTCACCCAACTTTTTGATTGGGTCGTTTTCACGCAAGCGCCCAACTTCGTTTTTATCGCGATATAGTTCGGGGTCGCCTTGGAAATGCCCCAGATAGCGATCTACTTTCACTTCCAGTAAACTGGGACCTTCGCCGCGTCTTGCTCGCGCTATCGCTTCTCCCGCTGCTTCATATATCGCCAGCACATCATTTTCTCTTACTTCAATGCCGGGGATACCGTAAGAGGCTGCCCTGTCGGCATTATTATCAATTGCGGTGGATTTGGCTTTGGGAACAGAAATGGCGTAGGCATTATCTTCACAAACAAATATTACCGGTAATTTCCAGAGAGCAGCTAGATTGAGAGACTCATGAAAAGAACCCTGATTAGCAGTGCCGTCACCAAAAAAGCTGACTGCCACCCAGTCTTTGCCCAATTTTTTGGCTGCCAATGCAGCCCCACAAGCAACAGGCAAACCAGCGCCGATAATACCGCTACAACCGAATTTTTTCTCAGAATCAAAAAGATGCATATGACCGCCCTTGCCGTGTCCTAAGCCGGTTTCTTTACCGAATATTTCGGCAGTCATTTTCTTTATATCAACGCCTTTAGCCAGAGCAATGTGATGAGCGCGGTGTGGACCAGTAACGGTGTCTTCATCACGGAGGTGCGTACAAACACCTACTGCGGCAGCTTCCTGACCGGCAGCCAAGTGCATTTCACCCGGAACCGTTCCGGCAGCAATGTCAAAAACAGGGGTTTTACCTTCCCAGTAAACGTTTACCATAACTTCTTCAAAATTGCGAATTAACGCCATTTTGCGATAAAGGTTTACAAGCGTTTTGTTGTCCAGGTTCGCCATCGAATCCTCCTGTCAACGGACATATTAAGCTATTCAGAATAGAGTATTTGGGTTAATTTGTGGTGTATAACGTTAAGAGGATTATAGATTGAATCCAACCATAACAATCTATACAATCATCTAACTAACATAAAACTTGCTAACAATTAGTGAGTATCAGACAAAGACTAAACAACATACTATGGTTTCAAGAAAACATTTAAGATTCTTCGGGAATAACTCGACTGAAAAATTGTTCGGAGTTGGGGTCTGCTGGGAAGAAGCTAATCGCTTGTAGAGTATTATACTGTTCAAAGCGGGTTACCACCAAGCGAATCTTAATTGATTCGGCGTTCTGAATTGAACCCATCCCTGCGAGCATTGTCCATTCGTATCCGAGATAACGTTCGCAAAGGTCAGGATGCGCCTCTTCCCACATCCGGGAAAATTGAGGTAAAAGACGCATGTCTGAAATTAAATTGGCATAATCATTATCAAGCTCAAAGCCAATGGTATTGCGTTGAAAATGCGCTACCTGTACTCTGGAAAATGTCTCCCAATCGACAAAACGCTCCTTGAAATTGTGCATAGGGTCAAACAGCAATCTTAATAAATTGCGGCGACGTGCCGGAATACTTTCGAGGGGAGTTCCAAAAGCGCTGGTTATGGCTCTGTTCCATTTCACGATATTCCAAACTTGATTTACCAGCAATGCCGGATAGGGCAGCATTTTGTTCAGATAGGCTTCTACCACTTTATACAAACGTGCCATTTCATTGCTGGTGAGGGACTGAGGTATTGGGGCAAACCCCGCTGCTATAAGCAGAAGATTAATTTCATTATTGCTGAGTTCAAGCCCTTTTCTGGCGATATTTAACAGAGTGTCACGAGAAGGTGAGCGATTACCTCGCTCAATTTCACCGTAATAATTATGTGCAATGTCGCTGGCACGTGCTACTTCTTCCTGAGAGCGGTTTTGCCTGAACCGCAGTTGGCGCAACAATTTGGCAAGCGCATTGCTTTTATTATCGAAAGTGTTATTCATCTTTTCTCTTGCTGGCTAACAATATGTTAGCATTATTGTAGCTTGCATTTGGATAATTGCAATACTTATGGTAAGATTAATTAAAATTCAAGCATTACCACTGTAACGATATAAAAATGGGTAAACTGGTCACGCTAGATGGCAAAAATGGAATAAAACCTGAAGCCGAAGCGGTTATAATAAACTGGTTTGTGCGTCCGGGGCGCAAAGTTGAAAAACACCAACTGCTGGCTGAGGTTATGGTTGAAAAGGTCAGTATCGAAATTCGCGCCGAGTTGACCGGGATTCTCGAATCTATTATTGCGGCAGAAGGAACTATTGTAACGCCGGGTATGACCCTTGCCATAATTGAACCTGTCGAAAACTTGGAAAAACCCAATGCCGAAGGTTCTTTGCCGCTTGAAGCTACTAAACCCCGAACGCTTTCTATACTACCTGCTCTATATGTGGTATCTTCTCCGGCTGCGAGGAAACTAGCGCGTGAATTGGGGTTAGATTTATCCGAGATAGCGCATTCTCTTGCGCCGGGAAATCGCCTTAATGAGGCAGCCGTCCGCCGCTATTTGCAAATATTAACTCGGCAAAACCTCGATAATGAAGTTCCTTCACGGAGGCAGGCTCAATCCAGTTTACGCCGTCTTATCAGGAATAGAGTCTCAAGAGCAGGGCAACTCACTGCTCCCGCTACCATTACCACGCGCTTGTCGGTAAATTTTACTCTGGCGTGGCTCTATAATTTAAATATATCAGGGGTCAATCGAAAAACATCTTTGTTGGCTCTGGTTATTCGTGCCACTGCTCTAGCTTTACATAAGTTTCCAATATTTAACGCGAGCCTCGAAAATAGCGAAGTAATTTATTATCTTGATCATAATATAAGCCTGATGTATTCAGCCGAAGATGGTTTAGCTTTGCCGGTAATAAAACAGGCTGGTTTGCAATCTCTGACTGATTTATCAGATATGGCTGAGAATTTGAAAACTAGAGCATGTCAAGGAAATCTGACATTAAAAGATACGCTTGGTGGAACTTTTACTATTTGCGATTTGGGAGATTATGCTATTGACAGTTTTACCCCTATACTAAATCTTCCGCAATCGGCTGTATTAGGTATTGGCTGTATATACAGTTTATCTAGTACAACATTTTATCCAGCTGGTACTTACCAGATTCTTGAAGAGTGGGAAGATAATCGTCATATTGGTTGGGGTCTGACATTGAGTTTAACCTTTGACCATAGGCTTAGCGATGGTCCCAACGCTGCCGCTTTTCTCAAAACTATCCGCGATTATCTTGAAACCCCTGATACCTTGCGTTAATGCTCCCCTATTCTGGTAACTGTTGGGCAATCAAATCCGGTCAATGTAGTTTCGCCACACAACTTGTCGGGTAGCACGGCAAATCCCAACAACTTACCGTCGGAATTTTTACCAAAATTTAACTTGACAATGTTTATAGACTAAATTATCTTTATTATGTAATCTGAAACGGGTTACAAAAACTGAAAATTGCTCTTATCCAGAGAGGTGGAGGGTATGAGGCCCTGTGAAGCCCGGCAACCCGCGCAATGTAAGCGTAAGGTGCCAATTCCGGCGCTATCTGTTCTGCAGGTGGTCGCAAGATAAGGGAGTCCTGTTCAAAAAGCGTGTGAACGCAGAGAGAATAATGGAATTTCCGAACCCCTTATCTAAACTTGATAAGTGGGTTTTTTAATACCACACGCTATTAAGTTTTACTTATCAATTGAATTGAAGCGCATGCTCTAGGTGCTATTCTATTAGCGCTGTAAAACAAAGCCCTGTAGGTCTTTGCGCCTAGGTGGGGTCTAGTTTAGTATTGCCAGAAAAATGATTAGCAACTAATTCATTAGAAAAGACTCTCAGGAGGAGTTATGGCTAAGTCTGAAAAATGGAAACGAGTAGAAACTGCCCTGTCCGGCGGGCAACCTGATCGCGTACCCTATGCTTTCTGGAAGCACTTCCCGGTTATTGACAAGAATCCCGATGAACTGGTCAAGGCAACAGCCGAATTTCATCGTAAATTCGAGCAAGATTTTGTAAAGGTAATGTTCCGCAGTTCCTTTACCACTGAGGATTGGGGCTTTCGCCCTAACGGTTATCACCCTACCGCTGGTAATTTACTGATTACCGATTATGTTATCAAAACGCCTCAAGATTGGCGGCGGCTTGAATTGCTTGACCCCACACAGGGTACTTTGGGAGAGCAACTTATCGTGTTGCGGAAATTGGCGAAGGAATTAGACGGCGATGCCCCGATTCTTTCCACCGTTTTTTCACCTTCAATGATTGGTCTCAAGTTGGCAGGGGAAGAAGGCTTAGCTGAGCATCTAAAAGCTGACCCGGAAGCGGTAAAAGCTGGACTTTCCGCGATTGCTGAAACGGTTCTTAAATTTGGCGAGGCTACTTTGAAAAATGGGGCGGATGGTCTCTTTTATGCTATCCAAGAACCGGGACGCATTTTAACAGCGGGTGATGGTCAACCTAATCTGGGCGACCTTTTTGACCGCCCTGTGTTGGAAAAGCTCTTCCCATCAACCGGGTTTTTCTTCTTGCACGCGCATGGCGAGACTATTGCTTTTGAAGAGATTGTGAATTATTCCTACCATGCGCTGAACTGGCATGATCGTGGGGGTGGTCCTTCTTTGAAAGAAGCTCGCCGTTTTACCAATAAGACGTTAGCTGGTGGACTTAACAACCGCGAAACTTTACCCAATGGAACTCCGGCGGATGTTGCTGCTGAAGTAACTGATGCGGTTAATCAGTTAGAGGGTAGAGGATTGTTGTTGACTCCCGGTTGTGGCTTCCCGGTGAACGCTCCAGAAGATAATTTGTTGGCTGTTAAAGAGACCATACAGGGTCGGTTAGCCCTAGCTTAAGAGGAGACATTTATTTTTATGTTCAAGAAAAGTTTTAGTACCAAAACTCCCCGCCGCTATGCTTTAGCATTGATTGGGTTACTGCTTGCCGCATTGCTGGCAGCTTGCGGTGATGCTACCGCCACTACTACTTCGAGCGGTAAAACTACCGTATCCGGTACTACTGCTGCTGCAACAACTGGCGCAACTACTGCATCCGGTACTACTACCGCTGCTGCTACTACCTCGGCTAATTCTCAGCTTATCATCGGTACGCTGGTAGAACTGGCTGACCTTAACCCGCTGACAACTCTGGCAGACCATTTCCCAGAGCATGTGCCACAAACGCTTCTGTTCGATGGGCTTACTCAGTTTTTGCCTGACAGCACTATCGGTCCGCGCCTTGCCAGTAGCTGGGAAATTAGCAAGGACGGTAAGGAATATACCTTTAAGCTAAACCCCAAAGCCACTTGGTGGGACGGTAAGCCTGTGACTGCGGATGATGTTAAATTCACTTATGACTCCTTGATAGATGCCAATACCGGCAGCAGCAACGAAGGGGCTGAAGCGGTAGTATCTACAACCGTTATTGATGCACAGACTGTCAAAATTACCTTGAGCCAATCTGACCCCACTTTCCTTTCGAGAGGTTGCTCTCGTGGGATTGTGCCACAGCATATTTTGAAAGGTCAGGATTTGAACAAAACTGATTTTGGACGCAAGCCGGTAGGTAGTGGACCTTACAAGTTGGTTTCGTGGCAACAAGGCAGCAGCTATGTGCTGGAAGCTAATACCAATTACTTCTTGGGTGCGCCAAACATAGGCAAGGTGATTATTAAAATCCTGCCTAACCAAAATGTGTTGTTAACACAACTCAGAAGCGGTGAGATTAATTACGCTCCGGTAACGCCCCGTGACCTGAAGACAATTGAAAGTATTCCCGGCTCTAAAGTTCTGGAAAATCCAACTCCACGCTTTTATGACATTGCCCCGAATCACCAGAATTTCTTCCTGCAAGATGTGAAAGTGCGTCAGGCAATATTGTTCGCGATTGACCGTCAGGGCATTGTAGATAAGGTGCTGCTGGGTCATGGGGTGGTAATTGACTCAAACGCAACTCCGGCTTCTTGGGCTTATAATCCAGATGCGCCCAAACATCCCTACGACCCTACCAAAGCTAAGCAACTGCTAACCCAAGCGGGATTTACCGCCGGTTCGGATGGCATACTGGTAAAAGACGGCAAGCCCTTTAAGATTTCATTCTTGGTCAATACATACGACACTGCCTTGATACAGGCGTTGACAGTGGCTCAGCAAAATCTCAAGGATATAGGGATTGACCTGACCGTCAGTCCGGTTGATGCCGCCGTTTTCTCTGCCAAACGCAAAGCTAAAGAATTCGATGGTCTTAGCCGCGCTTGGAACCCGGTTTATGACCCTGACCAATACGCCGCGTTGGTTAAAACCGGCAATTTCTATGGCTATAGCAACCCTGAAGCCGACCGTCTTGCAGCAGCAGCCCTTAACACTACCGACCAAGCAGCCCGCAAGAAGCTCTACTATGATTTGCAGGTAGTGCTGGACAACGATGTATCCAAGCTTTGGCTCTACAGCGAAAACGAACTGCACGCCTTTAACGTGAACCTGACCGGACCTAAAACCCACCCGGTTAACATTTTCTGGAATCTGCGGGAGTGGCAGATTCAGAAATAAGTCAATTGCCTGAAATGGCAAAGGTTTGATAACAGATTAGACAAGCGGGGAGTCTTTGCTCAATCCTGAAAAGGAAAGAATACTGGCTTTCTCGCTTGTTTATAAGCAATGCTAGGTGAGAGAACTTCCGCTAGCTTAATATTAGGAATTGAAATGTTTCTATTCACCGTTAAACGTTTTTTCTATGCAGCTTTAACTCTAGCTGTTTTGGCAATAGTGGTCTTTTTTGCCCTAAGAATAGCGCCCGGTGGTCCGGTGGCATTTCTTATGGGACCAGATCAATCCAATCGTGAGCGGGAAGCGGCTATTGCTAAAAATCTTGGGCTGGATCAGCCGCTACTAATACAACTTTGGCGTTGGTTGGGTAATATGGCAAAGGGAGATTTCGGCTATTCCTACTTCCACCGACAGGATACATTGGCAGTTATCTCCGAGCGGTTTCCCGCTACGCTAGAACTGGCGCTGGTTTGTTTTACTCTTGCAATTGTATTAGGGGTTGGCGCGGGTGCGCTTGCGGCGTACTTTTCAGGAAGCATTTTTGACAAATTTGTCTCTAATACTGCTCTGATTATTTTGGCTGTACCAAGTGTATGGATGGGTTTATTGCTAATCGTAATTTTTGCCGCCACTTTGAAAATATTGCCCTCAGCAGGTCAGGAAACTTTGGGCAATTCCGGCAACATTTTGGATCACCTCGCTCACTTGATACTTCCGTCTCTCAGCCTAAGTTCTGGCTATATCGCTACTTTTGCCCTTAACACCCGTGAAGTGGTGGCAGAAACTCTTTCGGCAGACTATATCCGTACCGCTAGAGCAAAGGGCTTGAGTGAAAGTTGGGTGGTATTTCGGCACGCTATTCGCAATGCCCTGATACCCATAATCAGCCTAGGTGGAATGGCGCTGCCGGATTTGCTGGGAGGTTCAGCAGTGGTGGAAGCGGTGTTTGCTTGGCCCGGAATAGGGCAACTTATGGTGGATAGCTTCGGGCGGCGCGATTATCCGGTAGTGCTGGCAATAAGCATGCTAGTAGCGGTTACTGTGCTGTTTTGTAGCTGGTTATCCGATGTTTTGTATCATCTAGCCGACCCAAGGATTAAGTATGGTTGAAATTGACGAAAGAAATGAAAGCCTTGCCCCACTGGTGCGAGTTTTACCGGGGGGCGCTAAAGCGGTTAAAAATCGGCTATTACTTACAAACCGACTGCTAAAACGCCGTATTTCTATCCCGGTTATTTTAGGGTTACTGTGGTTTGTGTTACTCCTAACGGGTCCATTGTTTATTCGCATTGACCCCAACCGAATTGACTTATATCGTTTTGTAGAGCCTCCTAGTTTCAACGCGCTGCTTGGAACCGATGAAAATGGGCGGGATGTTTTAGCGCGGGTGCTGGCGGGTGCGCGAGTTTCGCTAATAATAGGTTTCAGTTCGGCAGCTATTTCCCTATTACTCGGTACTGCTTTTGGCAGTTTGGCGGGCTATCTAGGCGGGTGGCTGGATAACCTAATAATGCGTTTTGTAGATTTCAGCTTGGCAGTGCCAACTATAATAATCATACTTTTGGTGGCGGCTGTGTACGGCGCAGGAGAATTCCAGCTTATTCTAACCATTGGGCTTACCGGTTGGATGCCCGTTGCCCGATTGGCGCGTGGTCAGGTACGTGAGCTAAAAGAGATGCTTTGGGTAGAAGCCAGCCAATCGATAGGCGCTTCTGCTTCACGGATTTTGATTCGCGGTATAATGCCTGCGCTCGGTCCGGTGTTATTTATCGCGGGTGTTTCTGAGCTAAGAAGAGCGGTAATCTTGGAAGCAACTGCCAGTTTTTTGGGAGCGGGAATCCTATTACCCAATGCGAGTTGGGGGAACATGTTGACTAGCGCCCAAGTTTATTTGCTGACTGCGCCATGGCTGGCGTTAGCTCCCGGCTTTGCTTTGAGTATCACGCTATTGGTAGTAGGCAATTTCCGCGCGGTGGTGGCTGCTCCCCGTCTTAAAAAGAAAGAAAGAGTTGCCTAAAATTTTGCTACTTATGCAAATACTATAAACGAATTTTCAATACAAGAAGATGAAACTTGGTGCGGTGTCCGCATCGGGCAGAGCAAACTTAACAATAACTGTCACATTTTTGTGGCAGTCTTTTTTTTGTCAAATAACCGTTTAAGAAAAAGCTAAAATTTCCTTGTTGACAATTTGGAATCAATTGGTATGCTTATAATTAATATATAAACCCGTATCTCAAGCCTTAGAAAAAGAGGGGTAGTTGGCTTTGAGTAGTGGTCCCTATGAACCAACAGTGCAGTTTTCCCTTGAAAACCATGCTGGAGAATCTTTTAATTTTAGTTTGATGGAGCGGTTGCAAGCGCTGGCTAATGCCTCACTTATTATTTCCAGCGAATTAGATCTTACCACGGTTTTACAGCGTATTGCTGATACAGCCCGTGAATTTGCTAATGCCAAATATACTGCTTTGGGAATTGTCAATGAGCAGGGCGTTATAACCTCATTTATTACCAGCGGGATTCCTCAACAAGACCGGGAAAATATAGGACAGCCCCCGCGTGGGCATGGCTTGCTAGGTGTGTTGATTAAGCAGGGCAAACCTATTCGAGTGCGCGATATGGCATTAGACCCGCGCCGGAGCGGTTTCCCTCCCAAACACCCTGTTATGACCAGTTTGCTAGGCGTACCCGTTTCTATTAATGATAGGGTAGTCGGCGACCTTTACATGACCGATAAGCAGGATGCAACTGAGTTTACCTCAGAGGATGAATGGTGGTTGACTCTGTTTGCTCGTCAGGCAGCGGTGGCATTGATTAATGCCAGATTGTACAACACGGTTGAGATGGCGCATAAACGTGCTGAAATGCTCGCGGAGATGGCAGATATACTTAATCGTACTATTGACCCAGAGGAACTTTTTGGTCAAATTACGGGAGCGGCTTGCCGATTACTCGAATTGCCCGCCGCCGCTCTTTATGTATTTGAAGAAAAACATAATCGCTTCAACTTGAAAGCGCAAGTTGGGTTGAACCCAGAAACCTGCGTTCATACTTTTCAAGCAACGGAAAATTCGCCTGCTGCTAAATTGCTAGAGGCTGACGAGACAATTAGCTTGCATGAAAAAGCCGATCTCGAACACCTACAGCCTTTTCTTGATGGTGTAAAGCCCCACGCCATGCTAATTGCTCCTATTCGGCAATACGGTAAAATCAGCGGTGTGCTGGAAGTGTATTCCGCCACTGCTCGTGGATTTAGTCTTGAAGATAAAGCGTTGCTGGCAACCTTTGCCACCAAAGCGGGTCTGGCTCTGGAAAAAGCGCAGCTATACCGGGAGAAGGAAAGATTCCTATCTATGACGGCGCACGACCTACGCGCCCCGCTGTCTGCCATCAAGATGAGCGCGGGGTTGCTTGAAACTAGCTTGCCTCCCGACCTATCTCCTGCCCTTCTACGTTTGGTTGCGAATATTCGCCGTAATAGTGAGCGGTTGAATAATTTGCTTAGCGACTTGCTCGATGCTACCCGCCTTGAACAGGGTAGTATTCAGTTGCGGTTGGAGCCTTTGGAGGTGGTAGAAGCGGTGGCGGCAACCGCCCATACTTTGACCCCGCTTTTTGAAGAACGCTCTCAAAAGTTCAGCCTTGTAAAACCTGATCAGGAATATTGGGTGAAGGCTGACCGCCGCCGCCTTGAGCAGATTATGGTAAATTTACTTACCAACGCCATAAAATATACCTCAAATAGCGGTAATGTTACGGTGGGAATCTTAGTAGAAGAAAACTGGATTATTATTGAGGTCAAAGATAGCGGTAATGGTATCCCTGAAGAGGAGATGACGCATATTTTTGACCGTTTCTATCGTCGCCCCATCCATGAACAGAACGACACTACCAGCGGAACTGGGCTAGGGCTACCGATTGCTCGTTCGTTGGTAGAGTTACATGGTGGTCATATCTGGGTGGAGAGTGAAGTAGGTGTTGGAACTAGCTTTTTTGTGAAGCTACCGCGCTACATCCGCGAATAATCCCTCTGGTTTAAACGGAGTAAAAGCTAAATCAATTGCAGGATTGTAATTCGAATATTGCCAATTCTGGACGTGAGCCGAAGCGTAGCGGCCAATGTGTCACTCCTACTCCTCTGCCGGTGTACAGGCGATTGCCGTTTACATTGTACCAACCGGTAGGATAAAGCGAGTGGTGTTTGCCGGTGGAATAGCGCAGCCAATTCAGTTTGCGGTGTAGTGGTAGTGGGTTAAGCTGCCCACCATGTGTATGACCGGATAAAACAATTTCGGAGTAGTTTTCAGGCATGCGCCGGATATAGTTGGGATTGTGCGAGAGTGTTACCAGCGGCTTTGCTCCTTCAGGAAGATATTTTTTAGCTCTAATTGGTTCTGGCACGCCTTTCAAAATATCATCTAGTCCGATAAAGTATTGTGGGATACCCTGCCTTTCCATGCAGAAATCCTCGTTAATCAGAATTCGGATGCCCAACTGCTCGAAATGCGCTAGGTTTTTGTCAGGGTCGCGGCGATTGCCAAAATAATCGTGATTGCCCCAGATACCCACAATCGGAATCCCGGATGCCGCCAATTTGCCAAAAAGTTCATCGCAAACAGGCTTCCATTTTCCCCGATCCATATAATCTCCACCCAGAAGAATCAAATCGGGCTTCGCGGCAATAACCCGGTCAAAGGCGGCTCTAACCGGCTCATAAGAAGGTTTATAGCCCAGATGTAAATCACTCATCCACGCAAAGCGAAAGCCCTGCCATGCTTGCGGTAAGTTATGAATTTCGACTCGGTGATTGGTTACTTCAAGCCATTTACGCTCAAACATACGAGCATATAATAGCGCGGTTATTCCAGAAATTGCGCTTGCTATCGCAACGGCTTTGTTCAACTTCAATGTTACTTTGACGTTAGAGTGGTTATTCTCGGTTTTGATGAACATATCTTGGCAATCTATATCCTTGCGCTATTGTTTTTATCGCCTTTATAAGTATAACAGGTCGGGGAAGTATGCTTTTCCTTATTCGTAACTATTCACCCCTAACCCTTTAAGGGGGAAAAGAGAGTGAACACCAACCCCTTTTTGTCCTTGCTGTGCAGCTACCCTAAAATTAATGAATAACCTGTCTTACTACTTCCTCCAGCGTTGCCAAATTGTAGGGTTTTTTAAGTACGTCCACAAAGCCATAGTCCCCGTATTTTGCCAGCACCGGGTCGTTTGAATAACCGCTTGAGACAATTGCCTTTACTGATGGGTCTAGTTGCAGCAGCTTTTCGATAGTTTCCAGACCACCCATGCCGCCCGGTATGGTCAAGTCCAATATTACCAGTGTAAAGGGCTGCTTCCTATTTTTAGCTTCCCTGTATTTCTCAAGCGCTTCTTGCCCGTCCGCAGCTTCTTCAACCTCGAAACCTATCCTTTTCAGAGCTTTTGCCGATATCCGAAGCAGCATTTTTTCATCGTCCATCAACAACACTCGCCCTTTGACAAACGAGTGGGTCTGTTGTTTTTGCAGCGGTGGCGGTACTTCCTCATTTCCTACCGCCGGCAAATAAATGCTCACCCTCGTACCTCGTCCCCACTCGCTTTCTATTGTTATAGCTCCTCCATGTTTTTTTATGATTGAGTAAGCTATTGCTAAACCCAAACCACTGCCCAATGGTTTGGTGGTGTAATAAGGGTCAAATACCCGATTCAAATCTTCCGGCTTGATGCCGCTTCCCTCATCTTGAATAGTTATATGCACATAGTTACCGGGTTTTAAGTCAAATGTTTCGGTTTCATCCAAACTGACATTGAGGGCTTCTATGTTTATATTTCCGCCTTTAGGCATAGCATACATGGAATTTAAGGTTATATTTTGAAGCACTTGGCTGAGTTGGGTTCGGTCAACTTCCACCATCCACAGGTGAGGTGATAACTTGAAAATGCATTTCGTAGTGGAGCCACCCGTTAAAAACTGAACTGTATCAAGGATAATTTCGTGCAATTTGGCTTTTTCCCGTATGGGTGCGCCACCCTGAGCAAAGGTTAGTAATTGAGATACCAGCCCCGCTGCTCTAAAGGTGGCTGCTTCGGCTTCGGCTAAGGTTTGTTCAAGTATTTCTTGAGTCTCCAATTGGATTTTGGCAAGGGAGATACTACCCAGAATAGCAGTTAGGATATTGTTAAAATCGTGGGCGATTCTTCCAGCCAGCACTCCTAAAGACTCAAGGTTTTTAGCTTTGAGTTTCTCATCTGCCAAAGCCTCCTCTATTTTCCGCCGTTCGGTTATATCACGAGTTACAGAGATGATATTGAGCAGTTGACCAGTAACCGGATCGGTTATGGCCTGAGAGCTATTTTCCACCCAAATGTACTCGCCGTTTTTACAGCGGGCGCGACAGGTTATGAAAGACTTGTTATTTTGCCCTAACCGATTTGCCCGATTTTTTTGAAGAGCCTCCAGATCGTCCGGGTGAATATGTTCGTTGTAGTGATGCCCAATTAATTCTTCCGGCGTGAAACCTATTATTCTTTGGCAGGCAGGTGAGATATACTCGAAAACTCTTTCAGGTGACAGCATGCTAATCATATCGATGCTATTCTCGGCAAGGATGCGAAAACGTTCTTCGCTCTGACGCAAAGCTTCCACCGCATTTTTGCGTGCGCTGATGTCGTGAATTACGACACAAATCTGTTCCTGACCATTTTTATCCCGGTAAATACTGGTAGCATCCTCACACAGCAGCCTAGTTCCATTCTTATGAATGAAAACGGTTTCCCGCTGAATCTTACCAAAAATCTGCAATTGCTCATGGTCGCGCTGTATTTGTTCCGCACTCCGTTCAACCACACCGTCCCGACCCAACGCTATGATTTCTTGCTCTTCGTATCCCAACATCTGACAAACCGCCGGATTAGCCGCCAATATGCTACCATCTGCCTCCGCCAATAACACACCATAAAGATTGTTGTCATACAGAGAGTGGTAACGCTCCTCGCTCTCATAGATTGCCCGTGCAACTACATATTTTTCTGTTATGTCGCTAAAAGAAGCGACCACACCCCGTAAAGTGGTTCCGTCCGTCTGGTACAAAGGCTCGCTGTTTATCAAAATCCATTTCATCGTATCATCAGACCCGCGCAAGCCCATTATAATTTCTCTACAGGCTTTTCCGGTCTGCAAAGTTATCATCGCTGGGTGAGTTTCTCCCGGAAAAGGAGTGCCATCTTCGTGGAGAGCTTGCCAGCTGGAGTCAAAGGAGGTACGCCCTGTTATATGCGCCGTTAGAATACCCAATATACGTTCCGCGCTTGGATTAGAGGCTAGGATTGTGCCATCCAGACCGTGCAACACTACTATGGTATTAAACAGGCTCAGGTATAGTTCTTTAGTCTCTTGAAGTTTCTCCTCAGTCCTCTTGCGCTCCGCAATCTCGGTTGCAAGTGCCGCAGTACGCTTCTCCACCCGCATTTCCAATTCTTGATTCCAGCGCTGCATTTGTTCTTCAGCTTGTTTCTGCGCCGTTATATCTTGGAAATAAACCGAAATCCCTCCGTCTGATGGGTAAACTCTAACCTTTACCCACCGCTGAATGAAATTAGAATAGATTTCAAAACTAACTGTAACCTGCTCGGTTATAGCTTGTCGTAAAAGTTGGTAAGACAGAGAACCAATTGTTTGCGAAAATATATCCCAGATTTTTTTGCCGAGTAGTTCTTCCCGGCGCATATTCCATAGTTCTTCTGTTTTGCGATTCACATAAATGAACTTCTCATCCGCATCGAGGGCATAGAAAGCATCGCTGATACTCTCAAGAATCGAGGAATTACGAAAGTAGTATTCTTGTAACTTGCGCTGGTAGATTTGAAGGCTGGTTTGAACAGAGAGTTGGAGACTTTCGGGGGTAAGCGTATCTTTAACCAGATAATCATACGCCCCATATTTCATGCACTCGGTGGAAACATTCTCGTTACCTTGTCCGTTGAAGACTATTATTGGGCAGGGTAGTTCCCGCACCCGTTCGGACAAAGCTTTCAGAAATTCCAAGCCTGTCATATCAGGAAGTCGGAACTCCAACAGAATTAAGTCGGGCTGCCCGGTTAGACAAAGCTCAAGCCCGGTTTTTCCATGTTCGCTTTCTTCAAACAGGTAGGTGCGGTTGCGGTCTTGGCTCAAATAACCCTTTACGATAGCTCTATCTTCTGAAGAGTTCTCGATGATTAGAATTTTGCAAGAGTCACTCAGAACATCAGCGTCCATATTGCCTCCGGGGGAAACTTTATAGCATAATGTTTGCAGCAAGTTTAGTATTAATGGCTCCACCTCTTATATTGTTATTTTACAACATTAATTAAAATTATATCACGGGATATGGTTTTTCTTGTGATCTATTTAACAATGTGTCACAAATACCAGAAAACGGGTACAATTTATTTCGCAAGAAGAGTTCAAATCACTGCCCGGTGGTAGCCCGAATAGAACCCTCACTTGTACGGGTTGCTAGGGGTAATATTACAAGCTGTTTTTTCCCTTTCATAATCAAAGAAAGCTGGATATGCCTCGTAGAAATTCTAAAGAATACCAAAGAGAAGGTACGCCTCGCTCTCGCATGCGTTACAAGGCGTGGCAGCAAACCCATCTTACGATGTGGTTCAACGAACGCCTTGAAGTTCTCAGGAAAGAGGCAATAGAGGCTCTTTGTGCGGCACATTCTATAAAAGAGGGGGTGCTTCCCGCTGAATTTGCGGAAGAATTGGAGTCCCTCGAACAAAAAGCGGGCGCAACCGCTGGTCTGGAAGTTGAGATTTTTCAGTCAAGCGTATATGGTTGCTCCGCTTGTGCAAGCTATGCGGCTGCATCTGCTTGGGAGAACGAACCGACACGCTGCGAAGAAATCGCGCAACGTATTTTAGCCGAACTAGGCGAGTATCCTGCTGAGAAGTAGCGGTCTTTTGAGTAAATAAAAAAGATTTAAACAGGGGAAAGATTAAATTCGGCAATAGTAATTTATCATGAAAGAATGAACCGCTTTGCCAACTACAAGAGCGTAAGAATTGATAGGTTTCAGTTTGTCGATTCATTTGGCGATAGCAACGTTTTGCTTTCCCATATAAATATAAACAAGAAGGAGGCAACAAAGTGGTTATTGCTGATTTACAAGTATTACCGAATCCACTAACGAATGACCCATCTGCGCCTTATGCTTTTGTGGACAAAGCTATTGCGGTGATAGAGCAATCAGGACTCAAATATCAGGTAGGTCCGTTGGGAACGTGGGTACAGGGAGAGCTTGAAGCAGTGCTGGCATTAGTTCCGGCAATGACAAAAGCTATGCGTCTCGCCGGAGCAAGCAAAGTGATTACAATAATCAAAATCGCCGACAGCGGAGAGGAAAGCGAAAACCCACTGGCATACATGGACAAATGGCTTGGTAAAGACTAATCGCCCATGATTTGCTGCCATCATTGCCCAGTTAAGGGAGTGCCTAGTAATGCAGAGGTAGCACGCTATAATAGATTTTTGCTATTGTTAAGCAGCCTCAGATGTTTGGCAAAATTAAAATTCACCTCTTCCAAGATAGGCACTCCCCAGTTAATAACCTGTTGACAAACTCTGGAAATGGTGTTAATATAATTTCGTCGGGAGGAGGGCAGTCAGCAAACTCAAGGTTTCTGAATGCTCTTCTTTTTTTCATACGATTTTACTTGCAATTAATCAACCCCCTGCACCCATAATTAGAATCAAGCCAAATAATGATGGTTGTTTGCTATATATGGGAGTCCTTTAATGCCAAAATAGCTCTGAAAATTGTAAAAGTCAGAAACTTCCCCCTTTTTGTTTTTGAAAGGGGGGAAGCATTTTCAACGCCATTATAGCAGAGAATTTAAACGTTCCTGTAATTTAATGGCTCGTTCCTGCGCGGCGGCAAGTTTTTCGCGTTCTTTCTCGACAACCGGCGCGGGGGCGCGATCCACAAAGTTAGAATTTGAAAGCATTGCAAGGCTTTTCTCTGTTTCGCGCCGAGCATCTTCGATTTCTTTGGAGAGACGCGACCGTTCCTGTTCAAGGTCAAGCAACCCGCTCAGTGGCAAGTACACAGTTGCTGCAACGGTGACAAGCGCCATTGCTTGAGAGGGAGCAATAGGTAACTGGTCAACGATTTGCAGGTTGGCGGCATCTATTCCGGCAAGGCGAACAAGCGTGTCTTTTTCAGACTCGAATAGCGCCAGTTCTTCGGGTTTTGTCAACACGATGGCTGGTACACGTTTGCTCTCAACCTTTGCTTCCACCTTAGCATTCCGCACCGCTCGGATGACTTCTTGCAATTCTTCAAACGAGCGCACCGAGTCAGCGTCTTTTTCAAGTGCTGCCGGCCATTCGGCAATTATCAACGCCTCGCCAAAGTGCGGCAGGTTTTGCCACAATTCTTCGGTAACGAAAGGCATAAAGGGATGTAGCAAACGCAAAGAGCGTTCCAATACGCCAACTAATACCTTTTGCACCGCCAGTTTTTCTTCGGGGTTGCCACTGCTCAGGCGAATTTTGCAACTTTCGATGTACCAATCGCAAAATTCGCTCCACAGGAAGTCATAGATTAATCTGCCAGCCTCACCCAATTGATAGGTTTCCATTAAGCGATTCACATCTTGCGCTAGAAGGCTGTAGCGGCTAATCACCCAGCGATCTGCCAGTGGCATTCCCGGCGTAAGCTGTAAATCTTCATCTTGTACCGGAGGCATTTCCGCCTCTAGGTTCATAGTTATGAAGCGGGTAGCGTTCCAGATTTTATTGGCAAAGTTGCGACTGTCCACAATTCTGCTAAAGGAAAGCTTGGTATCCACCCCCGGTGTGCTGCTGGTAAGTAGGGTAAAGCGCAGCGCATCCGAGCCGTATTTATCAATAGTTTCGAGCGGGTCAATGGTATTGCCTTTGCTTTTGCTCATCTTCTCGCCTTTTTCATCGCGCACCAAGCCATGCAAATAGACGGTATGGAAAGGCGGTTCGCCCATTGCATAGATTCCCAACATTATCATACGCGCCACCCAGAAGAAGATAATGTCGTAGCCGGTTTCCATAACTGCGCCGGGATAAAAATAGGCTAAATCTTCGGTCTGGTCGGGCCAACCTAGCGTACTAAATGTCCACAACCCACTGCTGAACCAAGTATCCAGCACATCGGCATCTTGGGTAACTTTATCGCTGCTACAATGCTCACAAGCCTTTAAAGAATCGTTAGCAGTACAGGTTTGTTTGCCGCAATTTCCGCAGTACCAAACCGGGATTCGATGCCCCCAGAAAAGTTGGCGCGAGATATTCCAGTCGTGGATATTTTCAAGCCATTGGGTATAAACTTTGGTGAAACGCTCCGGCACAAATTTCACACGCCCATCCAACGCCGCCTGTAAGGCTGGTTCGGAAAGCGGTTGAATTTTAAGCCACCATTGCATCCGCACTAGCGGCTCAATCGGCACGTCCGCTTTTTCGCTGTAAGGCACAGAGTGGCGATAGGGTTCGGTTTTCACCAGATAGCCCTGTTCTTCAAGGTTTTTTACCACTTGCTTGCGTGCCGCAAAACGCTCTAACCCTTGATATTGTCCGCCATTCTCATTGATTGTAGCGTCCAGATTCATTATGGTGATGACCGGCAGATTATGACGCTGCCCGATTTCAAAGTCGAGCGGGTCATGACCGGGCGTAACTTTCACTGCACCTGTGCCGAACTCCTTATCCACACCCTCATCTGCGACAATCGGGATTTCGCGGTTCATGAGCGGTAGCATTAGCATTTTGCCATGCAGGTCTTTGTAACGTTCGTCTTCGGGATGTACTGCTACCGCTGTATCGCCAAGCATAGTTTCTGGGCGAGTGGTTGCCACAATCACATAACGCTCAGGCGCATCCTTCACCGGATAGCGGATGTGCCACAGAAAGCCTTCTTCCTCAATCATGTTCACTTCAAGGTCGCTGACCACCGTTTGCGAACCGGGACACCAGTTCACGATGCGCTCAGCCTGATAGATTAAGCCTTCGTCATACATTTTCTTGAAAATGGTACGCACCGCACGTTGAGGACCTTCATCCATCGTAAAGCATTTGCGAGTCCAATCGCAACTTGCTCCTAACACACGCAATTGGTTGACAATCACATCGCGATATTCATCCATCCATTGCCACATACGTTTCAGGAAAGCTTCTCTACCGATTTCATTTTTGCTCTTTTTAAATTCCTTCCGCACCTGTTTTTCTAACACCGTTTCGGCGCTGATTCCGGCGTGGTCGCTACCGGGCAGCCACAGCACAGAATCGCCGTTCATGCGTCGCCACCGCACTAGCGCATCTTCCACACCCACAAACATAGCGTGTCCCTGATGTAATGCGCCTGTCACGTTGGGAGGTGGCATGATTATTACGTAGGGGTTGCGATTTGCATCAATTTTAGGAGTAAACCAGCCGTTTTCTTCCCAGAATTTATAAAGCCGCTCTTCGGTAGTTTTAGGGTCATAGGCTTTTGGCATTTCTTTTTTGTTAGTATCCGTCATTGTAATTTCCTCTCATCTCTATGTAATCACAAAAAGCCTATAAAATAAAAATTCCCTTTCGTCTCCGTAAGGACGAAAGGGCAAAAGCCTTGCGTGGTACCACCCTACCTTCAGCAAGCCGAAAAGGCTGCTCTCAGCGCAGATATAACGGTCCTTACCCGCTACCCCCTACTTAGAAAATTTCAAGGGCAGAACTCCCAGGCTACGTTTGGTTCTCCTATTGCCTGTAAGGGCTTTCAGCCTCTGACCCTCACTCTCTAAAGGTAGTTAGAACTTACTCTTCCTGTTCCCAGTTTATAATATATACAGCTAACCGAATAAAATTGTATCAATAAATGCTATAAATGTCAAGCAAGTTAAAAGTTTGCACAGGGCTTTTCAGAGAATAATATTTTTGACATTCAAGAAATCCATCCGGGCTAAGACAGCATTGTTAATAGCACAGCCAGTACAATAGGTACTTACCCTCTTCTGGTCAAACAGGGAGCTTCTTTTAAGGTCACATTGAAAAGCCCTAACAAGGTGAGAAGTGCCTAGTAATGCAGTAGATAAAAATTAGTATGCGACATATCACGCTTAGAGCTTTCCGAATCGAAAATCATGTTGTATAATAATCAAAACTTTGACTAGGGCGAGTGATTTATAATTGTGAAAATAAGAGGAATCGGTGATACAACCGCGCGAGCTTAGTAGCGATACAAGTCCATCCGCGCGCCACTTCGGGAGAATGCTCGAAAGGCGCTGGCGAGATGGCTTTTTTCTATGTGTGGGTCTTGACCCCGAATACTCCCAAATGCCCGCTTTTCTCAAGCAAGGTACAGAAGAGGAAGCGATTGAGGAAAGCTATTATGCTTTCTGCCGCGCTATTGTAGAGGCTACTGCCGAATCGGTGTGCGCTTTCAAGCCTAATTTGGCTTTCTTTGAACAGATAGGTCCGCCCGGATTAAAGGCTTTGAAGCGGTTGGGCGACTACCTGCGTAGCCGCTTTCCTGAGATTCCATTGATTTTGGATGCCAAAAGAGGCGATATAGCTAGTACCAACAAAGGCTATGTCGCCTCTCTTTTCGATTATTTCGGAGGAGATGCGGTGACGGTGCAGCCCTATCTGGGCGGCGATGCGCTCGCACCATATCTGGAACGCGCCGAAAAGGGCGTGTTCATACTATGCCGAACATCCAACCCCGGTTCTGCCGAGTTGCAGATGTTGTCGGTTGGGGCTGAGGGTACACCACTCTATTTGAAAGTGGCGCAACTTGCCGCCAATGATTGGAATCATAATCGTAATGTGGGGCTGGTGGCGGGTGCAACTTACCCTGCTGAACTGGCGCAAATTCGAGCGATTGCGCCAGATGTGCCTTTGCTGGTGCCGGGAGTGGGGGCGCAGGGGGGCGACCTTGACGCAGTTTTGAAGTACGGGCGCGACTCTCAAGGCTATGGTCTGATAATTAACAGTAGCCGGGGCATTATTTACGCCGGAAAAGATGAAACTTTCGCCGAAGCTGCCAAGCTTGCCGCAGGCAAACTAGCTGAGGACATTAAAGCGAGGATAGACTAATGCACGATTACCCAATTGACCTGTCGGTGGCTGAAATTACGTCCGCTGAATATAATCGTTTGGCAGACCTATATTTTGAAATCGGGGCGGTCAAGTTTGGCGCTTTCAAGCTGAAACAGCATGAAACCGACCCAACCGCGCCTCTTTCGCCAATTTACCTGAACCTGCGGATTTTACGCAGCTACCCTAGCGTAATGTCCTACACTTGCGCTTTGTTGGATAAGATTTGTTGCCGCCTGAATTTCGACTTATACGCCGATATTCCCACTGCCGTAACGCCGTTGGTGGCGGTGCTGGCTTATACCACCTCGCGCCCGATGATTTCGCCTCGCAAGGATACCAAAGGCTATGGGCTTGGTGTAGAGATTGACGGTGATTTCAAGGCGGGGCAAACCGCGCTCTTGATTGATGATGTTGTTTCGTTGGCTTACAGCAAGTTTGAGGCGATTGAGAAATTGGAGCATGCCGGGTTGATAGTACACGACCTTTTGATGGTGGTTGACCGCCAGCAGGGCGGCGTACAGGCGTTGGAAGAAAAAGGCTACCGTACTCATACTGTAATCAATTTGTCGCAGTTGCTGGAGCGTTATTTGGAAACTGGCAAAATTGACCGAGCGCGTTACGATGAGGTGCGCCGTTACGTGGGGTTGTAAAACGCATGCTAAAATTGCCATCCTTTGCTGACCCGCACGTTCATTTGCGTGAACCGGGCAGCACCGATAAGGAAGATTTCTATACCGGCACCTGTGCCGCGTTGGCGGGCGGCTATACTGCCCTGCTAGACATGCCCAATAACCTCGTTCCCACCACCACTGAGGCGGCGTTAGAGGAGAAAATAGGGCTGGCAAGGGCGAAAATCGTGTGTGATGTGGGCTTTAATTTCGGGGCAACTCCCGAAAATGGGTCTGAGTATCCTCGAATCGTCCAGCGAGTGGCGGGGCTGAAAGCGTATTTTGGACACACACATGGAAATATTATTTTTGAGGGATTGCCGGCTATGCTGGCTATTTTTTTAAACTGGTATCCGGCAGAGCGTTACCCTCATAAGCCGATTATGATACATGCTGAGGGCGCGACTGTGGCGGCGGTTATTGGGCTGGCGACGCTTTATAACCGGCGTATCCATATTTGCCACCTTAGCAAAAAGCCGGAATTGGAAGTAATCCGGGCGGCTAAAGAAAAGGGCATTGCCATTACCTGTGAGGTTGCGCCCCACCACCTGTTTTTGACGGAGCATGCGGCTGCGCCCGATAAGCTCGGCGCTTATGCCCGGATGAGTCCGGCTTTGCAAACGGAAGAAGATGTACGCGCCTTGTGGCAAGGTCTGGCGGATGGCTCAATTGATATGCTCGCTACCGACCATGCGCCTCACACTCGCGCCGAAAAAAATAGCAGCAAACCGCCCTTTGGCGTGCCGGGTTTGGAAACCACCTTCGGGCTGATGTACCGCGAGGTGGCGGAAGGACGCGCCGGATTTGACCTTGCCCGCTTGGTGGAATTGTTGGCAATTGCGCCGCGCCGCGTTTTCGGACTGCCAGAAGGCGAGGGCGAGGTGGAAATTGATGAGACTGATAAATACGAATTTTCGAATGAGGGACTATATACAAAGTGTGGCTGGACTCCTTTCGTTGGTATGAAAGGACAGGGGCGCGTGCGGCGGGTTTGGCTGCGTGGGCAACTGGTCTTTGAGGATGGGAAGGTGCTGGCTGCGCCGGGGAGCGCAAATGTATTAAGTTTTGAGGGGTGAGTTTCCTGACAGATGCGGGGGATGTTCGCCCGAATGCAATTTCCGGCTTTCTGCTTAGGGGAATTGCATAACTCATCATAAAATTAAGGGGGTAGTATGCTAACATACGAGGAACGAAGCAAGCTATTTACTGTAGCAGAACCTATAAACGGTGTTTTAACCGGAAAAGCGGTGCTTTCAGTTGAGCAATTCAGTCGCACCGACCTTGACCGTTTTTTTGAAGAAGCCGACTGGATGAAGCGTATTAAAGAGCAGAACGGCTCAACCGATATTTTGCGCGGCAAAATCTTGGTCAATTTGTTTTATGAAGCCAGCACCCGCACTGACTCTAGTTTTAGCATTGCTATGAAGCGTTTGGGGGGTGAGGTTCACAACATCGTAGGGGTGCAGTTCAGCTCGGTTTCAAAGGGCGAGACTCTTTCCGATACCGTGCGGGTGCTGTCCGGGTATGCCGACCTTATTGTGTTGCGCCACCACCAGAAAGGCGCAGCCGCAGAGGCAGCCTTAGCAATTTATAAAGAGCGCACTAAGCAAGGCTTACCTAATATTCCATTGATAAACGCGGGTGATGGTGTGGGTGAGCATCCTTCTCAGGCGTTGCTGGATACCTACACTATCAACCAGAAATGTGGCGGTCTTGACGACCTGACGGTGGGTTTGGTGGGAGACCTGAAACATGGGCGCACCGTCCATTCGTTGGCAAAGCTGTTAAGCCTATACCGCAATGTCAAGCTTATATTTGTATCACCTGAATCTTTGAATATGCCAGAAGAACTGGTAGAGGAACTGAAGGCGAAGGGCGTTCAGATGAGTGTCGCTAAAGACATCAATGAGGTGGCTAATCAGGCAGACGTGTGGTACATTACTCGCGTACAGAAGGAACGCTTCGAGAGCGAGGAAGCCTATCAGGCGGTGAGCGGCTCTTACCGTGTCACGCTGGATACGGTGGCAAGTATGAAGCCCACTGCCATAATCATGCACCCGTTGCCGCGTGTCGGCGAAATTGACGAAGCGGTGGATGAATTGCCGCAAGCAGTTTATTTCGAGCAAGCTTCCAACGGCATGTATGTGCGTATGGCGTTGTTGTCCGGCGTACTGGGCAAGTGGTAAAGTAAAACGCGACGGGGGCAAGTAGCTAACTTGTCCCTTGTTCTCAAGGTTGGCTATGACACAGAAAATTTACGAGCCGCATCATCCTACTCGGAACAGCGGCTTTGTTATAATTGCAGTTTTTTCTCTGTTTATATTACTTTCTGTAGCATTTTTGGTACTCAGTACCATGAATCCGGGGTGGTCGGTTTGGCTTATTGTAGAACTGGTGATGGTGGCATTGTGGCTACTAATCCTGAAACTGCTTGCCAACGCCTTGAAAAATGAACCGCGCCGGGTTATTCTGGATGAAGCTAAACTGTGGGTTGAAACTGAAGATGGTAAGCGCGAACTGGAAATCCCTTTTGACAAAATTACGGCAGTCAATGAAGGGAAAGCTTTTATCGTGAATACAGACGACCCACAGCTTGAGAAATTCAAGACGTGGTATCGTGGGCTGGTAATTGATTGGCGCGAAGGCGAGACGGAAGTGCGTAGCGTGCTGGACGAGCGCAACACTCGCGAGTTCGATGAACTTATGGACGAGGTGTTTGCCCGTTCGCCCGAAGGTACTCAAGGTGAACGCTTTTACGAAAGATAGTTAGAACCTTCATATAAAACTGAAAAAAGAGCAATATAGATGAAAACAAATTCAACCTATAACATCGGTTTGAGCTATGACGAAAATTACGAGCGCGGACCGGAGTTTGCCGGAAAACTGCCCGTTCTGGCAGAAATCAATCGGGGGTTGCCAGCTTATAGCTTTTTCGGCAAAAAGCTCAACTCGCCGTTGGGCGTTCCGGCGGGTCCGTTGCTCAATTCTGCCTATATCAAACTGTACGCTGATTTAGGTTTTGATGTGCTGACCTATAAAACGGTGCGAACGCTGCGTATCCCTGTTCATCCTTTTCCCAACGTGCTGGCGGTAGCCACTTCGCCGGAACAAATGATGCCGCGTGGAGCTAAACCGGAACTGACCTGCCTTCCTGATGATAGCAGCCCGCTTGAACAGCTTAGTATTACCAACTCGTTTGGGATGCCAAGCCGCGACCCGCAAACATGGCAAGAGGATGTGGCGAAAGCTCGCGCTGCTATTCACGAAGGGCAAATGTTGGTGGTGAGCGTGGTTGGCACTGTTAAAGTGGGCGGAACGCTGCAAGAACTGGCGGAAGATTTTGCGCTGGCGGGAGAGTGGGCGAAACAGGCGGGCGCAGAAGCGGTGGAGGCGAATTTCAGTTGTCCGAACGTACAGAGCGGCGAAG
>Ga0194047_10000044_pt1 | contig 93198 bp, 98 predicted proteins | sample JunL225m_MetaG_2_FD_160070 | JGI IMG/M metagenome (GOLD analysis project Ga0194047, IMG submission 160070) | Anoxic zone freshwater microbial communities from boreal shield lake in IISD Experimental Lakes Area, Ontario, Canada - Jun2016-L221-5m | ecosystem: Environmental > Aquatic > Freshwater... | reverse complement strand
TTTATTATTACAGTATGTGATGACGCAGCAGGAGAGTCCTGTCCAGTGTGGCCGGGTCACCCAGCCACAGCTCACTGGGGATTTCCGGACCCTGCAGCTGTTGTCGGTTCTGAAGAGCAAATTCGCCATGCATTTGAGCAAGTCGAAATAGGTATTAGGAATCGCATAGAATTCTTCTTAGAGTTGCCTTTAGAAACCTTAGATAGTATTTCTATTAAGCATCACTTAGCGGAGATTCATAAAAACGCATGAAGAGTTACCTCAGCGAGCTAGTAGGAACTGCTTTGCTTTTAGCAGTCGTGACGGGCTCAGGAATTATGGGGGATTCTCTTAGCAACGGTAATGGCGCGGTTGCTCTATTGGGAAATAGTATCGCTACAGGAGCGGCACTTTATACGCTGATTGTTCTTTTAGGTCCAATTTCTGGGGCTCACTTCAATCCTCTTGTAAGCTTAATGTTTTGGAAGCATGGCAAGCTCGAACTTTCTAAATTACTTGGGTATTGGTTTTTTCAATTTTTAGGGGCAGTGATTGGAGTTTGGACAACACATTTAATGTTTGGCCTAGAAATTATTCAAGAGTCGGTAAAAGTGAGGACAGGCCTTGGCATTTGGGCCAGTGAATTTATATCAACATTAATTTTACTTTCAGTGATCAACATAAGCGAACGTGGAGAAAAGTCAAGAACCCCAATGTTAGTAGCCCTTACGGTAACAGCCGGATATTGGTTCACTTCATCAACATTTTTTGCCAATCCGGCAGTCACTTTTGCGCGTAGCTTAACAAATACATTCGTGGGAATAGAACCGGCTGATGTCATGGGTTTTGTGATTGCACAAGTATGCGCAGCGATAGTCATCATAGGAATAAATCACGTTTCTAAAGAATAAAAATTGACCTCTAAGTGCTTTAAAAAGTAGATATAGTTTTAGGAATAGAAAAACCAGTTAGTATTTGTGAATGCGCATTCTACTTCTTCGATTAATCTGGGTTTTATTAGGTTCAGCGGTTGCAATAACACTTGCATTATTTGCAACACAAGTAAGCTCCCCATTAATACTAGCGTCTTTAGGCGGCACAACATTGTTTCTGTTTGGATTAACAACAGCCCCTGCCGCTCAGCCTAGAGCGGTCTTTGGGGGGCATATCATCAGTAGTGTCATTGGAGTGATTGCGTACCATTCTTTAGGGGATGCACCTTGGGTTATGGCGTTAGCGGTTGTGTTGACCATTGCGGCATTGCTTTTGACAAGAACAGTACATCCACCTGCAGGAGCCAATGCAATCATTATGGTTCAAGCTCATGCCAGCTTTATGCAGATTGGACTTACCGTATTAGTAGGGATTACAGTTATTTCAAGTGTTGCTTGGATTTGGAGCCGACTTGGCTTTGGGATTAAAAAATATCCTATCTCATGGAGTCAGCCCTCACCACCGTCTTTTGACTGGAGTATTTGGGGAGAGTAAGTTCAAGAATAAATACGCTTAACAAATAGATCATTACTGAAGGATAGGGAGTAACACTACTCTATGGAGACACTATCTAAGTGGTTGCATCAGTATCATGACCAATAGCAAACTGCGATGATTCCAAGATATACAAATATTATGGAAAAAAGAGTAAATTAAGGCATTTTTTCTTTCAAAATAAATTCCCAGAGGTAGCCTGCCGCCTCTTCTAATGAACCCTCGTACATATGGTGACCGCTAATAGAGGGATTACCACCGGAGTCTCCCCCATGCACGGTTAAGAATTGAGTTGAAGAGGAGTTGGAGATAAGTGCCTTATCGTACAATTTTTGTGCGGTACCATAGGATGTCCATCGTCCATTGGCATCATCTTCATGATGCAAAAAAAGTATGGGCACATTGAGAGGTGGGTTTAATTTTGTCTCATTGCGGCTAGCACTTAATATTGCACCCGCTAAAAGTGCTTGATTTTCAGAGGATTGGTTTAAGAATTCTGAGACGCTAATTGTCCCGTTGCTATGTCCAATAAGATAAATGGGCTTAGAAGTTTTAGCTTTAAAAAAATTAATAACACTTAAAAGACGACCCAAATGGTCTTTAGTATATCGAGGTGCAATATTGCCACCTATCCACCCAAGTGAATATGGGCTATCGAAAAAAACCAGGTCAACACCAAGGTGTTTTTGACTTTTGTTGTAAAGGATAGAAAGTACCCAATTTGGCTTAGGAGGATTTTTTCTTGCTATATCAAAATTTCCTTCTCCTCCAGGAATTAAAAGGAGGACAGCCTTTGAATTGGAGGAAGGCCAATATGCGGTTTGAGTATCACCATAGTTGCTTGGGATAGATATAATTTCAGAGGCACTATAAAGCGGAGAAAGTAAGCATAGAAAAATGAGGGCAATAATAGGGCGCATGTAAAATTCTAGGTTAATTATTAATCTTGAAATACCAAGGACAAGTAGAGTGCGCTTCAACAATGTAATCATTTTTTATATTGTCGAGGTATCCAGACGAAACAATAAAGTTGTATTATTAATGTAATTAAATTAAAAAATCACCCATCGATAAAAGTTTACCAGTAATAATTAACCCCCCATTTAACTTGGAGATATTCATGCCCTATATAAAAAAATTAATAAACGCATTTGTCGGCATATGCCTTAGCTTTGTATTGGTTAGCAACTTGTGCGTTGCACAAACAATGTCATCTAAAACGGAGATCCAATGGCTTGGTCAAGCGGGTTTTAAAATTAAGTCCCCTGGGGGCAAGCAGTTTGTTGTTGATCCTTGGATTGCGGGAGGGCCAAAAGCCCCGGCTATTTATAAAAACGATTTATCTGCACTAGGTAAACTAGATTTTGTTCTTGTAACGCATGGTCACGTTGACCACTTGGGTGATGCTCCTGCGTTAGCTAAGTTAAATGAAGCTATATTGTATGGCCCAGCGGATATGGTTACACCACTCATAACGCTGGGGATAATACCAGCAAATCTTGGGTTTAGATTTAATAAATCTGGTTATGTCACGCCAGCTCCAAATATTAAAGTTACATCAGTTAAAGCCGAGCACTCTTCTCTTATCGTATGGAATAATCCAGCGACAGGAAAAAATGAATCCCATCCAGCAGGTGAAGCGGTCGGGTACATTATCCAATTAGAAAATGGTTTAAAAATATGGCATATGGGAGATACGGGCCTATTTGGAGACATGGAGTTTATCGCCAAATATTACAAACCAGATTTGGTCATGATTCCAATCGGTGGGAATTTTACAATGAACCCAGAAGATGCTGCTTATGCCATTAAAAACATGATTAAGCCTAAAGCAGTTATACCAATTCATTACAACTCAAATCCGTTAGCAAAAGGAACATTGGCTGAGTTTGAATCTGCTATGAAGGGTAGTTCTATCAAAATTATCCCTATGACTGAAGGTCAAACCATAGAGTATTAATAGTTCTACTAGGTTCTCAAAGTTAGATTTACAACACAAAGCCGCCTCATAAAAAGGCGGCTTTTTCAATATGTTTTAAAGTGCTTTCAATTCATTCCAGAAAGCCTCTTCGCCTAGGTGCACACGATTGCTCCATTCTTTCCCAGAGTCTTGATTAGCATCATCTGAGATGTGCTTAAAAGAAAGCCATGGTAAGTTATATTCGTGAGCGACTGCTGCGATAGCGAATAATTCCATATCTACAAGATCAACGTTGTGTTCGATTAGCCATTCGTCATGTTGGGTTACAAAACTATCGCCTGTTGCACAGGTATGGCCTAAAGAGTTAGAAATATAGACATTGGGTTTTGTAGAAAATGGAACAGTACCTCTAGGAGCTAAAGGTTCAGCTTGCATATCTCGCTGTAATACGCGATTTATTTTTACTAGACCTGATATAGTTGGATTAATCTTTCCAGCAGTGCCATAGTTAATGATTAAGGAGGGATTAAATTGAGCGATAGCCTTAACTGTAGCTAAAGTAGCATTAATCTTTCCTATCCCAGAATAAATAATTGGGATGTGGTGAAATAAAGAATTAGAATTAATTTCTGATTCTAGAGCGGCAATAATAATTAAAGAATTTTTCATTAAATGGACCTATTAAATCTTATTCCAACTGTACCAAATTTCCCAAAGCCTGGGGTTATGTTCAAAGACATATCCCCTTTACTGGCAAACCATGAGGCTTTTTCAATAGCCATAAGCCAGCTATATGAACTAAGTATGTTTTGTCAATATGATTATCTTCTAGCGATTGAATCAAGAGGATTTATTTTTGGTGCAGCTCTAGCCCAATTAGCAAAGACCGGGCTGATTTTAGCCCGCAAGCCTAATAAACTCCCTACCGAAGTGATCTCTCAACAATACGGTCTAGAGTATGGTGTTGATACCTTACAAATTCAGAAAAATATCCTCCCCGCTCATGCTAGGGTATTAATCATAGATGATGTATTAGCGACAGGTGGGACCTTGGTTGCAGCGAGTAGGCTAGTACGTAAAGCCGGGGGTGAGGTAGTTGGGGCACTCGTGGTGTTAGAACTATCAGAACTCAAGGGGAAAGATAAGTTAGTAGAAATGGGCGTAGATTGCAAAGCCCTATTTAAAATTTAAAGATCAAAGAGGCAAAAGTGGATAAAAAGAAAACACCAACATTTACTTCAAGATTGCCAGATGTAGGCACCACAATTTTTACAGTGATGTCCGCATTAGCATCTGAAAAAAAAGCAATTAATCTTGGGCAAGGGTTCCCAGATTTTTCTTGCGACAGGCATCTACTTGAAATGGTTAATGAAGCAATGCATCAAGATCAAAATCAATACCCTCCAATGGCTGGGGTCTCAGAATTGAGGCAAGAAATCGCACACAAGATTAAAAGCATTTATCGCCATCAATATGATCCAGTTGATGAAATTACTGTAACTGCTGGAGGAACGCAAGGAATATTTACTGCTGTTATGTGTTGTGTTAGCCCCGGAGATGAGGTGATTGTAATTGAGCCAGCTTATGACAGTTATATTCCGGCTATTCAAATGGCACAGGGGGTACCCATTAGAGTAGCCTTAGAAGTTAAAAGAGGTGCTCTTGGAAAAGTCGAGAGTTATCAAATTCCATGGAAAAAAATAGAGGGCGCAATAACAGAAAAAACGCGCTTGATTATGATTAATTCTCCACATAATCCGACTGGTATGATTTGGAAAAAAGAAGACTTAAACCATCTAGCTGATATTGTGCATGGGACAGAAATTTTAGTTCTTAGTGATGAAGTCTATGAACACATGGTTTATGACCAGAAGGTCCACGAAAGCGTCTCTAGTCATCCTGAATTAGTTGAAAGAAGTTTTGTGATTTCAAGTTTTGGAAAAACATATCATGTCACTGGATGGAAGGTAGGATATGTTGCGGCTCCAAAAAGTATGACGAGTGAGTTTCGAAAAGTTCACCAATTTAATGTGTTTACAGTCAATACACCAGTTCAGTATGGATTGTCTAATTATTTGAAAGAACAAAAACATTATTTGGGGCTTTCAAATTTCTACGAGAAAAAAAGAAATTTTTTTCAACTAGGGTTAAGAAAAACACGATTTCAACTATTGCCGTCAGAGGGTACTTATTTTCAATGCGCTGACTATACCGGGCTAAATATTCCTGAGGCAAAATTAAATGAATCAGACTTTTGCTGTTGGCTTACGTCAGAAATAGGGGTGGCCGCAATACCACTTTCGGCTTTTTATACTAAAGGGCAAGAATCTGGGGTCATTCGGTTTTGTTTTGCAAAGCAAGAAAAAACACTCGAAGAGGCCATCACAAGACTATATAAGTTGTAAAAAAGAAGAAAAACAGACTTTAAAGTATAGAATTGTGTATAGTTTAGTAATAGGAAGAGCTTACCCAAAAAGCCATTTTTTTCATAAAGGGACAATCATGAAACAATTAAAAATAGTATTAAAACGCTTGACTGAATTTTCGAAAATAACTGCAACGCTGATTTTCGGTACTTTGTTCATGTCCCAGCAAGTTTTAGCACAAGGTGTTGAAGCTTCTAAAAATATGAAACTTGATGGTTATAGCGATTTACAAGGAAGAACAGCTTATCAACCTACAATCCAAAAACAAGGTGACCGGTGGATTGCCTATATTGGCCATCACGGGGATAAGAAACTCAACACCCTTAATGGGAAAATGGAAGATAACGGCACTTCAATTATTGATGTCACTAACCCTAAGAAACCCGTGTATCTCTATCACCTTCCGGGTCAAGAAGGAAAAGCAGAGCAAGGTGGGGCTCAAATGGTGCGAGTTTGTAGCGGTGCAATTTTGCCAAAAGCTGATAAGAGTAAGTTTTATATGCTCCGAGTTTTTGGGAACCAAGCTCATGAGATTTGGGATGTTACAGCCCCAGAAGCTCCTACATTATTAACAACAATTATTAAAGGCCTTAAAGATACCCATAAGAATTTTTGGGAATGTGATACTGGTATTGCGTATTTAGTGTCGGGTAATCCTCAATGGAGAACTACTCGGATGACTCAAATATTTGATTTATCTGATCCAACTAAACCAGTTTTCATTAGAGATTTTGGATTAGTTGGTCAGCAACCTGGTGCAGGTGGAGCGGTGCCAACGCAATTACATGGTGTTATGTCCTCTGGCGTAAAGGGTAATCGAGTTTATTTTGGATATGGTACAAATAATGAAGGAATTATTCAAATTGTTGATCGCGATAAATTACTTAATGGCCCTAAAGAACCAACCCCAGAAAATTTACTCTATCCACAAGTGGTGCGTTTAGATTTGCCTGCAATGCATGGTGCCCACACAACATTTCCTATTTCAGATGTAGAAGTTCCTGAATTTTCTAAAAACTTACTTGGGCACAAACGAGATTTTATTGTAGTCACTGATGAGGCAATCCAAAAGGAATGTTTGGAAGGCCGTCAAATGGTCTGGATAGTCGATTCAACAAATGAAAGCAAACCTTTCGGTGTTTCTAGTTGGACAGTGCCTGAGAAAAGTGGAAATTTTTGTTCCAAAGGTGGACGATTTGGCACGCATTCTTCGAACGAAAATATGACGGATGTTTATTTCAAAAAAATCATGTTTTTCTCGCATTTCAATGCTGGTGTAAGAGCATTAGATATTCGTGATCCGTTTAACCCTAAAGAAATTGCTTACTTTATCCCCGCAATGAATAAGAACACTGTGGTCTTAGAAACACCAGCTGGTGGGAAGGCAAGCAAATTGCCATTTACAGCTGCTTCTGATAAAAAAGCAATTCAGACAAACAATGTAGAAGTTGACGAAAGAGGCTATGTATACATTGTTGATCGTGCGAATACGGGAATGCATATTCTGTCATTGACTGGCTCAGCTCGTCAAATTGCAAACTGGGGCGCTGCTGAAAAATAATGAAGATGATTAAAACCCTTGTGTCTTTAAGTATCATGGGTTTTAGTTATGTGCACGTAAATGCAGCCCAAATTAATGCAAACCTTAACTTGACGAGTGGACTCGCTTCTGTGGGACAACAATTGATTAAGGCGAAAAAGGATGATGTAATTTATTTGAAGGTCAAGAGTAATGAGTCAGGTGAATTACATTTACATGCCTATCAATTAGAAATAAAAGTCAGTGAAAATGAAGTAAAAGATGTAAGCTTCAAAGCTTTTGCTACAGGTCGTTTTACCTTTGAGTGGCATCCCAATAAAGTAAATAACTCAAAGCAAATGCATCATAAAGAGCCTCTAGCTACGTTAGAAGTCTTTCCCCAATAAAAGTGAAAAGTATTAAAGTATTTTTAGTTTTATTATTAATACAAATACTTTCATTGCCACATCAGGGATGGGCGCATAGCTTTGACGAGCGCTACGATTTACCTTTACCGTTAAACATATTTGTTTTTGGAAGCGGGTTGATTGTACTTATTTCATTTGGAATTATTTTTTGTACTATTCCAACAAAATTTCTAAAAATACATCCAATAGAAATTGTTAAAGATTTAAAGCGGCATGTTTTCTTTAAGACCGTTTTGCTAATCATTAAATGCATTTCATTGATGATGTTTTTCATCATTCTAGGGGCATGTTATTTTGGCGACTCTAACCCCTTACAGAACTTAGCCCCTAACCTCATATGGATTAGTTGGTGGTTAGGATTTTCAATACTTATTGCAATTGTTGGGAATTTTTGGCCAATATTCAACCCATGGCTCATCTTATGGAAAACAATTGAAAGAGTTTTTGGGATCAGCAGACCAATTCTTAATAAGTTGAATCAACAGAAATGGGGAGTCTGGGTAGCAACCATATTTTTACTTATCTGGAGTTGGCTTGAAGTTGTATACCCAGTCGCATTTGTTCCATTTAGAGTTGGAAATTTAATCCTGGCATGGACTGTAATCAACTTAATAGCGATGTTTATATATGGCGCTGAGGTATGGTTGCAGAGTGGGGATGTTTTCAGTATTTACTTTTCATGGTTAGGTAAATTTGGGATCTTTAAATATAACCCCTTAAAAGACTCGCTAGAACTCAATTGGCCGGGCATTGGACTAGTTCGAGATATCCACCAAGGAGATAAGGATAGGGGCTTGGCAGGCTTTGTTATTGCAATGTTATCAACGGTCTTGTTTGATGGGCTTCATGGAAACCAAATATGGCTTATATTTGAGCGGTTTTTAGCAAAGCACTTTGAGACACTCATTGATGTAAATGGATACTTCACTGGAACGATAGGGCTACTGTTGACCTGGGGTATTTTTTTAGGGTTATATCGGTTGAGTTGTTATTTATCTAAAAAGATATCAGGTGTTAAAGTAAAATTAGACTTGGCAAATCACTTTGCAAGTAGTTTAGTCCCGATAGCGATTGCGTATTTAATCGCGCACAACTTTTCTAGTTTTGTCATTCAAAATCAAAATATAATTTTCTTGATATCAGACCCATTTAATATGGGATGGAATTTATTGGGGTCTAAAGACTTTAGGCCAAATATCGCCATAATAGAAGCCGGTTTTGTGTGGTATTTGGCGATTAGTGCAATAGTTATTGGGCATGTATTAGCCTTATGGATTGGCCATTTAATAGCAAGTCAAATTACAAAATCTAAAAAAGAATTAATTTATTTGACTGCACCGCTAACTGTGATGATGGTAGCTTTAACTATGCTCAGTTTAATCATTATTGCTGAACCAATGACGATATCTTAGGCTGTTTTCTGGAAAGTGGTTTTCAGTCCAAGCCAAACTAATGCTACAAAAATAAGTATAAGCGGGAAAACAGATCCCCAATTAAGCCAGTTCCACCCTTGTGAAGTTAAGAGCGCCCCCGAACTAAAAGAACTAACGGCCATGACACTAAATACAAAGAAGTTTATCGTAGCTTGGGCTTTATCTTTTTCTTCAGGTCTGTAAGCCTTTATTGCAAGGCTTGTCGATCCTGTAAATAAGAAATTCCAACCTATTCCCAATATACAAAGTGCCACTAAAAATTCTTTCAAATCAGTACCTGATAATGCAATAAAAATGCATAAAAAATTGAGTGCAACGCCAACTCCCATAATTTTGAGAGCACCAAAACGTTTAATTAATGATCCCGTAAAAAAACCAGGGGCAAACATGCCAATAACATGCCATTCAAGAACTAAGGCGGTATCTGAAAAGGGAAGTTTGCATACTTGCATTGCTAGAGGTGTTGCTGCCATTAATAAATTCATGACGCCATAACCTAAAGATGCCCCAATGACAGCAACTAAAAAAACAGGTTGTTTTAAAAGTTCAATAACAGAACGACCTGGTAGAGGATTCAATATGACTTGGATGGGGGGGAACTTGATGAATTGCATTAATAAAAGACCAAAAATAGCAGCTATAGCAAGAGATAAGTAAGCCCCTAAAAATGGAGTAGAAAACAAATGATGTGTCCACGTAGCAAGGTTGGGACCAATGATAGCTCCTAATAAGCCCCCTGCAAGCACCCAAGAGATAGCTTTATCTCGAAGAGATATGTCAGTCAGTTCAGCAGCGGCAAAGCGATACAGTTGACCATTGGCACTATAGTATCCGGCGACCACAGTACCAAAAGTAAGTAGCCAAAAATCATGAGAGTAAGTAGCGTAGGCGCAAATGAGAGAAGAAATAATGCCAACAAAAAGGCCGAGTTGAAATGAAACTTTTCGGCCGAATTGTTTTTGAGTTCTTGCAACAATTGATGTAGAAAGAGCTCCTCCAACAACATATCCCATGACTGGGATTGTGGCCATCCATAGTTCTGGGGTCAGTGAGAATCCAACCAAACCATTAATAGCAATAAAGGTCACGTTATTGGTTAAGAAAATCCCTTGACATAGAATTAGAAGGATAAGATCTTTATTGAATAGTTTTTTTGTGGTCATATTAGTTATTTTAATGAATTATGTTGACCGTAAGAATCAATCAATTATTGTTTTAGAGCTTCTGAATTCAGTGTAAGCCTAAACTCATAATAAGGTATATTGAAAAAACATTCGAAAAAAGGTGGGTAATTAATGAATATTGTTAAAAAGATATTATTACCAATGCTGTTATGTTTGAGCTTTTCTATTTATCCGCAGGTATTTGATATCCCCTATAAAACAGATGCACCTAATAGAACATTGTTGTTACCTGCCGAGAATGCAAAGGCAGTTGTTTTACTATTTCCCGGAGGAGGCGGGATGTTAAGGCTGAAGGATGATGGTAAGACGAATAATACGCATACCTTTGTGAGGTCAAAGAACGAGTGGGCAAAATACGGGATTAGTGCTGTATTAGTCGATACCCCATACGATTTACTTTCGGGTGATAGGAATATACGACGGATTTCAGATCACCAACAAAGAGTAGAGAATATGGTTCAGTTCTACAAAGATAAGCTCAATTTACCCATCTGGTTATTTGGTCATAGCATGGGCACAGTGAGCGCGTCTGAGTTTGTCAACCAAGAAAAAGAGCATCAACAGTTGTTAGCTGGGATTATTTTAGCAGGCACTTTTAAAGCAGTAACTATAAAAAAAGATGTTGAGTTACCCTTGCTTATTATTCATCATGAAGAGGATAGTTGCATCAGCACCCCAGTGAGTCGATCAAAAAACATATTTGAAAATAGACCCACAAATCAAATATCGAAGTTGGTACTGCTTCACGGTGGAACGAGTTCAGGCGACGTTTGTGGGGCACTGTCTCATCACGGATTTGAGGGCATAGAAGGTGAGTTTGTTAAAACAGCAGCAGAATTTATTTCTTTATATTAGGAACTAGAGTTTAGATAGGCTGTAATAGCATTTTTTTGAGTTGTGGATAAACCCGTGGAACCAAAGGTATTTAAGAGACCGACTTGAGTAGAGTTCATTGCATTAATTTGAGCAACAGATAGACCTGATATTTGCGAGTTACTTAGAGAGACAATTTCTGATGTAGATAAAGATTGCATATCGCTGGCCGGTAAAGCTGCGATTTGAGCTGAAGAAAAATGAGTAAATTGACTTAATGTAAAGGCAGCTACTTGGGTTGCATTGAGGTTACTTAATTGACTAGGAAGCAAAGTCTCAATTGTTGAAGTCGTCAATGATGGAATAACAGCGGCATCTAAATTTTGAAAAATTGGAGCTGGTACATTAATTAGTGCGCCGGAGTTGCCTAGCGCATTAATTTGTGAAGCAGTATAGGTTGAAAAATCTAAAGCAGAAATAGGGTTAACGAGTCCAGCTAGATTAGAAGGTGGAGTTTGGATTGCCGTTAATTGACTGTTGGATAGTGCCGAGTACTGTGTCAAAGATAAAGAGTTGAATTGCAAAATGTTTAGCGCCTGGAGTTGCGCTGTCGTCATTGATTTAATTCCATTCACAGGGATTGCGGCCATTTGTGCACTACTCAATACGCTAACTTGTGTTGTCGTTAACGCGCCCACTTGAGTAGAGGTTAAATTACTGATTTGAGCCGGGCTTAAGGCCTCAATAAATGTTGTGCTTAGATTTGGAATGACGCTAGCGGGGATATTTGAAATCAACGTTGGCTGAATGAGGGGGACAGAGCCCCCAGTCGCTAAAGAATTTAATTGTTCATAATAGAATGATCCAATTTGAGAGGATGTAAACGGTAAAACACTGGAACTGAAGAGGTTAAGTTGTGTAGGAGAAAATGCGTTATATTGGGCTGCAGATAAAGACTGTATTTGAACTGCGTTCAATGTACTTAACTGTTTATTTGACATACTGGCTAAAGAAGTGGGACTAATTTGTGTCAGCTGCGAGTATGAGAGCCCACCTAATCCAGTCAATGAATTGAGTTGGCTATTGGATAAAGCTGAAAATTGCTGTGAAGTAAGTGCTTGTATTTGATCTGTAGATAAATTGCTTATTTGATTATTAGTTAAATGAGTAATTTGACTTACGCTTAGATTAGGAATTTCTGAATTAGACAAACTGCTCATGACTTTAGAGTTAATAGAGGATATTTTTGATCCAATCGCGTTTAATTGAGCGCCGGAAATACCTACCATTTGAGCAGCTGTTATAGAGGTCAGTTTTCCTGTAGAAACAGTTTGAAAATTACTAATTGGCACGCTTGCAAGTTGAGTTGCCGTAAGTGAATTAAATTGGGGAAAAGTCAGCGCTTGAAACTGTGCCGAATTAAATCCTGACAATTGATTTGGAGTTAGTTGCGAAATAAAGTTTGTATCTAATTTAGAAATTTGAGCTGTCGGAAATGTTGAAAAGATAGAAGGGTTTAGAGAAGAGATTTGCCCAGCTAAGTTGCTCATTTGGGTAGCGGTTAAGCCAGCCCCTTGATTTTTTGTAAAGCCCGCCACTTGAGCTGAAGTCAGAGCTAAAAATTGCATAGGATCAATCGGGGTGAGCTGAGCAGGACTTAAAAAGCTGATAGCTGACGGATTTAGGGTTGATAGGGACGAGGGAGTTCCATGGGCAGGAAATAGCCCATTTTTCTGATAAGGATTAGTCGATGGAAAAAGACTATATCCGCTAAATAAATTAAGTGACACTAATAAACCTCAAAAAAGACCCATTTATAGACAACTACATTTAGCCATATTGTGTTTAACGGCAAATAGCCGATAAAACTTAGTTTAGTACGGTATATTTTTCAATTAAAAACGTAAAAGACGAAAGTTTAGAAAGTCTGAACCAGATTAAATTGATAAGAAGATGATGTAGACTGAAGGGAATTGATCCTAACAGCCCATTTTAATAAGATGAAGACCCTTCACATAGACCCCATAATTGAGCAAACGCAAAATGATTGGACAAGCAATCAGGCAAATATGGAGGCTGTAAAGGCCTTAGAGATTGGGCAAGTATTACGCTATAAAAATTTACCATTTAAATTGCTCCCAGAAGAAATTGAATTGTTAACCCAAGATAGGATTGATCCAAAAGTCAGAAACATTAGTTTTAATGCTGAAGGGCTTCTGAAGGGGGTTGTGGGAGATAGAGTGATACAGCAGAACGCTAAACGTTTGATTCAGCGTTTTAGAGAACTGTCGGTAGAGCTCATTCGGACATCTTTTCCTAAATATGTTGATTCTCTTAAAGTTGCCCCAACAAGCTTTCGGCCTAACCTAGTAGAAACCAGAATACAGTCTTGGCGAGCGGATGATCGAAGATTACATGTTGATGCATTTCCTAGTCGCCCAAACTATGGCGAGAGAATATTACGAGTTTTTATCAATTTAAATCCCGCTGGGGTGAGTAGGGTTTGGAGAGTAGGTGAGCCATTCGAGGAAATTGTGCAGCGTTTTAAATCGGATATTTCACCATATTCTCCGCTTAAGGCAAAAATTCTAAATAGCTTAGGAATAACCAAGTCCTATCGAAGTGAATACGACCATATGATGTTGAATTTACATGACTTAATGAAGGCCGATACGAGCTATCAAGCTAGCTCAGCACAAAAGCAAGTTGAATTTTTACCGGGTGAAGTGTGGGTATGTTTTTCTGACCAAACTGCTCATGCTGCCATGTCTGGACAATTTATGATGGAACAGACGTTACATTTACCTGCCTCGGCTCAATATAATCCCGACATGAGCCCATTAGGGGTATTAGAAAAAGTCATGGGGCGAAGATTAACTTAAGCGCTTAATCAGATTTAATGTTTGCATCTTTAATTAGTTTTACCCAGCGATCAGTATCATTCTTGATCATTAATTTTGTCTCGATCAAATTAGGGGAGATGGGTTTACCTCCTGCTTTCTCAAAACGATCTCTCACCTCAGGGGTTGTCGCTGCTTTTTGGAATTCAATGCGCCACTTATCTAAAACATCTTTCGGGGTTTTGGATGGCGCAAAGAAGCCAAACCAAGATTCTAGTGATAAATTATCTACGCCCGTTTCAATAATTGTGGGTACGTTGGGGTGATTAGGATTTCTTTGAGCCCCAGATGTAGCTAATGCAATTAAGCTGCCGGCCTCAACGTGAGGTTTAGCTGTTGGTGCAATATCAAAAAATAGATCAACTCGTCCACCAAGGATATCGGTGTAAGCTGCTTGAGCTCCCCTGTAGGGGATATGCATTAGCTGAACACCGGTATTGTGCCATAGGGCTGCGGCAAGGACATGTTGCCCAGAACCATTACCACTAGAAGCATAGGACAATTTATTGGGATTGTCTTTAGCGTATTGAATCAACTCCTTTAAAGTTTTAAAAGGTAGATCTTTTCTGCCTACTAAGGTGTAGCTGTAACTCACACTTAGACCGATGGGTTCAAAATCTTTTATAGGATCATAGGGAAGATTTTTATAAAGACCAGAGTTCATCACAATATTAGAAACAGACCCTACCAAAACGGTATAACCATCAGCAGAGGCCTTTGCAACAAAATCAGTACCGATAAGAGTACCGGACCCTATCTTATTATCAACAACCAGAGCTTGCCCAATAGTTGAGGATAGCTTATCTGACATGACTCTTCCTACAAAATCAAAACCACCACCAGGCGGTTGTGGAACAATAACTTTGATTGGTTTGTCCGGAAAAAGAGGATTCTCGGCGAAGATCTGGGGAGTGGTTATGAACAATAAACTGTATACGCAGAATAAACAAAATTGGAGAGAGTTTTTCATTGAGATGACTTTCCTTCTGCGAGCCATTTTGACCCACGTTTATAGAGAGAATCGACCTCGGGGCCTTTGAGCATAGGCATATCCCTTTTAACTGAAAAACCCAACTTGGTTTGAATATAAGCCAAATGGCGATAACCTTCAGGATATTGAGAAAGAATGTTCTGATCAATCTTTAATATGCTTGAAGGATCGACGGGGTCGATACGATCTTTTTCATAAATAGGTTGCCTTAAAACAAAGCCCCATTTATCCCCTCTTTTCTCAATAAAATCATAGAAACGACCAGTACATACAACATCACACAATATCCCGTCAACTAAGCCACGCTGTGAAATTGTCATTTTTGTTTGTGAAATTGCTCTATGACCAGATATATCAACGCTATTTCCACCTAAAAAATGTAATATGCTCACACCTTTATTCCAGCCATCAATAGTCACTTTGATGAACTCCTCAAAGTGGCCTTGAAACCAAGTCGCCATCATCACCCCATCATCGTGCCAAACCGTGTGAAAACGCTCCCAGTCGCCGGCGTCTCGCCATAAAGCCCAGTTTTCGACTAATTCTCTAACTTTTAATCTTTCAAGAAGGGGGTTGTTATCGTTAGTACTCATGGAATCTCCAGGGAATAATTATTCTTAACTATTGCAATATGCAGTTCAAACTAAAGTATTAATATAACAGCTAAAAAGGTGCGTATTTTGAAGATGAAGGGTTAAAATAATCAAAACAAAATAATTAGAGACAAAGCCTTGCAAAAACAATCACAGAATATTCTCTTTATAGGAATTGGAAAAATGGGTTTGCCAATGGCTAGACATTTGCATGCTCAAGGCTTTTCAGTGCAGGTGTCAGACCCAGATACAAGTCGTTTGTCATTAGCGCAGGTTGAGGGAATCAAAGTCTCAAAGGAAATTACACAAGATATCAAGCAAGCTGACTGGATCATTTCTTCCTTGCCAAATGATAATGTTTTGCTTCAAGTAGCGAAATTACTCCAGTTGCATATGAATTCTTCAGCCTGCTACATCGATACAAGTACTGTCTCATTAAAAGCATCTGAAGAAGTTTTAAATTTAATAGGGCCTACTGGAGCTGCTTATTTAAGAGTGGCAGTTTCAGGAAATAACCATATGGCTGAGTTAGCTACTCTAACAATGCTTTGCTCAGGCCCTAAAGATTACTTTGATAAGGCGCAACCACTCATAAAAAATTGGGGACCCCATGTTTTTTACTTAGGAGAAGCAGAGCAGGCGCGCTTAATGAAATTAGTGGTTAATTTATTGATTGCTCAAACCAGCGCAATGTTAGCGGAGGGCCTCACACTGGGACGTTTAGGTGGTCTAGATTGGGAGACGATGTGGCAAGTTCTGACCAGTAGTGCGGTGGGTTCCCCCATAATGAAAGCTAAGGCGCAACAACTGGGCAAACCTCTTGGAGAAAGAGATTTTTCACCAACGTTTACAGTTCATCAAATGCTTAAAGATATTTCTCTTATTACAAGTGCTGCTGATCAGTTAGGAGCAAAGTTACTCCAAACAGAGATGACAAAGAATTTGATGGAAAAAGCGGTAATAGAAGGTGAAGGGATGTCCGATTATGCGACGATCATTAGAGTTTTAGAAAGACAAGTTGCACTTGGAGAGTAGCTTAGAGAATTATTTTTTTAATTTGTAAAGTGGAGAAAGAGCATGGCTCAAAAATTAGGTTGGATTGGTTTAGGTCGTATGGGTGAGGCAATGGTTAAAAGACTTACCAAAGCGGGCCATGGCGTTGATGTGTGGAATCGTACTCGAAGTAAAGCAGAGCCATTAGCAGAATATGGTGCAACCGTAGTGGATCATATTTTAGATTTGGCAGGATGCGAAGTTGTGGTCACAATGGTTTCTACAACAAAGGACTTAAAGCAAGTATTATTCGGCGCTGGGGGACTAGTTACCACAAAGAAACTTCCAAAATTAGTCGTGGATAGTTCGTCCATATCTCAAGAAGGGTCAGCAGAAGTTCGTCAGCAATTAGAAGCGTTAGGAGTTGCTTATTTGTGCGCACCCGTATCTGGCAATGCGAAAGTTGCAAAAGCAGGAAAGCTTTTAATGGTTGCCTCTGGACCAAAAAGTCAATATGAGCTAGTAGAGCCCTATTTCCAGGCAATAGCACGTAAATGTATGTGGATAGGAGAGGGCGAATTAGCTAGGGTATGGAAAATTGCACACAACACAATGTTTGGAGTGGTTATTCAGAACCTATGTGAGATTACAGTGTTAGCTGAGAAGGCTGGCATTCCAAGGCACTTATTTTTAGAAAGTATTAATGATTCTGTTTTAGGCTCAATGTACACCCGCTATAAAACCCCAGTTTTAACTAACTTAACATTTGAACAAGTGACATTTACCCCTGAGTTACTATTAAAAGATATGGACCTAGGGATGGCGGCTGCGAAAGCTCATGGTGTAGTTATGCCAGCTGCTGCTGCTACAAGAGAGTCTATTGGAAGAATGGTAGGAAGAGGATATAAAGATGTTGATTTCTCCATATTGATTCAAGAGATGGCAAAGGATGCGGGTTTAGAGCTCATTTCAGAAAATAAAAAAATTAGTGATGGATTAGAGGCTTCATAACAAAGCAATCTGATATAAAAAAAGGATAGGACAGTCACATATGAAAATAAATAAACTAGCTTTTAGAGGAGTGATTTCAAAAATATGCTGTATTGGAATGATAACTTTTACATTGGCATCTTTGTCGGGATTTGCGCAAACCTACCCGACTAAAACAATTAAAATGATTGTTCCTTTTTCAGCCGGGAGTGTGACTGACATTATTGCAAGAGCCTTAAGTGATGTAATGAGCAAAGATCTTGGGCAGCCCATCATTATTGAAAACAAGCTTGGCGCTGGGGGCACAATTGCGGCAGCTCAAGTTGCCAAATCGGATCCAGATGGGTATACCTTGTTGGTTCATTCTTCCGGGCATGCTCTTAATCCTTCAATCTATCCTAACTTACCTTACGATACTTTAAAGGATCTCACTGGCATCACTCCTTTGGCAGCAATTCCAAATGTCTTAGTCGTTAATCCCAATAAAGGTTGGAAAAATCTTGCTGATATGGTCGCCGCAGTTAAGGCTAATCCAGATCAAATGAATTACGGATCGGCCGGTATCGGGAGCGCCACACACATGAATGCAGAGAAATTTAACTTAGTCGCAGGGATTAAAGCAACTCATGTGCCTTATAAGGGAACTCCGGAGGCAATTTCTGAAGTGATTGGCGGAAGAATCGATTGGTTCTTTTCCCCGCTTGCCTCTGCGCTACCTTTAATTAAAAGTGGACAACTTCAGGCATTAGCCATTAGTACACCAAAAAGAAGTTCAGCATTACCCTCTCTACCAACAACGATAGAAGCGGGATATCCAAATTCTGATTACATACTTTGGGTTGGATTGATTGCTCCGACAAATATTCCACCGTCAGTCGTAAAAAAATTGAATGATGAGGTCATTAAAGCCCAAGCAAATCCAGAAGTTAAAGAGCGCTTTGCAAAGCTAGGGGCGGACTCTTACTCCATGAGCTCAGAAGGATTTAACGTTTTTATTAAAAACGAAATGGAAGTAGCTAACAAAATTAGTAAAGCTGCAAATTTAAAAGCCACAAATTAATCATGAAGGAAATATAAATGCAAGCAGGACTGTACCATCGTTTAGGACCAGCAAAGGATGTATTAGTTATTGAGGAACTTGAAAAACCCGAACCAGCAAAGGGACAAGTTCGCGTGCGGATGATGAGTTCAGGCGTTAACCCGTCAGATGTTAAGACTCGAGCCGGTAAGGGCAGACCAATGACTGCAAGTTGGCAAATTCCGCATAGTGATGGAGCCGGAGTTATTGATGCGGTGGGCGATGGAGTTGCAACTTCACGAATTGGTGAAAAAGTATGGATTTTTAATGCTGCGTTTATGCGTCCCTTAGGAACTTCAGCTGAGTGGACTGTTGTTCCCAGCGAAACTGCCCCACGATTACCCGATGGTTTAGGTTTTGATGAAGGCGCATGTTTAGGTATCCCTGTAATGACGGCGCATAGATCCATTTATGTAGGCGGAGTACCTAAACAAGGTGAAACGATACTTGTTACGGGTGGTGCTGGGGTCGTTGGGCACTATGCCATTCAGTTAGCCAAATGGGCTGGCGCTACAGTATTAACAACTGTAAGCTCAGATCAAAAGGCAGCTCATGCTAAACAGGCGGGTGCTGACTATGTGATCAACTATAAGAACCAAGATGTAATAAAAGAGGTGAAGAGTATTGTTGGCGAAGAGGGAGTTGATCGGATTATTGATGTTGATTTTGGAAAGAACTTTCCAATTAGTTTAGAAATAATTAAGTCTGGGGGATGCATTTCGAGCTATGCTTCTATGGGGTCGCCCACTCCGACATACCCGTTTTATGCTGCTATGTTTAAAAACTTATCTGTCCATCATGTATTTGTTTATACGATGAGTAATATAGCTAAACAACAAGCAATCAATGATATTGAGCGTTGGGCAAAAACAGGTAATCCGAAATTTGCAATTGCGAATAAATTTAAATTTACAGAAATAATAAAAGCGCATGAGGCTGTTGAATTAGGATCAAAAATAGGGCATGTAATTTTAAGTCAACAATAAAAGGCAAGAGATGATATATATTTCTAATGCAGGGCAAAATTTTATGCAACTCTTGTGCACTGTGTTTCTAGCGAGCGTTACGTTTGCAGGAAATGCAGTTGAGATTCAAGTGGTCAGTTCTGGAGGTTTTGCTGAGGCCTACAAAGAATTAGCACACGATTATGAAAAAGATAGTAGCAATAAACTTGTTTCAAATTGGGGGCCTTCCATGGGTGAAACTAAAAATGCTATCCCTCTAAGATTAAAACGCGGTGAAAATTTGGATGTCGTCATCATGGTGGGAGATGCTTTAGATAACTTAATGACGCAGGGTCAATTAGTTGCTGGTAGCAAAGTTTTGTTGGCCAATTCGCCAATCGCTTGTGCGGTTAAATCCGGCACAAAAAAATATGATATTAGTACTGTAGATAATTTAAGGAAAACTCTTTTAGAGGTCAAATCATTTGCCTATTCGGATAGCGCAAGTGGGGAATATATCAAGATACAATTATTAAATAAATTAGGTATCTTTGATCAAATGCAAGGTAAAGCTAGAAAAATACCAGCTACACCTGTTGGAGAGATTGTTGCTAACGGGGATGCAGAATTTGGTTGTCAACAGAGAAGCGAAATCATGGCCGTCAAAGGGATTGACATGGTTGGGTTACTGCCAAAAGAAGTACAACTGAATACTATCTTTTCGGCAGCAGTGGTTCAAACTAGCAAGATCCCTAAAGAAGCTGGTGATTTTTTAAAGTATATCTCGTCACCTTTGCATGCGGATAAGATTAGAGCAACAGGCCTAGACCCGCTTAACTAATTTTTCTGGACAATTGAATTAAACTATCCAGTTGATTTAATTGTCCAAGTTTCCAACATTCGCTAATTAATAGTGCAGCCTGAGAAGTTCCAATAATAGGATGGACTAAGTCTTTAAATTTCTCATTGAGATTTTCGTCGGTCATAGGACACTCAATGGAACCAATCGCATTCTTAACATAGACGTGCTTTTCGGTACCATCCTTAAGAAAAGCGCGAACATCAACGGATGCTTCGTGTATTTCATTATCAACGGTTGCAACCACTTTGGCGCGTAATGCAACCATATCTGCTCGATTAACAATTTCATCACTAAACTCATCTTCTCCAGCACGACCAAATACAAGTCCCGCGGCGCAACCGTGATAAACGCTAAACTTACTTTCTAGACCATCCTTAGGAGTTTTTTTGCCTGTTAACTCAAGTACAAGGGAGTGAACGCGAAGCTCAATATGGTCTAAGTTTTCAGGAGTTACACCTTGCTGTTTTAGTTGTACACAAGCGTCAATACTTGGGTGGATCACAATCCCGCAAGCAAAAGGTTTATAACTATTAAAAGAAATTTCGAAACGACTACCAAGTTCATCGGTGATTTCATTCCAATTGCATTTTGTTGAAATTGATTGAATCATTCCTCGAGGAGCTTCTAACGCTTTTAGGCTAGCAGTAAAGCCATGCTTGGCTAAAAGAGCTGATGTCAATCCTGCTTTAGCGGCTCCACCTGGATGAAACGGTTTGGTCATGGTCCCAAACTGCTCACGAAAACCTATCGGTTGTGAGGCTGCTATACCAATGGCCATAGCAGTTTGATGGGCGTTTAAGCCAAGTAATCGAGCGCACGCAGCTGCCGCGCCAACCGTTCCTGTCGATCCTGTAATATGCCATCCACGATCATAATGGTCTGGGTACATACAGTTTCCGATCCTACATGAAACATCAATACCAATCACTAAAGCATCAATGAGATCTCTGCCAGAAGATTTTAGGTGCTCCGCTAATGCTAGTAATGCAGATGCTATTGGACCAGCTGGGTGAATAATCGTTTTTAGATGAGTGTCATCGAAATCAAAGGTATGTGAACTTATCCCATTGACTAAGGCGGCGCCTGCCATATCTAATTTCTCATTTCTACCTAAAATTGAAGATTGAGCACTTGGAGAAAACTCTTGAAGTGCAGCGATACTTGCTATGACACTTTCATGCTGAGCAGCTCCAATTGCGCAGCCAAGCCAGTTAAAGAAAGTCCGATGTGCTTCATGATCTACGGAGTTATCCCAACCTTTTGAAGGGTGATTCGAGATATATTCTGCAAGAATTTGAGTTATTGGAGGAGCATTATGATCTGCTAAAACTTGAGTATTTCGTGCCATGAATCTGCTTTCTAATCGAGTTGAATATTTCGTTCTTTTGCTACTTTGCTCCACCGAGCAATATCATCCTTAACATATTTAGTAAATTGCTCTGAGGACATCGGCATGGGTTGCAGAGCCTCGGAAGATAATCGTTCTTTAAGTTCGGGCGATTGAATTGCTTTATTTATCTCTGTATTTAATTTAGAAGTTATTTTTTCAGGGAGATTCGCTGGACCCATCACGCCATACCACTGGACCCCCTCAAAGCCTTCGAAGCCCAATTCTTTAAAAGTAGGAATATCAGGTATCAACACGTGTCTTTTTGTTCCAGTCACTGCAATGGCCCTCAGCTTTCCATTCTTTAGGTGAGGCAAAGCTGCTGCAAGACCTGGGAACATTGATAAGGTTTGTCCACCCATGACATCTGTAAATGCTGGACCAATCCCACGATAAGGTACATGGGTGCTAAAAAATTGACCTTGAATTTTAAATTGCTCCATTGCTAAGTGAGTTAGGGTTCCCTGTCCAGCGGATCCATAACTCATTTTTCCCACATTTTTCTTTGCGTAGTCAATAAACTCTTGTAAATTCTTTATGGGCAAATCATTATTAATGACCAAAACGTTTGGCGTTCCACCTACCATAGCGATGTGGGTGAAATCTTTAATGGCATCATAAGGTAGCTTTCTTACAGCAGGGTTTGTTCCGTGAGTACCAACGTATCCAATCATTAAAGTGTAGCCATCATTGGCGGCTCTAGCCGTAGCTTGGGAAGCAATGATGCCACCCCCCCCACTTTGGTTATCAACAATAAAACTTTGTCCTAAAGCTGTAGATAACTTATCACCAATAGTTCGTGCGACTAAATCAACCCCTCCTCCTGGTGCAACTGGGGCAATAATTTTTATTGGTTTATTAGGATATTCAGATTGAGCAGATATATAGCTTGAGAAAATCGCAATGAAAAGATACAAAACCCAGTTGATAAAAAGAATTCCTGGGAAATTTCTTCTATATAAAATGGCCATAATTTTTCCTCAATAAGGTTTTTGTTATTTGGAATCTTCAATAAAGATAAAAATAAGCTATATAGGCAATAATAATCTAATGAAACTTCGGTGATAAAAATTTAGCAAAATTGACGAGATCTGATGTGGAAAACCAAAGCAGAATATTCCGTTCATTTAGGCAATGAAATCCTTCTGGTAAATTAATCCCGCATGTTCTCGTAAAGAGTGGAACTCTATTTCTTTTGAAAGTTGTTTTGCTACATCTAATTCAGACCGGTGGGCCGCCAAGAATACTGGCGCTCCAACAACATCTTCACTCATTCTGTGTGAGTTCTCTTTAATAAATTTCTTAAGAGCTATAGGATCCGTAGAACTCACCCATCTTGATAAAGAGTATTTTGCGGGCAGAAGACGCACTTCCGCGTTATATTCACTTTTCAGGCGATGAGCAACCACTTCAAACTGTAATTGACCAAAGGCTCCGAGTAGCATGGGACCTCCTAGTAAAGGTCTAAAAACTTGAATAGCCCCCTCTTCTCCGAGTTGGAGTAAGCCATCTCTTAATTGTTTAGTTCTTAGAGGGTCGGCGGTTTCAACTAGTTTAAAAATTTCTGGAGCAAAAAAAGGTAGGCCAGTAAATTGTAATTTCTCACCTTCTGTTAATGTGTCACCCAACTGTAAAAGACCATGATTTGGAATCCCAATAATATCTCCAGGAAAAGCCTCATCCAAAATATCACGACGCTGCGAAAGGAAAGACAAAGCATTATTTGTTCTAATCTCTTTACCGTTTCGTGAAATTTTAAGTCGCATACCTCGCTCGAAATGTCCTGAACAAATTCTTAAAAAAGCAACACGGTCTCGGTGGGCGGGATCCATGTTTGCTTGTATTTTAAAAACCACACCAGAAAAATTCTTTTCTGATGGCAGAATTTCTCTTTGAAGCGTCATTCGAGACTTGGGGGGCGGCGCAAGTTCAACGAGCGTATTGAGGATTTCTTTGACGCCAAAATTATTAATAGCTGAACCAAAAAAGACTGGAGATTGTTTGCCGTTTAAGAACTCTTTAAGATCAAATCCAGGCATAGCCCCTCGAATTAATTCGACCTCTGTAAGTGCAGTTTGTAAGTCTTCTCCTAGCAAATCCTGAAGCTTTGGATCATTAATATTAACTAATTGGTCCTCTTGATGCCCTACTCGATCTTCCCCGGCTTTGAACATGCGCATTTGAGATTTAGCGATGTCAATAACGCCTGCAAACGATCTTCCCATACCTACGGGCCAAGTCATTGGAACAACTGACATCCCTAAGGCTTGTTCAATTTCATCCATGAGATCGAGAGGTGGTTTTACCTCTCGATCCATCTTATTAATGAAAGTAACAAGGGGGGTATTTCGTGCACGACATACCTCAATTAAACGTCTTGTTTGTGCTTCAACTCCATTTGCCGCATCAATTACCATTAATGCCGAATCGACAGCTGTTAATACTCTATAAGTATCCTCGGAAAAGTCTTGATGTCCTGGGGTATCTAAGAGATTAATAATACAATTCCGGTATTCCATCTGCATGACAGAGCTTGCGACTGAAATACCACGTTGTTTTTCAATTTCCATCCAATCTGATGTTGCGTGACGACTCGCTTTGCGAGCTTTTACGCTTCCCGCAATCTGAATTGCTCCAGCATATAGAAGCAGTTTTTCAGTTAATGTGGTTTTACCTGCATCTGGATGAGAAATGATTGCGAAGCTTCGTCTTCGAGCAACCTCTAGTCCTATTAGGGACGCGTCTGATGAAGCAGTCATGCTGGGCAATCTAAGAAGGTATTAAATATGAGACCTAGAATCAAAATTATGATTCAGGTCAGCTTGAAACATAACTTATCATTATAAGGTGCATTCATAAAGCTAACAAAAACACAATTTAAAGTTGATTGGGGAAGAAGGTCATGAGGTACTTATGCGCAATGTGCTTGATGCTGATGTTCAGAAACTCTTCTGCAGTTTATTTTGCCGATGATCCAAAGGCTTTTTTTTCAGCTAAAAAAATTTTTACGACTACAAGCACAATTACCTGGAAACAAGTGAAAAACATTAATAAAGAATGTACAAAAGAAAGTAAAAGAAGGGGTATGAATGGTTTTCCAATCAAGTTGAAGCCTGTTCATTTTGGGATGGTAAAACTTGCTTGATTAGTACTGAAAAAAATTTAAAAATGCATACCTTGGGTCATGAAACTAGGCATTGTTTTCAAGGTGATTATCATCCTTAAATTAAGTCGTACTGCATGATAAACTTCTACTAAAGCAAGGTAGAAGAAGGAGCTTACTGAGCAATGTTAAGTTTTAAATAAACAAAAAAATGACGGAAGTTTTTTGAAAAAAGAAAACAGTAGGACTATGATGGTAAAGAGCCCATTTTTTAGATAATGAAGCTATTTTAAAAGTTGATCTACTTTTAATAAAGTTAAAACACCCATCAGGGCAAAAATGCCCGCTGCGATAGAGTGGATTAGTTTCATTGGCAATTTGCTAGCAAAAGAATTGCCAATAAAAACCGCTGGAATATCGGCGATCATCATACCTAAAGTAGTTCCTGCTACGACTAGGATTGGCGTTGAATAATGAGCTGCCATAGCGACTGTGGCCAGTTGCGTTTTATCTCCCATTTCAGCTAAAAAAAAGGTGACTAAAGTCGCCCCAAATACACCGTATTTCTTTGCAAAGGGGCTCTGCGAGTCATCAATTTTATCGGGCTTTAATGTCCAAGCAGCCATGGCTATGAATGAGATACTAAGAACCCATCTCAAAATATCAGGGTTAAGAACATGTGTGATCCAAAACCCTAAAGCACCAGCAAGCCCATGATTAAGGATTGTTGCGATAAAAATACCTAAAACAATAGGTATTGGTTTTTTAAATTTAGCCGCGAGTAAAAAAGCAAGAAGTTGAGTCTTATCTCCCATCTCAGCGAGAGTAACAACGCCAGTACTAACAAGAAAACTTTCAAGCAACACGTTTGTCGCGTCTTGACCAAACTACGACGTTTATAAAAATGATGATGCTAAGTGTAATAAAAAAAAGTAGCGACCATTCGGGGACAGATAGACCAATGACAGGTGGGAGTGAGGCAGAGCAAAATCCGTCTGCCTTAAAAAACCAGGGAAGTAATGAGGCTAGATGGAAGTTATTAATCAACACTTCTAAAGGGTCAATGCCACATGAGGTTTCAGGGTGAATAATCACCCAAGCATGTCTAATCGCGATCGTAACCCCGGTAATGGAGCTAAGGAAGGCGAGTATTAAAAATAATTTTTTGGAAGAAAAATAATAAACTAGAGAAAATATTGCTATACCTAAAAAGGCACAGCGTTGCAATATGCATAATGGACAAGGGGGATAAAATACCCCTGACATACCGATATGCTGAAGAAAAATAGCTACAGTTAAACAAAGTACACTAACAACCCCGACGGATAGAGAGATATATCGAGTGTTTAACATAAGAGGCTTTGACTTTTCATGCCATTAAAATATCTATTATGAATGATATAAATGCAAAGTGAAAATCTCATACCATTATTGGTATAGTTGATATATAAAATTAAAGGAAAAAATATGGAAGCCATACAAGCGAAAAAAAGTCATTGGAAATTTAAGATTTTTCTCTTTCTTTGTGTTTTAGCCGCACTTTTTGCGCTTTATGCATGGATTACTTTGAGCTATAGCTATGCCACAGGAAAGCGAGCAGGATTTTTACAAAAGTTTTCTAAAAAAGGTTGGATATGTAAAACTTGGGAAGGGGAATTGGTGACAGGGGCCATGCTGGGTAATCAGGAAAAATTCCAATTTTCGGTTCGTGGAGAAGACTTGGCTAATGAAATCGGTAAGAACATAGGCAAAAGAGTTGAAATAGACTATGACCAGCATGTTGGGGTTCCCACTAGCTGCTTTGCAGAAACGGAATATTACGTCAAAGCTGTTAAGACGGTGAATGATCCAACGGGGATACCTGGCTTAAATTCGAATGGGAATGGTCAATAGATAAAGCTTAATTGAACAATCAAGATTTACGTGAAAGGTTGACTTTTGAATTTTGCTAAATATAAACCCTAAGAAGCTGTAAAAATAAGGACTTTATATAAATAAGTACTAGCCATACGAATAATAATATGGTTAAAATGACTGTAGCGTTAATTTAACGCAATTAAACATTACGTCTTTTCGGTTAAATATCATCAAGGAGCATAATTTGAATAAAGCAGAACTCGTTGCAGCAATTGCTGGCGAATCAGAGTTGTCTAAGGCTAAAGCTGAGCATGCATTAAATGCAGCTTTGGATACAATTAAAAAAGCAGTGACTAAAGGCGATAACGTACAGTTAATCGGCTTTGGAACATTCAGTTCAGGAAAGCGCGCAGCTCGTGTTGGCCGCAATCCTAAAACTGGAGAAGCTATTAAGATTGCAGCTTCTAAGACAGTTAAGTTTTCAGCTGGAAAAGCATTTAAAGATAGCGTTAATAAGCGTAAGAAGTAATCTTTAAAAAACTTAAAAAAGCCCAAATTTATTTGGGCTTTTTTTATTGAATAAGAAAAAATTAAAAAAATTTCGCATTGAACTGGCGAATATCAAGTTTGAACTAGGCGCCTATGGCGGTGAATGCTCATTAGTATTCCCGCACCTAATCCAAGAGTTACTAACGCAGTTCCTCCATAACTAATAAATGGTAGTGGAACGCCAACCACTGGAAGCATGCCACTAACCATCGCCATATTGACAAAGGCGTAAGTAAAAAATATGAGTGTTACGGAACCGCCGAGAAGTCGAGTGAATAAATTTGGAGCCGATGCAGCAATTTGAAGCCCTCGTTTAATGAGTAAAAAGAAAAGAATAAGTAAAATAATATTTCCAATAAGACCAAACTCTTCCGAATAAACGGCAAATATAAAATCTGTATGTTTTTCAGGAATAAATTCAAGATGAGTTTGCGTCCCCTGCATCCAACCTTTGCCCATAAATCCTCCTGATCCAATGGCTATCATAGATTGAAGCGTATGAAAACCTTTACCGAGGGGGTCCGAGCTTGGATCTAATAATGTGCAAATACGATGTTGTTGGTAACTTTGGAGTATCGGCCAGCTGACACCTTTAGCACAAATACTATCTCCAAAAATAACGATAAGACATATTCCTAAAAGTCCTAATATTAGAAACGGCAATATGAACTTCCAAGGAAGGCCAGCGAGAATGATCACATAAAGGCCGGCAGCAAATACTAGAATAGCCGTTCCTAAATCGGGTTGCCTAGCGATGAGGACGGTGGGTAATATTAAAAAAAGTAGTGCAACGAGGAAGTCCCACTGCTTGATGAAACCTTCTCTTTTTTGAAAATACCAAGCAAGCATCATAGGCATAGCAATTTTCATTACTTCAGATGGTTGAATGACTATGCCAATATTTAACCAACGTCGCGCCCCCTTTTTGATCAGTCCAAATGAAGCAACCCCAAGAAGGAGTGCAATACCAATAAGGTAAACCCATAAAGAAATTTTTTCTAGCCACTTGGGAGGAATGCGAGAAGTGATCCAAAGTATTCCACAGGCCATTGACACATTTCGAGCTTGCTCAACCCAAGAAATGACAGTGCCACTGCTTGCTGAAAGAAATGTGATACTTCCCACAACCACTAAGCCAAATAAGATAAGAGCTAAAGTAGGATCAAATCCATTCCATAAAAAGGAGAGGCGATAAATTAATGTGCGTTTTTCCATTCAGGAACTCCAGAAGGCCATACTTTAAGCATTAAATAATCGAGAGCCTGCCGGGTTATTGGCGCGGCTGAAGATGCCCCAAATCCAGCATTTTCTACAACAAGAGCTATTGCATATTTGGGATTTTCAGCCGGTGCAAAAGCTATATATAGGGCATGATCCCGCTTAAACTCAGTGACATTCATGGCATTGTAATCTTTACTTCCAAGGCTAAAAACTTGAGCGGTGCCCGTTTTTCCTGCAACAGTATATTGCACACCATCAAATGGCACCCGACCGGTACCAATGCGATTAACGTCGATCATACCTTGTGTAATAACATCTAAATTTTCTTGCTTTAATTGAAGTCGAGCGCTTTCAGATGGGACCGTTAGAATTTTTTCATGTGAGATGGGATCTTCTATATTTTTAACGAGGTGGGGCTTCATGACAATACCCTTATTAGCAAGAATTGCTGTTGCTTGGGCTAACTGAAGGATAGTAAAGCTGTTATATCCTTGTCCAATTCCCAAAGAAATTGTTTCACCCTCGATCCATTTGCCCTTCGCGGGATCTTTATAGTAAGATTTTTTCCAATCAGTTGATGGTAATATGCCTCTTACTTCACCATTAATATCTATGCCTGTAAGTTGACCAAAGCCTAAAGGCTTCATGAAATTATGCATTGCATTAACGCCCATATCTTTAGCTAACATATAGTAGTAGGTATCACAGGACATGGCGATAGATGTTCGCATATCCACAAAGCCATGACCACCTTTAGCATCATCTCTAAAGACATTATTTCCAAATTTAAAAAATCCTGGGTCATTAATTCCTTGAGTAGGAGTTCTGAAATGACCCTCTAAAGCAGCTAAGGCCATAAATGGTTTATAGGTTGAGCCTGGTGGATATGTTCCTCTAAGGGGTCTATTAAAAAGAGGTTTTTCAGGAGAATCATTTAATTTTTTCCATAAGTCTGCATCAATGCCATCAGTAAAAGAATTGGGATTAAATGTAGGCATAGAAACAAAGGCTAAAACATCCCCAGTGGCAGGTTCAATTACAACCGCAGCACCTCGCCTATTGCCATAAAGTTGTTCAATAATATATTGAAGTTTTATATCTACTGCTAAGGTAAGATCATTACCTGGAGTTGATGGAGTGGAAGAAAGATTTCTAACAACGCGCCCACCAGCAGTGATTTCAACCTGATTAAAACCTGGCAAACCACGAAGATGCTTTTCATAGCTCTGTTCAATACCTATCTTACCCATATATTGGATACCTTTGACTCGCAGAGCGCGCGCTTCTTCGGTAGTAAAGTCATCAGAATTTTCTTCAAATTCTGCAGCTAAGGTTTCCCTATCTTTAACTGAAACTTTCCCTGTATAACCTAGTAAATGAGAAGCTAATGATTTATAGGGGTAGTCTCTAAAATACCGTACTTGAACCTCGACTCCGGGATATCTAAAGCGTTGTGAAAGAAACCTTGCTATTTCTTCGTCAGAAAGAAAGTTTCTAATAGCAATACTTTCTGTTTTCTTCGCAGTTGGCAATCCCTTGAGAAATTGTTGTCTATCTTTATTAGGAATCAGGATAAGTTCATTGAGCGAATCTAATAGATTTTCAATGGGCATATCAATGCCAGCAGGTGTGATTTCTAAAGAATAGCTTGGGTAATTTTGGGCTATTACAATGCCGTTGCGGTCATAAATGAGACCCCTTGATGCTGGGTTAGTAATGATAGCGATACGATTGTTTTCCGAAGCAGTTGAGTATTTTGTGTGCTTAATGACCTGGAGCCAAAAAAATCTAAGGAATAAAACAAATAGGCAGAAGATAACAAACCACAATGAAATTTGAATGCGCCTTTGAAAGTCTTCTAAAGGTGACTTATATGACATATACGCTAAATAATGAACTGATTTTAAGCACGATTATATGAAGTCGAGCTGGGATTTTTTAATAGACCTCTTAAACACGTGAGGATCAAAAGTTCTACTAGACTCGGAAAAATAATATATGCAAAAGAAAAGTACCAATGAGAAAAAATGACCCAATAAAGGGTGATTAAAGAAAAATGTACAGCTAATAAGATTGGAAACATCTGGAGCATTTGTCCGAAAGGGGGTAGGGACGAAAGACGACGGTGCCAAAAGATGATTAAAAAGGTTAGAAGCACATAAGAAAATCCATGCATACCAAGGTAACTGGAAGTTTGTACGTCCATAACCAGGCCTAAAAAGAATGCTAGGGCAAGACTAATTTTTTGCGGTGAAAATAAAAGCCAATAAGCCATGACGATCATCAAAAAATCAGGGACCCAGGGATGGTTTCCTAAAGGCAAGACATTCAATAGAAAAGCTATCAATAGTGTGGAGTAAACACTTAAAGGCGCCCCAGAGTTGAAATTATTTTTTAACATTTGATTCAGCCTCCTTTTTTCGCAGAACTCGTTTACCTATGATTGGGTCAGGAACCAAAGGTTGTGGAGCTTCAGTCTGTGGCTGATACAAAAGAATTATTAAGTGTCTATCGCGATTTAAATTTGCTAATGGTAGACAAATGACAATGGCTCCAGAATTATCGGGTGACCGATCAATTTTAGAAATCATTGCGACAGGAAAACCTGGGGGATATGTGCCGTCTATTCCTGAGGTGGTTAAATAATCTCCAACATCAAGCTCACCTAAAGCGCTGATATATCTCAACTCTAGGGGTTGCGCTCTACCGGCACCAAATAAAGCACCTCTCAAGCCATTTCGAGCCACTTGAATGGGGATAGTGAAATCTTTTTCTTCAAGCAGAGTCACTTCAGAAGAATTTTCAAAAACGCGAGTCACTTGCCCCATGATCCCTGCATCACTCGCAACAGGCATCCCTAATTTAAGACCATGAAGTGCTCCGCGGTTAACCACTAATTTTTGTGAAGCTGGGTTATTGGGGTTAAAAATGATTTCAGCAGACAAGGTTTTAAATTGAGTCTGTTGTTGAAGACTTAGGAGCTTGCGTAGACTGGAATTTTCTGCATTAAGATTCTCAGCGTGATTAGCTATTAGAGTGAGGTCTTTAATTTGTTCAGTTTGTTTATTGATCAAATCTTTCATCGATGACATAGACTGGATATTTTCAGCGCCAGATGCCAACCATTGAGAAGGTTTATTAATGATAAGCTGAATAGGGGCTAAGACTTTTTGAACAAAGCTTCTGATACTTTCAGTTGCCTGCAATTGATGGTCAGAAAAAATGAAAGCAAAAGATAGGATGACAAAAAAAGCGAACCGAAGAAAAGGTGCGCTTTGATTAAATAGTGTTGGGGGACTCCTAAACAAGATGGAATCTCACTCGACAAATATCGTCAGTTATTCTTGAGAGAAAATGCTGCTCAGTTTATCCATACGTTCTAGGGCAAGCCCTGAGCCTCGAGCAACGCAGGTCAGCGGATCTTCAGCGACATGCACTGGAAGACCGGTTTCTTCAAGAAGTAGCCTATCTAGATCTCGTAACAGTGCACCACCACCCGTTAACATCATGCCCCTTTCGGCAATGTCTGATGCAAGCTCAGGTGGTGTTTGCTCTAGCGCCGATTTAACAGCGATTACAATTTGATTTAAAGGGTCACTCAATGCTTCTAATATTTCGTTACTAGTTACCGTAAAGCTCCTTGGGATACCTTCTGAAAGATTGCGTCCTTTAATTTCCATTTCGCGAACTTCAGTACCAGGGAAAGCAGAACCGATAGTTTTTTTAACTAACTCTGCAGTCTGTTCGCCAATTAACATGCCGTAATTTCGACGTATGTAGTTAATGATGGCGTCATCAAACTTATCTCCGCCCACCCTAACAGACCACTTATAGACCATTCCACCGAGTGACATTACGCCAACTTCTGTTGTCCCTCCACCAATATCGATAACCATTGAGCCATAAGCTTCGGTAACAGGAAGGCCTGCACCTATAGCTGCAGCCATCGGCTCTTCAATCAAAAAGACTTGAGATGCACCAGCGCCAAGTGCGGACTCTCTAATGGCTCTGCGCTCAACTTGAGTTGAGCCACAAGGAACGCAGATGATAATTCGAGGACTAGGCTTTAAAAATTTAGACTCATGAACCATCTTAATAAACTGCTTAAGCATTTGTTCAGTAATTGTGAAGTCGGCAATCACGCCATCTTTCATCGGGCGGATCGCCTGAATATTGCCTGGAACACGCCCTAACATGGCTTTAGCCTCATGCCCTACAGCTAAAATAGTTTTTTTGCCGCTAACGCCATCTTGCCTAATTGCAACTACAGATGGTTCATCAAGGACAATGCCTCGATCGCGCATATATATAAGGGTATTAGCAGTACCGAGATCGATAGCTAAGTCATTGGAGAAGTAATTGCGAAAAAGACCGAACATGTTCTTAGTGGGAAAATAGATAATTAATTAATATATACGAGTTTTAGAAGATAATGTAATGATACTGCAAGCAAGTTATGAACACACAAGAAATTAAACATTTAGCAAAGCTATCTAGCCTTGAGATTAGTGATTCTGAGCTGGATTTTCTTACTCAAGAACTCGATGCCATTATCTCAATGGTTGATGAGCTTCAGGCCGTCGATACTGAAGGAATGGAGCCGCTCTTTCATCCTATACAAATGATCATGGCACTGTCTCAGCCTTTAAGACAGGACTGCGTAACGGAATCCAATTCTCGTGAACAAAATATGAAGTCTGCACCCGCACAACAGAGTGGGTTATTTTTAGTGCCCAAGGTGATCGAATGAAGTGGCATCAAAAATCACTCACAGAGCTAGGAAAAGCCTTAGCGGAAGGAAGTGTCACCAGCGAGGCGCTGACTAGATATTTCTTAAATAGAATCAATAGCTTATCTGAACTTAATGCTTTTGTTGACGTTAATCCAGAATTATCTCTGGAGCAAGCGTTTCATGCAGACAAATTAATCCAATCTGGCCAAAAAGGTCCTTTAACTGGTATTCCAATTGCGCATAAAGACGTATTTGTAACAAAAGGGTGGCATTCAACAGCAGGCTCAAATATATTAAAAAACTATTTAAGCCCTTTTGATGCCACTGTGGTGGAACATCTTGGGCCACAAGGTGCGGGTATGGTTTGCCTTGGCAAAACCAATATGGATGAGTTTGCAATGGGTTCTTCAAATGAAAATTCAGCTTTTGGCCCCGCAAAAAATCCTTGGAATGATAAATGTGTTCCAGGCGGCTCCTCTGGTGGTTCTGCAATATCGGTGGCTGCCGGATTGGCTCCGGTAGCTACAGGAACCGATACGGGGGGCTCAATACGTCAGCCATCTTCTTTTTGTGGACTGACAGGATTAAAGCCAACCTATGGCCGTGTTTCTAGGTACGGCATGATTGCATATGCATCTTCACTAGATCAGGCTGGACCCATGGCTAAATCAGCTAGCGACTGTGCTCTGATCATGAATGCGATAGCTGGACATGATCCTAAGGATTCTACGAGTTTAGCTAAACCAAACGAAGACTTTTCTAGATTAATAGGCCTTCCTTGGCAAGGTGACACTAGTGCGGCTAGCCAACCTTTGAAAGGGTTAAGGATAGGATTACCGATAGAATTCTTTGCAGAAGGGTTAGATAAAGAAGTAGAAATGTCTATCCGTGTGGCAATACAAATATTAGAAGGTTTAGGGGCGGAACTTAAACAGGTCACGCTACCTAAAACTAAATTATCAATCCCAGTTTATTATGTGCTTGCGCCCGCAGAGGCTTCGAGCAACCTTAGTCGATATGACGGCGTGAGATATGGATATAGGGCTAAAGAATATAAAAATCTGGCTCAAATGTACGAGCGTTCAAGGACAGAAGGATTTGGCAAAGAGGTTAAGCGGCGTATTTTAATTGGGTCTTATGTATTATCCCAAGGGTATTACGATGCATATTACTTACAGGCCCAAAAAATTAGAAGAATCATTGCAAATGATTTTCAAGCAGCATTTAGGGAATGCGACGTGATATTGGGCCCAGTCGCACCAAATGTTGCATGGCAAATGGGTGAAAAATCTAAAGATCCAACCCAAATGTATTTAGAAGACATCTACACGCTTTCTGCGAACCTCGCAGGTTTACCTGCGATGAGTATTCCCTGCGGAATGAGCAAGAGTCAATTACCAATTGGTATGCAACTCATTGGAAATTATTTTAACGAAGCGCAAATGTTACAGCTTGCAGATACTTTTCAGCAAACGACTTCTTGGCATAAGATTATGTCAGAAATTTCAAATAGTGATGTACTAGGAGAAAACAATGACCGTTAAAAATTGGGAGGTTGTTATTGGGTTAGAGACTCATACGCAATTGATGACCCAGTCGAAAATTTTTAGTGGAGCAAGTATTTCATTTGGAGCAAGCCCAAATGAACAAGCATGTGCAGTAGATATGGCGCTACCTGGAACTTTGCCAGTTCTAAATAAGGAGGCGGTTAATCATGCCATTCGTTTTGGATTGGCGGTTGGAGCGCAGATTGCACCCATTAGTATTTTTGCAAGGAAAAACTACTTTTACCCCGATTTGCCTAAAGGATACCAAATTAGCCAGTTTGAATTGCCAGTCGTTGTTGGAGGAACAGTACCCATTGAGTTCAATGGACAGGTTAAAGAAATCCAACTAACTCGAGCCCATTTAGAAGAAGATGCTGGTAAGTCTTTGCATGATGATTTTGAAGGGCTTCATGGAGAAAAATCAAGTGGCATAGATCTCAATCGAGCTGGAACCCCCCTCTTAGAAATAGTAACAGAGCCAGTCATGCGTAGCGCAGCAGAAGCAGTCGAGTATGCAAAGAGTCTTCACTCATTGGTTGTTTGGTTGGGTATTTGTGATGGCAATATGCAAGAGGGGTCATTTCGGTGTGATGCAAACGTGTCAGTAAGACCTTTGGGGCAAGAGAAGTTCGGAACTCGTTGCGAAATTAAAAATTTAAACTCTTTTAAATTTTTGGAAGAGGCCATTCAATACGAAGTTCGTAGACAGATCGATTTAATTGAAGATGGTGGAGTTATAAAACAAGAAACAAGGCTTTATGATCCTGATCTTCAAGAAACTAGAAGTATGCGAAGCAAGGAAGACGCTCAGGATTATAGATATTTTCCTGATCCAGACTTGCTTCCATTAGAAATCAGTAGAGAGTGGGTCGAGCAAATAAAAATCTTGATGCCAGTGTTACCAAAAGACTTACAAGTAGAGTGGCAAGAAAAATATGGATTAAGTTCCTATGACACATTTCTGTTGACTCAAGAAAAGAAAACTGCAGACTTTTTTATAAATTTATTGCTACTGATTGAGGATAGCCAAGCCAAGCAGGCCGCAAACTTAATGGCTGGAGACTTTGCCTCTGCTTTAAATAGAGATGGTTTAAGTGCTGAACAATCGCCACTAAAGCCAAATCACTTAGCGGATCTTTTAAAAAGAATTCAGGATGGGACAATTTCAAACAAAATTGCAAAAGAAATCTTTAGTCAACTATGGGAAATTGGAAAGACTTCTGCCTTATCTACCCATGGAGCTGTTGATGAGATCATTGACAAACAAGGATTGAGACAAATCAGTGATAGTCAAGAAATAGAAAAAATCATAGATCAAGTTTTAGTTGAGCAAGAAAAATCCGTTGAAGAGTATCGGGCGGGAAAAGAAAAGGCCTTTAATTCCTTAGTTGGGCAGATTATGAAAGCGACTAAAGGAAAAGCAAACCCAGCACAAGTCAATACTCTGTTAAAACAAAAACTTACTGGAGATTAAAGACTCATGAAATATGCAGATAATGATGAGACCCAAAAAGAAAGAGAACAGCTTGTAGCAGATTGGTTGCTTGCCACCCCTGGTTTTTTTGAAAGACATGCTAGTTTGCTTGCACAAATCCAGCTTAAAGATGCCAATAGTGACAAGGTTGTTTCTTTACAAGAAAAACAAATGGCTATTTTAAGAAATCAAAATCGCGACTTAAATCATCGGCTCAGTGAAATGTTTCGCTTTGGCACTGAGAACGACAGAACTCAAAACTTAATGGTGAATTGGTTGGGGAGACTTTTAAAAACGCCAGATTTGGAAAGTACAATTCAAGAAATTACAGATGGCTTAAATCAGCTATTTGAAGTTGGGGAGGTTAAATATATAAACATCACAGATATTACTAGTGAAGAATTAATCCAGCTTAAATTAAATGTTGTACAAGGGGAATGCGCAAAAGCCTCATTAAATTTAAATGGTGCTATTGATCCCTCAGGAGGGAGTTTTGCAACAGTTCTTTTAAGAGAATCTGATAAATGTTTTGGGGCCTTGTGTTTTATTAGTGCTGACTCACAGAAATATTCTTTGGCAAGTGGCGCTATATATTTGGAACAAATAGGTAAACTTGCTACAGCAGCAATTAGTCGTTTTAATGGTTGATGAATTCCGACACATCTATTCAGGAAGCCATTAGTCAATTTATTGATAATTTGCAGAGTGTTCGTAAATTGTCAGTGCATACACTCAAAGCATATCTTCATGATTTAAAAATTTTAGAAGAGTGTATGAACGAGCTTAACCTAAAGTTACATGAAGTCCAATCTAAACACACTCGAAGTTGGGTTAGCCGATTGCATTCAAAAGGATTGGCCCCACGCTCTATAGCCAGAAGACTATCAGCATGGAGGACTTTTTTTGAATGGTTAATACAAAGCAAAAGTAGTTTGCTTGGTCCACTGATTCAAGTTAACCCATTAGATGATATTAAGTCTCCTAAAAAAGGAAAGGCTTTACCAAAAGCATTGAGCGTAGAACATATCTTTGTGCTGATAGCTCAGGCTGAAAAAGACTCAAAAGAAGAGTTGGCTTCGAATATAAACATAAAAAATCCTCAGTGGAATAGGAGAAGAGATCATGCACTTCTTGAATTGTTCTACTCTTCAGGGCTTCGCCTTTCAGAAATATTAGGCATTAATCTATATCCATCGACCAAAAAAGTTGATGATGAATTAGGCTGGATTGATTGGGATGTTGCAGAAGTAAATGTTTTTGGTAAGGGGGCTAAAAGAAGAGTTGTTCCAATAGGAACCAAGGCTATGGAAGCATTATCTATTTGGAAAGAACAATTATTGCTATTAAACTCAGCAGAAAATTCACCACTGTTTATTAATGAGCATTTGCAAAGACTTTCTTCTAGAACTGTTCAGGCTAGATTAAAAGCCTTAGCTATCAGAGCAGAATTACCTTTACACGTCCATCCTCACATGTTGCGACACAGCTTTGCTAGCCATTTGTTGCAGTCTTCCCATGATTTAAGGGCTGTACAAGAAATGTTAGGGCACGCTAGTATTGCAAGTACCCAAATATATACATCCTTAGACTTCCAGCATCTTGCTCAAGCTTATGATTTAGCCCATCCAAGGGCAAAATTAGAGAAATAAAGCAATTTTCGGCATTATTTCATGTAAAATGCACGCTTTAGTCAAAGTGACAAATTCTATTGACTAGAGGATAAATCGTTAGCTGAAGGAGTTGTATGGCTTTAATACCTGTAACAATATTGACGGGATTTCTCGGTAGTGGCAAAACCACATTGCTCAAGCACATTTTGAATGAGCCGCATGGCAAAAAAATAGCCGTGATTGAAAATGAATTTGGCGAAGAAAACATTGATAACGAAATATTGGTTCAAGATAGCAATGAGCAAATCGTTCAAATGAGTAATGGTTGTGTTTGTTGCACAATTCGCGGGGATTTGGTAGAAGCGCTTAATCAGTTATGGGCGCAAAGAAAAGCTAAGACAATTCAGTTTGACCGTGTTGTCATTGAGACAACAGGCATAGCAAACCCCGGGCCCGTTGCACAAACATTTTTTATGGATGATGATGTCGCAGAACATTATGTATTAGATGCGGTAGTCACATTAGTAGACGCAAAACATGGTCCAGCTCAGTTGAGCGAGCATGAAGAAGCGCAACGCCAAGTCGGCTTTGCCGATAGGATTTTCATAACAAAAACCGATGTGGCTGATTCCGGAGAAGTTACGAAGCTTAAAGATCGTTTAATGCATATGAATCCTAAAGCGCCGATCAAGGAAATTCAACAAGGGGTAATCTTAATTGATGAGTTTTTTGATCTTCACGGATTTAATTTAAATTCAAAATTAGAGATTGACCCACATTTCTTAGAATCTGAAGATCATGATCACGCAGATTGTGGACACGACCATGGCCATGAGCATAATCATCACAATCATCATGGGCATACCGACAAAATTCAGTCGTGTGTTTTTAGAAGTGACAGACCCTTTGACCATAAAAAATTAGAGGATTTCTTAGGAGGCATCCTCTCAGTGTTTGGCCAAAAATTGTTACGATATAAGGGTGTTTTATTTATAAAAGGGTCTAATCGTAAAGTGGTTTTACAAGGAGTTCATGAAATGATGGGTAGCGATATGGCGGGGCCTTGGGGTAACGAGAAAAAGCAAACCAAGATGGTATTTATTGGGATTGATTTACCAAAAGACACTTTATTAATGGGACTAGAAGGCTGTTTAGTGTAGTCTTTACCATAAAGATGAATTAGACATTAAAAAAACAGCATCAACATATAGGACAATAAAATGACAGCTGCAGCAAAAAAAACAAGCACAAAAGTATCTGCAAAATCAGCCACCTTAAAACCTGCTGTTAAGAAAAGTCCAGCAAAGGAAGTTGTTGTTGAAACAGTTTCATCTAACAAAACAAAGAATACCAAAGAAACTATGCCGTCTAAACAAAAAGTAACAGAAGTCATTTCCGAGTCAGCGTTGTTAAAGATGTCAGATAAAGAGTATATGAATCAGGCGCAATTAGAATTTTTTAGAGAGCGTCTTCAAAAATTAAAAGACGACCTTCTTAAAAATGCAAGTGAGACCACTGAACATTTACGGGAAAACGTGTTAGTTCCAGATCCTGCAGACCGCGCGACAATAGAAGAAGAGCATGCATTAGAGTTGCGAACCCGCGATCGTGAGCGCAAGTTGTTGAAGAAGGTAGAACAAGCAATTTCACGCATCGATTCCGGCGACTATGGATGGTGTGAAGAAACTGGAGAGCCTATAGGAGTATCTAGACTTTTAGCTAGACCAACGGCCAATCTGTCACTTGAAGCGCAAGAAAGAAGAGAACTTCGTCAAAAGCTCTTTGGAGATTAAAGGTCGCTTATAGCTATTATTAATAATCAACCCTTAAGCCGAGAATGAAGCTTCTTCCTGGTAAAGGGGCGTTGATTCTTAAATCCTCGACTGTAGTTGAATAACGAATTTCTTGGTTAAGAAGGTTATTTGCCTTAAAGTACACCCTAGGTTTAAAGCTGCCGATCGGGTTTAGAAAATAAGCAAACCTAAAATCTAAACGGTCATATGCTGGAGTTGGGTAAGTCTCAAAAGAAGCTAACCGATTTTGGCCCATGGCATGAACCCAAGTTAAGGTGCTTTCCCAAGGACCACGGATAAAATTAACGCTTGAACCCACACGAATAGCCGGTTGTAAGGGTAAATTACCCCCTGAGCTTAAGTTGCCTCCTGAACCGTCCGCAAAAATTCTACCAGACCAATTTGAGCTTTCAGGGTGATATGAAAGTTCACCTTCAGCACCACGAATAGTTGCATTCGATTGTAAAAATTGTCTCACGGGATAATTTGTAATAGTGTCACTAGCCCCGGTATAGAGCGCATAAATATAATTTGAGACGGTACTTTGGAAAATATTGACTTGACTCCTCATTGAGCCCCTAGTCTTTTTCCAGCCCAGCTCAAATTGATAAGAGGTTTCTGGACTTAATTGGCTATTACCAACATCAAACGTTCCAGTGGCGTCATGGTTTCCATAGGAGTAAAGTTCATCAATTGAAGGTGCGCGACTAGTGATCGAATAGCTTAGGCCAAGAGCGTACGAGGGCGTGTAATTCCAAAATGCACTTGACGATACAGAAAATAAGCTGAATTGAGAACCTGCGACTAACGGGGCGCTTGGTGCGAATGAATGAGATGGGGTTATGAAATTAGGAGAGTCTGTATAAGGGATGGAAGAATTAGGTGACCGCACTATTTTTTCAAGGCGGCCGCCGAGTTGGATATCAACCTCTTGGATAGATTTACTTTCGCTAATGAAAGTTGCAATGGAATTACTTTTTGTTTCTGGGATAACGGCCGATGAAAATATGGGATTTGTTAAATCAAATGCGGCAAATGTGCCGCTAGATAGTTGTAGTCCGTAAGACCCTTTCCACCCATAAAATGGCTCATGGAAAAGTTCAATTCGCGCGTCAAAGGAGCTATTATTAAAGATGGATTGTGGAATATTTGATGGAGATATTTCGGTGTGGTGATAATTGGTATAGCCCAATTTTGTTTCTATTTTCTCGATGCCATTCATAGGATTTCTTTCAAAATCTTTTAGCTCATAGCGATTTTGAGTCAGATCAATCTTAGAGCCATTGATGCTTGGTATGCCGTAGTAATTGCTGTATTGTCCAATTGAAAATCCAGTATAGCCATTAGAACGTTGGAAACTGGCTCCAAAACCCATATCTGAATTGCTTCCAAATGAAAATGGTAAGTGAACTCCACTGGGCAGGGTGTAATTATTCGCATCACGATGACTGGCATCTAAGTGAAGTGCCCATTTACCAATAGACTGCTCAGTCATCAAACCTAAGGTATAGCTCTGGTTATTACTTCCATATTCACTAACGAATTGTGCCTCTGGGGTTGAAATAGCCTGTTCAGGAATACGAGCATTCGTGATATTAATAAGGCCATTGGGCGAACCAGAAGCGAACCGGAGTGCTTCAGAGCCCCTCAGAATCTCTAATTTCTGAGTAAAAAGAGGATCACTTGTTACGGCGTGGTCATTTGAGATCGATGAGACATCTCCAGAAGATAATCCATTTTCAAGAATGGGGGCCCTTGAACCTGACATCCCTCGAATGATAGGTCGATTAGCGGAGGCCCCAAAAGCAGAAGAGCTCATTCCTAGTTCGTTGGATAGAGAGTCCCCTAGAGTTGAGCCCGCTTTATAAAATAGAGCGTTGCCAGATAGTGACGGACCTGTAATGGAAGATTTAGTTGACTCACCTTCAATGACTAAGTCGGGTAAAACTTCCTCTGAAAAACCGCAAGGAGTCACCGCTGGGTTTGCTAGTAAAACAATCAATAAAAACCGATGCTTTAATAAATTCAATTTGTATCTCCAAGAAAAAATCAGAAGCCTCCACAAGGAGGTCTCTTTTTAAGATTTCAATGGAGAAAAGGAGGAGCTCTTGCAATAAAGCATTGAAAAGAAAAGCAATGTAAATTAAAAATCGATAAATAGGTGGCTTTAGAGTATGAATCTACGCTTTGAGGCAGATCTAAGATCAGAGAAACAAAGCCAATTGCTAAACTGACCCCATCAAAGGCTACACAATGATGGTTATTTAGGATAGCTTCTTTAGCTAAGTCCTTTGGGTTATTCTCAGAATTGGTGCCAGTAAAATTACTTAAGCTGGCATTATTGTTATAGTTAGCATGTGTGATGGCATGGTTAAACCCGTTCATCTGCAACAAGAACATGGCAAAAATTAAAAGGATGACTTTAAAAAAAGCTTTGTTTGCGCTGTGCATAGGTTTCAAAAACTATATATATAGGTAATTTAACACTAAATATGAAATAATTTCGTTCTAATTGAAGTGTATATTAGGTAACATCGGAAAATAGTTTTTTTATGAATCATCTTGTACTTCTCTTATCATGTAGTGTATTACCTTTATAAATAAATCATGGATCTAAAAGCACTGACCCTCGGAGATATTGCACCAACGTTAAAAGCAGAAATCTTGGCTGAAGCGTTGCCTTACATTCGGCAATATCATGGCAAAACTATTGTCATTAAATATGGGGGCAACGCAATGACTGAGGAGCGCCTCAAAGAGGGCTTTGCTCGTGATGTCATTTTATTAAAATTAGTCGGCATGAATCCGGTGGTGGTTCATGGTGGTGGCCCACAAATTGATGAGGCATTAAAGAAGGTTGGCAAATCAGGGACTTTTATTCAAGGAATGCGAGTAACTGATGATGAGACGATGGAAGTGGTTGAATGGGTCTTAGGCGGTGAGGTTCAACAAGATATTGTGATGATGATTAATCAGTTCGGCGGTCAAGCCGTAGGTTTAACTGGAAAAGATGGAGGGCTTATAAAAGCTCGAAAATTGTGGATGACTGATAAAGAAGATCCAACAAAAAAGATTGATATTGGCTTTGTGGGGGAGATTAGTTCAATTAACCCAGCTGTTGTAAAAGCATTGCAAGACGATGCTTTTATTCCAGTGATTTCTCCAATTGGATTTGGAGAAGATGGTCGCGCATACAACATTAATGCTGACCTAGTTGCTGGGAAAATGGCTGAAATTCTTCATGCAGAAAAGTTAGTCATGATGACTAATATTCCAGGTGTGATGAATCGAGATGGGGAGTTGCTTACTAATTTGTCCGCTAAAGAAATAGATGCTTTATTTGCAGATGGCACCATATCTGGTGGTATGCTTCCAAAGATATCATCTGCATTAGATGCGGCAAGAAGTGGAGTGAGTTCTGTGCACATCATTGATGGCAGAATTGAGCACTCACTATTATTAGAGATTCTAACAGAGCAGGCTTTTGGAACAATGATTAGGTCGCATTAAATCTTATGACATTTAACGAACAACCAATTAAACAGAGCGACGCTTCTGCAACTGAAGACCTTAAGGCGGGCCGTAAGCGACCAAAACCTGGAGAGAGACGAATCCAAATCCTTCAGGCTTTGGCTGAGATGCTAGAGAATCCACAAGGAGAGAGAGTTACAACAGCAGCCCTTGCCGCCAAAATTCAAGTTTCTGAGGCTGCTTTATACCGCCACTTTGCGAGTAAGGCTCAAATGTTTGACGGGCTAATTGTATTTATTGAGCAAACAATATTTGGGTTAATCAATCAAATTGTAGCTAAAGAAGAGATGGGTAGATCCCAAATTAATGAGATAGCAACGATGTTGCTCGCTTTTTCTGAACGCAATCCTGGAATGACCCGGGTGCTTCTTGGAGATTCATTATTTCAAGAAGATGCGCGCTTGCAAGAAAGAATTAATCAAGTTTTAGAGCGCGTTGAAGCTTCACTGAAACAGTCATTTAGAATTATGCAAACACAGCAAAATATAAATTGGACATCTGAAGATGTGAGCCAGCGCTCAGGTTTAATGATGGCATATGTTGTGGGACGTTGGCATCGTTTTGCGAGGAGCGGGTTTACAAAGTCACCTCTTGAGAATTCTGCTGTATCCATGAATATTCTATTGTCTGCATGACACTCCTCAACACAAAGACACAATCTTTCGAATTTACTGAACCTTTGTCTCTGAGCAGTGGGAAATCTCTTTCTCACTATCAGCTATTAGTAGAAACCTACGGCGAGTTAAATGCAAGTAAATCAAATGCAATTTTAATTTGCCATGCACTTAATGCCTCCCATCATGTCGCTGGAGTTTCTCCCGATTCTGAAGATATTGGTTGGTGGGACAATATGGTGGGGCCGGGAAAACCGGTTGATACGAACCAATTTTTTGTTATTGGAATAAATAACTTAGGCTCTTGCTTTGGTTCGACAGGACCAATGAGCATTAACCCCGAAACCAACAAACCCTATGGCAGTACCTTTCCTGTAGTTACAGTTGAAGATTGGGTAAGGACTCAAGCTAGAGTTGCGGATCGTTTTGGAATTAACGCCTTTGCAGCAGTAATGGGTGGGAGTTTAGGCGGTATGCAAAGCATTGCCTGGGGATTATTATTTCCAGAGCGAGTCTTGAATTGTATAGTTATAGCTTCATCGGCAAATCTTTCCGCACAAAATATCGCATTTAATGAAGTAGCTCGAAATGCCATTATGAGCGACCCTGATTTTCATAAGGGTGACTTTTATGAGTTCAATGTAATTCCAAGGCGGGGACTTCGCGTTGCAAGAATGGTTGGGCATATTACTTATTTGTCTGACGATGATATGGCAGAAAAGTTTGGACGGGAATTACGCCGCGCAACTGGCTTGTCTAAAGATTACTTATATAGTTTTGAAACTGAGTTTGAAGTAGAAAGTTATTTAAGGTACCAGGGTGATAAATTTGCGGATTATTTTGATGCCAATACTTATCTACTCATTACTCGTGCGTTAGATTACTTTGATCCGGCCAAAAGCTGCGGCGGTGATTTATCGAAAGCTTTCGAAAAAATATTAGCTAAATTTTTGGTGGTCAGTTTTTCAACTGATTGGCGATTTGCTCCAGAGCGAAGTCGAGAAATTGTCAAAGCATTATTAGATAACAAACACCCAGTAAGCTATGCGGAGATTGATGCGCCTCATGGGCATGATGCGTTTTTATTAGACGATATGAGATACCACGGAGTTGTCAGATCCTATATGGACGGCATCCTCAGGGATATAGAACGAATATGAAACAGATCATTCGTTCAGATTTCTCGGCTATTGCCCGATGGATTGATCCAAATACCTCCTTACTTGATCTTGGTTGTGGCGATGGCGAATTTTTGGAATATGTTCAATCGATTAAACCTGTACAGGCTTATGGGGTAGAAATATCTGATACAAGCGTACAAGCATGTATTCAGAAAGGTATCAATGTAATTCAGCAAGATCTTGAAGGGGGACTGGCACTCTTTAAAGACCGTAGCTTTGATACGGTAGTGTTATCTCAAACACTGCAAACCATTCATGAAACAGAGGCGATTTTAGGAGAGATTGTGCGTGTTGGAAAGCAATGTGTCGTTTCCTTTCCTAACTTTGCTCATTGGTCCCATCGCTTATCGGTGCTGTGTGGACGTATGCCTGTTTCTAAGTCTCTTCCTTTTGACTGGTATAACACCCCAAATGTAAGGGTATTAACGATTGCTGATTTTGAAGCCCTTGCTAGTCAAATTGGATTGAATATTCTTGGTCGAGTTGTTCTGCACGAAGGTAAAGAAATCAAGTGGGGTAAAAATATATTTGGTAGCCTAGCGATTTATAGGGTTTGTGCTTCTCAATGAATAATCCGTTGGGAGTAACAGGCGCTGTACCGAAGAAAAAATTTTCCGATAGCGTATTAGAAATAGTTCAGTTGTACTCGAAGTGGACTACGCTACGTATGCTTTTTTTGGGATTTTCAGCTGGATTACCACTGCTACTGGTTTTGGGAACCCTGGGATTTTGGCTCAGGGAAGCAGGGATTGATCGATCTACCATTGGTTTTTTATCTTGGGTGGGACTCATTTACGGATTTAAGTGGTTGTGGGCGCCATTCATTGATCAAGTTCCGATTCCTATTCTTACAAAGACCTTTGGTAGGAGAAGAGCTTGGTTATTAGTGGCTCAAATGATCGTGATTGTTGGGCTCCTAGGTATGTCACGATTTGATCCAGCAACTTCAATGAGAGCCATTGTTTTATGCGCATTATTCGTGGCATTTGGATCGGCGACACAAGATATTGCTTTAGATGCTTTCAGAATCGAATCAGCACAAACGAAAGAACAAGGTGCCCTAGCTGCTGCTTACCAAACGGGATATCGTTTAGCAATGATCTGGGCAGGAGCTGGCGTATTATGGATTGCAGCTCGAACCGAAAATATTAATACCCCATATGATTCGCATGGTTGGCAATTTGCATACGTGTGTATGGCTTGCTCTATGGGGATAGGTGTTTTGACCGTATTGCTCTCTAAAGAGTCTCAGCAGATATCTGTTATTAGACAACGACGACGACCAGACATTTGGCTACAAGAAGTCTTTCTATATCCATTCAAAGACTTTATCCAGCGTTATCACTATCAAGCCTTTTTAATATTAGCTCTAATTGCTGTATACCGGATTAGTGATGTTGTCATGGGTATTATGGCCAATCCATTTTACGTTGATATGGGTTACACCAAAGATGAGGTTGCAACTGTGACCAAAGTATTTGGCGTCATAATGACATTGCTAGGTGCTTTTGTTGGAGGTGGACTAACCCTGCGTTACGGCGTCTTAAAGATACTCATGATTGGGGCGGTCATGTCTGCGACAAGTAACTTATTATTTGCTTGGTTAGGTGGCCGTGGGCATGATTTGCATGGACTAATTTTTGTGATCTCTGCAGATAATCTCAGTTCAGGTATAGCTTCTGCTGCTTTTATTGCCTACCTATCTTCTTTAACAAATATTACTTATTCGGCCACACAATATGCATTATTTAGTTCAATGATGTTACTTATTCCTAAATGGATGGCCGGTTTTTCAGGAGTATATGTTGATCATTACGGCTATCAAGCATTCTTTATCTCGACGGCAGTTATTGGTTTGCCGGTTCTTATTCTAGTGTGGCTAGTTGGAAAGTTTGTCCCAATGACAGAACCAGCAACTGCAACTGAGTAAGCTATTCTCACAGAGAGTATTCATAGTCAACGATTAAAGGCGCATGGTCAGAAAATCGTTCTAATTTATAAATCTCAAAAGACCTTGCTAGCTTGGCAATTTCTGGAGTGGCTATCTGATAGTCAATGCGCCAACCTACATTATTGTTGTAAGCCTGCCCTCTCTGACTCCACCATGTATAAGAATTATCAGTAGCTTCTGGATGAAGTCTTCTGTAGACATCGCAGTAACCAAGCTCTGAAAAAAGCTGAGTAAGCCAACTTCTCTCAGCAGGTAAAAATCCTGAATTTTTTAAATTACCCTTCCAATTTTTTAAATCAATTTCCTGATGTGCAATGTTGATATCACCACAAAGTAAAATTTCATATTGAGAGCTTTTAAGTTTTGCCAAATAGGGTAAGAATGCATCTAAGAAACGAAATTTTGCTTCTTGCCGCTCTTCTGAGCTTGAACCCGATGGAAAGTAAGCGGAGATCACCCACAACTTCCCAAATCTAAGTGCGGTATAGCGCCCTTCATCATCAAACTCAGGCACACCAAACCCCGTCTGTATTTCGTCGGGAGTATGTTTAGAGTAAACGCCTGTTCCACTGTAGCCTTTCTTTACGGCATAATGAAAATATCCTTTTAAAGGACTTGGGTTGAGAAAATCCTCTGATAAATCAGCCTCCTGGGCTTTTATTTCTTGCAAACAGACTAAATCAGGAGCGGTTTTTTGCAACCATAAAAATAATCCTTTCTTGGCAGCGGCACGAATACCGTTTAAATTAACACTTATGACTCTTAACATAACATCCAATCCAGAAAAATTTATCGAGTTTGCTCTAGAGGCAAAAGTTTTATCATTTGGTAAGTTTAAGACTAAAGCAGGAAGATTATCGCCCTATTTTTTTAATGCCGGAGAATTTAATGATGGCTTTTGTTTAGGGGAACTTGGTAAATACTATTCTCAGGCCTTAATCAATTCCGGGATAAGCTTTGATATGCTTTTTGGCCCAGCGTATAAAGGTATCACTCTTGCAGCATCCTGTGCCATTGCTTTAGCTCAGGATGGCGTTAATATTCCTTTTTCGTATAACCGTAAAGAAGCAAAAGATCATGGTGAAGGCGGCAATTTGGTTGGTGCCAAGTTAGTAGGAAATGTGGTCATTATTGACGACGTGATTTCTGCAGGAACATCCGTAAGAGAGTCTGTCAATATCATTAAAGATGCAGGAGCTAATCCTTGTGCTGTTCTTATAGCATTAGACAGGATGGAAAAATCTGGAACGGATATAGAAATAGGAAAATACTCAGCAGTTCAAGATGTTTCGCAAGAATTTGGAATTCCAGTGGTTGCGATAGCAACCCTTAATGATCTTTTTAACTATTTACAAACAAGCGCAAATACGGAGTTAAAAAAATATTTAGATGATGTTGCTGTATACCGAAATACATACGGTGTTATAGGTTAATTTCACCATCAAAAACTGTGACAGCTGGACCAGTCATCATTACATGAGCTTGAATGCCAAGGCTCTTAAAGTCCCAAGAGATGTTTAAGCTGCCTCCTCTCGTATTTACAATAACAGGTGATTGCAGTTTTTTTAAACGAATACCTTGAACTACAGCAGCGCAGGCTCCAGTGCCACAAGATAGTGTTTCACCACTGCCTCTTTCAAATACTCTAAGTTTGATTTCATGAGAGTTGATAATTTGGGCAAAGCCAGCATTCACTTTATTAGGAAAGTGAAGATCGTTTTCAATCATAGGGCCAATTTGAGTAATATCTAACAAATCTAAATCATCTGTAAAGTGAACGGCATGTGGGTTGCCCATAGAAACAACGGAGATTGGTAGAGTTGAATTTAATATAGGCAAATTAAATAGTGTTGTGTCACCATTGTCTTTGAATGTAAGGTTCTTAGGCAGAAACGGAATTTTCTCAAAGTCAATGATTGGGCATCCCATATCTACTTCAACTAACCCCTCACCTTTATCTTCTAGTGTTAGGATTGCGTGTGAAACTTCAACCGATATTTTTTTCTTTGAAGTAAGACCCTTATCCTGAACATAGCGAACAAAGCAACGAGAGCCGTTACCGCACTGCTCTACTTCTGTGCCGTCATGATTAATGATCCGATAACGAAAATCTACTTGAGGTAGGATAGATTTTTCTATAAGTAAGATTTGATCTGCGCCAATACCAAATTTTCTGTCGGCGAGTCGTATCCAGTCCTCCTTTTGCAATGAGGATAAGTCTTGTTCGATGCCATTAAGAACGATAAAGTCGTTACCAGCACCATGCATTTTGCTAAAACGAAGTAACATTAATAGAACCTCGGTTGTCCATCGGGACGGTTTTTAAAACGCTTATGAACCCAATAATACTCAGCAGGCCGTGGTTGAATCTGGCTTTCAAAAAATTGGTTTAATTTTAAAGTATCAACGACTTCATCTTTTGATGGGAAACTTTCCCAGGGCCTACTTATTTTACAGGTATAGCTTTTGCCATCTGGATTTAATGTAGTTACAACAGCACAAACTTCTGCTTGAGAAAGAAAGGCTAGTCTAGATATAGAAGTGACAGTGCAGGTAGGGATCTTAAAAAAAGGAACAAAAATAGAATCTTTAAGGCCTAAATCCATGTCTGGAGAAAGAAGTAGAAATTGACCATTTTTAATTGCACGAATAAAATTCCTGATGTTCTCTTGCCGCAACATCATTTGAGAGCCAAACCGTTCCCGCCAAAATTTAATTCTCGTATCGAAAAAGTGATTCTTCATTTGAATATATAAAGTGATAGGTTGGATTACACCTAATTCTTGGAGGTGAAGTGATAGGCCAATAAGTCCAGCTTCAATTCCAACCATATGCATGCCAACATATAGACGAGGTTTCTTATCAGTAAGGTCTACCTCACTTTCAATTTGGACAAGTTGCTTGATTTTATCTTTATTGCCTAACCAAAAATAACCTCGCTCAACAAAGCTTCTACATAGAAGTTTCCAATGCTTAAGGGCAAGCTTTTTACGGCCTACTTCAGATAGTTCTGGGAAACATAGATTTATGTTAATGCGAACGACGCGGCTTCTTTCAATAGGTAGTTTCGAAGCAATTACTCCTAGGCAGTCACCAATCCAATGCGCGACTACCAGGGGTAGGGCTGATAAAAAATATAGCAAGCCAAGTAAAGAATAATTGAGCGCAAGGTTCAACATCACTAATGGCCGTTTTCTGGAGGCAGTGGAGCTCCTGCAGGATGTTTATAACGGTTGTAGCCCCATAAATATTGATTTGGTTTAATCAATATTGCTTTTTCAAGAGCCATATTCAACTGGGCTGCAGCCATATTAGGATCGAGATCAAAGCTTTGCTCTATGAGGTGTGCACGGATTTCCCAGCCCTGTCCTAAAGGCTTTCTAAGAGCTGCAAACACAATAGTCGGTACATTATTCTTTTGGGCGATTTTGGCTGGCAAAACAGCTGTGTATGCGTATTGACCAAAAAATTTAGACCATACACCCTCTCCTACGCTAGGCACTTGATCGGGCAATATGCCTACAGCTTCACCGCGCTGAAGTGCTCTAACAATTTGGCGTACCCCTTGGATATTTGCTGGAACAAAATTCATTTTAGGATGAGCGCGCCCTTTCTCAATGATCTCATTGAGCCAAATTTGTTTAGCTGGCTTATAAATAATTGTAGCCGGAAAGTGTTCTGCCAATATTCGTGGAATCATTTCAAATGCGCCAAGATGTGGAGTTAACATTAAAAGCCCTCTACCTTGTGCAATCGATTTTTTAACTAAATCCCAATCTTTAATTTCAGTTAATGCTAATGCTTTTTGAGGATGATGCCAAATCCACAGACTATCTGTGAGCATCATTCCTGATGACTTCGCAACTGCGATTGGGTCGAATTTAAAACCGTGAATTTTTGAGGCATTTAATAAGTTATGACGTAATAACTGTCGATCTCTTTGAGAAAGGCAGTAGGCGAGGAGGCCTAGACCGCTTCCCAGTATCTGAAGTATTGATAGAGGCAAATAGCTTAAAAGCTTAACAATTAGTTTCATTTTCTATATGATATTGGAATAATCTGTTCAATTTGATAAAAACTTAAACATTAGTTATACTATTTGTTCAAAGTAACATCGCCGAGTTAAAGACAACTTGCAGGGCGACTACAAATTCTGCTAAATCGTCGCCGTAAGGGTTACCTGGCACGAGTTGTCAATAACTGTTAAAGGAATCCTTATGTCGAACGAATATTTTTTTACTTCTGAATCTGTTTCTGAAGGCCACCCTGATAAGGTTGCCGATCAAATCTCTGACGCCATTCTTGACGCCATTCTTGAGCAAGACCCAAAAGCCCGCGTAGCAGCTGAAACGCTCTGTAATACAGGGTTAGTGGTTTTGGCAGGAGAGATTACCACTCATGCGAATGTTGACTACATTAAAGTTGCGCGTGAAACTTTACGAGAAATTGGATACGACAATACTGATTACGGTATTGATTACAGAGGTTGTGCTGTCTTGGTGGCCTATGACAAACAAAGTGCAGATATTAAACAGGGCGTTGATAAAGCAGAAGATGACCCATTAGACCAAGGTGCTGGTGACCAAGGTTTAATGTTTGGCTATGCAGTCGATGAAACCCCTGAGTTAATGCCTATGCCAATTCACTTGTCGCATCGCCTTGTTGAGAGACAATCACAATTAAGACGTGATGGGCGTTTAAATTGGTTGCGACCAGATGCAAAGTCTCAAGTAACTTTGCACTACGTAGACGGCAAGCCGCATTCTATTGACACCGTAGTTTTGTCAACGCAACATTCACCAGACATCTCTTTAGAAAAATTACGGGAAGCTGTTATTGAGGAGATTATTAAACCAGTATTACCCAAAGAATTGATTAAGGGAAATATTAAGTATTTAGTGAATCCGACTGGACGATTTGTTATTGGTGGACCACAAGGAGATTGTGGTTTAACGGGAAGAAAAATTATTGTTGATACATACGGTGGTGCTGCGCCCCATGGAGGCGGTGCATTTTCTGGAAAGGATCCATCTAAAGTAGATCGTTCAGCAGCCTATGCGGCTCGCTATGTTGCTAAAAACGTAGTCGCGGCAGGATTAGCTACCAAGTGTCTTGTGCAAGTTTCATATGCTATTGGAGTTGCAAAACCAACCTCAGTGATGGTAAGCACCTATGGAACTGGCGTCATTTCAGATGAGAAAATATCTGAGTTAGTAAACGCTCACTTTGATTTAAGGCCAAGAGGTATAATTCAAATGTTAAATTTATTAAGGCCAATTTATAATAAAACTGCAGCCTACGGCCACTTTGGTCGAGAGGAGCCGGAGTTTACTTGGGAAGCAAAAGATCGTGTCACTGCACTGAAATCTGCAGCCGGTTTATAATCATTTATTACCTCTAAGGAGCGTTGCGAGGAACCCAATTTTTTGGGTTTCCCAGGCTTAGAGGGGGCCAAAAGCCTTTGCAACGGCGCTCACTAACCAAAGATTGGTTGGTGGGCTTCATACAAACCTCCAACAAATTTCTATGTGCATGTGGAGTGTTTATGAATCAAGCAAAAGACTTAAATGTATTAAAAGATTACGTGATCGCTGATATCAGCCTTGCAGATTTTGGGCGTAAAGAAATTGCTATCGCTGAAACAGAAATGCCTGGGCTCATGTCAATTCGTAAAGAATATCAACTGAGCCAACCGCTCAAAGGGGCGCGTATTACGGGGTCCCTTCATATGACTATTCAAACAGCTGTTCTGATTGAAACCTTAGAGGCGCTAGGTGCACAGGTTCGTTGGGCATCCTGTAATATTTATTCAACCCAAGACCATGCTGCTGCTGCAATCGTTGCTAATGGCACACCGGTATTTGCGATTAAGGGCGAGACCTTAGAGCAATATTGGGACTTCACACATCGCATTTTTGAATGGTCAGATGGTGGTTACACAAATATGATTCTAGATGACGGCGGTGATGCAACCTTACTGTTGCATTTAGGCGCGCGCGCAGAAAAAGACCAAAGTATTCTTAACAACCCAACGAGTGAAGAAGAAACACTCTTATACGCGGCTATTAAAGCAAAAATTAAAATAGATCCAACTTGGTATTCTGTAAGACTTGATAAAGTAAAAGGCGTTACAGAAGAAACAACAACTGGAGTTCACCGCTTGTATCAGATGTTTAAAAAAGGTGACCTCAAGTTCCCGGCAATTAATGTGAATGATTCAGTTACAAAGAGTAAGTTTGATAACCTTTACGGTTGTCGTGAATCTTTAGTAGATGCAATCAAGCGTGCAACAGACGTGATGATTGCAGGGAAAGTTGCTGTAGTTGCAGGTTATGGAGATGTCGGGAAGGGTTCTGCTCAAGCGTTAAGAGCATTATCTGCACAAGTTTGGGTTACTGAAGTTGATCCAATCTGCGCTCTGCAAGCTGCTATGGAAGGCTATCGCGTCGTGACAATGGATTATGCAGCAGATAAAGCAGATATTTTTGTAACTGCAACAGGAAACTATCACGTCATTACACATGACCACATGGTCAAAATGAAAAACCAGGCGATCGTATGTAATATTGGCCACTTTGATAATGAAATCGATGTAGCAGGCATAGAAAAATATCAGTGGGAAGAGATCAAGCCACAAGTCGACCATATTATGTTCCCAGCAATAAATGGGCAGCCAGAAAAAAGAATTATCTTGCTTGCAAAGGGAAGATTAGTTAACTTAGGTTGTGGAACAGGTCATCCTTCATTTGTTATGAGTTCATCTTTTGCCAACCAAACAATTGCTCAGATAGAGTTGTGGACAAAGGCATCAACAAATGATTATCCAATTGGTGTTTATACGTTGCCAAAACATCTAGATGAGAAAGTGGCCATTTTGCAGTTAAAGTCACTTAATGCAGAACTCACTCAGCTTACAGATCAGCAAGCAGATTACATTGGAGTTAGTAAAGTTGGTCCATTTAAGGCTGACCACTACCGTTATTAAGAAACGATTGGAATTTGAATGGAACTAAGTATTGAGTTTTTCCCCCCAAAGTCACCAGAGGGAGCCTTGAAATTAAAAGGTGTTCAGGAGCAGTTCGCATCTGAACTAAGGCCAAATTTTTATTCGGTCACTTTTGGAGCGGGGGGATCAACTCAAGAAGGCACAATCCACACGGTCAGAGCAATTCATGAGGCAGGATATCAAGCTGCTCCTCATTTATCTTGTGTGGGTAGTTCGCGAGAAAATATTCTAAAGCTTCTGAGTATTTATAAGGAAATGGGCGTTAAACGAATTGTCGCGTTAAGAGGAGATTTACCTTCTGGTATGGGGCAGTATGGTGAGTTCCATCATGCGAATGAACTCGTTACCTTTATTCGACAATCCATGCCAGATTGGTTTCATATAGAAGTAGCTGCATACCCTGAGGTTCACCCTCAGGCATCTTCTTCAAAAGCTGATTTAGAAAACTTCGCAAGAAAAATAAAATCGGGAGCGGATTCAGCTATTACCCAATATTTTTTTAATTCGGATGCCTATTTTCATTTCGTAGATGATGCTAATAAATTAGGCGTTGATGTTCCTATAGTGCCTGGCATTATGCCGATCACGAGCAGTACTCAATTAATGAGATTTTCTGACGGGTGTGGGGCAGAGATCCCACGCTGGTTAAGGAAAAGATTGGAGGCCTATGGTGATGATACAGCTTCAATTAAGGCATATGGCATAGAAGTCGTAACAGATCTATGCGATCAGCTTCTTCAAGGCGGGGCTCCTGGGCTACACTTTTACTCTTTAAACCAGGCTCAACCTACGATGACTATCGTGAATAACTTAAAAGAGCTATTTCCTAAAATAAACTCTTAACCCATTTTTCTCAACTAAAAATTGAGTAGGTGGTAGGGTAAATAACTTCAAGTCTTCTTCTCTAAGTTGATAAATGGGATATTGATCTAAAAGTTTGATTAGAAGAGTATTGCTTTGTAAAAGTAGAGCGTTATTTTGATCATTCAATTGATCAAAAACAAGATTATCAATAAAAGGGTCATTTAAAAGAAATTGATAATTAATAGGATCATAAATAAATGAGGAGCTACAGCGAAATTGACCAGTAAGCTTAAGGTTATTAACGCTAGAGATTTGAATGATGCCATTTAATTGGAGGCGTTGTGATTCGGGAATACAAAGTAAATTTAAGTTATTTAGCGTGAGTTTAAAAATTAACCACTCTTTGACGATAGGTGAATGTTGATCAATAAAAAAATTGATTAAGTAGGAAGGAATATAAAAATCAGAAGCTGCAAACGCTAAAGTTTTATTAAAGGAATAAATTCCTATTGCACCCAAGAGTTTAATAAAAGCAAAGCGTCGACTCATCGACTGAATAAGACGCATTAGAACCTTTTGGAGTTGAGGTTGAAGAGGCATCTAGATTCAGTGACTAATGCATCTAGGGGTTGATCGAGCGATTGAGGTTGCCAGTCGGATAAGACGACTTCTTGGCAATCAAAAGCAATTCCGATATGCCATGGAAATAATCCCCTTAAATGAAGGTTTCCAAGGGTTCTATCGTAATACCCCCCACCAAAGCCTATACGCCACAGCTTTGCATTTGAGTCTTGCCATCCCACGCAAGGAGCAATAATTAGATCAGGGGACAATTCAGTGGAATTAGTTGGTTCCATGATTGAATTAAAGGATTCCACTAAGATCGTTTCATGGGGAACCCATTCATAAAATTTGAGAGGTAAATTTTTAGTTACCACTGGTAGGCAAAGGCGATGATTTGGAGATTGCTGGCGCCACTCTATAAGAAAACTTCTTAAGTCAGGTTCATGCTGGATGGGCCAATAAAAAGCAATAGTATTGATGTCAGACTTACTTTCAGAGCTAATTTTATTAATAGCGATTAAAATCTGGTCATAGAGCTGTCCTACAATTGTGTCTAAAGGAGTAGATTGAGCTACAAACTCAATCCGTTTATGAATAAGATTTTTACGAAGTTGATCAAGCATAAGATTTGGTAATAAGATAAATACCTATTTAATGATCCCTTAATTTACACCCAAACGTATTCTAAAATCCGGATTAAATATATGCTACATCATCAGACGACAGTTTTTAAAAATACAAGAAACATTGTAATAGTGATTTTTTTAGCTTTGCTTGTATCTACCCAGACCTTTTCTAAAGAGACAAATAATAAATTTGACCTCGTTTCATCAAAGACTAAGGCGGTAAAACAAGATAACAACTATAAACCTCAAGATCCTCTTGAAATGACAGAGTTAGATGATCTTTTTATCGAGTTACGAAGTGCAGCCTTTAAAAATGATGCGAACAAAGCAAATCTTTTGGCAAATAAATTATCTCATTACGACATTGCTGACTATGTTGAATATTTTCGAATAAGACCTAAGCTTTATGATTCATCCGGGAAGCCAAAAGTAGATACTGACGCACATAAAGAGGTTGAATTTTTCTTAAAAAAATATACTGGGACAGCTCTCGCCGATCGAATGAGAAATGATTGGCTATTAAATCTTGGCAAAAGAAAAGACTGGATTATTTTTGATCGAGAGTATGCCAAATTTGTTTTAGATGATGATACTCAAGTGAAGTGTTATGCGATGATGTCAAGATTAGCGCATGGAGAAAATCCCAAAGAGGTTGGGCAGATGGCAAAAGCTACTCTTTTGGACCCAAAATATTATGGTGATGCCTGTCCTGATTTAATTCAGGCGCTATTGCAAGTCAATGGTCTTAGTGTATCTGAGGGTCAAACTTTTGGGCGTGGGGCTCTTGAAATGAACTTTGACTCCGCCGCAAAGAAAATGAGTGGAGATGATCCTATCTCCGATATCCTCAAAAAGGTAAGGGCCAATCCCAGTGCAGTATATAAATCACTTGAAAGTATTCAATTTAATGGACTCGGTGAGTTAAGATCACCCGTACTGGCATACATTGGAGAGTTGCTTGCAAAGAAACAAGACCCCAATGCTATAGAGGCCTTTCGAAAGCAAAATGAGATTGGCTTTAATCAATATTTGTCGACGGAAAATATGGAGTGGAAAGTTAGGGCCGCTTTAAAGGAGAAGGACTGGCGTCTGGTGAAGGCATCAATTGAAGCTATGCCTGAAGCTTTAAGGTTAAGAGACCCAGCTTGGACATATTGGTATGCAAAATCACTTAAAGAGCTAAAGGAAAAAAAAGCGAGTGAATATTTTTCTCAGATAAGTCAGCAATATAATTTTTATGGACAGCTTGCGCTAGAAGAGCTTGGTCAAGTAATTACAATACCTCCATCAATATCTCTAACTGATGCAGAATTAAGTGCGCCAGCAAAGAATCCCGCCTTTCTAAAAGCAGCCAAACTATACGGGATGAACCTAAGAACTGAGGGCAATCGAGAGTGGAATTGGGAGTTAAGAGGTGCCTCAGATAGAGAATTGATTGCCATAGCAGAGTACGGAAAAAATATAGGGTTATTAGATAGAGCGGTAAATACTGCAGATAGAACAAAAACAGAACATGATTTTAGTTTGAGATATCCAACACCATTTGCTGATAAATTATTACCCATTTCAAGTAAGTTAAAAGTTAATATCAATTGGGTATATGGACTTATCCGCCAAGAATCTAGATTTATTATGAATGCTAGATCGGGTGTGGGGGCATCTGGTTTGATGCAAGTGATGCCAGCAACGGGCCAGTTTGTCGCGAAAAAAATAGGGCTTAGTAATTTCAAAGCATCAGATCTTACCGAGCTTCAAACCAATTTACTCATAGGTACTAGTTATTTAGGAATGGTGTTGGATGATTTGGGAGGATCTTGGGGGCTTGCTTCTGCAGCTTATAATGCCGGTCCTGGAAGACCAAAATCTTGGAGACAAAGTCTTTCAAAGCCTGTAGAAGGGGCTATCTTTGCAGAAATCATTCCTTTCAATGAGACGCGAGGATATGTAAAGAATGTTTTATCTAATGCTAATTACTATGAAATTATCAGTACTGGGAAAAGCCACTCATTGAAAGAGAAGCTTGGAACAGTGCAGCCTGCCGCATACACGAGTTCAAATCTGCCTTAGATCGAAGGAAAACAATGCCTCAAATATTGCTTATTGGTGGAAGTGGTTATGTTGGACAACACTTGTTGCATGAACTAGTTCAATCCTATCAAGTCATCATGCCAACGCGAAGAAAAGATATTACTTCAGCAATGTCTAATCATCCTGAGGTAAAGTTAATACAGGTAAAAGAATATTCAAGTGATCAAATCGATAGATTGATGTCTTACTTAGGGGGCCAAGACGTAGTGATTAATCTCGCAGGCATTCTTCATGATCGACAAGGGCAACCCTATGGCCCAGGATTTAAAGAAACACATGTTGATTTACCCAAGCGACTTATTGCTGCGATGAATAAGCAAGGTATTAAGCGTTATATTCATATGAGTGCACTGGGTGCTAGCTCCTCTGGCCCATCGATGTATTTAAGAAGTAAGGGTGATGCGGAACAATTTATAAATACATCAAATCTTGATTTCACAATTTTTAGACCATCAGTGATTTTTGGCTCTGATGACAAGTTCATTAATTTATTTGGAGATATTCAAAAATATGCTCCATTTGTCCCGTTAGCTGGAGCAAACGTTTTGTTTCAACCCGTCAGTGTTGATGATGTAGCTAAAATTTTTACACAGTCGATTTCAGATTCAAAAACTATCAAGCATACTTATGATCTAGCGGGTCCTAAGGTGTATACATTTTCAGAAATTGTTAAATTCGCAGGACAGAGAAGGAAAGTTTCTCGATCAATACTGCCTTTACCTGCATGGTTAGGATATATCCAGGCCTTGATGATGGAGCTAATGCCTGGAATACCTTTGATGTCTAGAGATAACCTGGATTCAATGAAGATAGATAACATTCTTTCTCCTAATGCTCCTCAAGTCATTGAGACAGAATTTGGAATCATTCCAACTCCATTGGAAAGCTTACTCAATTGAGAGTATATGTCGTCGGAGGTGCTTTAAGAGACGATCTGTTAGGACTCAAGTCCGTTGATCGTGATTATGTCGTTATTGGATCAACCCCTGAAGAGATGATTGCTCTTAAATATGTTCCAGTAGGAAAAGATTTTCCTGTCTTTCTGCATCCGATCACTAAAGAAGAATATGCATTAGCGCGGACAGAGAAAAAATCGGGTCAAGGCTATAAGGGGTTTACTTTTTATACCTCCCCGGATGTGACTTTAGAAGAAGATCTAATACGAAGAGACTTCACTATGAATGCCATAGCTCGTGAAGTAAATTCGAATGGTGAGTGGATAGGAGCATTAATCGATCCGTATGAGGGGCAAAAGGATATTCAAAGAAAACTAATGCGTCATTTAAGCCCAGCATTTTCTGAGGACCCATTACGTATTTTAAGGTTAGCTAGGTTTGCAACTAAGCTGACAGATTTTGAAGTAGCTGATGAGACTTATATTCTTGCGAAAAAAATGGTTAAAGAAGGAGAATTAGATCATTTGGTCGCTGAGCGAATCTCCCAAGAAATTCTCAGAGGATTGATGGGTGCTAAACCATCTCGAATGTTAGATGTTTTTGAAAAAATTGATGCCCTTAAAGTGATTTTCCCAAAAGATTTTTTAGAGACAGAAATTTTAAAAATTACCAAATCTGAACTTGATTTAGCGGCTAATGCTAATTTAGAACTATTTTCACGGTGTGCGATTCTTATGAATAAGGTAGGCAATCAAGTTGCTGAGAACTGGTTTGAGCGATTAAAAATTTCTGAAGAATTGAAGGCTTTTAGCCTACTGTATAAAAACTGGTGTGTAGTAAGTCAAACTAAGGATCTCAGGAATGCAAGTTTGTATTTAGAATTTTTAAATCAAGCGGATGCTTGGAGAAAGCCACTAAGACTGAATGAGATATTTTCTTTGGCAAAGTTCTTTCATCACGATATGACCGTATGGGAAAAAGTTTTCGAAGTGTCCAGAAATGTATCTGCTGGTGAAATAGCCAAGAATATGACACATGCTGAAGGATCTGCGATTGGACGGGCTGTTAAATTGGCTAGACTTAAAGCGATCGAAGCCTGCCTCTAAAGCCTGGAAGTACCTTCTCTTGCGAGTTCATGAGATCATTTTTTTCTGGAAACTTAGCCCATAGAATTGCTTTAAATAATTCCCCCATTTCTGCTTCTGAAATTAATTTTTGTATGCCATTTGCTTGGGGGATAAAAACTTCAGAGTCCTGGGGATCTAACTCAGATAGAAGTAAATCACCAATGCCAGCATCTAAAAGATAGGCTCCTTGACTGGTGTATCCATGAAGTGTAAGTCCAGATGCTAGGGCAGTTTCGTTTAAGGTGGTCCATTCAACGTGGGATGTGATATCACAAACCCCTGGATAGGAAAGTACATTGGGGAAATTTTGATGACGAAAATGTGCCATGAGCGTACCTTCGCAGCGTTGCAAATGATAGTATTCTCGTGCTGGGAAACCGTAATCGAAAGTTAGAAAGATACCTTCTTGCAGACATTCTGCAATCCGCTTGATCCAAGCATTAGATTGGGGGTGAATTTCAGTTTGGTAACCAACTGGAAGTGTGTTTTCAATAGCTGATAAAGATTTAGGGAGATCTTCCTTAGCCACTTTGTGGCCGTCAATAAACTCCCAGTAGGGTAAGGTCGGAGAAACAGAGGATGAATTTAGCCTTTGAACATGTCGATAGTACCAACTATCGACACGCTTAATAATTAGATCAATAGGTATCGCATCTAGAACTTCATTAGCAAGAATAATACCTTCAAAGTTATTAGGGAAATCGTCTAGCCAAATCATGTTTGTGGAAATTTGATGAGATTGGCAGAAAATTGCCAGCTGATTTTTTTGTCGATCTCTTAATTCGGGTGATATTTCAAGAATGTAATAAAAATCTGGCAAATGATTAGATTGTTGAAGTTGGAGAAGGATGCTTTGAGCTAAAGCACCCGTTCCAGCACCAATCTCAAGTATTTGGGTCTTTTTTTGACTGTTAGAAAAGTAATGCAAAATAGGTAAAAGTGTCATACAAACAGTGGCTCCAAACCATTTGCTGATTTCAGGGGCTGTTATAAAGTCTCCCGATGCGCCAAGTTTGGTTAAGCCACCAGAATAGTACCCATATTTAGGCAAATACAGAGCTAGGTCCATAAAACGAGCAAAAGGGATAGAACCTTGATTATTTTTAACCTCATTCTCAATTAGGTTGGATAATTGCATACTATGTGCAATGGCTTCTGGGGATGGTTGTAATTCCATAAAAGATCGAGTTAAGAATGAGTAAAGAAAATAAAATTGTATTAATAACTGGCGCTGCTAAACGTATCGGGAAAGAAATAGCCTTAAGTATGGCTGATGCAGGCTGGGATATTGCAATTCATTATGGTAAATCAAAAGAAGAAGCATCACAAACAATTCAAGAAATAAAAGCTAAGGGAAGAAAAGCTATTGCTTTACAGGCCGATCTATCAAATGAGCAGGAGGTTGAGGCATTATTGCCAGAATGCCTTAAAAAGTTAGGTGTCCCGAGTTGTATTATAAATAATGCCTCACTGTTTGAATATGATGATCCTAAAACGGTGAATTACAAAAATGTTGAAAATCATTTCAAAGTGAATTTGTCCGCGCCATTAATTATTGCGCGTGACTACTACAAACTTTTATTAAAAGACTCTCAATCGAATGTTCTATCAGGTGTTTTAATACAGTTGCTTGATCAAAAAATAGAAAACTTAAACCCAGATTTCTTTTCATATACGCTTTCAAAAGGTGCTTTAGAGATGGCAACGGTGATGATGGCACAAGCTTATGCCCCAATTTTGAGAGTTGTGGCAATAGCGCCAGGGATAACGTTGACATCAGGGGAACAAACTGACAAAGGTTTTGAAGAGGCGCATAAATTGACACCTCTTGGCAAGTCTTCATCACCAAATGACATAGCGGAAGGGGTTATATACTTGGCTAATGCTAAAGCTGTAACAGGCATCACACTTTTTGTGGACGGGGGTCAACATTTAACACCTTCAAAAAGAGATGTCATGTTTTTAACATCGAATTAATAAAGGATTTATGAAACCTAATGATTTAGTACCAAGCCTGATGAATTGTCGTAGGCTGTTTTTGAAAGATTATGATATTCCAATAAATATTGGAGTTCATGACTTTGAAAAATTAGCAGAACAAAGAATTATTATTAATATAGAGCTATATGTCCCGTTTGAATTGAATTCGCCTAAACACGATAGCCTCGAAGAGGTGGTGGACTATGACTTTATGCGCAACACAATTATCGAGATTGTTAGTAAAGGACATATTCATTTGCAAGAAACTTTATGTGATGAGATTGTAGAAAAAATGTTGTTACATCCTTCAGTATTTGCTGTAAAAGTTTCAACTGAAAAACCAGATGTCTATCCCGATTCCAAGAGTGTTGGAGTAGAGGTCTTTAAACAAAAAAAATAATATCAATGAGCCAGGATATCCGAAAAAAAGTATTTGAGGAAAATAAGCTATCAAAGCGTCTATGCAGATTGATGGGCCAAGCAATTGGCGATTATCAAATGATAGAAAATGGCGATCGCATCATGGTTTGCTTGTCTGGGGGTAAAGATAGTTATGCCTTATTAGATATCCTTATCAAATTAAAAGAGAGAGCTCCAATATCATTTGATTTGGTTGCAGTAAATCTCGACCAAAAACAGCCAGGATTTCCAGAAGAGGTGTTGCCAAATTATCTAAAGGCTCTAGGTGTAGATTTTCATATAGAGCAACAAGACACCTATAGCATTGTTAAAAGGCTAATTCCAGAGGGCAAAACGACATGTAGTTTGTGTTCGAGATTGCGAAGAGGGATTCTTTACCGAGTTGCAGATGAATTAGGGGCTACTAAAATTGCTCTTGGACATCACCGTGATGATATTCTTGAGACCTTACTTCTGAATATGTTCTATGGAGGCAAGCTTAAAGCAATGTCACCTAAACTTCGTTCAGACAATGGCAAGCATATTGTGATTAGACCACTGGCTTATGTTGCTGAAAAATATTTAGAGCAATACGCTATAGATCAAGCATTTCCTATCATTCCATGTAATTTATGCGGTAGCCAGGAAAATTTACAAAGAAATGCCATGAAGCAATTACTAAGAGAGTGGGAAAAAAAACATCCTGGCCGAGTAGAAAATTTGTTCAGGTCGATGTTTAGTATTTCTCCATCACATTTGATGGATAAAACATTATTTGATTTTAATCAATTAGCACCGTCTATTGACTCTGATGTTGGGGGAGATTTTGCAATTGATGAGGGGCGCTTTGATTTTTCGCACAAATCTTCAGATGTAATACACTTTAATCTGTAAAACCTAAATTCTTCTCGGATATTAAGCTAAAAATGAACATAGTCATACTTGCGGCAGGTCAGGGGAAGCGAATGAAGTCGGATTTGCCAAAGGTTTTGCACCCAATTGCAGGCAGACCCATGTTGGGTCACGTATTAGAAACTGTGAAAACAATCTCTGAGGCCAATAAAATATGTATTGTCGTTGGCCATGGTGCTGAATCTGTTAAAACATTCCTAGAGCAGAATTATTCTGATGTAACTACTGCCCTTCAGAGTGATCAACGTGGAACAGGGCATGCTGTTTTGCAATCTTTGCCACATCTTGAGACAAACGATATTACCCTTGTCTTGTATGGTGATGTTCCTTTAATACAGGCTAAAACATTACAACAACTATTAGCTTTAGCACAAGATGGCGCATTAGCCATTTTGACTCAGATAATGGTTGATCCCACAGGTTACGGTCGAATTGTAAGAAATCAGCAAAGTGAAATCATTGCAATTATTGAAGAGAAAGATGCAAATCTTTTGACTAAGTCTATAAAAGAAATTAATACGGGTATTTTGGCTTGCCCAACCAAAGAATTATCTAATTGGCTATCTCGCATTGGAACTAATAACGCTCAATCTGAGTATTACCTAACAGATATAGTATCTCTTGCAGCAGATGATTGTGTACCAGTACGATCAACGCACCCGCAGTATCTTTGGGAAACAATAGGTGTTAATACAAGAGAACAGTTGTCTTTATTAGAGCGGGAATGGCAAGTGACACTTGCTAAAAGATTAATGGACGATGGAGTGAGTATTGTTGATCCCTCACGTATAGACATTCGCGGTAACCTTATCTGTGAGACAGATGTTTTTATTGACATAGGATGTGTTTTTGAGGGGCAAGTTACCTTGGGCAAAGGTGTGACCATAGGACCGTATTGTGTTCTTAAAAACTGTGAGATTAAGCCGAACACTCAAGTCAAAGCATTTTCAAATCTAGAGCAATCTGTAGTTGGTGAAAATTCTGTTATTGGTCCATATGCACGGCTACGCCCTGGAACAGAATTAATGCAGGATGTTCATATTGGCAACTTCGTCGAAATCAAAAATTCTCAGATTGGAAAAGGGAGTAAGGTTAATCACTTATCTTATGTAGGGGATGCTACAGTAGGTAAAGGGGTTAACATTGGCGCTGGGACAATTACGTGTAACTATGATGGGGTGAATAAACACCGCACCATTATTGAGGATGATGTCTTTATTGGTTCTGATACACAACTCATCGCTCCAGTTACAGTTGGTCAAGGTGCTACGCTAGGTGCAGGTACAACTTTAACAAAAGATGCTCCCGCAAATATGTTGACAGTAAGCCGTGCAAAGCAAATTTCAGTCAACTGGGTGAGACCTCAAAAAAATAAATCAAAAGGTTAATAGTATGTGTGGGATTGTTGGCGCGGTTTCAAGTAAAAATATAGTTCCTGAATTAGTAGAAGGGTTACGCCGTCTTGAATATAGAGGATATGATTCCTGTGGGCTAGCTATTATTGAACATGGTCAATTAACTCGTAGTAGAACAACACAAAGGGTTAATGATTTATTACAGCAATCTTCCAAGATGAGTGGGCGGATTGGGATTGCACACACGCGTTGGGCTACACACGGCAAACCCAATACTGACAATGCACACCCGCATTTTTCTGCAAACCTAATTGGAGTAGTTCATAACGGTATTATTGAAAATTATGAAGAGCTTCGTGAACAATTGAAACAAGATGGCTATGTGTTTACTTCCCAGACAGATTCTGAAGTTATTGCTCATCTAATCCACAAAAATTATATTAGACAAGATTCACGCCATCTCTTATTGGCCATCCAAGACTCATTACCTTTGTTGCATGGAGCGTACGCAATAGGAGTGATTGCAAGCGATCAACCCAATATACTTATTGGCGCGCGTGTCGGATCCCCTCTGGTAGTTGCCTATGGTGATCATGAAAATTTTCTAGCGTCAGATGCATTGGCTGTCGCTAAATACTCTAGTCAAATGACCTTTTTAGAAGAAGGTGATATCGCTGAAATTTCTGAAAATGAAGTAAGAATTTTTAATTCACATGGCAAATTAGTTGAACGAGAAATTCGTCCCGTACCTGAACTTGCTGCATCTGTTGAGCTACACCCCTATCAGCACTATATGCAAAAAGAAATTTTTGAACAGCCAATAGCCATCTCAAACACTCTTGGCAATATAGAGACGATTGGCCCTGAAATTTTTGGAGCTAATCAAAATGACTGGCTTGGCATAAATTCCATTCTGATTTTGGCGTGCGGCACGAGCTATTATTCCTCTTGCGTAGCAAAGTATTGGATTGAGAGTATGGCTGGCATTTCTGTTCAGGTAGAAATTGCTAGCGAATATCGTTATAGAACCTCAGTACCTAATCCTCTTGCATTGGTAGTCGTTGTATCTCAGTCCGGAGAAACGGCTGATACTTTAGCCGCCTTAAGACATGCTAAAAACCTAGGCCATAGTAAAACTCTAGCGATTAGTAATGTTGCCACAAGTGCGATGATGCGAGAGACGGCGTGGCAATTTCAGACAAGAGCTGGCGTTGAAATTGGCGTTGCCTCCACAAAAGCTTTCACCACACAATTAGCAAGCCTTTATTTATTAACACTTACTTTAGCTAAGTTAAATCAAAGGTTGCCACAGGCTATTGAAAAAAGGGAGATTAATGCATTAAGACATTTACCCTTAGCTATTCATTCTGTTTTGGCTTTAGAGCCACAGATTATTTCTTGGGCCGAGCGTTTTTCAAAACATAAGAATGCACTTTTTTTAGGTCGAGGAATGCATTACCCTATAGCACTAGAAGGGGCATTAAAGTTAAAAGAGATTTCATATATTCATGCGGAAGCCTATCCGGCGGGCGAGCTTAAACATGGACCATTAGCTTTAGTCGATGAGTCAATGCCGGTAGTCACAGTTGCGCCAAATGATGAACTCTTAGAAAAGCTCAAATCAAATATGGAAGAAGTGAAGGCTCGAGGTGGAGAGTTGTATGTTTTTGCAGATGCTGGATCAAACATCAAATCCACGCCTGGTATTTATGTTATTCGTATGCCAGAAAACTACGGGAACTTATCCCCCATCATCCATGTAATTCCGTTGCAGTTATTGGCATACCATACTGCCCTAACCCTAGGAACTGATGTGGATAAGCCAAGAAACCTTGCCAAAAGTGTTACGGTGGAGTGAGCATCAACAGGGCTAGCCGATTCTTTATCTGCCCCAAGTCTATGTTAAATTTAATCACAAAAATTAGATTGGATTGTGAAAACAATCGTCTAGAATATATTCATATAAATTAGGTTATTTGACCATCGGAGACAGTTTATGACACAAGTAGAGCCAAAAAAACTTGAGGGATTGATGTTGGGGCAAATGATGCAATTCCCATTACTTATATCGTCAATTCTTGACTATGCCGAGAAGCACTATTCTGATACAGAAATTATTTCGAGGAGAACAGAAGGAGATGTTCATCGATATAGTTATCAGGAATGTGCAAAACGATCTAAACAATTAGCGCAATCCCTAGAGAATCTTGGATTAAAGCCAAGTTCTAGAATAGGAACTTTAGCGTGGAATGGGTATCGTCATTTAGAAATTTATTATGGAGTTTCTGGAAGTGGCATGATTTGCCACACCATTAATCCTAGATTGTTTGCGGACCAAATTGTTTACATCATTAATCATGCAAATGATGAAGCTATATTTTTTGATACAACATTTTTATCATTAGTAGAGGGATTAGCACCGCAATGTCCAAATGTTAAACACTGGATTTGCTTAATAGATGAAGATCAAATGCCTGTTTCTGATAAGGTGAGTTTATTAAATTATGAGCGTCTAATTAAGGCAGAGTCAGGCCAGTATATTTGGCCAATTTTTGATGAAAATGCTGCTTCAAGTCTTTGTTATACCTCCGGTACTACTGGAAATCCAAAGGGTGCCCTCTACAGTCATAGAACAACCTTATTGCATTCTTATGCCTCAGCGCTGCCCAATGCGTTAAATCTTTCGGCGCTTGATTCAATCATGCCTGTAGTACCCATGTTTCATGTCAATGCTTGGGGAATCCCATATGCTGCACTCATCGTGGGAGCTAGACTGGTGTTTCCGGGAGCAAAATTAGACGGCCAGTCACTCTATGAGTTATTTGAAACAGAAAAAGTAACGATGTCTGCCGGTGTCCCAACTATTTGGGCTGGACTTATTAACTATGTTCAAACTAATAATTTAAAATTCAGCACATTTAAGAGCACGGTTATTGGAGGCTCAGCTTGTCCACCGGCCATGATGAAAACATTGCAAAATATGAACATCGAAGTGATTCATGCTTGGGGAATGACAGAAATGTCTCCTTTAGGGACGGTAGCGCGCCTCAATGTGAAGGATTTAAGTAAGACTAAAGAACAACAACAAGAAGTTCTCCAAAAGCAGGGGCGTGTTTTATTTGGAGTTGATATGAAGATAGTTGATAGCCAGGGCAATTCATTGCCCCATGATGGTGTGGCATTTGGCGATTTGCATGTCAAAGGGGCATGGATTATCGATAAATACTTTAAGGCAGAGGAATCCGCCTTAATTGATGGTTGGTTTCCAACGGGCGATGTATCAAACATAGATTCTGAAGGCAATATGCAAATCACAGACAGAAGTAAAGATGTGATTAAGTCTGGCGGGGAATGGATTTCATCTATTGATATTGAAAATGTAGTCGCTGGACACCCAGAGGTTGGAATGGCTGCATGTATCGCAGCTTTTCACCCCAAATGGGACGAACGACCTTTGTTGGTTATAGAAAGAAAGCCAAACTCTCAACTTTCACAGGATCAGCTCAAAATCGATATTTTAGAGTTTCTACAAGGAAAAGTATCTAAAATGTGGATGCCTGATGATGTTGTTTTTGTTGATAAAATTCCGCTTACAGCGACGGGAAAGATGCAAAAACTCAAACTGAGAGAATTGTTTAAAGATTACAAGTTACCGACCATATGAAAATAGTGGCATAAGTATAGATAGGAAGATTCGTCTAAAAATTAGATTTAGAAAAAGGGATCTCATGCAATATTCCTTCCAAATAGTGCTTTTTTGTGTTGCCTTATTTACGGCGCAATTGTCAATCGCGAGCTTACCAGAACCCCTAGATCCAAGAGTTGTTGCGGAGTTCTCCTTTGAAGATAGAATTAAAAACTCAAAAGATTTATTAGAGAAAATGCAAGAAGCGACTGTTGATGAGCGAAGCGCTTATCGTCAAAAGCTTCGGCAGAAATTTGAAGATTTGGAGCCTCAAGAACGTAAAGAACTTCACCAGAAGATGCGTGCAAATTGGGATAGCTTGACTAATGTTCAAAAGGATATTATTAAAGCTCAGCGTCAAGCTATGTTGCAATTTTTGACGCCCAATGAAAAAGAAGAAATTTTAAAAGAAAGAAAAAAATGGCTTCGAAATATGCCGGAAGACGAAAGAAAAAAATGGAAAGAAAAATTTAGTGGTGATAAATAAAGAATTATTTTTTTGACCATGAAAATGATCAATCCAATCGATAGGACGACTTGGAAAGAAGATAAAATCCTATTAGATAAGGCCTTGTCTGGAGAGGTGTTAGCAGTAAAACAGGTGATTAAGATGTTGAGCCAGGATGGATTTGGAATTGCTTGGCGTATGACAAGTTCAATTACAGATGCTGAAGAATTACTTCAAGAAGCTTTCATCAAACTTTGGGAGCATGGGCATCAGTTTTCAGGCGAGTCAAAATTAAGAACGTATTTCTATACAATTGTCAGTCGCCTGTGTTTGGATTTAAAAAGAAAACAAAAAGGGATTTCTATTGAGGATGCAGTGTTTGATGAAAACCTCTTTGAAAGCCTACCAATTGATGAAAATTTGTTAGAAAATCAACAACAAATAAAAGCGTCACTTGAGAAGTTACCTGTAAAGCAGAGATTTGCACTTATTCTTTGGGCCTATCATGACAATACCTCTGAAGAAATTGCAAAAATTTTGGAGATGAATAAAAATTCGGTAGACCAGCTTCTCTATCGAGCCAAGCAAAATTTAAAAATAATCTTTAGTGGGGAACATGTGTGATGGATGATCAGAAATTAAAACGATTGCTTCTAAAAATTGAGACACCTCATCTGGATTCAAGTCTAGAGGATAGAATCTTAAAAAAGATATCTAAACAAAAGCCGGATTCACCCCAAGTCCAATTTTTGGGGAGCTTTTTGGGCCTTCAATTGAGACTTCGGTATCGACTAACTATATTAGTTTGCTTTACTGTAGCTCTATTAACACTTATTGCGGTGCAGAATCACAATAAGAACTTAAAAGAAATTAATGAGCTGAGTGAGGTTAGTCCTTTAGGACTGCTATCCCTATCTACTCTCTAATATAGGTTAAGAGAAATTAGGAATAACGCTTCTGAATGACGGAGTTATAGTGAAGTGATAATTCGTCGGAGCTTCGAATGCTGACATCTAGATCCCTGACCATACCATCATTTAAACCATATACCCAGCCATGTACAGTGAGTTCTTGGCCTTTAATCCAAGCATCTTGCACCATGGTTGTTTGACAAACATTAACAACTTGTTCGATGACGTTGAGCTCACATAAGGCGTTAAAGCAAGCTTGGTGCTCTAAAATTTTCCCAAGGTACTTGCCATGTTTTTCTTTCACATCAGTGATATGTCTAATCCAATTATCGGCTAAACCAACCCTAATATTTTCTAGAGAGGCTCTCACGCCAGAGCAGCCATAGTGTCCGACAACAATAATATGTTTTACCTTGAGTAGGTCAATTGCAAATTGAATAACGGAAAGAGCATTCAGATCTGTATGTGCAATGACATTGGCAATATTGCGATGAACAAATATTTCACCAGGAGCTAAACCTGTAATTTGATTGGCCGGAACTCGGGAATCTGAACAGCCAATCCATAGATAATCTGGGGATTGTTGATCTGAAAGCCGGTTAAAAAAATCAGGATCCTCTTGGGTTACGGATTCGACCCAATTTTTATTATTCTCAAAAAGCTCTTGCAGTACGTATGGATTGGACATGGTGCTCAATTTAAATATATATAGATATATTAATTCATAAAGAGGGGATGAGTGTTATTTTTAAAGCTTTTCCTCAAAACTAAGTGGGGTATTAGTTCAAATTCTCGCAGAAGTGATTCATGGGGGTTAAGCAAGCTTTGAGAGTAATTGTCAAAACTATATTAAAGTAGTGACTTGGAGAAAAAACAACCTATTATGGAAAAAATACATTACCCGTTGGGCGATAAACTACCTGAAATATCAAAATTAATAGAAGTGGCACAGGGAGTTTTTTGGTTAAGGATGAGCCTACCCTTTGCTCTGGATCATATTAATTTATGGTTATTAAGAGATTGTATTGAAGGCAAAGAAGGTTGGACAATTATCGATTGTGGGATTAATAATCCAGAGACAAAGCTGGCTTGGGAAAGTATTTTCCAAAATGAGTTAATGGGCTTGCCAGTGATTAGAGTATTAGCAACACATATGCACCCCGATCATATCGGACTTGCTCATTGGCTCTGTGAGAAGTGGCAATTGCCATTATGGATATCGATGACAGATTACTTGATGGCAAGATGGTTAAGTGGCCCTGAGGGAGGCACTCAAGTTGCCTCAGTTGCAGGTGGAGTTGGTATGGCGGATCACTACCAACGTCATGGACTTGCGAATGAAGAGGATTTAGAGAAAATAAGATCTCGTCATGACTATTACACTCGATTAGTTCCAAATGTTCCCTCACAATATCGTCGATTAATGGATGGCGATATGATTGAAATCGGTAATAGACAATGGAAACTCATCAGTGGTTATGGCCACTCTCCAGAACATATAGCACTGTCATGTGTAGATGATAGTTTATTGATTTCTGGAGATATGGTACTGCCAAAAATATCAACAAATATTAGCGTCTATGGCGCAGAACCTGATGCAGATCCTCTGAAGTTATTTTTAAACTCTATCAATAAGTTTCTACCATTAGATGAACAAACGCTAGTTCTTCCTTCTCATGGAAAGCCTTTTCAAGGCCTACATTATCGTATCAATGAACTTCATCTCCATCATCAAGCAAGATTAGCAGAGACTATGGAAGCATGCCGTGAACCTCAAACTGCGTTCCAAATTGTCCCTATTCTGTTTTTAAGGAAACTTGATAATCACCAACTTTCCTTTGCCCTGGGCGAAGCGATTGCGCATTTAAATTTCTTATGGCATAGCGGAAAGCTTAAGCGCCAGATGGGGAGCGACGGGATTTTGAGGTTTTCACAGTAGGTTTAGAAGGATTGGTTGCAGCTTTTTTTCTTGGTGCGGCTTTTTTAGCAGATGCTTTGCTAGACTCTGTCGTTGGTGAAGTAAATGAAGAAACCATTGAGTTCATCGACTGGGCCATGTAATCCATTATTTCTTTGGCAACAGCCCCGCCAGAGCCCATAAATCCAGAGTCTGAAGGTGAGGCAGTGGTCTTTTTCTCATCTGGGTTCATTGAGGCTTTCATCGTTTGTGCTATACCTTGCAGTGCCTCTAAGGTAGATTTTTGGACTTCTAGGCCGTTAATGGTGCTTTGTAAGATGTTTAAATTTAACGTAAGCCAAGCTTCAACACTTTTTAAATCTTTAATCTTCTTCTCAAGCTCATCAATATCCATACTTGGGATGCCAAAGGGGTTAGACGCCCCCGGAAATCCCATATTGGGAAACCCTCCATCAATTCCTTTGGAAGCATTGGCCCACATATTTTTCATCATTTCGATACTTTGATTAAAGTCTGGGGTTGTTGAAAACATTTTTTCTCCAAAAAGAGTGAGGGTTAGTCAATCTAAGATAAAAGAATTTGGTTAATAAATCAACCTTTATTCCAAACACTAAGATCGAGATTTACACATAAAAATTTAGGCAGTTTATAATGAAAATTAACCTTTAAGGAGCGTTGCGAGGAATTCTACATAGTTTAGAGTTCCCCAGGCTTAGAGGGGGCCCTCAAGGTCTTAGCAACGGCGCTCACTAACCAAAAAAGTTTGGGTTGGTGGGCACATAAGCACACATCAAAGCTTTTTTTTGTTATGTGGAGTGTTTATGAAGCGAGTTGCTAATTAAAATGCCAATAAGTGAAGTCAAAAAAAACTTAAATAACATTAAGAGTGGGCAATCGTATACCCGTGGTGAAGAGCTGCCTAAGCTCTTAGAGTCAAGGATTCTTATTTTAGATGGCGCGATGGGGACAATGCTCCAGCGTTATAAGCTGTCGGAAGAAGATTTTAGAGGTGTTAAGAATAGTCACCGCTTCAAGGATCACCCTATCGATTTAAAAGGTAATAATGAATTATTGTCAGTGACACAGGCCCACATTATTACTGAGGTACATGAAGCTTATTTGACGGCAGGTTCTGACATTATTGAAACTAATACATTTGGTGCGACATCGGTTGCACAAGATGACTATCAATTAGGATTTATGGCGAGGGAGATGAATTTAGCTTCCGCAAAATTGGCAAGGAATGCATGTGACAAGTTTAGTAGTATTACTAAGCCAAGATTTGTTGCTGGGGCCTTAGGGCCAACACCTAAAACAGCAAGCATATCTCCAGATGTGAACGACCCAGGTGCGAGAAATGTTAGTTTTGAGCAGTTAAGGAAAGCATACTATGAGCAGGTAGAAGCGCTCGTGGAAGGCGGGGTTGATTTATTGCTTGTTGAAACAGTATTTGACACACTGAATGCAAAAGCAGCCTTATTTGCAATTGATGAGTTCTTTGAAAACAGTGGTGAGCGATTGCCTCTCATGATATCTGGAACTGTTACTGATGCATCCGGGCGAATATTATCAGGGCAAACCGTAGAGGCCTTTTGGAACAGCTTAAGACATGCCAAACCATTATTATTTGGTCTGAATTGTGCTTTAGGGGCAACACTGATGCGACCCTATATTGCAGAGCTTTCGAAAATATGTGACACAGCAATCTCATGCTATCCAAATGCAGGTTTGCCTAACCCAATGAGTGAAACAGGATTTGATGAAACGCCAGAGATGACTTCTCGATTTTTGGAAGAGTTCTCGAAAGATGGATTAGTTAATCTGGTGGGAGGTTGTTGCGGCACTACGCCTGAACATATTGCTTCTATAGCAGCTGCAGTTGCAAAATATAAGCCAAGAATTTGGAAAAATATGTGGCAAACTTACCGAGAGACAGATTAAATAATGGCACTGTTACCACCACTCAAACTATCTGGCCTCGAGTCATTTAATGTTTCGCCTCATGTTGGATTCGTTAATATTGGCGAAAGAACTAATGTCACCGGTTCTAAAGCTTTTTCAAGATTAATTCTGAATAATCTATTTGATGATGCGTTACAAGTGGCTAGACAACAAGTTGAAAATGGCGCTCAAGTTATTGATATTAATATGGATGAAGCAATGCTTGACTCTGAGTCAGCAATGGTCAGGTTTTTGAATCTCATTGCTTCTGAGCCAGATATTGCTAGGGTACCTATCATGATTGACTCATCAAAATGGAACGTGATAGAAGCTGGATTGAGGTGCGTTCAAGGGAAAGCTATTGTTAACTCCATTTCCTTAAAAGAAGGCATTGAACCATTTTTTCATCAAGCTAAATTACTTAAACGCTACGGAGCAGCGACCGTGGTCATGGCGTTTGATGAAAAAGGACAAGCAGATACCTATCAACGAAAGACTGAAATTTGTCAAAGGTCATATGACCTTCTTGTTAAAGAGTTAGGATTTCCTGCTGAGGATATTATTTTTGATCCAAATATTTTTGCAATTGCAACAGGTATCGAAGAACATGATAACTATGCTGTTGATTTCATTAATGCGACTCGTTGGATTAAAGACAACCTACCGGGCGCAAAAATTAGTGGAGGTGTTTCTAATGTTAGCTTCTCCTTTAGGGGAAATGACGTGGTTAGGGAGGCAATACATACAGTTTTCTTATATCACGCTATTAAAGCTGGCATGGATATGGGAATCGTCAATGCAGGTCAATTAGGTGTCTATGCAGATTTAGACACTGAATTGAGAGAACGAGTAGAGGATGTTGTTTTAAATCGCTTTAAAGAAAAAGAAGGTAAGACGCCAACGGAAAGATTGTTGGAGATAGCCGATAATTTCAAGGGCGGCGGTGTCAAACAGGTGGAGACTCTTCTTTGGCGAGAAGATCCTGTTAGAAAAAGACTTTCGCATGCTTTAGTACATGGCATCACTAATTTCATCGTAGAAGATACAGAAGAAATTCGTGCTGAAATTGCAAACTCAGGTGGGCGCCCAATAGAAGTGATTGAAGGGCCACTGATGGACGGCATGAATATTGTTGGTGAATTGTTCGGTGCGGGAAAGATGTTTCTACCGCAGGTCGTCAAAAGTGCTCGTGTGATGAAGCAAGCAGTTGCTCATCTCATACCCTATATAGAAGAAGAAAAACGTCAATATGAAGCGGCTGGAAAAGACGTTCGCTCTAAAGGTAAGATCATTATGGCAACCGTAAAAGGAGACGTTCACGATATTGGGAAAAATATTGTTACAGTTGTTTTGCAATGTAACAACTTCGATGTGGTGAATATGGGAGTGATGGTGCCTTGTAATCAGATTTTAGAAAAAGCCAAAGAAGAAAAAGCAGATATTATTGGACTATCAGGACTAATCACACCCTCCTTAGAAGAGATGACTTATGTTGCGCAAGAAATGCAACGAGATGACTACTTTAGATCTAGGGCAACGCCACTAATGATTGGTGGAGCTACTACATCTCGGGTTCATACTGCTGTAAAAATCTCTCCGCATTATGATGGACCAGTGATTTATGTGCCGGACGCTTCAAGATCAGTATCTGTGGCATCAAGTTTACTTTCTGATGAATCTGCAAAGAAATATATTTCTGGAATTAAAACTGAATATGAACGCATCAGAGTTGCTCATGCCAATAAAAAAGCAACGCCACTCATTACATTAGAAAATGCGCGTAACAATCACGAAAAAATAGATTGGTCAAATTTCAGTATGGCTACTCCAAAATTTATTGGCAGAAGAGTATTTGAAAATTTCGATTTGCGAGAGATCTCCAAATATATTGATTGGGCACCATTTTTCCAAACCTGGGATTTGGCTGGAAAATTCCCCGATATTCTACAAGATGAAGTTGTAGGGGACTCTGCGCGTGAAGTGTATAGAGATGGCTTAGAAATGCTTGAGAAAATTATCCAAGGGCGTTGGATACAAGCCCATGCTGTTATTGGTTTATACCCTGCGAATAGCCAGGGCGATGATATTGAGTTGTACTCTAATGAAAATAGAGATGAGGCGTTATTAACATGGAATTGTTTAAGACAGCAAACAGATCGGCCAGTTGTAGATGGTGTTAAAAGGCCGAATCGTTGTTTAGCAGATTATGTTGCTCCAAAATCAGTCAATAAAAAAGATTACATTGGCATGTTTGCAGTAACAACTGGCCATGGTGTCGATAAAAAAGTAATTGAGTTCCAAAATAAACATGATGATTATCAAGCGATTCTCCTCAAAGCGATTGCAGATCGTTTAGCAGAGGCTTTTACGGAATGTATGCACCACCGGGTAAGAACTGATTTATGGGGGTATGTACCCAAAGAAGATTTAAGCAATGAAGACCTCATTGCAGAAAAATATGAGGGAATTCGGCCTGCGCCAGGTTATCCCGCATGTCCAGAACATGCAGTTAAATCAATGATGTTTGATGTCTTAAAGGCTACTGAAATTGGCATGGAATTAACTGAATCCTTGGCAATGAATCCTGCTTCAAGTGTTTCTGGATTTTTTATGGCTAATGCGAAAGCGCAATACTTTAACGTGGGACCGATTGGTTTAGACCAGATTAATGACTTAGCTCAAAGGTCTGGCAGGCTGTCAGAAGATGTAGCTCGGGGATTAGGAAATAACTACGAAAGCAATTAGTTCTTAAATGACTAATCTCCCCAAACAATATAGGCCTTATTCTTTTGGGCAGATTGTAAAAGTTGTAAGAATGGAAATGCTCTTTGACCTAAACGGTCTAAGCCTTGGATTTGACCAGACTGAGAAGATTTGCGCATTTCAGAATCATTGGCAATAGCAAGTTCTAGCTTGAGTATTAAGTGATCTAAGTCTTGCGCGAGTAAAATACCCTTATCTTCCAAATCTTTGCCAAGGATGTCAAAAATTCTTAAAGTAAGGTCTTTAAGCATGATGCAGTTCGGCAAATTTTTTGAGTGAAATTTATAGATCATATTTTAAGAATACACCACCTGATACACTGATGTCATGCTGCCAGTTATAAACGAAAACCTCAAACAATTATTTGCACTTGCTTTAGAGCAAATCGCAAGTAAAAATCAAAAAGATACATCACAATTAAGGATGGTCAAGTTCGATCGTCCGAAAAGTATTGAGCATGGAGATCTTGCCACCAATATTTGCATGCAAATTGCAAAACCATGGGGGATGAATCCAAAAGACTTAGCTCAATCTTTGATTGAAGAAATTAGTTTAGTAAGTCAGGATTCTCAGTTAATTAAAAAAATAGAAATTGCTGGTCCAGGCTTCATTAATATTTACTTAAGTCAAAGCGCCAAGCAATCCGTTGTTCCTATCGTCTTAGAGGAAAAGTATACTTTCGGCATAAAACCATCCCATAAGAATGACAAAGTGTTATTAGAATTTGTGTCAGCAAATCCTACTGGACCTTTGCACGTCGGCCATGGAAGACAGGCTGCACTTGGGGACTGCTTATCTAATCTATTGATGAGCCAAGGAAAAGAAGTGCATCGGGAGTTTTACTATAACGATGCAGGGGTTCAAATTAATAATTTAGCCATTTCTGTACAAGCAAGAATCAGAGGTTTAGAACCTAAGGGCCCTGGGTGGCCTGAGCAGGCTTATAACGGCACATATATATTAGATATTGCTAACGCATATATGGCCAAGTCTTCGGTAAAAGCTGCTGATACGCAGACTGTTGAGGCATCTGGCGATTCGGAAAATTTAAAAAATATTCAGCAGTTTGCAGTGGCTTACTTACGAAATGAACAAGATATTGATCTGAAGATATTTGGAATACATTTTGATGAATATTATCTAGAGTCTTCGCTATATGCTACTGGCAAAGTTACACATATAGTGAATGATCTCACTGAAATTGGTAAAACTTACTCCTTGGACTCAGCGCTCTGGTTAAAAACGACTGATGATGGCGATGATAAAGACAGAGTTATGCAAAAAACAGATGGTACATTTACTTATTTTGTGCCAGATATCGCGTATCACATTAGCAAATGGGAGCGCGGTTATCACCGGGTGATTAATATTCAGGGAAGCGATCATCATGGCACCATAGCTAGGGTTCGCTCAGGAATTCAAGGCGTTTCTCAAAAACGAGGATTAGACATACCTAAAAACTATCCTGATTATGTTCTTCACAAGATGGTGACAGTCATGATGAATGGTGTAGAGGTCAAAATATCTAAGCGCGCAGGATCCTACGTTACTTTGAGGGATCTTGTCGATTGGAGTGGCGGTATTTTAGAAACGATGAGCCAACAGGAAAAAGAAATTGCATTGAAAAAAGGGAGAGATGCGGTCAGATTTTTTCTGATATCACGCAAGGCAGATACAGAGTTTGTTTTTGATGTGGATTTGGCGTTAAAAGAAAACGACGAGAACCCAGTTTTTTATGTTCAGTATGCCCATGCAAGAATTTGTTCAATTATTAGGCAGTGGGGAGGTGTATCTTCGGCACTGATTAATGCTCCTATTGAACTTCTGGAGGGACGTGCAGCCGATGACTTAATGAGACGACTAGCCGAATATCCAAATCTGTTACAAGACGCAGCTAACGATCTGGCACCACATGCTGTTGCTTTTTATCTACGTGACCTCGCCGCAGATTTCCACTCTTTTTATAATTCAGACAGGGTCTTGGTTGATAATGAATCATTAAAATTAGCAAGATTAGCTTTACTTGAAGCCACAAGGCAAGTTCTACGGAATGGGTTAAAAATTCTAGGGGTGAGTTCCCCTGAAAAAATGTGAATTGCGACGATAGGTCTAAACAGTTAAGATAATTGAATGAAAGAATCAAAAAACAATCTATTGATAAGTTCTAACCAGGCTGGAAATACCTTTATCGGCTTAATGATTGGCTTAATTCTTGGCTTAGGGATTGCTTTGGGTGTGGCTTATCTTATTAATCGTCACGCACCGACAGAAAGGGCTAATGTAAGTGCGCCACAGGTTCCTATTGTTCCTAAAATTATGCCGGATGGATCAATCGGAGAGTCAAGGGATATTAACTCACCCCTGAGAGGGAGAAAGAGTGGCGACACCAATAGTACGACCACTGAAGTACCAAACCCCAATACCTCGGCTCAACAAACGACGTCAGATAGCGCCACTATTGATAAATCACAGAGTGCTGTTGATGTGGTTTATTGGCTTCAACTTGGAGCTTATGCAGAGAAGTCAGCTGCAGAGAGTCAGAAAGGGATGCTCGCAATGCAAGGCTTACAAGCTAAGGTTTCAGAGCTTCAGCGAGACAATAATATTGTATGGCGTGTAAGGTTAGGCCCATTTAGCACCCAACAAGAAATACAGGATAGTAAAAAGAAGTTAGAGGACGCAGGAATTTCTTACACAATTATTAAAGCAAGTAAATCATGACAAAAACTCTGAGTAAATATGCGCTAGTAACACTTGGCCTAACATTTTTATTAATGTCAAATGCACAATTGTTGCCGCCATCATCTTCCAAATCATCTCCTAGTCCAACACCTAGCTCATTGGGTCAACCCTCTAGCGCATCAAATGCCATTCTTGAAGGGGTTGATTATCAAACTTTACAGATGCCACAAACTCCAGAGTCCAAAGGAAAGATTGAGGTAATTGAGTTCTTTTGGTATGCCTGCCCTCATTGTTATGACTTCAATCCTGAATTAGAAGCTTGGGTAAAGCGGCAAGGAAAAGATGTAGTGTTTAAAAGAGTTCCTATCGCATTTAGAGAAGACTTTTTACCCCACAGCCAAATTTTTTATGCCCTTGAAGCAATGGGTAAAGGTGATGCATTTAACACTAAAGTCATGGACGCGATACACAAAGACCGTAAACAGTTGTTAAAAGAAGATGAAATATTTGCATGGGTAGATTCGCAGCAAGGCCTGGATGGTAAAGGCTTTAAAGCAGCTTATAAATCATTTTCAGTCACCACTATGGCCAAAGCGGCCAACCAAATGGGCTCTGCCTATCGCATTAGTGGCGTACCTACAGTAGCAATTCAGGGGAAATATATTACTTCGCCATCAATTGCTAATGGAAAAGAGCGAACGATAAAGACTATGGAATTTTTAGTAGCTAAGGCTCGTCTCGAGCCAAAATAATGAGCAGATTTTTAGGCTAGTTTTTTAAGCCCACGCATCAAGGGGCCTATTATTGGAAGGTGTTCATAAATGCCTTCAGAAGGATCCCAAAAGTCCTGATGAGATACCACTAAATTAGCGGAATTAAATTCAAGCCAGCTCACACCAGAAAAAGAAATAGGATCTTTATTCCAGCGTTTTAATTTGAAGTGAAATTCCCAAAGAAAAACAGCTGAGGGCTGTTTAGAGATGATATTTTTTATTACAAAATGCGGGTCTGAAAGCTGTTCAAACATTTTAAGAAATACGTGTGAAATTTTTTCACGTCCATATACTTCCTGAAATGGATCTTTGAAGCGCGCATTATTCGCATAAAGGTCTAATAGAACAGATAATGACTCTTGATTAAGAGTTTCATATGCATTCTTTAAACTTTCAAGAGAATTTTCAAAGGTAAGAACTTGATCGGACATTTATACCTTCAGAAATTTTTTAATTAACCAAAAATAAAGACCGTAAGGTAGTATTCGTAAAAACTTCAAAAATAGAGAGAATCGTTTAGGGAAATGAATATCAAATTCACCTTTAGAAAGCCCTTGGCCGATTGCATTCGCCGCATCTTGCGCCGAAATTAGTGCTGGCATATGGAAATCATTTTGATCTGTTGCGGGAGTTTTCACAAAGCCAGGAGAGATGATATGAACGCTAATGCCATGCGGCTTTAAATCGTAATATAGACTTTCTGAGAAATTGAGGAGAGCTGCTTTAGTGGGCCCATATACTAAAGATTGAGGCAAACCACTATATCCAGCAACGCTTCCAACAAGAGCGATATGACCAAATTGTTGCTTTAATAATTGAGGCATCAGTGAAGATACAACTAGCATTGGACCTAATAAGTTAGTTTGAACCATCTTCTTTGAAATTTGATAATCAAAGTTCTCAGCGCGAATAGGGGTATAAATACCTGAGACAAATAAAACGACATCTATATGATCCCAAACCTCTAGGATATGGCCCACAGCTTTATGAACAGAGTTTTCATCAGTAACATCTAAACTAAGACAATGTATAGAGGCCGTATTGTTGAGTGGTTTTAATTTACTCGCAAGCAAATGAAGAAGTTCTTCACGCCGAGCTGAAATAAATACATTCGCACCACGATGAACCATCCATTGAGCGCAGGCCTCACCAATACCTGAGGAGGCTCCAATAATCCAAACATTTTTATTGTTGAAATCAGCTATTGGTATATTAAGTGGCATCGATAGGTTTTTCAAGCGTAAATTGAACGACATCAATTGTTTTTCCAGTAAAGCCAGCTGAGCAGTACATTAAATAAAAATTCCATAGGCGAATGAATTCGTCTTTAAATCCGAGAGCCTTTATGTCTTTAACTTTGTCATTAAATGAATCTGCCCAAATCCGTAGAGTTGTGGAGTAGTCATTTCCAAAAAAGAACTTATCTTTAATTTTTAACCCCACATCGACCGCATGCTTTTCAAAAACAAAAACTGAGGGGAGCATACCGCCTGGGAATACATATTGTTGGATGAAGTCAGTGTTTGTTCGGTACTTATAAAATAATAGGTCATCAATCACTATGCTCTGGATGACTGCTCGCTTTCCAGGTTTTAAGCATCTATAAATTGAAGCGAAATATGAAGGCCAATAGGCTTCACCAACCGCCTCAAACATCTCAATTGAAGCAATTCCATCATATTGTTTTGAGCATTCTCGGTAGTCTTGAAGAAGTACTTGACCTTGATTCTTATCGGTATTGCTGGCAGTCAAAGCTAGTGATTGGCTTACGTAATTGAATTGCTCTTGAGAAATCGTAATTCCGTCGACGTTTAGATCTTTAGAAAGAGCCTCTTTCATAAAACCACCCCATCCACAGCCAATTTCTAAAATTGATTCACCGGGTTTATTTTGTAGTAACTCTAGAATTCTTTGACACTTATCTTGTTGAGCTTGTTGAAGTGACTTTTGACCAGAGTCTCCAAAAGTGGCACTCGAATAAATCATAGAAGGGTCAAGCCACAACTCATAAAATTTATTACCAAGGTCATAATGAGCTTGAATATTACGTTTACTTCCCGCCTTTGTATTTTTATTGAAAAAGTGCTTGATTTTATAAATAAGAGAGCCAAACCATGAGCCATAAATAAGGTTCTCTAGAGCAGATCTGTTTTTTAATGCAAGAATGAGTAGTTCCTCAAGGTCATTGGTATCCCACAGCCCCTTAAAAAAACCTTCTGCAACACCAATATCTCCTTTAGAAAGAATCCACTGAAAGACTTTTGTGTCAAAAATAGTGACTTCAATGGAATGAGGCTCAAGCTTATCTAGGGTGCCAAAGATATGTGATGAACCATCGGGTAGCTTAAGCAATATTTGCCCGCCTTGAATTTTTCCTAGGCAAGCAAAAATAATCGATTGAGAAAAGCTAAACATAAACTAAGTAATCTTTACGGTTGGTGGAGCTGGTTTTTTTCTAAATTTAGCTCCTTTTATCCAGAGCTTTAAAGCTTGCCAGTGTATTTTAAAGGCAATTCCAAAAGTTAGCAGTGGATATAAAAGTAGAGCTTTGTATTTAATTTGAAAGGATAAAGGATATTCTTGCCCACTTATACTCGTTATTAATGACAGCTTTTCATCTTCAAAGTACTCAATTCGACTGACTGAGCGTGGCTTGGTTCCGTTACTTTGTTGCCGCATAAAACGAAATAAATAATGACCCTTTACGTCAAAAAATGGCGAAACATGAAAACTTTTGGGTGCTGTATGTTCCTGCCCCCAATGCAAAGGACTACCATTTTCATTAGCTATAAGGTAACAATGTCTTTCTCCAAACGTGTTATTAACTTCAGCGATAATTGCTCGTAAATCACCCGAAGAATGATGACAAAACCAAAAGCTGACAGGATTGAAAACGAAGCCAAATACTCTAGGAAAAGTATGAAGCCAAACCTCTCCATCCACATCCGTAATATGTGAATTTTTAAGAATTGAGTCAAGCCATTCTATCGAATTGGCATTGCCTTCCCCGTGATCTTTGTCATAAAAAGAAAGTAACGAAAAGTGATTGTCTCCTATGCCATGTGAGCTGAGTAAGCTATCATCCAGTGCTCTAGAGCGCATAGGTATTCTTAAGAAATAAACCCCATAGGAAAAGGAATTCGTTGCTATTGGAAACCGCTTGTGTATGACCTTACCAAAGCAAAGTGAAGCTTGATTAAGCAGATGCATAGTTTCCAAGGTTATTTAGCAGTTCGGCGACTATCTCCCCAGAACGAAGACCGTCTTCATGAAAGCCATATCCAGTCCAAGCACCACAAAACCAAGTGTGTTGTTGCCCTTGCATTTTGGGTAGTAATTGTTGTTGTGTTACAGAAAGAGAATTAAATAGAGGGTGAGAATATTCAATAATTTGATGCGTGAGTAAAGGAGATGGGATTTGATGTGGATTTAAGCTAACAATAACCGGAGTTTCATTAAGATTCACCGGTAATGGTTGTAATTTATTGATCAAATAATGCACACATACCTGCGAATGATTAAGGCTTGCAGAATAGTTCCAAGCAGCCCAGGTATTTTTATTGTGCGGCAAAAGACTGGCATCTTCATGAACGTAAGCCGTATTCTTTTGATAAGGGATAGAGGTGAGCAAAGAAATTTCACTTGTACTAGGATCTTTAAGAATTTCTAGGGCTTCGTTACTATGGCAGGCAAAAATTAGCTCATCAAAAGTATGAGTTTGCCCTGAGTTCGTCTGAAGAGAAATGTTCTCGTGCTCTGAATTTTGTCGGATTACGGATGTAACGCTTTCATGAAAAATTTGTGTATCTTTAGTCTTTAAAAAATTAACAATCCGATTAACATACTCTCTAGAGCCAGATGTGACAGTATGCCATTGAGGTCTATTGATAATATTTAACAAGCCATGATTTTCACAAAAAGTAGCTAACGTCAGGAAAGGAAATTCTAACATTTCAGAAATAGGGCAGGACCAAATGGCGCCAATCATTGGTAGTAAATACCAATTTTGAAAGTTTTCATTAAAGTGATGAGTTTTTAAAAACTCTTTAACAGTTATATGGGCGGATACAGATGAAACATTAGTATTTTTGACTAACTTCTTAGTGAGGATATTAAAACGAATAACATCAAATAACATTCTTAAAAAACGGAGACTAAAAATATTTTTTCGTTGGGAAAAAACGCTATTGAGGTTAGTCCCTGCCCACTCTAAATTATGGCCATCTTCTTGTGGAACAGATACAGAAAAAGACATATCAGATTTGGTTGTTGGGACTTGTAGCTCTTTAAAAAAAGAAATTAAACGAGGATAGGTCCATTCATTAAAAACTAGAAAACCGGTATCGATACCAAAGGTTTTAGAAGAAGAGTGGGGGGAAAAATTGATAGTGTGACTATGACCGCCAATCCGAGATTCTTTTTCAAAAATAGTTATTTCAAAATGACCTAATTTAGCCAAGTTATACGCACAGCCAAGTCCGGAGATGCCAGAGCCAATAATTGCAATTCTTTTTTTATTACGCATTAGTTATTTTCAGATAGAAGCTTTTCAATCTTAGCCATTAATGATTTATTTTGTGGGGTTGTCAGACTACTATATGCAGTAACTACATTACCATTTTTATCGATGAGATATTTGTGAAAGTTCCATTTAGGCGTAGAGTGGGTCTTTTCTGCAAGCATTTTAAATAGTGGGTTTGCATCTTTTCCGCTAACAATACTTTTGGCAAACATTGGGAATTTAACATCGTAAGTATTTTTACAAAAGTCAGCAATTTCTTTGTTGCTACCTGGTTCTTGTTGCCCAAAGTCATTAGAAGGAAACCCTAAAACAACAAGGCCTTTAGAGCGTAAATCAGAGTAGAGTTTTTCAAGCCCCTCATACTGACCAGTAAAGCCACAATAGCTAGCGGTATTGACTATCAAAACAACTTTTCCTTGGTACTGGCAAAGGTTTTGTGGGATTTCATCTTGCAGTCTTAAAAATGTATAGTTCAGTGAACTTGGGCAAGTCTGAGCGCTAGTTAGAAATGGGAATGCCAATATACAGATAAGGATGAGGCGATAAACATTGCGCATAGTAGTTCCTATAAATATAGCTAAGCAAATAGTCTCAAAGATTAGAGTCTAAGGCATTTATCAAAAGTTTTCAGAAATGCCGTTAGAATTAATATATGAAAATATTGCAATATGAAAGCCCTAAGTTTGAACTAAAGATTGTTTCTTCTCCTCAAAGTGAAGACGCTATAAAAAATTATCTCAAAACTTTAAAAGCCCCTATTGTTTTTACAAATGGAGTTTTTGATATATTGCACCGTGGGCATGTGACCTATTTAGAGCAAGCTAAGTCCCTAGGCTCAAGCTTAATTGTAGGGATTAATTCAGATCAATCTGTCAAATCGCTTGGCAAAGGTGATGACCGCCCAATTAATAGTCAGAATGACAGAATGGCATTAATTGCCGCATTAGCCTCTGTAGATCTAGTGATTTGCTTTGAAGAGCAAACGCCAGTTAATCTCATTAACCAACTTCGGCCAGATATTTATGTAAAAGGGGGTGATTATGAAATTGATACATTGGAAGAAACAAAATTAGTCAAAACTTGGGGTGGGAAGGCCTTTGCTATTCCATTCATTTACCATAGTTCAACTTCCAAATTACTTCATAAAATAAGAGGTTAATTAGACGCCCTGTTAAACTTAATTCGACCATCAACTGTGCCCTCTAGTTGAATTTTTTGAAGTTTTGTATCACGTACAGGCTCAGTTTGGGTGACCAAAGTCTTTTCTATAAGCTTGGCTGTCTCGCGAGGAAGAAAAATTAATGCCATGCCTAATGCTAGGTTAAGGATTATGAATAGCCCAATGAATAAATTGATCACACGCATTTTTATTTAGCAGTTAAAGAATGTATTGAATAAAAGTATAAGCCTTTAAGAGTTAAGTCAGGCTCGTACAAAGTAGTTGGAAACCCAGGATTATTTTTTAGAGAAGCTTCAAGGGGCGGTGAGTTACCACCCGTTAAAATTATTTTTTCTGCTTGAGGGAAAAGTTGAGTGGCTCTTAAAATAGCTCCAACCTGAGCATTTAAAACCCCGTTCTGAATTCCTAAGTGAGTATTTTTGCCAAAAGAAAAAGTCGTTGAAAAATCTTCTATCGGAGGGGATAAAGGTAATTGCGCAGTTCCAGACTTTAGAGAGTTAAACATTAACGAAAAGCCAGGGATGATCCATCCCCCCTGATGAATACCTTCGGCGTTTATGGCATCTATCGTAGTTGCTGTACCAGAGTTCACGACGAGCGCAGCCACTCCAGGAAAGGTATACCTAGCTCCAATAAGGGATACCCAGCGATCTGCTCCAAGTTGGTTGGAATTATCATAGCCATTTATGAGTCCCGGTATTAGTTTTTTACCAGAAACCTCAATGAGAGATACCTGTGGCCAGCGTTTTTTTAAATGTTCAAGCCAGTGAAGTTTGACGGCATTACTAGCTACGCATACAAAAATAATTTGGTCTGGTATAGGGATATTTTTTTCTACGAATTGCTCAAATTGAGATTGATCGGCATGGCTCACTGTTCCATTCAACTCGTTCTTTAAATAGCGATCAGTATTTGCTAAAGAAATAGCTTGAGATGTGCCCCACTTTGTTCTAGTGTTACCGATATCGAGTAACAACAAAAAAGGAGAGCTTAACTTATTCATTCATTAACCTTAAAGAGACATCACCGGAGTATATTGTTTGAATTCCAGAGTCAGTATCAATCATTAAAGCACCATTTTCTGTAACGCCAATACAAGTTCCACGAACTTGAGTTTGGGAGTTTTCTTTAATTTCAACTACTTTTCCTTGAAACGCATGCCACTTGTTCCATGATTCCTTAAGATCTTTAAAGCCATGGATATTAAAATGACAACAATTTTCCCATAGTGAGGCACTTAAGCCTCGCCAAAGGTCTTCATTTGTATGATTAAGTGGCAATGGAATTAGTTCATCAAGGGAGCTAGAGCGATAGTCGGCATCGATTTTTTCAAGTGGGTAAAGGTTGATCCCAATGCCTATCACCATCCACGCCACCCCATTTTTAGAATTTTGAGAACCTTCGATCAGAACTCCTGCAACCTTCCCATTGTTTATCAATACATCGTTAGGCCACTTTAACCGCAGTCCCTTATCAAATAGTGTGGCATCAGATACACCATAAAAACGGCTTAAACCATGAATTAAGGCCATCCCACAGGCCAAACTCAGTCCAGAGAGATGTTTAATGCCGTCAGGATGGTTAAAAGGGTAGGCTAAGGAAAAAGTGAGTGATCGCCTTGGCTCAGATATCCATTTTCTGCCCCGCCTACCCTTACCTGAAGTTTGCACCAGAGCCATCCTCGAAATTGGTTGAGTGATTTCACCAAGTCGAAGCCTGTCTAACAAATCTGTATTTGTAGAGGAGGTAACTTCAACCTGTTCAAACTGCCAATTTATGTTCATCATGCTATTGTAGAAACAGATTAGAAAATATGACAAAAATAATTGAACCCCCTCCGAAATCAGCTGTTCGAGGTAACACATATCCTTTAGCAAGGTTAAGTGCGACAGGGCTTTTTTTATTAATTGCCTTTGTCTCATTAACGCCATTTGACATAGATACCAAAGATTCCGCACAGTTGTTAGATTGGATTACAGCCCCAATTCCAAGATATATCCCTCTTTTTGATGTTGTTATGAATATTTTGGGATACATCCCACTAGGATTTATCTTAGTATTTGCAGCCTACCCCAGATATAGAAAATGGCAGGCATTACTTTTTAGTCTATTGGTGAGTGTGCTTTTTTCCGGAATTCTGGAATCAGCACAAACTTATCTAATGACAAGAATATCAAGTTCAGTCGATTGGTATGCAAATATCTTGGGTGCATTAATTGGTGGTCTTTTTGCGTTGCCGCTAAGCCCTGCTTTACTCTCAGGAAACGTTGCAGAAAGGGTTAGGCATTCTATTTTTGGCGGGCAACAAAGATTTTTCTTGTTATTTTTACTATTCCCTTGGGCACAAATCTATCCTCAAAATGCATGGATGGGAATGGGAGATTTAGGCCTCAAGGTAACGCGTATTAGCCCATATTGGAGTTTGCCCATTAAAAATTTTAGCCAAGAAATTTTCGCTACTTTTTTAGCGACCATTATTGTTGGGACTGTATTTCTATATGCTACGCAAGTCAAAAAAGTTCAAATTCAAATTTTAAGCTTGTTATTTGTAGCCACTATTGGCATCAAAATATTTATAAGTTATTTTCAATTAGGATTATTTGAAGCGATGAATGTGATAAGTGTATCCTCGTACTTAGGCCTTTTATTAGGCGTAGTTATTCTGTTGAGTGTTAGAAAATTAACAAAAGAAACCCAACGATTGATTGCAATATATGGACTTATTCTTTTAGTGATAGTGGTCAATATCATGCCACTTAATCCATTTTTTCTCTCTCACCATCAGATGTTGCCGCAAGGTCGAATTACTCACTTCAATGTACTATTTCAATGGTTATCTTGGATATGGCCAATATGGGCAATATTGTGCCTAATGCAGAAGCAAACAGACATTTCAAACCATTAAACGTTTAATCGATATAATTTTTACTAATGAGCCACTATAAATACCACGCATTTTTTTGTTTAAATGAACGATCTAATGGAGCATCTTGTTGCGAACAACAGGGCGCTACAGAGTTGTTTAATTATGCTAAAGAGCAATGTAAGATTTTGGGAATTAATGGAGAAAAACAAGTTAGAGTTAACCGAGCAGGCTGTTTAGATCGCTGCGAAAATGGCCCAGTGATGGTCGTTTATCCAGAGGGTGTTTGGTACACCATGGTGGACAAAGCAGATGTTGATGAGATTATTCAAAGTCATTTTTTACGCGGCACTATGGTGGATAGATTACTGATTAATGAATAGTCGAACTTTAAAAATAATAATTCCCGCAAGTATTGGGCAAGTTGAAAGTTCTCTAGATTTACCTATAGAGCTTTTAAGTAATCCAGAATATGAGATTAGAGGCTTAGCTCTAGTATCTCACCCTAATCCTCTCATGGGAGGTACAAAGGACAATAAGGTCGTCCAAACGCTTGCTAGGGCTTTAAATCAACTGGGCTATATCAGTCTTCGTCCAAACTTTAGAGGGATTGGCGAAACCACAGGCACTCATGATGATGGTCTTGGAGAGTCTTCGGATATATATGAAGTTGTTGAATGGATGAGAAACCCAGATTCATGGGCTTCTCATGAGGAATTAAGAGGGTACCCCTGGCTTAAAACTGTAAGAGATTTACCTTTGGTCCTAGCGGGTTTTTCATTTGGGACTTATGTGAGTAGTCTGGTGTGTAAAAGATTATTAGACGAAGGTCAAGACGTTGAGCGATTAGTGTTGGTAGGATCAGCGACTTCTAAATGGACTTTGCCAAAAGTGCCGGCAAATACTATTTTGATTCATGGAGAAAGAGATGAAACTATTCTGTTAAAGAGCGTTTTCGATTGGGCCGCTCCGCAAGAGTTAGCTGTAAGTGTCATACCAGAAGCAGATCATTTTTTTCATCGGAAATTACACTGTATTAGAGACATCGTTATAAGATCGTGGGAGGGGCAACCACGTGTCAGATGATCATTCAAAATCTTTGATTGAGTACCCTTGCCATTTTCCTATCAAAGTCATGGGGCAAATGAGGGATGATTTCAAGCAAGTGATTACAAATATTTGTCAGCAGTTTGATTCGAGTTTTGACTTCAATACGATCGAAGAAAGACTCTCAAAGAAGGGCAACTACTTGGGTTTAACGGTAAATGTTTACGTCAAGAATCGAGAGCAATTAGATGAGGTTTATCGCACGCTCTCTACGCACCCTTATGTGAGTGTGGTTTTATAAAAATGAGCCCTTTAAAAATCAACTTGCGCCATCTTGGTCTGCAAGATTATTTAAAGGTCTATCATGAAATGCAGCAATTTACCCAATCGCGTACACCTCAAACTCTTGATGAGATATGGATTGTTCAGCACCCTCCTATTTTTACACTTGGTTTGGCCGGTGACTCTGATCATCTCATTGATCCCGGTAATAAGATTCCCGTTGTCCGAGTAGATCGAGGTGGACAAATCACCTATCATGGACCGGGTCAAATCCTGGTTTACCTTTTGCTTGATCTTAGACGGCAACCATTCTTTGTTAAAGAATTGGTGTTCAGGCTTGAGAAAATCATTATCACTACATTGGAAAAATTGGGAATTATTGGAGAGCGTAAATCAGGCTCCCCTGGAATTTATGTTAAAAATTCGAAAATAGCCTCGGATTCTGATGAATTAATAAAAGTCGCGGCCTTAGGCCTTAAAGTATCAAAACATTGTTGCTATCATGGGTTTGCCCTTAACGTCAAAATGGACCTATTGCCTTTTATGAGTATCAATCCATGTGGCTATTCAGGCTTGAAAACGACCGACTTGTACACATTAGGAGTTGATAGGCAGATAAGTGAGATTGAAGATATTTTAATTGATGAGATAAAAATACAACTTAACTACCAATAAGAATTAAACTACGGGTAGAAATGTAAATTTCATCATGACAGAAAATATAAAATCATCCCCCTCTCTTTACGATCCAAATAAAAAACAAAAAGCAGGAGAGAAGACTTCACGTATTCCTATCAAAATAATCCCAATCAGCGAAGTTTTAAAAAAGCCTGATTGGATAAGGGTTAAAGCTTCCTCTGGGAATACGCGTTTTAATGAAATAAAGCAAATTTTGCGTGAGAATCAGTTAGTAACGGTATGTGAAGAGGCTAGCTGTCCTAATATAGGAGAGTGCTTTGGTAAAGGCACAGCTACTTTTATGATTATGGGTGAGAAATGTACGCGCCGTTGTCCATTTTGTGATGTCGGGCATGGTCGGCCAGATCCTTTAGATGATAAGGAACCCGCGAATTTAGCCAGGACAATTGCCGCATTAAAACTCAACTATGTTGTGATAACGAGTGTTGATCGAGATGACTTAAGAGATGGGGGAGCTAAACATTTTGTTGATTGTATTTATCAAACTAAAGTTCTTTCGCCAAATACCAAAGTAGAAGTCCTTGTGCCCGATTTTCGGGGGAGGCTTGAATTTGCCTTAGAGGTGCTAGGTAAGCAGGGAGTATTAGGCTTACCGGATGTCATGAATCACAACTTAGAAACTGTGCCTCGCTTGTATAAGGAGGCTAGGCCTGGGGCTGATTACCATCATTCACTAAAACTTTTGCAAGATTTTAAAAAGTTATACCCTGGAATCCCCACAAAAAGCGGTTTAATGGTCGGCTTAGGGGAAACAGACGAAGAAATTTTAGAAGTGATGCGCGATATGCGTGCCCATGACATTGACATGCTCACAATTGGGCAATATCTAGCCCCCTCAAGTCATCACCTACCCGTTCGAAGATATGTTCATCCCGATATTTTTAAAATGTTTGAAGAACAGGCAAAAGCGATGGGGTTTACTCATGCAGCTGTTGGGGCAATGGTTCGATCTAGCTATCATGCAGATCAACAAGCCCATCTTGCTGGGGTGGTTTAAAGCAATAGTGCAACTTCTTTAAAGAAAAATTTCTTGAGGGTTTTTGGTGGCGACGAGCACCTGGTAAAAATCAATTCTTTGTTAGTGTTATTAAACACAAAGTTGCTTAGATTAAGGTAGTTTGGAGTCATAACTAAAAATAATGAATATTTTTCGATATAAATTCTGGATAGGATCCTTTGCCTTAATTGGTCTAGTGGCATGTACTGCGACATTTAATTGGCGAGAAATTCGTTCGGATGAGCAGGCCTTTACAGCATGGTTTCCCGCTAAAACAAGTAAGGAACAAAAGACAATAACCATAGAGGGCAAGTCAAGAACTATGGTGATGGAAGCAGCTACTGCTGACAAAATGCTATTTGCCGTTGGGACTATGAATTTAGGTCAAGAAAAAGATATTTCCGAAAAAGTGTTGAAGTGGATGAAAGATGGCGTTCAGAATTCTTTAAAAGATGGAAAAATAAGTCCGGAGCAAGAATGCTTTTTTTATCTTGCTGGCGAAAAGAAACAAAAATTAAATGCACAAGGAGTTCGTCTGAGTGGTTTTGGTCCAGATCATAAATATCGAATCTATTGGGCAAGATGGGTGGCTAGGCAAGACCCCAGTGGCATCAATAGGATTTATCAACTCAGCGCAATTAAAATGTTTAATAACGAACCACGAGCATCAGAATTAAGTGAGCTTACCGAGCAGTATGAAACTTTTTTTTCTGGGTTTCGGCCCTATTAGATTAGTTTTTGGCAACAAGCTTCTCTAGTTCAGACACCTTATCTTCTAAAGAATCGAGCTTTGAGCGGGTTTTAGCTAAAACTTGAACTTGAATCTCGAACTCTTCACGTGTCACGAGATCCATTTTTTGAAAGCCTTGGCTCATGAGGTGACGTACGTTTTTTTCAACATCCTTGGCAGGAGACTGACGTATTGCTTCAGAAACCTTGTTCTGGACATCTTCAGCCATAGATTGAAATTTCTGAAAAAAATCATTATTAGCCATTGCATCCTCAAAAGTTAATTACAGTCTTCCAATTATGAGCAATTCATAAGAAATATGCAATTCACTAAAATGGTGCATTTGCACTAATCCTGGCACAAAACCGGACATTCCTAAAAAAATCGTTATTCAGACTTCCTAAAATAAGAAACTGAGTATTTTATAAAACTTACGAGCATTCTTAAATCTATTATTTAGATATTAAAAATACTATTTACACGATTTTTCTGGAGAGAATTGTATGAAATTAATCACTGCAATCATTAAGCCGTTCAAATTAGATGAGGTCCGCGAGGCATTGTCTGACGTAGGAGTATCTGGGATAACAGTATCAGAAGTCAAGGGCTTCGGAAGACAAAAAGGGCACACAGAGTTGTATCGTGGCGCTGAATATGTTGTCGATTTTCTGCCGAAAATTAGAGTTGATGCTGTCGTAAGTGATGAGCTAGTTGAGGCTGTTATTGAGGTGATTGAAAAATCCGCTCATACAGGGAAAATTGGCGACGGCAAGATTTTTGTAACCCCCGTTGAACAAGTTGTACGGATACGTACTGGTGAAACCGGTGCGTCGGCACTCTAAACAGGAATAATAGTGATGAAAAACATATTTAAAAAATTTGTAGTATCTGGAGCCTTAGCCTTAAGT
>Ga0194047_10000043_pt1 | contig 96149 bp, 91 predicted proteins | sample JunL225m_MetaG_2_FD_160070 | JGI IMG/M metagenome (GOLD analysis project Ga0194047, IMG submission 160070) | Anoxic zone freshwater microbial communities from boreal shield lake in IISD Experimental Lakes Area, Ontario, Canada - Jun2016-L221-5m | ecosystem: Environmental > Aquatic > Freshwater... | reverse complement strand
GTGCGCTCAGCGGATTCTTTTGGCACTCGTAATTATTTAAAAAATAACTACATGCTTCGAATGGCCGGTGCGGTTCTTGGTATCTGGGGAAATTCAAAGGAAGAAGCAATTTACCCAATATATCTAGTGGACAGCGAGAATAAACCTCTCAACGCTGCAGAACATAGTTACACCCTCCGCTTTGAACCAGGGAATATTCCTCCAGCTAATGCCTTTTGGTCTATCACGATGTACAAACTTCCAGAGAGTTTACTAGTCGCGAATAAAATGAATCGGTATTTATTGAATTCTCCAATGATGCCTTCATTTAAAAAAGATCCCGATGGTGGAATTACTTTTTATATCCAAACTGATAGTCCGGGACCTACTAAAGAGTCCAACTGGCTTCCAGCCCCTCAAGGGCCATTTTTAGCAGTCCTACGTATTTACTATCCAAAAGTAGAGGCACTCAATGGTAGTTGGAAACAGCCTGGTATTTTAGCAACAGCGAAAAAGATGAACTAATCAAGGAAATTAACAAAGATCTCACAAAACCAATGAAAAGCTTATCCCCCCTGCTTCAATGGAAAAAAAAGACATTAGCATTGTTAATGACGGGCTCTATCGTCATGATACCAAGTGCAAGCGGAGCAGATCTTCCCACTAATGGAAATATTACATCTCGCATCAGTGGATTAAGTATTAAAAGTGGATATCCTACTTCCGCTACAGCTCAAAAATTGTATGATGAAATGGATTTTCAAAGAGCTTGCCAAGCCTATTTAGACCGCTCATTTGTGCTTCCAGATATTACTCTGTTGAAATAAGAGTTGTAAAAAGGGAAAAAATGTCTTGAAATGACATAAAAAGTGACCGAATTAGTCAGTATTTTTGTAAAATAGTTATAGACGAAAGTATTCTCACTTTGGTTTATTAACTACCACCTACATATGACAAATTATTACCTTCGCCTATTTTTGGTCACTCTACTTGGAATGTCTTGGTTCCCAATGTGCTCTGCACAAACTTTAGGCTCAAAATTTGTGGGCCCTTATCTACAGGCAGGTATTGGCTATATGAATATATCGCCCTCTATTACTGAAACTGTTTCTTTATCTAGCGGAGCCTTGTATTCCCCATCTAATGTAGCTACAAACAGTATTTCAGGAATCGCAGGAAATATTGGCGGTGGTTACAACTTTAAAGTTGCCAATCATTGGCTACTCGGCGTTGGTATTGAAGTCACACCAACAGCTTCAGCATCTGCACAAACAACACTTAGCTTTCCCAATTTACCAAATATTGGTCCTTATTCTGGGTCGTATCAAGCAAAAAACGCCTATAACCTCTACATTACCCCAGGTTATGAACTCAAAAACGATGAACTGATTTACGGCAAATTGGCTTTTTCTGGAGCTACCGTTCAATACTCTGACTCTTTAATTGGCTCAACAAGCATCAATATGACAGGGTATTCAGTTGGGATGGGATACAAGAAAGCCTATCAAAGTAGTTTTTATGCTTATGTCGAAGGAATGTATTCAAACTTTAGTAACCAAACCTTCGCTACTAGCGCAACAATCGGTGCGACCTCCGTAACCCCGACTCTTTCCATCGGCGCATCTGCGATGACATTTTTAATAGGTGGCGGCTACCGCTTCTAAACTTAACCCAAGCTTACGTTATTAGTTTGCGTTAAGTATCTGAATTAATGAGGGTGTATTTAAAATACACCCTTCATAGAGAAATCTGTGCCAAAATAATCAAAAATAAATTAATCATTCATCAATTCAAATTGAGATTAGATTAAAACAATAAATAGGAGACAACATGATGCGTTTAGTGACATCTTGCATTACCATGGGCTTTTTTTTACCTCTAGCATTCCTTGCTTCAACCTATACTCATGCACAGAAGTATCCTGATCGTCCAATACGGTATGTCGTAACTGATCAACCCGGAAGTAGTATTGACGTTCTTGCTCGTATAATCGCAGAAAAACTCTCAACAGAATTAGGACAACAAGTCATCGTTGATAATCGCGCCGGAGCAGGCGGCAATATAGGCGCTGATATTGGTGCCAAAGCACCCGCAGACGGATATACCTTAGTTCAGTTAGCAACAACTCATGTGGCAAATGCACATTTGTATAAAAATTTATCCTATAGCCTGCAACGTGATTTTGTGCCTTTAACGCAATTGGCCTCAAGTCCTTCTGTATTAGTTGTGCCAAATAGTCTGCCAGTTAAATCATTATCTGAATTTACTAAATTAGCAAAATCTAAAGCTGAACCGCTGCAATATGCTTCAGCAGGGGCAGGCACCTGCACTTTCCTATCAGCTGAATTATTTAAAAAACAAGCTATTGTTGACTTGATGCACATTCCTTACAAAGGTGGCGCGCCAGCTATGACTTCTGTGCTCGCCGGCGAAACATCGGCTTACTTTGCGCCCCTCGGACCAGCACTTCAACATATTCGTCAGGGAACCCTAAAAGCCATTGCCGTTACCAGTACAAAGCCACTGCCACTCTTGCCAGAGATACCAACGATATCTGAATCAGGACTACCTAATTACAAATTTACATGCTGGTATGGCCTATTCATGCCTAGCAACACTCCTAAAGCAATGCAAGAGTTCATTCATAATGCTGTCATGAATACCTTAAACAACCCTGCTGTTAAAAAACATTTACTCGAGCTAGGTTTTATTCCTGTCGGTAATAAGCAAGATGAGTTCGCTGCGGTTATTCGCAATGAACTTGATGTCTTTAAAGAATTAGTTAAAGATATCCCCCCACAATAATTAATAAAAGGTTTTTCATGAAATTGATTTCTTATGATGTTCAAACAGCTTTAGGGACATTTACCCGCATTGGTGCACTGGTTGACGAAAAAATTATTGATCTTAATAATAGCTACACAGCACTTCTGGCGGACTCAGGTGAAGTGAATTCTGCCAAGCGAATCGCCAGTGGCATCATCCCGCCAGATATGGTGATGTTTCTAGAAGGCGGCAAAGCCTCCCTTGACGCAGCAAAACAAACAATTGAATACGCACTTCACCGCCTTCAAAAAGATCCCTTATCACTTGGTGCTCACGGCCAACGTTTGAGCTTTAATGAAAAAGAAGTCGTTTGGTTAGCTCCTGTTCCAAAGCCACATATGATCCGTGATGGCATTTTATTACTCGACCATTACAAAGTCGGCATGGAAAGACTTTTTAAAATTACTGGAAAAGATCAGATTCCAGAAGCGTCCAAGACTATGCCAATTTTTTGGAAGCCTAGCCGCTCAGCCGTTGGCGCTCATAAACAAGATATCGTTTGGCCTAAATACAGCACTAAACTCGATTATGAATTTGAGCTCGGCATTTATATTGGTAAACGAGGAAAAGATATTACTGTAGAAAATGCTTCTGAGTATATTGCCGGTTATACAATTTTTAACGATTTGGGTCTACGGGATATTCAACCTGCTGAACTGACCCTTCGCATGGGACCTGCGAAAGCTAAAGATTTCGCTACTTCAAAAATTATGGGCCCCTATCTCGTGACGCCAGACGAAATGGGATCTGTAGAAAACCTTCGGCTCATCATACGAGTTAATCATGACACCTGGTTTGATGGTCGCCTTGGAAATTGGGCTTTTACTTTTGAGCAGTTTATCGCTTATGTCTCTCGTGATGAATTTTTAGAAGTGGGTGATTTTTTTGGATCAGGCCCTCCAGCTTATAGCGCCGGATTCGAGATTAATAAATGGATCAAACCTGGGGATTTGCTCGAATGTGAAATCGAAGGCCTAGGAGTTCTCAGTAATACAATCGTTCAACAGAAAACTACAGCATGAACTATAAAACCGCCTATAGTATTGAAGACTTTAGACAAATCGCCAAAAAAAGATTGCCCAAAGGACTCTTTGAGTTTATCGATCGCGGAAATGATGATGAAGTTGCTATGCGTGAGAATATTGCAGCACTTCAAAATATCAAATTAGTTTCACGTGTATTAAATGATGCTACTGTTCGAAATCAATCGATTGAACTCTTTGGAAAAAAGCAATTAATGCCTATTGCAATAGGACCAACAGGTTCTGCTGGTCTGACCTGGTTTGAAGGAGAAATCGAACTGGCAAAAGCTGCTGCTGCTAGTGGCATACCTTTTACTTTAGCCACAAGTTCTATGACTTCGATGGAACGAGTCGTTAAGGAAGCTGGTGGTAATCTTTGGTTCCAGTTGTACATGTGGCCACAACGTGAGTTGTCACATCAATTGGTTGAACGCGCAAATCGTGCGGGCTTTGATGCACTCATTTTTACAGTAGACACTCCAGTAGCCCCAGGACGCGAATACAATCTGCGCAATGGCTTTACGATCCCATTTAAATTCACAAGCCAAAATATTATCGATGTAGCATCTCACCCACGTTGGTTATTTGGAGTGATCTGTAAATATTTAATGGACTCAGGATTACCACGTTACGCTAACTTTCCAGAACATATGCAAAGCAGAATTACTGCACTTCCCATGGGACGTTCCATGGCAACGAATGAAAGCCTGCACTGGGATGATGTCAAAAAATTACGAGATCTCTGGCCACGTAAACTCATTGTTAAAGGAATACAACATCCGGAGGATGCTAAGTTAGCCTTACAAGCTGGTGCAGACGCTATCATTATTTCTAATCATGGTGGTCGTGTGCTCGATAGCGCACCAGCCACAATCGATATTTTGCCTGAGATTGTAAAAGCAGTTAAAGGCCAAATGAGCGTCTTAATTGATGGTGGCTTTAGAAGAGGTAGCGATGTGGTCAAAGCGCTAGCCCTTGGTGCCGACGCAGTTTTGCTTGGCCGAGCAACCCTTTACGGCACTGCCTCAGGAGGTCAAGCTGGTGCACAAGCTGTTATTGAACTGTACCGAAGAGAAATTGATAGAGTGCTTGGTCTGATTGGCTGCCGTGACGTCGCAGATCTAGGGCTAGATCACATCTTCAAGAAGAACTAGCCTTTAAATTTTCTAAACGAGGTGCTTTTTAAAGTGCGCTAAGGTTCTATCCCAAGATAGTTTAGCTGCAGCCTCACTATATCGTGGCGTTGAATTATTATGAAATCCATGCTGAGTTCCAGGGTATATATGCACTTCATAATTAATTTTTTCTAATTTAAGAGTAGCCTCATAAGTCGGCCACATCTTATTCATATTGTCATCATTCTCTGCATAATGAATTAACATCGGTACCTTAATGTTAGCGACTTTGGATGTCTCAGGAGCGGCGCCATAATAAGGCACACATGCTTTGATTTCATTACCCATGACTGTAGATAAGTAGTTCGTTGTACTTCCTCCCCAACAAAAACCAGTGATGCCTAATTTACCGCTTGATAAAGCATGGGACTTTAAAAACCTCGCACTATTGAGCATATCAGTCCTGAGCTTTCCTTGGTCAAGACTAGCTTGTAGTACCTTCCCATCATCGTCGTTGCCAGGATATCCCCCAACCGGAAATAGACCATCCGGTGCAAGTGCTAAATATCCTTCAATAGCTGCTCGTCTTGCCACATCTTCAATATAAGGATTTAAGCCGCGATTTTCATGAATAATCAATAGCGCCGGAAATGGACCAACACCTTCCGGTTTAACAAGATACCCCCTCATTTGTCCTGATGAACCACCTGCAGAAGTGTAGTTAACATACTGGCCTTTAATACGTGAGTCAGTAAAAGAGATTGTCTGAGCTTCTACATAGCGTGGAAGAAGTGCCTGAGCCATCATTAATCCACCTACGACAACAATCGCAGAACGCGCCAGAAAATCACGTCGTGTCATTGCCCCGTGACAATATTCATCATAAAGGTCATAGACGCGCTGATCAATATCTAACTGAGTAATTGGGGTGTGATTTTGAGGGAGTGAAGTCATTTTTAATCCGTTTTTTAATGAGGGTATAAATGGGTTAGAAGCGGAGAAAGCCACTGAATTATCGTGTCAGATACTTCATCTTCTCGATCATTGTAAAAATGATCGCAATTTGAAATAATTTTAACGTCACAAGGACCAGTACAGGCTGCTTGAAACTCTTCCGCAGGATAACGAGCTTTTTCTTCTAAATCACCTCGAATTGCAAAAACAGGGCAAGTAATTTGTTTTGCTAAAGCAATAGTATCTGGAACATTAATGATCCGGTCTAAAAAACTCTCAGCACTAATCACATACCACCATCCGGGAATAAACATTAACCCCTTCCCCATTCCTTGTGAAACTAATTTTTGGGCGTGAGATTTAAGATCTTCTAACTGGTCACCTGCAAATAACTTTTCTTTACCCCCCGATGTGTCTTGAGACTTCCCCCCTCGCCCAGCAGACAATAAAATCAAGGCTGGGGTTTGTGGATGATCAACAACGTGCTTTGTTGCAAGCATACCGCCATAACTATGCCCCATCACAATCGGTTTTAAAAAACCCTGCTCAGCGAACCATTTGGCGGCATAAGCATTATCCGCAATAGATTCTGCAGCAGTTTGGAGCGCCCCGCCTTCAGCAGCTCGACTTGCCCTTGTCGTCAAAATATCATGGCCACGACGATTAAACGTAAGCACAGTTAAACCCAATTGAGTAAGTACCTTTGGAAGAAAGCGGGCAGCTCCCGAATAAAAGTTCATCGTATTGCCATGAAAAAACAATGCCGATCCACCAGGAATTATCTTTTCACCTTCACTTGGGCTAAAAATTGCACCATCTAAAGGAATGGTATCAGTTGGTATTTGTATAAGTTCTGTTTGCATGTCTCTGTCTTAGGGTAAATAGGTATCTTTTTTTTCTTCTTCCTTTTATAGTATCAGATATAAGAAAATATAATGAGTTTTTGGAGATAACAAATGCACAACAAAAGTATGTATAAAGCAATTAGTATTCTAATAAGTGGTCTATTTTTATTTTGTCAAAGTATCCTTTCATTTGCGGATGAAAAATACCCATCTAAAGCGATTAATCTGATCGTGCCATTTGCCCCTGGCGGTGGAAATGATCTAGTAGCAAGGCTTCTATCTGGCCCCCTATCAACTGAATTTAATCAGCCCGTGGTAGTCATCAATAAACTTGGTGCAGGCGGCTCAATTGGAACCGCTGAAGTTGCCCATGCTAATCCTGATGGCTATAACTTAGTACTTCTGAATAGCGCTAATATTACTTACCCTGAATCAGAAAAATTAGCCGGTCGTAAGCCTTTATACGAACTCTCAGAATTAGAGCCACTCGCTCTTTTATCAAACGATCCAGTATTTATTGTGATCCGCGCAGATTTACCTTATAAAAATATTGGTGAGTTTTTTAAAGCAGCGCAAGCTAAACCTGGATCAATTGATTACTCATCCTCAGGTAACTTAGGCCCTATCCATATTCAATACGAATTACTTGGAAGTGCTTTAAACACCTCCTTTACCCAAATACAATACAAAGGGGTTGGGCCAAGTATGTTAGCCCTCTTGGGGGGGGAAGTTCACACAACAGCGGTTAATCCTGCAACACTCTCGGCTCAGTTAGGGTCAGGCAAAGTAAGGGTGTTAGCAGTCACAGGAGAACAAAGACATCCGTTAGTTCCAGATGCGCCAACTTTTAAAGAATTAGGAATGCTTGAATCAGGATACCGACTTTGGACAGGCATTTATGCACCAGCAGGTACGCCCCCCGACGTGCTAAAAAAATTAAATGTTGCAATTGCTAACGCTGTAAAAAGTACTCGATTTACAAATGGCATGAAACAAGCTAATTTAATCCTAGATTACAGAGAACCTGTTGAATTCAAAAAATTTGTGGACGATGATTCAAAGAAAGTACTGAAAGTATTTGGAAAACTCATCACTCCTGAAACCAATAAAAAGTAAGCGCTTTTTAAGTGCCAAAAATACCCTAATTTTGAAGTAAGCTATCGATGACAACAAGCCAATATTCAAATGATGAACATTGCCACTAGCCGTATCTTACTCATCCTCGGTTTTTGCATTAGTTCCATGACTTCATTTGCAACAAGCTTTGCTCCTCCATCACATTCAGCGGATACGATTTATTACGGTGGCCCTATTGTCACTGTTAACGATAGACAACCTATTGCGCAAGCTGTTGCTGTCAAAAATGGCAGGATTGTCGCTGTAGGTTCTGAAAACTCAATGCGGGTCTGGACGGGGAAAAATACAGTACAAGTTCATCTCGAAGGTAAAACCTTGATGCCAGGTTTTATCGATGGCCACGGTCATATGGTGAATGTGGGGGTCCAAGCAATTGCTGCTAACTTACTCCCCCCACCCGACGGCACCGTTGACTCAATAGCAGCACTTCAACAAACACTCAGAGATTGGATGTTGAGCTCCCCTCTACCAAGTCAGTATGGTTTAATCATTGGATTTGGCTATGATGATTCACAACTGAAAGAGAAGAGACACCCTACAAAGGAAGAGCTAGATGCCGTTTCAAAGGATATTCCTATTATGTGTTTTCATCAAAGTGGCCATATCCGCTCCTACAATAGTAAAGCACTCGAAATTGCCGGAATTACTAATGAAACTAAAGACCCCATTGGTGGTGCAATTCAACGTGTAAAGGGTACCACAGAACCTAACGGCGTATTTGAAGAGTCTGCTATGTTAATGGTTGATACCAAAATTTTACCTAAAGTCGGTATACCCGAAATGGTCAATCTTGCTAAGGCTGGACAGGAATTATATAAAAAATATGGTCACACAACGGCTCAAGAAGGATTAGCTATCTCACCATTCTTAATTGGCTTAACTGAGCTTGCAAAAAATAAACAATTAGATATCGATGTGGTGGCCTATCCACCGATCATGTTCCCAGGTATTGAAAAAACAATGTCCAGTCCCTTGGTTGGTCGTAAGTACCATGATCATTTACGTATCGGTGGGGTCAAATTAGTCTTAGATGGCTCACCTCAAGGTAAAACAGCTTGGCTTTCGCAACCCTACTATCAAGCTCCAGATGGCCAACCCAAAGAGTATGCGGGTTATAGTTCTATGTCAGATGAGGATGCACTAAGATATGTTTCGCAAGCTTATGCTAATCATTGGCAAATCATTACTCATACGAACGGTGATAAGGCTATAGACCAACTCATCCGTAGCATTTCACTTACACAAAAAAAATACCCCCAAACTCATCTGACCCCCGTCATGATCCATGGTCAAACATTACGTTACAACCAAATCCCAGAAATTAAACGACTAGGAATCTTTCCATCTGTCTTTCCGATGCATACTTACTATTGGGGAGACTGGCATCGCGATTCGGTATTAGGTCCAGAGCGTGCAGCAAATATATCTCCAACAAAATGGTTGCAAAATGCCAAAATTCCTTTTTCTTCACATCATGATGCGCCAGTAGCATTTCCAGACATGATGCGAGTACTTTCTGCCACTATCAATCGTGTAACCCGCTCTGGTGAAATTTTAGGCCCAGATCAACGGGTTGAACCAATCATTGCCGTTAAGGCGATTACACTTTGGGGGGCCGCTCAATATGGCGAAGAGAAAATCAAGGGCTCTATAGAAGTGGGTAAATTAGCAGATTTAGTTGTTTTATCCGACAACCCTTTAACAATAGAACGTAGCAAAATAGCTGACATTAAAGTCCTTAAAACCATTAAGGAAGGAAAAATCGTTTTTGAGCGAAAAGAAAATAAAGTTTCACAACATTTGTCGTGCATAGAGTCTGAGCTATGCTTAAAAAAACTAGCCAACATGAGTCTTAACACCCAAACTTTTAACAATTTAATGGCCTATCCACACGACCACTCAACTTTCAAATAATTTAATCAAACCTATTTTGTGATTAAAAATAATTCGAGATGATCTACGGTAAAAGTAGCTAGTACGTTTACCGTAGAGACATCAAGCGTTAAATTTTAAGATTGAGTAACTTAATCGCATTGGTACCTAAAATCGCCACCTTGTCGTTATCCGTCAATTCAGGTGTACCCATAATATGGCCAATTGGATCCTCTTCCCAAGGAATCGGCCAGTCTGTACCTATCATGATTTGACTAGCTCCAACCTGTGCAGCCAAATGCCGTAGAGCCTCTCCAGTAAACACTAAAGCATCAAAGTAAATTTGATTAAGGTATTCGGTTGGTTTTTTCTTGAGCTGAATATTAGGATTGCAATTGACCGGAGAGATGCGGCAACTACGATCCATTCGGGGCGCATAGGACCCTAAAAATCCGCCGCCATGGGCAGCTAAAACTTTTAGCTTTGGAAATTTATCAAATATTCCTTCATAAATAAGCTTTTCTAGCGCTATCGTTGTATCTAATGGATTACCAATCGTATTTCCTAACCAACCATTCCCTTTAAAACGAGATGCTAATTGTGGAGTACTTTGAGGATGTATAAAAAGAGTTGCTCCCAATTCTTCAGCCTTAGCTAAAAATGGATGAAAACGATCGTGGGAAAAGTCTTCGCCAAGGACACTACCACCAACTGCAACCCCCTGCAAACCATATTTACCCATAGCATCTTCGAGCTGTTTAACAGCCAAATCGGGAAATTGCAGAGCAACTGACGCAAAAGCTCCTAAACGTGTTGGCGCTAAAGCACATAATTGCGATAGTTTTTCATTGTTAATTTGACAGATCTTCTCTGCTAAAGCACGATCAGTTCCATACCAAAATGGGTTAATACTAAGAATCTCCATATCGATCCCCATCTTATCCATATCCCTAAGGCGTTCCTCAAGCACAATAAAATGCTCAGCAGCACCAAGTGTTGGAGGCATAATCTTTGGTACTTCATCACCCATTAAATTGAGAGATTCATGAAAAAGGCAATGTGTGTGTGTATCAACTGTTTTAGCCCTAACCCCATTAATCATCGTTGGTGGACGCTGAGGATGAGGCGTAGCTGCACCTCCATTTTTAGGGTATTGCGGTTCAATACAACAACCACAGAATACGAGATCCCCTAGGTAACTCGATGAGGCTTTTTTCGTGATTTGACGTTTCTTTGACATATATTTTCTCCAATGTGTCTATTATTTTTAAGGTTTAAGAATGATTTTACCTAATACTTGTTTAGATTCAAATAATTGATGTGCCATTTGTACATCGGCTAAGGCAATACGATGGGCAATGACTGGTGTAATTTTTGATTGCGATATGAGTGGGACGAGCTCATCCATCGCAGCTCTTCTTAAATCGGCTCTATGATCAAAGCTATGCATTGAAAAGAAACGTAGTCCTGGAGATTGCCCAAAGTTTTCTTCAAGAATCTTGGCATACCCATGATCAGGCCTTCCCAATAGTTGGCCATAACTGACGACTAAACCTAAGGGGGAAATACATTTAAAGTTTTTATAAAAGTCTTTACCTCCAACGCAATCAAGCACGAGGTCGACTAAACGAGATTGGGTCAACTCATTAACTTTTTCAACCACATCTTCTTGGTGATAGTTAATACACTCATCAGCACCTAGTGATTTCACAAACTTACATTTATTCTCCCCACCTGCAATTGCAATAACTGTCTTATTAGCTAATTTTGCAAGCTGGATAATCGCAGTCCCAACTCCGCCCGATGCTGCCCAAACAAGAATAGAGTCATATCGAAATCCTCTTGTTGCGGAATTAAGAAGATGCCAGGCAACTTGATAGTTGGATAAACAAGCAGCGTATTCTAAATTTGTATCCGGCAATAATTGATAAGGTGCATTAGCATCAACGCAGAGATATTCTGCGTAACACCCACCCCTCACGTCTAACTCTCTTGCAGAAACAAATACTGGATCACCTACTGCTAATGTAGTTACTTTTGAACCGACTTCAATCACACGACCAGACATTTCGATTCCAGGAATAGCAGGCATTGGGGGCATCCACGCATATATGCCTTTACGCACCATAATTTCAGGCATACTCACGCCAATTGAATCTGTTTTAATCAAAACTTGATGCTCTTTCGGCTTTGGAATAGGTAAATCAATGCACTTCAATACCTCAGGTCCACCTGTATCACTTATTTGAATAACTTTCATTAATTTTCTTTAATGTTCGCTTGATTCGCGATTGTTTTAAATTTTTGGAATGTATCTTGCATTTGCTTTCCTGCTTCTTGCGAAGATAGATATTTAACATTCAGTCCAATGTCGTAAGATTTTGTTTGCAACTGTGAATCACCCAAAGCAATTTTTGCTGCCTCTGAGATTCTTGTAATAACTTCCTGCGGCGTTCCAGACGGAGCAATTAAACTAAACCACCAAGTAATGCCATATCCAGCCAATCCTGATTCATTTACAGTGGGTATATTGGGGTAGCGTGGATCACGTTCAAATCCTGTACCAGCAAGCGCCTTGACTTGACCTGCCTCAAGAAATTGCTTTGAAGCACCATTATGTGAACAACTGGCTTGACCAGCGATCACGTCCTGCATTGCAGGTCCACTTCCCTTATAGGGCACATGGAGTATTTTGACCCCCGCCATCACATTAAATAATTCTCCCGTAAAGTGATTGCCACTTCCTACACCAGCACTTGCATTGGTTAATTTATTTGGATTCTTCTTCGCATATTCAATCAACTCTTTAATATTATTAGCGGGTACAGAAGGATGGCAGACAATCATTGATGTAAACCAAAATAATCCAGCGACAGGAGAAAAATCTGCAATTGGATCATAGGGTAGTGATTTTGATAGTGCCGGAAGGGTGCCATGGGTAATGGTGCTTGCAAATAGCAATGTATAACCATCTGCTGGTGATTTGGCCACAAAGTCTGATCCAATCATTGTTCCCGCACCAGCCTTATTTTCAACAATAATGGGCTGACCTAAGATAGAGCTCATTTTCTGCGCAATGAGTCGAGCTGATAGATCAGTAATTGCGCCAGGAGCTGTAGGAACAATTAAATGGATGGGGCGATTTGGAAAGCTCTGCGTCTGGGCTTGGACTAAGCATCCCAAACTACTGATTAAAAATACACTCAAAATTACTAAGAATTTTAGTGTTGAATATTTATTTTTTGATGAATACGGCACGTATCAATTTTCTTTTATATGCGCTTGCTCAGCGATTGTTTTAAATTTTTGTAATGTGTCTTGCATTTGTTTTCCCAATTCCAAAGGACCAAGATATTTAATATTTAATCCGATGTCATAGGCTTTTGATTGAAGTTGTGAGTCACTTAAAGCAAGTTTTGCGGCTTCTGATATTTTGGCGACTACTTCTGGAGGAGTGCCTGCTGGCGCAGCCAATGCTTGCCACCATGTCACGCTATACCCCGGGATGCCTGAATCATTGACTGTGAGTAAATTAGGATAACGCGGATCTTTTTCTAATCCTGTCGTGGCAAGAGCCTTTACTTTACCAGCCTCAACATATTGCTTTGATGCACCGTCATGAGAGCAACTGGCCTGCCCTGCTATGACGTCTTGCATTGCTGGTCCGCTACCTTTATAAGGAACATGAAGTATTTGGACGCCAGCCATCACATTAAATAATTCACCAGAAAAATGATTTCCACTTCCAACACCAGCGCTTGCATTGGTCAGTTTATTGGGATTTTTCTTGGCATACTCAATTAGCTCTTTAATATTGTTTGCAGGGACTGATGGATGACAAACAATGGTTGACGCATACCAAAATACGCCTGCAACAGGAGTAAAGTCTTTGATGGGATCATAAGGTAGCGATTTACTTAGTGCAGGCAATGTTCCGTGCGTAATTGAACTGGCATAAAGCAAGGTATATCCATCAGCGGGTGACTTCACCACAAAATCAGACCCAATCATTGTTCCAGCACCCGCTTTGTTATCAACAATAATAGGCTGACCTAGTAGGGTACCCATTTTTTGCGCAACAAGTCTTGCCGCAATATCTGTAATCGCACCAGGAGCAGTAGGGACAATTAAGTGTATGGGACGATTAGGAAAACTTGAGGTTTGTGCCTGTGTTAACTGGCTAAGCAAGCAAAAACCTAAAATGAATACAAGCTTAGCCTTCAAGCGAGAAGCTCTATTAATTTGATCCATATCTACACTTAACAACGTTCTGCATCAAAAGTAATATTTACTTTCTGATAGGCATGAATTACATCAGCGCCATAACGTTCTTCAACAATTTTTCCAACTTCAGGAGAATAGGCAACAATGTCACTCATTTTTTCTTGTCCTTGAATAATGACAAATAACCAACCTTTATTTTTTCCAGTGTTTTTAAATGAACGCATGACTTGATCAGGCATAGCAACAAGATCGTAGGGCTTAACCGGGATTCTGAATTCATCTTCATAACCCCATGTGATATCCCAATCACCATCAAGAACAAAAAATGATTCTTGTGAATCATAGTGCGCATGTGGCAATGGGCCATCTGAAGGCGTGCACTCGGCAATCGCCATATATAGACCTGGCAATCCTTTTAAAGGAGCGTATTGTGATCGACCAATATGACCATCAGGAATAATGAGGGGATAAACAGAGCTAGCCGTTAGAAGCTCTGTAGCTGCAGGTGGAATACCACTCTTACTGCTTAATGAGTTTTTATAGGGCACAAGCTCTGCAAACCGAGTAATGCTTGCCTCAATCTTTTCTCTTGAAAATACTTGCCCTACTTCATTATCAAAACTCACAGATGCTTTATTTAAAGTCTCTATCGAAAAAGTAGAGTCGCGATACTGACTATTAAATACTATGGGGTAATGAGAGTCTGAACCTGAATTTAATACACTCACCATTTTTGCCGTTTGTTGACCAATATTAATGATTTGATGCATTACATCAACAGCAATACTCAACATATCGAAACGATTAAGCACAACAGATTCTTCAAGTTTTGGCCCTAACTTGATTTCGATAGGCCCCTCTAAGCAAAGTATATTTTCAATTGCATCCGTATTTCTAAAGGGTAATGATTGCGAATTGATTCCTAACTCTAAATATCCAGTAGCAGCTCGTGTGGGACATGTAATAGTTGCTTGAGCATAACGTCCTCTAGAATTTTTTGGCGCCATCAAAGGGACTAAATTTCCACCCCAAAGTTTCTTAATAGTATTGTTTAAATAAGCATTTTTTCGAGGAGTAACTCCCTCAACTGCATACTCGTGATGTAAAGCAGTCCAATTTCTCATTTCCATTTCTGAAATAGAAATAGTTTTCATTGCTGTCCCCTCAATTATTTTTTTATCTTTTTAGAATACAAGTTAGCTAGGGTTTAGGAACTTAGTAAATACCCTCAAGTTATTAATTATTTATGCTCAGATACCATTAAGCTCATTGTTTTATAGGGGAAATAAATGCAACTCAGATATATTTGGATCAGTTTTGTAGTATTTTTTTTTACAAACCTAGCTCTTGCTGAGTTCCCTGAAAAGCCAATTCGATTTGTTGTCGCATTTGCACCAGGAAGCTCTTCTGATGTTTTGGCGCGTATTTATGCTCAAGCACTAAAAGAGTCAACGGGGCAACCCGTCATAGTAGAGCCAAGACCTGGAGCAACCGGAAGTATCGGCGCAGATATCGTTGCAAAAGCTTCTCCCGATGGCTATACAATTCTGATGCATTCTAGTGCAATTGTGATTAATCCCTGGTTAAGCAAACCTAACTTTAACTTTGCAACAGATTTACAACCCATCATACGAACAGCCCACACACCTTATTTTTTGGTAGTTAATAACTCTCTACCCATTTATAACTTACAAGATTTTGTAAATTACTCCAAAAAGAACCCCGGCAAATTAAGCTGCTCCAGTTATGGCAATGGCTCACCACCTCACCTAGGCCTCGAATTGTTAAAGTCGCAAGCTCAAATTGATGTGGTTCATATACCTTATAAAGGATTTGGCCAAGCTCTACCAGATTTGATCTCAGGACGACTCGATTGCAGTATTGAGGCACCTATCAATGTGTTGCAACAAGTTCAAGCTGGAAATATTCGCGTAATAGCCCATACGGGAGATAAGAGACATGAGTTAATGCCCCTTGCTCAACCCTTTGGCGAGCTTTATCCGAATGCAATTGTAGATGGATGGCAGGCTATTTTTGTCCCTGCAGGAACACCTAATGCAATTGTTGGACGCCTGAATAGCGAATTTGCAAAGTTATTACGTAACCCAGATGTCATCAAGAAAATTAAGGATACAGGCTTTGAGCCAGTTGGAGATACTGTCTCTGATTTTAGCCAAGTAATGACAAGTGACTTTTCAAGATATGGAAATATCATTAAGCAACAAAAAATTAGGGCGGAATAACTAGTTCATCATCGGTAAGGTTTTCTGAAATATAGAAATTATTGAATCTTTTGCGGACTAATGCATAATTTAAGGATAACTCACTTATTCTTTTATGCCCGATTCAAAATCATCCGATTCAATTAACCTAAGTTCTTCATCTCGGTTTATCCCATGGATCGTTGCAGCGGCTTTTTTCATGGAGAATTTAGATGGCACAGTCATTATTACTGCGCTTCCACAAATTGCTGACTCCCTAGGAGTCAATGCGGTCAATATGAGTATGGGTGTAACAGCTTATCTCATTACACTGGCTGTGTTTATACCCGTCAGCGGCTGGATGGCAGATCGCTTTGGCGCTCGAACAGTTTTTGGTTCCGCAATTGCTATATTTACCTTAGCATCCATGCTTTGTGGCCTGAGTCAGACCATGGATCAATTTATCGCAGCTCGAATATTGCAAGGGTTTGGTGGGGCAATGATGGTCCCTGTAGGCAGACTCATTGTCCTGCGAAATGCCTCTAAGAGTGAGCTGGTGAAGATGATCGCTATTATTACTTGGCCAGGTCTTATGGCACCCATTATCGGCCAACCTCTCGGTGGATTTATAACAACGTTTACAAATTGGCGCTGGATATTTTTCCTCAATATCCCTATTGGACTCTTAGGAATATTGTGCGTCATTAAACTCATATCAAATCAAGTTCCAACACAAAAGCGCCCATTGGACTGGATTGGATTTTTTGTCATTGGAGTAGGACTTGCTAGCTTTATGTTTGGTATTGAGTCCTTAAGCACAGTTGGTATTTCGCAAACGTCTATCGGCAGTTGCTTAATAGGCTTTGGCTTGATGTCATTTGCAGTTTGGTACGCAAAACGACATCCTTACCCCTTACTAGATTTCTCTGCTTTTAAAGTTCCTACCTATGCTATTACTATCTATTTTGGATCACTTTCTCGCATTATGATTGGCGCAACACCCTTCTTGGCTCCTCTCATGTTTCAATTGGCTTTTGGATACACAGCCTTTGAATCAGGTTTATTATTTTTATCGGCGATGTTAGGAAATCTTGCTTTAAAACCAATCACATCAACCATACTCAAACAGTTTGGCTTTCGTAATGTCATGGTTGGAAATGCATGCTTGGCAGCTATAGCTACGATACTCAGCGGCTTTTTAACCGCAGATACTAGCATCTGGATTATTTGTCTTGTGATGCTTTTTTATGGCCTAACCCGGTCAATGCAGTTTACTTGTATTCAAGCGCTGGCATTCTCTGATATGCCCTCAGAAAAAATGAGTAGTGCAAATACCGTATTTAGCACAGTAGCGCAATTAAACATGGGTATCGGAGTTGCATTAGGTGCAATATTAATACACTTTACGGTTTGGTGGCATGGCGGGGACATCGCAAACCCCTCAGGCAATGATTTTCAGTGGGCTTTCTTCATCATAGGTATCCTGATGCTAATTTCTTTACTGGGATACCTTAAACTAAAACCTGATGCTGGACACCAGGTCAGCGGGCATGTCTACAAACCTTAGTTAATCTGAAGAGAGATCTAGAGTCCGAATAAAGGTTTGCATTCCGTATTGTAAGACCATAAAACCGCCTAACTCCATAATTTGAGCTTCGGAGTAATGTTTTTTCATTTCATCATAAAAATATTTATCCACTTTTTTGGGATCTAAATACATTTGATCAGAAAAGCGTAAAGCTACTTTTTCAGCTTCACTAAAACGTTCATCGTCTTCGTAATCATTAGACCCAGAATCAATCAAATCTTCTTCCAAACCTTCTTGGATAGCACGCTTTGATCGAAGTTGACCTGAATAAGAGTCCCCCGCAAAACGGGCTAACTGAACTCGCATGACTTCTTTTATACGGTGATCAATGTTTCCTTGATTAAAACCAATAATCATCGCCTTCAAAATCGCTTTCGCATAGGAAGGAACACGCGCCAAGATAAGAATAAATTTTTCTCCAGGAATCCCAAGATGAAGTGCTTCTTCCATCAATTCTAATAATTCCGGATCAGTAATCGACGATTTTTCAATTCCTTGAATATTAGACATTAGATCGCTCCACGGTCTTGTAAGGAACTCACTTGAGTGCCATATATACGACGTGACTCTTCTTGATCAATCAGTCGACCATCAGGTGAAAACATAGGATAAAAATCTAAAGTTCCAAAAAATGTGTGATACCCCAAGTTCATCCCAATAAACGCTCCTAATTCAATGATCTCCTCATCGGTATAGAAAGCTTTTAATTCTTGATAAAAAATTTTATCTACTGCATCTGGATCAGTTGCCATGAGTTCGCAATAACGCAACGCAATTTTATCTGCCGCCGAAAATTGATCACTAAACTGGTAATTATCAATACCATCATTTAAACGATCTTCTGTGAGTCCATTCTGCTTCGCCGAAGCAGATCGAACGTTACCTCAATAATTACATGAGGCCATACGCGACAACGAGACGCGCATGATTTCTTTTAGGTTATGACTAATAGATCCAGTATTAAAAACTGTAAACCAAGCTTTAAATGCTGCCTCAGCAAGGTCGATATTATGTCCCATCATCGCATGAAAGGCGGGATCAGGCGCACGATGCTCTAGACAATACTCAACTAAAGGTTTGAGTTTTGTATTTTTTAATTCTTCAATGCTAAGCATTGTGATATGCGACATGTTGATTCCTTATCAAATTAAGTATGATTCAATTGCTTTACGGATAACCTGTTTACGGTCAATGCCACTTCGAGTTTCTACAAGTTGGCCTTTTTTAAAAATCAGTAGCGTAGGTAATCCGCGCACTCCGTACTGCTCAACGAGAGATGAATTTTCATCTGCATTTACTTTACCGATAACAACCTCGTCAGCGATCTCAGCTCTAATTTCGTTTAATAAACGTGACATTTGTTTACAAGGAATACAAGTTTCTGACCAAAAATCAACAACACAAACACCAGAGTACTTTAAAATTTCTTTTGAAAAATTACTTTGGTTTAGTTGTTTTAGTTCTGAACTCATGAAGACTGCCTTATTTTTTTATATAACAAAGTATACCCACAAAAGTGTTATGCGGTGTATCTATGACATACCCTTAAAGCCTATCTAAAAAGTATTTTTTATGGTTTTTTAATGAGTATTTTGGAAATACTTCCTGTTAATTGCATGCCAATCATCATGGCAATTACAAAACTAATTAATTCAAAGCGCCCCGCTCCTAATGAGACGATTGCAGGCCCTGGACAAAAGCCAGCTAAAGCCCACCCAAATCCAAAAATAATGCTGCCAATAATAAGCTCCCTATTGAGATGCGTAATACCAGGAAAGTGTAATGGAGAATTCAGTAATGTTTTTTTTCGTTTTTCCAAGTATCGAAATGTCAAATAAGTCATTGGAATTGCCGATCCCATGACAATGGCAAGCGAAGGATTCCATATACCTGTTATATCTAAAAATCCAATGACTTTAGCTGGATCGGTCATTCCGGAAATAATAAGACCAATCCCAAACAAAAGGCCTGAAAGAAGTGCGGTTAAATATTTCATTTAATTAAATAGATGTAAGAAAATATAACAGGCAAAAAATCCTGCCCCCATAAAAGATAGGGTCGCAACCAGTGATCGGTATGAAAGACGCCCTAACCCACAAACACCATGCCCACTTGTACAACCTGATCCAAGCTTTGTACCAATACCTACAAGTAAACCTGCAATAATCATCTTTGGCATAGAACTGGTTAATTCAATGGCAGGTAATGGATGAAAAATTTGATAAGCCCACCCAGAGAGTAGTAATCCTAAAATAAATAAAATGCGCCATGTAAAATGCCCCTCGGGTGCATTTTTATAGCTCAAGAGCTGTGACAGTATTCCACTAATGCCAGCAATGCGGCCATTAAAAATCGCCAAGAAGCTTGCAGCTATGCCGATCACCACACCTCCAATTAAGGCAGCTATCGGAGTAAATTCAGGCCAATTGATATTCATGGTCAAAGCATATTCAGAGGAATTTTAAGATAGCTCACCCCATTACCCTCTACAGGAGGTAATGAACCGGCACGTATATTAACTTGTATCGCTGGAATAATTAAATGCGGCATATCCAGAGTAGCATCTCGCGCTTGACGCATTTCTACAAATTGATCTTGAGTAACGCCATGATGAATATGAATATTATTCAATTGTTGATCTTTAACAGTGGTCATTGAAATTTCTTTTCTGCCAGGTAATGGATAATCATGGCACATAAATAGACGAGTAGACTCTGGAAAGCTCATTATCTTCATAACGGATTGATATAAATGCTTGGCATTTCCACCAGGAAAATCACAACGCGCTGAACCTACATCAGGTGGAAACATAGTGTCTCCCACAAAGATGGCATCCCCTATTTGGTATGCCATGCACGCTGGCGTGTGACCAGGCACAAATAGTCCTTTAAAACTCAGTTTGCCAAAAGAGAATTCTTCATTTTCTTTAATTAAATAATCAAATTGCTTTCCGTCAGCCACAAAATCTTGTTCTAAATTAAAGATCTCTTTAAAAACTTTTTGCACCTCTAAAATATGCTCGCCAATAGCGACCTTTCCACCGAATTGTTTCTTAAGATAGGGCGCAGAAGAAAGGTGATCAGCATGCGCATGTGTTTCTAATATGAATTCAACATGTAATTGATTCTTTTTAATGAAATCAATGACCTCATCAGCAGAATGGGTGGACGTTCTACCAGACTTTGGGTCAAAATTTAAAACCGGATCAATAATGAGGCAAGGAGTACCCTCATTTTCATAGACAATGTGAGTGAATGTCGAAGTGTCAACATCAAAAAAGGATTTAACCTTCGGATTCACATCTTTCCTTTTAGTCATCAATGGCGGAAGAGTATGGGAGTCGAACCCACCAAGAACTGTATCACAGCACTTCCCAGATTTGAAGTCTGGACGTCCCACCCGGGATCGACACTCTTCCTTAGTATATTCTTATTTTAACGCCTCCACATCGACCTATTCTTAATAATTCTATGGTCTTTATCTTCTTTACCAACAACGATCCGATGTGTAAATCCCATCTTATCAAAGGCCTCAAGTATTTGAACACTTCGATTACGCCCTATTCCTAGACGATCTCGAAAGTCTTTAATTCGAATAACACCAAATTCTTTTAATAGATCTTCCATCGATTGCGCTATAACTTGCATAGTTTCAAAAGGATAAAACAAATCGGGAACAACTTGTAGGAGTTGATTTGTTTTAAGCCCTTTTCGTAATGTCGCACGAATAATTTCCTCAGCAACTCCTAATTGACTGGCTATATCCCGAACCCAGGGAGGATTAAATTGAGCTTCTGTTAATTTTAAAAATGATTTATCCCAAATGGCTTGCTCCCTCGGTGATAATTCAACTTTATGAGTCGGCAAATGAATTAAATTACCAGTCAAAATTATTTCTTTAGTCTTAATAATGACTTGTATAAATACTTTAAATAATTCCGGATGCCATTCTATTAGGGCTAATTTTCTTAAAGCATCGACAGACAACCCAACTTCTTCTGGATTTTTTTGATGAAAATCGGATAGAATTTTTTGAATTGATTCAATGAGATTATTGGACACTCCATCACCAAGAATCCACTCTTCTTTATCGATAACTAATTTTCCGCCAATTTTATGCTTTAAATTATTTTCTAATTGCTCCCAACTACAATTCATACTTGTTGAAATCGAATGAATAGGCAGTGGATTTTGGCTATCAAGCAATAGACTATCAATCACTTCTTCAGCAGATGATCTTAAATACGACTGCAATGTCTTAATACGATCAATTTTTTTCCTACCCCTAATAGGCGGATTAATATCAAGAACAATCCCCCCACCCAAGGAATATCTTGCGTTACTATCCCGCAAAATAAATCGGTCTTGCCAAAAAATCGATAAAGGACGTTGAAAAGTACATTGTGCCAGTCCAGATTGTCCAGTCAATAACACCGACTGGTCTAGTAGGATAATGCGGGTTATTAAATGATCTGTACCATGATGTAGGAGTAATAAGTCGCCATCCTTAATCGGTTTCTCAGCATCTTTAGGAACCTGAATCCAGCAATCGACTCGTTGTGTAGTTACGGCTAGATTAGGATGAACTAACCATTGGCCCCGTGCAATATCTTGATATTCAATGCCAGAGACGACAATGCCACACCGCTGCCCTAATACCGCGTTCTCACTCACTTTATTTTGAGCATGAATTGACCGAACTCTTACTAATTTATTCAGTGGACTAATCATTAATGTGTCCCCAACACTTAACTCACCGGACATGACAGCCCCAGTAACTGCAACGCCGATTCCTTTAACAACAAATACTCGGTCAATGGCTAGTCTGAAATAATTTGAATTGTCTGGAGTTTTTGCATTAGCTAATTCAAATAAATCATGTTTTAACTCATCTATACCTACTCCTGAGATATTCGACACTAGATAATTTTTAGCATTCTCATAGATCGACTCTTTGAGTAATCCTTGAATAGATTCTTTTACAAGATCTATTTGTTGTGAATCCACGAGATCAATTTTTGTAATAACTACTGAAATATTAGGGATATTTAAGAGCGTCAGAATTCTTAAATGTTCTCGAGTTTGTGGCATCACACCATCATCAGCAGCAATAATAAGTAGGCCATAATCGATACCTACGGCACCAGATACCATCGTATGTATGAACTTCTCATGACCCGGAACGTCAACATAACCAAGCGTTTTATTTTGATCACTCGTTGTATATGCAAATCCTAATTCAATCGTAATACCTCGAACTTTTTCTTCAGGGAGTCTATCTGCATCAATCCCCGTCAAAGCTTTAACTAGTGAAGTCTTACCATGATCAATATGTCCGGCAGTTCCTATAATCATAAATCTATAACTTTCCAATACTATGTGCAAGGAGTTGGATCAATTCTTGTTCTTGAGTTTCTTTTAAACATCTCAAATCCAAAAGTAAACTTTTCTCTGACAAGCGCCCAATCACAGGCGTATGACTTGCCCGTAGGAGTCTTTCTAACTTAGTGATATTTTTATCGCCCGATTTGTTCGTACCGCTTATTTTTAAGGCAATGGATGCTAAGAGTTCAACAGGCAATGATCCTGATCCAATCTGCGATTTAACTTGTTGATCAGTTAACTCAAGGCCATGGTGAGATAACAGCTCATTGATTCTTTGTAATTCATTCAGTAGGCGCTTGGCTTGATCAGCAATATCCTCCTCTGATCGGGTGAGCATCTTTAATATTGGCAAACGTTCTTGTAATTTTGCCGGATCGCGGTACAACCTCAAAACAGCTTCGAGCGCCGCTAAAGTTATTTTTCCTGTTCGCAGTACCCTCTTGAGAGGATTCTTTTTAATCTTCTGAATGATCTTTTTACTACCGACCAAAATACCAACCTGAGGCCCCCCTAGTAATTTATCACCGCTAAAACTAACAAGATCAGCGCCAAACCTAATCGCTTCTTTTGGAGTGGCTTCTTTAGGTAATCCATATTGAGTCATATCAATTAGGGTTCCAGAACCCAAATCAACAACAAATGGTAAATCGTTTAATTTTGCAATAGCAGCTAATTCTATCTCCGGCACACTAGCAGTAAAGCCTTCAACCACATAGTTACTCGTATGAATTTTCATGATCAGTGACGTTTTAGAGGATATTGCCTCGATAAAGTCTTTAGCATGCGTACGATTAGTTGTTCCCACTTCTTTAAGTTTGGCTCCAGCACGCTGCATGATATCTGGAATCCTAAATGATCCACCAATTTCAATCAGCTCCCCGCGGGAAACAATCGTTTCTTTTTTATTAGATAAGGTGTTTAGCAGTAGGAAAACAGCTGCAGCATTATTATTCACAAGTGTAGCTGCCTCTGCCCCAGTGAGTTCACATAGAAGTTCTTCTACAAGATCATCCCGGTCCCCTCTCTTACCTTCACCCAAATCATATTCAAGTGCGCAAGGATCTTCTGCCACCTGGACCATCGCTGCAATGGCTTCTGCAGGAAGAGTCGCTCGTCCTAGGTTGGTGTGTAAAACAGTTCCAGTTAAATTAATGACGCGTCTTAATGAACTTGTTGAGCGCGTGATGAGATGACTCTCAAGCTCTTTTAAGATTTCTTCTGTTAATTTTTCTCGACTCAAAGGAGTAACTTGTTCAGCAAGTCGTTGCCGACATTTTTGAAGTACTTGGCGTATGGCCAAAATTAACTCAGGACGGCCGAACTCTTTTTCTAGCTCAAGGGCTTTAGGCAATAAAGCCAATTGATCCACAGAGGGAAGATGAGACAAATTCATAACAGAGTAAATTCACTTTCCTAGCTCAATCATTATTAAGCTAGGAAGTGAGCTTCTCTTATCTAGCTATTTACTTTTACCCGCTGCGTCACACATCCTACACGCGTAAGAGTTTAAAGCGTCAACCGTAACACCCACAGCACCGTGCTGCCTACGGTTATATTCCTCAGATTCTAAATCAGTATGAAATGAGTCATTTAACCGATTAATCATCGCAAACATACCAATATTGAGTGATATTTCTACAATTTCAGCATCTGTAAATAAGCGTTTCATTTCTTTCCACACAGCAGGATTACTTTTAGCAGTGTTATTCGTCATTTCCTCTGCCCACCACAATGTTGCCTTTTCTTTTTCATTAAATAAAGGACTATCACGATAGTTTGGCTCTTGTAAGGCTTTGTACTCTTCTTCTTTTAAATTTAGGGCTTGACCAAGCACCCAATTATGTTCTGTTCAGTATCGACAGGAATTAAGTGTGGAAGTTTTTAGTACAGACAAGTTCCTCAGTCTGACGTCTGAGACTGCCCCAGCATTTGGTTGCCTTACTGCAGCAACAAATGGTAAAAACCATTTTGCCAATTTAGGACTATGGGACAAAATGCGAACTAAATTTGAAGTACGCCCAAGCAACTGATTCGATGAGTTAAATATTTCTTTAACTTCACCTCGAGCATCTTCATCTGAAATGCCTTCTATACGAGCCATTGTTGATCTCCTTTCTTATAGTAATAGATAAATCATATCACAATTAAATGTGCTTAATTCTCAATACTCTAAATGCCTTACTGAGTCAAAAGTTGCTTTGCCAAGGCAAGCAACTCAGGCTGACTTAGGCTTTTGAGTGGTAGGCTTTGGGCAGTTAAATAGTTAATAAAGTTACTTGACTGTGAACGCTTATAAAGAGCGTCATAATGGTCCGATAAAAGCTCTTTCACTAATTGTGGCCAATCTTGACGGTCAATCAATTTTCCCCACTGAGCTAATTTAACGACCCCAACCACTTCTTTTAAGTGACCTAGCTTCGTTTTTAATACCTCAGGGTACTGAATAAAGTAATCGTAATCTCTAATCAAAAATTCAATACGTGCTTCAATAGGTGCTTGAATTTCTAAACAGGGACTAGTACGAATTTTTTCAAGTAAGGTCTCAGGAACTTGTAGAGTTCCTATTTTTCTACTTTCAGCCTCGATATAAATTGTTTTATCAGATTGGCAACGTCGGAGGGCTTGCAACAATTGAGACTCAAACATCCTCTGAGTCGGTTGCGCAGCATCAATATAACCACCCAAAACTGAACCTTTATGATTTGCCAATCCTTCTAAATCAATGACCTGACCACCTTGCGCTGCAACTGCTTCTAAAAACCGACTTTTCGCACTTCCCGTAGGACCTGTAATGACTTGATAGTTAAATTGAGCAGGTAAGTGACTAAGCTCGTCAATGACAAATCGACGATAGGTCTTATATCCACCATCTAGGGTCTGCGCCCTCCAACCTATTTGGTTAAGCACATGGCCGATAGCCCCGCTCCTATTTCCACCTCTCCAACAATAGAAAAGTGGTCGCCAGTTTTTAGGCTTTTCATAAAATTGGTTTTGAATCAAGTCCGCAATATTTCTTGAGATTAAGCTTGCACCTAGCTTATTAGCCTCAAAAGGAGAATCTTGCTTATTGGCGGTTCCTACAACGATCCGCTCTTCATTACTAAGAACTGGGCAATTAATAGCACCTGGAATATGATCTTCGGCAAACTCTGCTGGCGTTCTAACATCAATGATGTCATCAAATTGTTCTAAGCTCTGAATATCTGCTTTTTTGGTGTGCTTCATAGCAATTCGTATTTGTGTAGACAGATTGATTTCTAGCCTACTGACCTCTATCCCAATATTTTATGCCATAGCCATAAGCACTCCGCTGAAATCAGCTTTTGGAGTCTGCAAAACTCATTAGGGTTTGATCTAATCCTCAAAGCCCAAATAAATGCTAATGTGAATGAAATTATAAAAATAACACGGAGGTAATATGTTTCACCAAAATCTCGTTAGCCGCATTTTTAATACATTTATCCTTTTTCTAACTTCATTTGGACTCATCGCTATGACACAGGCAGCTGAAAATGACGCGACTAGCTCCCCAGCTTTGGTTGTATCCTATTTTGATGTTAATGCTGGACAAGCCCAAAAAGCGGCTCAAATCCTAAAAGAACTTTCAGCAAGCAGTTCTAAAGAGGATGGTAATTTGCGATTTGAAGCCGTTCAACGTATCGGGCACCCTGATCAATTTGCTATTTTAGAAGCATGGAAAAACCAAGATTCCATGTTAAACCACCAAAAATCTGAATCTACCCTCAAGATTCGTGAAAAATTAAGCCCATTATTAAGAAGTAGCTATGATGAGCGTCCGCATTCTAATCTTCAAGTAGGAGAGATCTCAACGCCTGTTGCTCAAAGCAAAAGCGGCATTTTCGTGATTACACACGTTGATATCGTTCCAACAGTCAAAGATCAAGGGATTGCTTTGGTGAAAGAGCTTACATTAAATAGCCAAAAAGATACTGGCAATATTCGTTTTGAAGCCTTAACTCAAATTAGTAGACCAAATCATATGACCGTAATTGAGATCTGGAAAGATCAACAAGCCATTTCAGCACATGCCTCTAAAGTAACCAAAAGAGAATTTAGAGAAAAGCTATCTCCAATGAGCGGTAGTTTGTATGACGAAAGATTTTTCAAACTCATTAATTAATATGAAGGGCTAACTTTAGCCCTTCATCTGGTTTGGCAATACATTCAATTTTAAATACCTTAATCCTATTAGTTACCCCCTCCGTTAACTCTTTAGTTAACCCTTTTAGATTCAAATCTCCCAAAATTTAAAATTTCACTACTTTCTTGAGTATCTGAAAATATAGCCTGTACTTCTTGTGCCCTTATTGTCTTTTTGAATAATTGGCATTTGTGTGATCACATGAATATAGAAAATACGATACTGAATTTACATATAAAAATAATAACTAATTCATCCTAAAAAAAATATATAGTACGAAAGACATTCGATTCAAATATATATATTCATATTTATTCAATTCTAAAAATTAGAATCATAAAAAAGGCCACAAGATGAAACAAATTATCGAAATTTTGGACAAGTTTGAGATCAATAAAGAAGACGTTCAGAGAATTCGCGATGCTGGAAAAATATTAAAATTAGAAATAGATGAGCATATTTCTGGTTTTTATGTGTGGTTGGCTAAGCATGAAGCCTATAAGGTGTTTTTTGCAAATAACCCCAAACGATTAGACAGAGTTGTTGATTTACAAAAAACACATTGGATGCAATTTTTTGATGCTGAGTTAAATGAGGCTTGGTTTGCATCTAGAAAACATGTTGGAGCGGTCCATGCACATATTGATCTACCCAATGATATTTATTTTGCCGGAATGTCAATGTCAGGAGAATCTCTAGTCAATAGAATACGAAATTCAAAAGATAAATTTACTGATGCAGATAAAACTGCAAATTCAATCATTAAGTTGGTATTTTTGGATAGTTTTATTGTGATTGAAGAAATTTCAAGAATACAGAAAGAGAAGATTGCAGCAAGTAGCAAAGCATTAGTAGAGATGTCTACCCCAGTAACACCTATATGGGAAGGTATATTACTTTTACCTTTATTGGGGATTGTGGATTCCACACGAACTCAGGATATTATGAGTAAGACACTATCGCAAATTGCAGCAACTCGCGCTAAGGTATTTGTAATGGACATCAGTGGTGTGGGTTCAATGGATACCGCAGTAGCTAATCAACTCATTCGCATTACCAAAGCAACTCAATTGATGGGATGTGAAACAATCATTTCAGGAGTATCACCTTCTATCGCTAGAACAATCGTTGAGTTGGGTATCAACATAGGAGAGATCAGAACAACCGCAACTTTAAGAGATTCATTTGAATTGGCTTTGAAGGTTGTTGGTGCAGATCGACATATTGGCAAATAAATATCTCGCACCAGAGAGGTGTTCTAATGTCTGAAGAAACCGTACTTAAGCTTGCCGCAACTCAATTAAAGCATTCGACAATTATTAATATTGGGAATGAGCTATCTGATGCAATGTTAGCTAATTTGAGAGATCTAATCTTAAGCCAAATAAACGAATATCATAATAAATATGTAATTTTAATCCTATCAGGATTGAAGTTTATGGATTCAGATGAATATAGTTCATTACTTCAAATTTCCAAAATGGCAGAAATTTTAGGCGCTAAGACAGTATTTGTTGGTTTAAATCCAGGAATTATTATGCATTTGATTAATCAAGACATCGATATTCAAGGTATTAAGTCATATCATATTTTTAATGATGCTCTTGAAGCTCTTGGAATAATAGACAATTCCAAAGAGGATAATAATTCTGAATTGTTAACCTCCGAAGACAAAGAAAATAACACTGAAATTCAAGCGAATATTGATCACCAACCTTTCCTAGAAAAATCATAAAAAGTCATTTGAGATAGATCAATTAATTTATGCTTACTCAAAAAAAGTCTTTTCTAATTAATAAATTTAATGACATTTATCTCATCATTAGTGAAATAAAAGCATCTAAGTTTATAGATGAGGCGTCGTTTGAAGATCAATCGTTGATAGGAACAATCATTTCAGAGTTGGGGTTTAACATTATTAAATATGCCACCAGAGGAGAAATTAGAGTTGTTAAGTCTACTCTAAATGATCTTGTTGAAATAGATATTTGGGCTGAAGATCAGGGACCTGGCATAAAAGATATTTATCTTGCGATGAAAGAGTCTTTTTCAACATCAACAACCCTAGGATTGGGCCTGCCAGGAGTTAGGCGCATGTCTGATAATTTTTGGATTCGATCAAACCCAGAACAAGGAACTTTAGTTCTAGCAAGAAAGAAAGTCAGGGGAAATTCATTAAGTCAAACAACAATAAATCAAAATCAGTTACAACACTTTTCAACAGAGCTTCAATTCAAACAAACATGGGATATTGGGTCCTTTATTAGACCAATGAATGGTGAAATTAATTCTGGAGATTTTGTGGTGTTACAACAATTTGAAGATCAATTATTAGCGCTGATTATTGATGTCACTGGACATGGCGACAAAGCTCATGAGATCGGAAAAGAAATCTTAGGCCTCGTCTACGAAGAAAACCATATTGATTTACAAGAATTATTTTTGCAAATACACCAATTGTTAAAAGGTGGCGTGGGCGCAGCAGCCGGTGGAATGTTAATAGATAGTCAACGAAACGAATTTCAATATATTGGTGTTGGTAATACAAATATTTCGCGCTTAAAAGGCGATCCATGGAATGGAGTTTCAAAAGATGGAGTCCTTGGACATCGATTTCCAAATTTATTCGTTGAAAAAGGACATTTAAAATCAGGTGAAATCTATCTACTATCAACGGATGGCTTGCCAAGTCGCTTTCCTAACAATTTCATATCCCATAATTCTCATTTAACGTCTAGTGAGATCGCAATAAATGTAATGAACAATTATTCGAAGGTTTTTGATGATTCAGCCTGTATTGTTCTAAAGTGGCTATGAACATAGACGTCACCTTTGATATCAACTCAACGAATAATATAATTATTATTCGAAGAAAGATATTTGATCTCCTCTCTGCATTAACGACAAATAGTTATTTACAGTCAAAGATTTGCTCTGATTACTCTGAAACAGCAAAAGTCTCTTTAAAAAATAATAAGCAGCTCCAATTAATAGTCTTTTTGAATTATGAGCTTGGCGTATTTAACTTAACTTTGATCTATTGTTTTAATGATTCTGATCCATCATCATTGCTGAATAAAAAAGTGATTTATACCCTTGACTGTTTAGTCGAATACATTCCGACTGAAATATCACTTAAAGCTATCCTAGTATCAAAAAGTCGAGATGAATTGTTCGATGATATTAAAGAAAAAAATAATTTACTTCAAATTTCAACCACTGAAGCTCAAAGAGCAATGCAAGTGAAATCTGATTTCATGTCCAATATGAGTCATGAAATTCGAACCCCAATGAATGCAATTATTGGAATGACACATTTGTTATTAAAATCAGATCTAACTGTTCAACAAAAAAATTATTTAGATCGAATTCAACAATCCTCAGAACATTTGCTAAACATTGTTAATGATATTTTAGATTTTTCAAAAATTGAATCAGGTAATATGAAACTTGATATTACCTTATTTCAATTGAGTGATTTACTGGTTAATATTTTCAATAATAGCTCTCTCAAATGTGAAGAAAAAGGAATTGAGCTTTTGTGCGAAGTAGAGCAAGATGTTCCCATAGAGTTTAGTGGTGACCTTTTGCGTATTAGCCAGATTTTAATTAACTTTGTGTCTAATGCCGTCAAATTTACCCAACAAGGTGAGATAACAATTAAGATTTCGATGTCAAACAGAATAGATAATTCTTGTACGATTCTGTTTGAAGTGCTAGACACGGGATGCGGCATCAATGAAGAAGGTAAAGAAAATCTATTTAAGAGTTTTCAACAAGCAGATAATTCTACGACTCGTAAATATGGTGGCACTGGACTAGGCCTGTCGATATCAAAACAACTCGCTGAGCTTATGGACGGTTCGGTAGGATTTAGTAGTCAAGAAGGAGCGGGGTCAAATTTTTGGCTTACAGTCCCGCTAGAATCTCCCCTACAAAATACAACCCTACAACAAGTAGGAACAAATTTTGTTGGCATTAAAGCACTTGTTATTGACGATAATGAATTTGCACTTAAAGTTTTTTCCAACCAACTGATGCGACTTGGCTTTGTTGTTGAGAAATTCTCTTCAGCTCAAAAAGCTTTAGATTTTATTAGAACAACAAATCAAAATAATCTCGATATACAAGCTGTATTCGTTGATCAAAAGATGCCCCAAATGGATGGTTTAGAATTTGCAAAAAAATTAAGTGAATTACAACTTACGCATACTCCAAAATTAGTTTTATTGGCCTCAATAGTGCTAAGCTCAGTTGAAACTCTTAATAATTTATTCCAAGAAGTACTGTATAAACCCGTCCATACATCAAGCCTCCTAGATACTATAAGTAATTTATTTCAAAGTAGTCATCTTTTGGAGAATAAAAAATCAATTAAAAACTCTTTAATATCACCCGCCAACTCTATGCTATTGTCTGGAATTCGGATTTTATTAGTAGAAGACAATTTAATTAATCAAGAAGTGGCTGTTGGCCTACTTGATCAATTAAATAGTGATATTTTGGTTGAAATTGCTGAAAATGGAGAAATAGCAGTTCAAAAATCGAAAGTAGATTCGTGGGATTTGATTTTTATGGATGTCCACATGCCAGTGATGGACGGCATCGAGGCGACAACCTTAATTCGTAAAGACCCTACTCTTAGTCACATCCCAATTATTGCTCTAACTGCAAATGTACTTCAAGCAGATAAAAACCAATATGCAGAAATTGGTATGAATGATTTTCTAGCCAAACCAATTAATCCAAATGACTTATATAAAATACTCTTTAAATGGATTAAACCAGATAATAAAAATCATGCAATTTTTATTAAAAATAGTCTGACTTCGAGCACCCAAGAATCCATAACTATCAATAAAGATAGTCCTGATAAAAATCAGTCTGAGCCCCCTCCCGTCAGCCTTTCTAATATCAAGACTGTGAATACTCTTGTGGGTTTACAGTTTACCAATGGAGATGAGAAGCTATATAGTTCTATCCTTAAGAAATTCATGCTGCAACATCATAATTTTGGTCAAACTATCAACAAACTATTAGAAGAAAGTGATTATCGTTCTGCTGAAAGATTAGCCCATACTTTAAAGTCCACAGCGGGATCAATAGGAGCTGGGCATATTTCAATTGCAGCGAGCGCTCTTGAAAAACATATTGCCAGCAATCAAGAAGTCAAAAAATCTCTAGGTTTAGCGAATGACATTTCTGCGCAGTTGATACCGATTATCCATGAGCTCCAGTTATATTTTCCACAAGCTGCAGAAATAAAAGTAATAGCTGTTGTGGAAGATAAAGAATTAAGAAGTATATGTCTTAATCTTGCAAATCTTTTACAGGAAAATGATATTCAATCAATCACTTTTTTTGGCGAGAATGATTTGATATTGAGATCAGCGTTTAAAGACCATTACATTGAACTAGAAAGTCATATGAAAAACTATGACTTTGCTTTGGCATTTGACATCTTAAAAAAATCTTGCCAAAAAAATAATATTTCATTATGAAAGAGTTAAAACATTAAAAATGTATGACCATGTAGAAAAAAAACACACCATATTAGTTGTTGACGATACTCCAGTTAATCTTGAATTGCTCGGAAGTTTACTAGGAGGAATCTATCGAATTAAAATTGCAAATTCAGGAGAACGAGCTCTCAAAATTCTTGAAGATCAGGAATTGCCTGATCTCATATTACTTGATGTATTAATGCCTGGATTACTAGGCTGGGATGTCTGTATCAATATTAAATCGAATCCTAAACTAAAGGATATCCCAGTGATATTCCTCACGTCTAAAGTGGAAATTGAGGACGAAAAGAAAGGCTTTGAACTTGGGGCTGTTGATTACATTAGTAAACCGATTAATCCAGTAACGCTTCTTGCAAGAGTTAAAACACATTTACATTTAAAGGACATTTCGGATTTTCTAAAAGAGAATAAAACAGTTCTAGAATTGGAAGTTAAAAATCGTACTAATGAAATTCTTCGTCAAGAAAAAGAGTTGCAAAACCTCGGAAAATTAAAAAGATTCTTTTCTGAATCTGTAGCGAATCAAATTTTACTACCTGGAGGAGATGACTTACTTAAACCTCATCGTCGAGAAATTGCAGTAGTTTTTTGTGATTTACGAGGGTTTACACATATCGTTGCAGAAGCAGAACCTGAAGAAGTCATGAGAATCTTAGGTGACTATCATCAACTCGTTGGAGCTCAAGTGAATAAATATCAAGGCACTCTTGAACATTTTGAGGGTGATGGCATCATGATATTTTTTAATGACCCCATAATTATGGAAGACTTTTCAATTAAAGCTATACATTTAGCTCAAGAAATTCAAAAGTTATTTGTGGCTATTCAAGAAAAATGGTTATCTCATAAATTTGAGATTGGTTTGGGAATAGGTGTGGCTAGAGGATATGCAACGCTTGGAATGATTGGGTATGAGGGACGTGTTGATTATGCGGCGATTGGGACTGTCACTAATTTGGCTGCACGTTTGAGCGGGCAAGCCAGAGATGGTGAAATTCTTATGGATGTGAGAAGTTTTTCTACCCTTAAACCTTCCTCTGAAATTAAGAATGCTGGCTTAGTGACTTTGAAAGGCTTTACTAAACCAACTGAAGTTTACAAAATTGAACGTGCTTCTAAACTAGTAGATAGAGAAGATTAGTTACTGCATTTTTGATCCCTAGCAAATGAACCATTCGATAAGCTTAGTTTTCTAACTACGGTGAAGATATCAATGATATTCTCAGTTAACTCATTCTTTGGAATAGACTCAACACTTCTCATCCACCCAAAATATGCTGAAGTGACTTTAAACTTATTTATGTTTTAGTACAAAGAAATAATTTAATACGATAGTATATTGTTATACTATTGATAACCAATTTGCAGTTATTTTTGTTTATTTACACTGAATTGCACAATCAAAATGTCTCCGGATAAAACTCAAAACAATCGCCCTCTTGAAATTCCTATTTTTAAGAATTTAGCCTTTATCAGTAAAAAGGCTATTTTGCGCGGCACGACAACAAAAGAATTAAAACCAAATGAGTACTTATTTCAACAAGGTGAAGATCCGGATGGTTTATATATCCTACTCAGCGGCTCACTTGAAGTTTCTATTCTTATTAAAAATAAGAATGCAATCGTTAGGAAACTTGTCCCAGGTGATTACATGGGTGAAATGGGACTGATTGATGAGGCTCCGAGATCAGCTTCGATTAAAGCTTTAGAAGATTCAAAATTAATTTTCTTATCTACGTTAACTTTTCAAAATATTCTTACTAATCAAATCGTAGTTGCCCAGCATGTTGCAGATCACTTATGTGAAAGATTGAATTCAATTCCAGATGCGGTTTACCCCAAAGGTTTAAAAGAAAAGATTCAACGCAAAGAAGTTTTACCAGATTTAATTACGCTAAGAGCAATCTGCCAATCTATACGCATTTATGAAAAACCTTTTTTAACCGCAGAATTACAATTAGAGCCTAAGCTCACAAGCTTATCTCACGGCGGCGGATGCGGTTGCAAAATTGCACCTGGCGTTCTATCAGAAATTCTTAAAAACACTATGCATATGCCAATCCCGGAAAACCTTCTGGTGGGCATTGAAACAGCTGATGACGCAGCCGTCTATAAACTAAATGATACTCAGGCACTTATCGCTACCACTGATTTTTTTATGCCAATTGTGGACGACCCGTTTGATTTTGGAAAAATAGCAGCTACAAACGCTATCAGTGACGTGTATGCCATGGGTGGACAACCAATTATGGCTCTCGCTATCGTTGGAATGCCAATCAACACGATCTCTACTGAAACTATAGGAAAAATATTAGAAGGAGGAGCCAAAATTTGTGCAGATGCTGGCATTCCTATTGCTGGTGGTCATACGATTGATTCTGTCGAACCTATTTATGGTTTAGTGGTCATGGGAATCATTCATCCAGACCACGTCAAGAAAAATAATGGAGCTAAAGCTGGCGATGTTCTAATTCTTGGAAAACCTCTAGGAGTAGGAATTTATTCTGCCGCACTTAAAAAGAACAAACTTTCACCGCATGATTATCAAGTCTTAATCAATGCCACAACACAACTGAATCGGCCCGGACAAGCCCTGTCACAGAAGAGTGGTGTCAATGCAATGACTGATGTCACTGGATTTGGACTGGCAGGTCATACTCTTGAACTAGCCAAAGGTGCTGACCTATCCATCAAACTTTACTGGGATAAACTCCCCCTTCTTTCAAATGCAATGGAGCTTGCAAAAGACGGAATGATTACAGGAGCATCAGGGCGCAACTGGGAAAGCTATGGCAATCACATTGCTGTACCAGAACAATTCACCACAGCACAAAGAGCATTAATAACAGACCCACAAACCAGTGGCGGCCTACTCGTTTCTTGTGCACCCCATCTGGTTCAAGAGGTTTTAGACATATTTCTTAACCAAGAATTCTTTGAAGCACGCGTCATCGGAGAGGTAATAGAAAAACAGTCTCAATATTTGATCATTGAATAACAGAATCTAATCCAGATAAATATTGTTTTCTTTTACCACCTTTTCGTATTTCTTTAACTCGCTTTTAAAATAATCAGCAAACTGTTCTTGTGTCGTATTGACAACTGTGACGCCTCGACTTGAAGTTAAAGCCCGAAATTCAGCGCTAAGCCTAATTTTATTCATTTCTTCAAATAGCTTTTTAACAATCTCTTTTGGCGTTCCTGCAGGCACAAAAACTCCTTGCCAACCATCGCAATTAAACCCGGGATAAGTTTGTGCTATCGGCGGTACACTGGGTAATAACTCCGCAGACTTTGGTCCACCAATTGCAATAGGTTTAAGCTTGCCTGCTTTAATCAACTCTAGAGTGGTTGTTGTTGTATCAAAGGCCATATCGATTTCACCTGCCATGAGCGCAGTGAGAACTTGAGCAGATCCCCGGTACTGAATATGTTGCACTTCAAAGCCAGCGGCTTTTTGAAGCATGGCCATGGCCAAGTGAGGCCCAGAACCATTTCCATAAGAACCATAGTTAAGCTTTTTCGGATTTTTCTTTACATGATCAACAAATTCAACCAGATTGCTTGCAGGAAAGTTGGGGCCTGTCAATAAGACGTAGCTAACTGCGATCGTCTGAGCAACTGGAATTAAATCTTTTTCAGTATTAAATGATAGTTTTTGAACAAAAGGATTGATGACAATTTGAGAAGCCGTATTTAAAATGAGATAACCATCAGGTGTTGATCTCACTAATGCCTCAGCAGCCACAGTCCCCGCCGCTCCTACACGATTTTCAAAAACAAACGGCTGTCCCATACTCTCAGACAGTTGCTTACTAATTGCCCGACCATATAAATCTGTCGCAGCTCCTGGAGGGTATCCAGTAATCATTTTTACAGGACGACTTGGGTAAGTGTCAGCAATACTAAAAGCACTCATCATTAACGAGCATAGGAGTATCAGAGAGGCTTTTAACATGATTAGTCTGCTTTCTTATCTTTTAAATATCCTGTAGTGTCAAAAACTAAGCCAGTTTCTTCAGCTAATTCCATGACTTTAGGATGCCAAGTAATGCGTCCCACTTCTGCATCTGTCCCACCAACCACGGAATATACAACTAATGTATGGTCATTCGGATTTTTAAAACCGCGCATCAACCCAACTGGCACTGAAAAACAGTCCCATTGATTCAACTCAACCTGATGTTCAGCATTGTCCCCCCAAAAGACAATCATCTTGCCATTTAAAGGAAAAAAAACTTCCTCAGTCAGGTGAGAATGCAAATTAGCGCCTTGCCCCGGTGGGATTTCAATTAAGCTGACACCAAAACGATGGTCGCCTTCAATGGCAGGACTGACCCCTTGGTTTTCTAAGACGCCTCGATTGATAATCTTATATAAGTTTTTCTGAAATCCAGGTAAGCGACTTTCAATAAATGATTCACCATACGGGGCAACCTTTCCCCAACGTGCAATCCGTCTCTTCTCCATTTCTTCAGAGTTCATTATTTCAGACATACTTGTCTCCTTCTTTTTATGGTTTTATAGTTTTTACGACCCTACTTATTCAAATAATTGCGCATCATCAACTTTGGTGGATCGTAAAAAGTCTTCATCTACATCCACTCCAAGGCCATGCCCAGTAGGCACTGATGCAACTCCGTCCTTAAATACGGGAGGATTTTTAGTGTACTCATCTTGCAAATAAAGATTAGTCAAACTAATCCCCCAAGATAACTCAGGCAAAACAGAAGCAATTTGTAATAAAGCAGCCGTAGCAATATTTGTTTCAGCAACTTTACATGCTAAGTTAATTTTAAAACCTTCATGAGTGGCCATCGCACAAGCTTTAACAACCCGACTAACTCCACCCAACTTGATCGCTTTAAAACTCCCACCCTGCACTAATTTGCCATCTAAAAAATGTTCTAATTTTTCAATTGAACTTAATGACTCATCAACACCAATTGGGACCTCTGATGCAGCTGATAATGCTCTCCAGTCATCGTCATTTTTGGGAGTAATAGGTTGCTCAAAAAAGGCTAATCCTTTACCACTGATTAATTTCAAGTAATCGATTGCTTGGCCTAATTGGTATCCACGATTGGCATCTGCTGAAACTTGAGCATCTTTAGGTAAAGCAGTCAGCACCTCAATCGATCTTTTAGCATCCGCAGCTGGGGATTCCATTCCAACCTTTACCTTGAAACAACGCCACCCTTCATTGTATTTTTCGAGGGCTTGATCCGCATCTTTAATCCCACCCTGTCCTGCAATCATCCATAATGCGGGTACGCTACTGCGGTACATCTTCCCTAGCAATTGATTCAGAGGAAGCTTTTGACTTCTTGCTAAAGCATCCATAAAAGCCATTTCAATCGCAGATTTTGCGGCGTTATTTCCTACCATGCTTTTATCAAGCTGATGAAGGAAAACTTCCGGATCAGAGTAGTCTTTATTCAAAATATCTGGAGTCAAATACCTTGCAGCACCTAACATCCCTGCCGCAGTTTCACCCGTCATCGTCGGCGCAGAAGCAGCCTCACCCCAACCAACCACACCATTATCACTTTCGATACGAACAAATAAATTATCTGAAGTTTCGATTAACTTTCCTGCCATCTTTAAAGGAATCCCTAATTTAAGACGACCAATAAAACTGTCTACTGTTTTGATTTTCATTTAAAGCTTCCATTTTTCATTTGTTGCATTGCTACACCTGATTTCTGAATAATTTGATTCACGCCATCGAGTTGTTTACAAAAACGTAAAAAACCATGAGGATAGCCCTCAAGCACATGAACTTCATGTGCAATTCTTTCGACTTTGAGCTTTTCTGCAAAATTTAAGGTGTCATCTAATAAGGGGTCTAAGTTCCCAACTAAAAGCCACATTGGAGGAAGCATTTTATTATTCGAGTCTATTGTAGATACTTGAGGCAATGTTTTTTGAGTTGAATTTTCTAAAAACTGATCCCAATACCAATTCATTGCCTTAGTCGATAAACCATATCGTCCATCTCCTAACCTATTCCAAGAATCTAAATTTGTATTTGCACTCAATACGGCATAGTACAAAACCATACCAACAACCTGTGATCGAGTCTTTTCATTTAAATAATCTTGATACACAGATAAGGCTAAATTTGCCCCAGCAGAGTCGCCAATCAAAATGAGCTTAACTGGATCAGACGACGTCGGTAACTCACTCTGGAAAATTTCCACTAACTCTTGTATGACATGTGCAATTTGTTTATTTTGGAAAGGGAATTTTTTACCCGGCGCAAGTGAATACCCGATCGATGCTAAAGGCATTTGACTAGCGGCACAAAATGCACGAGCTACACCGTCATGAGTATCTTCATCTCCAAAGGTCCAACCACCCCCATGTAAATAGATACCCCAAGTCGATTGATCAGTCGATAATTTGGGTAAATAACATCTCACTCGAATCGACTCACCCTCAAAGTTAAAAGTTCCTACCTCTACCTCAGAAACCTGAATTGGCTCTTGATTAAGATAAGCATATTGCTTTGCTAACTCGGCACGGGCAAAGGATAAATCAACCGTAGTCACATCTACGGCTCCCAAACCTAAATCTTTCATTTTTCCCATTAATCCGGCTAATTCAGGATTCATGGGTGTCTCAGGATATTTCATAGTTTGATAACCTTTAGGTTGAACTCAAAAAAACTAATTCCCATCATTCACCAAACGTGATCCCAATATTTTTGAAATTTTTAACAACTTCAGGTCCCCATCGACGATCAACCTCTTGCGCAATTTTTGGGTCAAATGCAACATCCCCAAAGGTATCCTTGATTGAACCCTGCACAAGCACCAGTAGTTTTGCATCATGGTCATCTGAGGCATTTCTAAAACGACGATAGACTCCTGGCGGAATTGAAATGAGGTCAAATGGCTCTAAAATAATACTTTCTTCACCATTATTTCCCCAAATAATTTCATACCGTCCACTTAAGCACATGAAAGTTTCAACCGTTCTTTGATGATCATGAAGTGCTGGTCCTTGTCCTGGAGGACAAACAGCAATAGCAACTTCAAGTCCAGGAACTCCAACCACAGCAGGTTTAGCAGCTTTACGAGTATTTCCCTCTGGCGCCATCACAGAATATACACTCTGAGCAGCAATCAATTCATAGGCTTCGCCCGGGATGCCAACACTTTGCTCATTAAAGCTTTTTTTACTAGGCACGAGGTCTTTAAAACGTGCTGTAAAGGCTTTCATTTCCTCTTGGCTATATGTCTTACCTTGCATCATTGTCTCCTTATGTATTTGATGTGCATTATTCTCGTAAAAGTGTTCTTCTAAGAGATTTACTTTTTCCTGTCTATTCTATTACGAATTTATTTATTCTAGATGCATTTCTAATATTCTAGCCACATGCAGGGCCTCTCGCCCTGCACCATCTAAAATCTGATGCCGACAACTCGATCCATCCGCTGCTAATATCGCATTTGGCGACATACGAATGGCAGGTAGTAATTTCAGTTCTGCCATTTGCAGGGAAATATCCAGGTGTTCAGTTTCATAACCAAAACTTCCAGCCATCCCGCAGCAAGATGTTTCTATTAACTCAGGCTTAGCCCCTGGAATCAGTTTTAATAATTCCAGTACAGGACTGACCACATCAAATGCTTTTTGGTGACAATGCCCATGCAATAAAATTTGCTGTGTGGTTGGCTTCAAATGAAGCTCTAAACGCCCTGCATGTTTTTCAATCATCAAAAATTCTTCAAATGTAAAACTTTTGAGTGAAAGTTCTTCAGCCGATGTTCCTAATCCTATGACTAGAAATTCATCTCTTAAACTTAAAATACAAGAAGGCTCCAGTCCAATGATAGGAATATTTTGATGTACAAAGGGCAGAAGTACATCCGTCAATTCTTGCGCACTTTGTTTGGCAAGATCAATCATCCCTGTAGCTAGATAAGTCCGACCACAACAATAATGCCCTTTTACCTTCTTTGGAATATGAACTGAGTACCCAGCAGACTCTAGGACTTTTTTGGCAGCTAAGATATTTTCAGTTTCAAACGTACCATTAAAGGTATCAGCCCACAAAACGACTGGCTTTTCTGATTTAAAAAATATCTCTAAACCATCATCAGTAGTCCGTTCTTCTTGTATAGACCAATAGTTATCAGAGCGCCACTGAGGCAAACTTCGTTTAGCCGATATTCCAATGAACTTTTCTAAAAGGTAAGCAATCGGATAAACTGAATTCCTCATATTGAGCAATGAAGAGAGCCCTGGGACTCTAGAAATCCAGTGTGCATAAAGAGGCAAATAGGCAATGAGTTTATCTCTTAAACTATGACCATGTTCTTTTTTGTAATGGTCTAAGAACTCAATTTTCATTTTGGCCATATCCACACCCGTTGGACATTCTCTTTTACATCCTTTGCAACTAACGCATAAGTCCATCGCTTCCCGAACTTCTGAACTAGCTAATCCAGCCCCACCCAATTGATTGGAAAGTGCTAAGCGTAAGGTATTCGCGCGCCCTCTGGTCAAATGCTTTTCATCCCGTGTGACGCGATAACTTGGACACATGCTGCCGGCATCAAACTTCCGACAATGGCCATTGTTATTACACATTTCAACTGCCTTAGACAAACCACCAGAAGAATCATTTCCAGTACCTGGCAATGAGACCTCCTCAGTCACTGGGTTATTTGTGACATTCCAAGTAGACCAGTCAAGTGATGTCTTTATCGGTGTTATTTTGTAGTCCGGTGAAAATCTAAACAGTGAACGGTCATCCATTTTGGGCGTATCAATAATTTTCCCAGGATTAAATAGAGCACCTGGATCAAATGCATGTTTAATTTCTTTGAGCGCCTGATTTAACACCGGTCCAAATTGCCAACTAATCCACTCACCACGACAAATACCATCACCATGCTCTCCGCTAAAAGCACCTTTATATTTGCGCACTAATTCTGAGGCCTCTTCTGCAATCGCTCGCATTTTTTGAGCGCCATCTCTTCTCATATCTAAAATAGGTCTTACGTGTAGGGTACCCACTGAGGCATGGGCATACCATGTACCGCGGGTGTTGTGCTTTGCAAATACTTCAGTCAACGCCGACGTGTACTCAGCTAAATGCTCTAAAGGTACAGCGCAATCCTCAATAAAACTGACCGGTTTTCCATCACCTTTGAGACTCATCATGATGTTAAGACCTGCTTTTCTAACCTCCCACAAATCCTTTTGGCGATGAGGATCTAACATTTGCACAACGCTACCTGGCAAACCAAGATCAGCCATCAACGTGACTAAGTCTCTTACCTTTTGTTCTAGGGGCGCTAATTCATCGCCCGCAAATTCGACAAGAAGTATTGCCTCCGGGGTTGTCGCAGTATGATCGATCAACCCAGTTTCGATCACTTTTTTGAATGCAGGGTTGACTCGTGCTAAATCAATCATCGTACGATCTACGAGCTCAACAGCACAAGGCCCTAACTTAACAATGTGCTGTGCACTATCCATCGCTTGATAGAAACTTGAAAAGTTAATCACCCCAAGTGTCTTATGAATAGGTAAAGGAGCTAACTGTAGTTTTAGTTTATTAAAATAAGCCAGTGTCCCTTCGCTCCCGACCAGCAAGTGCGCTAAGTTGACTTGACCGTCAGATGTATATGGTTTTTCATTCTGATTGTTGAAAATATCGAGGTTGTATCCAGCAACACGTCGCAAAACTTTAGGCCACATCGCCTCAATTTGCTCATGATGTTCATCTGCTAAGTTTTTTACAAATTGTCCTAATTGAAGTGCACGACCGGACGCCAGATTCATCAGTCCAAAATGAGCGCTCTGCCCATCAGCCAGCCAGGCATCAATTCCTAAAACATTGTGAACCATGTTGCCATAGGCAATAGATCGACTCCCACAAGAGTTATTTCCTGCCATCCCACCAATAGTGGCTTGACCGGCAGTAGATACATCTACAGGAAACCATAGTTTGTGTTTTTTGAGCTGAGCATTCAAGGTATCTAATACGATCCCAGGCTCTACCTCAACTGTCTTTTTCTCGATATCAAGATCTAATACATTTCGGAAGTATTTGGAATTGTCGATGACAAGCGCAGTCCCCGTAGTTTGACCACACTGACTTGTTCCGCCACCGCGGGGCAAAATAGGAACATGAAACTCTTTTGCAATCTGAATGGCGCTGACAATATCTTCTGCTGTTTTAGGGATAAAGACAGCAATGGGCATAGCCTGATAGATTGAAGCATCTGTGGCATAACGACCACGATCCGCAATATCAACCAAAACCTCACCTGAAGTTTCTGAAGTTAGTCGTTGCCCTAAAAAGTGAGCTTCATTGGGTTTATTCATGAACTAAAAGGTTGTGAATATGACTTTGATAAAAGGTCTAGCAGCATGAGTTTTAAAGCTTTTATTCAAGATGATCAGAAAAATAAGAATACACTATTCTAAAGAGATTCTCTTGTATCCTCTAAAATACAAAGTAATTGATAACTACAGATAAAAACGAGATAGATATGCTAAAACTTGATTCCCACGCTTCTGGCCAACATTTTCTCCATATTCCTGGACCAAGCCCAGTCCCACCCCGTGTTTTAAGAGCAATTAGCTATCAAACGATTGATCATCGTGGCCCAGAATTTGGACAACTAGGACTAAAACTTATCAGCGGAATACAAAAGATTTTTAAAACGACCCAACCTGTCATTATCTTCCCCTCTTCAGGGACCGGCGCATGGGAAGGTGCCATGGTCAACACCCTTTCCTCAGGTGACTTAGTTCTGATGTATGAAACAGGTCACTTTGCCACATTGTGGAAAAAGCTAGCTGATCGTTTAGGTATAAAAACAGAATTTATCTCAAGACCATCCGGCGATAACTGGCGGTATGGTATCGATCCTCATCTGATCGAAGAACGACTTTTAAAAGATACGAATCATCAAATTAAAGCCGTTTGCGTTGTCCACAATGAAACTTCCACCGGTGTGACTTCGGACATTCAAGCGGTTCGCCATGCGATAGATAATGCCAAACACCCAGCATTACTCATTGTAGATACGATTTCTGGTTTAGCCTCTATTGATTATGAACATGAAAAATGGGGTGTTGATGTTTCTATTAGCGGCTCACAAAAGGGCTTAATGATGCCACCAGGCCTGGGATTTAATGCGATTTCACCTAAAGCCTTAGAAGCTAATAAAAAATCTAATTTAATTAAGGCTTTTTGGGCTTGGGATGAAATTTTAGAATCTAATAAAAACGGTTATTGGCCAACGACTCCCTCAACTAACCTGATGTATGGGCTTCACGAAGCCATGGAAATGATCATGACTGAGGGTTTAGACAATGTCTTTAAACGTCACGATCGTCTTGCCAAAGCATGCAGAGCAGCAGTTGCGGCTTGGGGTCTAGAACTTCAATGTCAAGATTCATCCGTTTATTCTCCAGTTCTTACAGGAGTGGTGATGCCTCAAGGCGTTAATGCTGATGATGTCAGAAAAGTAGCCCTAGAACGCTATAACTTATCTCTTGGAACCGGTCTTGGAAAGATAAAAGGACATATGTTTCGCATTGGTCATTTGGGTGATTGCAATGAACTTGCTTTATTGGGCGCATTGAGCGGCACTGAAATGGCCTTAAAAGCAACTGGTATCAAACTTGCAGGAAGTGGAGTTGTTGCTGCCCAAGAAATTCTTCAGTAAAAACTATTTTTATAACAAAAGTATTGAGATATTAAGGGAAAAAATAACATGCAAGTATCTATAACAAAACTCTTTACCCGACTTTTGTGTTTAAGCCTTCTATCAAGCTTTCTGATCACTAGTTATTCTGCTATGGCACAGTCAAACCCATGGCCTTCAAAACCAGTCAAGCTGATTGTTGGCTTTCCACCTGGTGGAGGGTCCGATGCAATATCTAGAGTCATCGCCATGAACTTATCAACGATGTGGGGACAACAAGTCATTATTGATAATCGCGGTGGTGCAGCAGGAACAATTGCTGCAGATATTGCAGCCAAGTCTCCTAATGATGGTTACACCCTTTTATTAGCCCATGTCAACGCCAACTCAATTGTTCCTGCTTTAGGATCAAAATTACCCTACAACGCTGATACAGATTTCACTCCCATTGTCCTTCTAGGAATCACACCAAATATTTTGATTGCTAATGTCAATGCCCCAGCGAAAACGATCAAAGAGATGGTGAGCTATATGAAACAAAACCCAAACAAAATTAGCTTTGGGTCAGCAGGTAATGGAAGTACACAACATCTCGCACTTGAACTTTTTAAAGATAAAGCCGGTGTAGAAGCAATACATGTTCCGTATAAAGGAAGTGGGCCTGTGTTAATAGATTTAGTAGCAGGACATATTAACTATGCTTTTGAAACAATGACTGCCGCAACACCACATATTCAAAATGGCTCTGTCATTGCAATTGGCCAAACTAGAACCAAACGCTCTCCTGCCTATAAAGATTTACCAACGATGGAACAATTAGGCTTCCCAGGATTTGAAGCAACGGCTTGGTATGGGCTTGCTGGCCCTGCTAAGCTCGATCCAAAAATTGTCCAAAAAATCAATGAAGACGTAAATAAGGTATTAAAAATGCCAGATGTCATTGAGAAAATGAAAGTTGTTGGCGCAGAAGATGGCGGAGGATCACCTGAATCATTTAATAATTTCATCCTACAAGACCGACAAAAATGGGCTAAGTTAGTAAAAGAGGCTAATCTAAAAATCGACTTAAATTAGAAACTAAACTAACTATCAAAGACCCGCTCTACTCTTTCCCCTTACAGCAGGATTAACAACATGAGTGGGCCATTGCCCAGATAACACTAAACGTACTTCATTGGGTGCCCCGGCTTGAAGTCCCGCCATCGCTTGCTCGCTATACCAAGCAGCATGGGGATTAATGATTACATTTTCTCTGTCACGCAGAGGATGAACATTAGGTAATGGCTCCGGATCAGTTGTATCTAAAGCACATCCCGCAATCCTATTTTGATCTAAGGCCTTGATCAGTGCTTGAGTATTAATTACAGGACCACGAGAGCAGTTAATGAGATAGGCCGTAGACTTCATCTTCTCAAAAGCCGCATCATTCATAATTCCTCTAGTTTGAGCGGTCAGTGGTGGGTGAAGCGAAATAAAATCAGACTCCTGTAAAAGTTCCTCAAACTCAACTTTTTGACCTAGTGCTTCAAATTGATCGGCCTTGATATAAGGGTCAAAAAATAGCACGCGCATACCAAATGCAATAGCTCGCTGTGCAACCATCCTCGAAATATTACCAAAACCGACTAAACCTAAAGTGCTACCGGATAAACGAAAAATAGGTTTTCCGGGTGTCACTTCCCACTTTTGTTGTCGAACTTGCCTATCAAAAAAAACAATTCTTCTAGCACATGCCAAAAGAAGAGCCATCGCATCTTCAGCAACTTCTTCAATACAGTAAGTTGGATTATTAGTAACAATGACTCCTGCAGTGGTTGCTGCTTCAAGATCAATCGTATCTACACCAATACCATATCTAGCAATAATTTTGCATTTGGGCATTCTGGCAATAACATCTCCCGTAATAGGGCCGGCATACGTATTGAGTAGAGCATCACAATCTTCTGCCTGAAGAAGAAAATCTTCTGGAGTTTTAGTTTGTAATGGAATAATATTCGCTAAACCCGAAAGAATTTCTTTCTCCACATCAACCGTCCCCCATACATAATCGGTAATGACAACCTTAGCCTTTTGAGTCATTTCACTTCTCCTTGTCTAGTCCTATGCTTCGTCAATAGCTTCACACTAATTAGCATAGATTTCTTTATTCCAGCAATTAGGGGCATGCTTGTTATTTAAAATAGCTAAAATGTTATCTACCACTAGATGGGCCATGGTTTCGCGCAAATCTCGAACAGCACTTCCAATATGCGGTGTAAGTACTACGTTATCCATTGAGATCAATTCCTCAGTGACGTAGGGCTCAGTTTCAAAAACGTCTAATCCTGCGCCAGCAATTTCTTTTTTTAATAGCGCTATTGCAAGTGCCTTTTCATCTACCAACCCGCCACGAGCAGTATTAATTAAAAATGCCGTTGGCTTCATCATACGAATTTGGTCGGCGCCGATTTGGTGATAGGTTTCCGGTTTTAATGGGGTATGAAGGGATACAAAATCCGATTCTCTTAAAATCTCTTCCAATGTGACATAACTTATCTTAGATTCTTGCTCTTCAATTTCTGATATTCGGCGAGGCGCCCAGTACATAACTTTCATACCAAAGCCGCTTGCCCTTCGTGCAACTGCGCGTCCAATTTGACCTCCCCCCCCAATTAACCCTAGCGTCTTACCGAAAACCATCGATCCCTCTAAATATGAAGATTGAGATCCTGGAAATATTCCTCTTCGCACTAACCGATCGCCTTCTACCAAACGACGCGCAACTGAAAGCAATAATGCCCAACATACATCGGCAGTTGCCTCAGTAACAATTGGAGGAATGACAGTCACGGGTATCCCCCTCAAAGTTGCTTGTGCAACATCGATATCCGATGGAGTTAATTTCATTGAAGTAATAGCACGCAAATTGGGGTTTGCTGATATCACCTCAGATCCAATTTGGTCATGCAAAAGACAAAATAAAATATCGCATTTACGCACAGCTTCACATAAAGCATTTTTACTCAGGATCAATAATGGGTCCGTGTTCCACTGAACATCCGCCACAAGTTTGAGTCGCTCAATAGCACTTTTAGCTACAGGTTGAGTAATGAAAATGCGTGGTTTACTCAAGGTATCCACCTAACAATGCCTGCGACACCATCTACGGCCGTATGCTTGCCATCAGGGATCCTCAGGGTTGCGTTATGCACTCCTAAGACCATCGGAATACCTCGCTCTCTTGCAAGCGATGCCAAATGGGAAGTGCTACCTCCAAGTTCTGCAACAACGCCTGAAACCCGAGATAAGATTCGACCTAACGCTGGCCCTGCTACCCTTGTCACTAAAATATCTCCTGGACCTACTCGTGATAACTCACACTCACAGTTCACAACACAAGCTCGCCCAGTTCCCCAACCCACACCAGCAGGCTGGCCATTTAACGAAGGATGACGCAACCAAATATCATCTGGAACATATGCTTTTTCCATATTAAGAGGACGTGATTGCAGAAGCTTAAATCCTTCTTCATCAAGAGACCATTCAATTTCTACTGGTATGCCCATCAATGCTTCAGCTCTTTGAAGGTATCGACCCAGTTCACTTACCCTGTCATCATCGAGGCATTTTTCCCATACCATGTTGCCACTCAATACTTGAGTACCCCCCATGCGGTTATGATGCTGACAACCGACGCTATGGCTTTTTCTCCCCGCCTCACTACTAATCAACTCACCATCTTGACTGAGCAGATAGTGGTCAGGTACGACTTCACCTTGTGCAATCGCTGAACCGAGACCCCAAGTAGCTGTTAATACCATGTCATCATCGACTGTCCGACTCAAACCACCCCCTGAAACCTTAGCAGCAACTAAGGGCTGAATAAGAACCCCCATCGCAGTATCTATCGGGTTTGCGTCATGGCTTGCCATATAACGCAATATTCGTGGTGACCATAATGCTGCCCAACAAGCACGAACAGCTGTTAAAAAATCTTCTTGATTATCTAATCCCAAATAACTCTCAAATTGACCAGCAAAGCTTGAACCAAATCTATCCTCCACTAAAGATGATGAACGTACAACCAGTGGAGCACCATGACTGCGCTCTACCAACGCTGACCATGCCACCAATAATGGTTCAAGGATTGAGGGCAAAATAGGCCTAGAAAGAAGTGCAATTCGTATCTCAATAGCTTGCCTTCGCGACTTCATAATTTCAGCGTCACTCGTTCCACGACATGGGGTCAAGTTACAACTCAATGAGGCCAGCTGCTCACGATAAGCAGTTGCTGAGATACAAAAACTATCAGGAATGGGTAAACCAACCCGACCCAGAGCCGCCAAATTTCCAGCCTTTGGACCCACTAAATCTAAATCCAAAGCTAAGTCTGACGTTATTGGAAAAATAAACTGTTTCATAATTGCCTTTACATTGTGTTAACAGCGGTCTGGGTCGATACTCATTATTTTAAAAATCTAGAATAGCCAGGTTTTGGATCTACAACAGTAATTTGCTCTACTGGGAACCCGGAAATTAACTCAATCCGATCTTCGTGAACAATTAACATTTCCTCAATCCGAACACCCCATTCATACTTCTTGCCATGCTGGGTTTCTAAAGCAAAGACCATTCCCGGCTTAATTTCTACTGGGTAATCCAGAGACCAAATTCGAGAAATTACTGGCGTATCGTATTGCGCTAAACCTAGTCCATGTCCCCAAAGATTTGCAGCAGCCTGATCTTCATCTTCATAGCCCCAAGTCTCCATTGCAGATGGCCATTTAGCTGCAATATCCTTTGTAGTCACGCCAACTTTAACTGTTTCAATTGCATCGTATAACCACTTGAGCGCTGTAGCGTACACATCTTTTTGCTCTTGTGTTGGTTCGCGACCGACACAATACGTACGGTAATAGCAAGACTTATAACCGTTCCATGTGAGCGCTGCTAGATCGATAAACACAATGTCACCTGGCTTAATAATCCGATCAGAGAAATTACGCCAGTTAGGCCATGTATTGGGCCCCGATGAAACGATCACATCTTCAACATCTTCAATTCCAGGAATGTTGTATAAAAATTCCATGATATGAGCAGTCACTTGATTTTCTGTTAACCCAGGCTTTAGGAAATTCATACATTCCCAATGGGCAGCATCACCAATAGCACCCACCATGCGCATACATTCCTGCTCATCCACATTTTTAATGGCGCGAGCTTCCATCATTGGAGTCATCCCGTCAACCCAATCAATACCAGCTGCTTTAAAAACCTGAATCATATTGATATCAACAAAATCTACGCCCAATTTCATTCCTGCCACATTACTTTTCTTCATTTCTTGCAATATGCCATTTGTAAATTTTGTGACTTGGGCGATCGATGCCGGGCCCGCAGCTCCTTTAATCCATGGAAATGCATGCTTTATATTTTCCTTGGGTATCCATGGACTATGTCGCTCAAGCTGAAATCCCACGTCACCCTGCTCAAATACGACTGGGGCATCATCACCACACAACAATGCATATCGCAAGCCTGGTTTCAATTTGCACCACCCAGGGGTCAAAGTAGCTGTGACGTAACGAATATTTTCGTCATACATCAATAGCATTGCCCCTAAGCCGTGAGCCTTCATTCGCTCGCGAGCTCGTTCCAGACGATAGGTACGCATGCGATCCCAATTAATGCGCTGTTGCCAATCCATTCCCACGCCACCAAAATTTGCCATGTTTGTATCCTCCAAAAGTATTGCTTATTTATGAGTAATCTTATAGATCACTTGATCTATAAATAGATAGTGATCACTCGAACACTAAGTGTATATAGGTAGTTACCCTTAAACTATTATCGAACTAATTAAAATAGAAAATGTCCCAGAACCACTTAAAATAACCGAAGATTAAAACCAAGAAAACGACAGAACACCCATTTACTATTTATGACAAGCAAAATACGTGCAGCACGAATGGACTCCGCAGAACGAGAACAAATGATTGTGCAAAAGGCAGTTGAATACTTTGCAGAACATGGCTTTGATGGTGGAACTCGAAATCTTGCTAAGCATATTGGCGTGACCCAATCCCTACTCTATCGATATTTTCCAACCAAAGAAGCTCTCATCAATCAAGTCTACGAAGTGGTCTACATTGCAAAATGGAATCCTAACTGGGAAATACTTCTTCAAGATCGAACCATCCCATATGAAAGTCGTCTAAAAACCTACTACTTAGAGTACGCTCACATTGTTTTAAGTGATCACTGGGTTCGTATCCTAGTATTTGCAGGACTAAAACAAGAAGGTCTCAATAATCGGCTATTTAAACTGCTACGCAATCACATCTTCTCTCGAGTAGTTAATGAATTTCACCATGCATACGCAATCCCAGAATTAGATGATGAGGAGAAAAGAGAAATAGAATTTGAAATGGTGTGGGCCCTACATGCAGCAATTTTTTATATAGGAATGCGCAAGTCAGTGTACCTATCGGGTGAACCCAAGAACGTCAATTCCCTCATTGAAACTCTTGTTGAAAATTTCATCGTAAGTCTCAAACATTTTACGAATATCAATGTATCTGAAAATGAAAAGCAAAAGAAGATTCATACAACTAAAAAAAATTAAGTTACAAAATCTAATATTTTCTTTTGAACATTAATATCCGATAAGCCCTTTTCACTATCGCAGAGTATCAAATATGACCAGTTCATAGGGAAAAAATCTGCCACATCATCCAGCACAATGAATTCCTTGATTTTATGCAGCTCGACGTAACTCATAATTCCATCATATCGCCCATGGTCAACAACAGTTCCAACAATTTTCTTCTGAATCGACTCTGGGAAGATTTTTTTTATTTCATCTATCGAATGACGATAACGCCAAGATGAATGAATAACTATTTGTATAGCGACATCACCTAATAAATCGGCTAATAAGTTAGCCCAAAGCAAATTAACATTAATTGAATCTACAGAATCTTGATGATTCCCATGAATCGATTCATGTACTGGACAAAAAACACCATCGATATCAGTAAATATTGTTTTCATTGTTAAGCTAGGGGCAATCGCTTTCTATACCAAATCCAAATTAACATATTCCATGTCACTGGAACGAGGATGAAAACTGTAAAACTAAGGGGTATTGAAATTTCAACTGTCAGACTAAAGACAAAAAGCCCTATACCAATGCCGAGCATACCCCACAATCCATTTGCAATGACCGACGCACTCGAACGACCACCAAATGATGAATGAATGATCAAAATAGTCGATGTTGTGGAAATTGGAAATACTGAAATAATAGCTGCAGTACTCGGAGAGGCAAACCCACTGAGTACCAACACTGTTCCCATCAACAAGCAAACTAATATTGTACGAAGGGGTAATTCATACCACTTACGTTTGATAATGAGAATCGTATGACTACGATAATGCCGAGCTAAGAAAATGCAAACAGGAAAAATACAAGCATTAAGCAGAAGTGCACTCAATGAAGTCCAAGAATAAATATAAATAAACCAAGCAAAAGTGAACCAAACGACTATGGGAATCCCTACACTTAAGACTATATTACGTTTTTGGGCTAGAAGAATATACAACATCATAAATAGGCCATTAATACTAACTACTGCAAAACCAACAGTGGCAGCAGCCGCCATGTATGAAGCATTATGATCTAAAGATATAAATGCAAAAGCTGGAATTACAGTTACTGGCAAAGTAACAACCAATGCACCAACTAGTGGCCCAGAGTGTTCTATCACTAATGATGCTGCAATCACAATAGCAGCAGATAAACCCAATTTTAAAAAAAATTGAAGGTAAAAAAAAGAATCTGGAAATCCATTGGCAATAAATATTTGCCAAAAAGTATTTTGATTCATTACTATTCCTAATGAATGTGGAAATGAATAAATTTCACCAACTATGGTCAGATCTATTTTATAGACTGTGAACTCTACTTCATTCAGATATCCTGTATTCTACTATTTCATAGGAAAATTAGATAATATTGATATCTAATAAAAATATAAAAATTTGGAGACTACAACATGGAACATCTCAATAGAAGATTTTTTCTTAAAACAAGCGCAACCGGCATAGCTGTTAGCCTACTACCAACGATGAGTACTGAAGTAGCTGCTGCTGATAGCTCTGTCCCGCAAGTACAAACCTCCGGGGACCCTAAAGAGGCGACCAAAAGACTAGCTCAATACGTTCTTAAGGCGAAGTTCGAAGACTTGCCAACAAATGTTGTTAAAGAAACTAAACGAGCTCTTGTAAATTACATGGGGGTGACCGTAGGAAGTTGCAAACATGAGGCTGTTGAAATCGCAATTCAAAGCCTTTCTGCTGTATCAGCCTCTAAACAAGCCACAATTTTAGGACGTAAAGAGCGCTTTGACGCCCTGAATGCAGCCTTCATCAACGGCGTTGGGAGCCATGTCTTTGACTTTGATGATACTCACCTTGTAACTAATGTACATCCATCGGGCCCAATTGCCTCAGCCCTGTTAGCTTATTCAGAAATAAAGCCTGTCAGCGGTAAAGATTTTTTAAATGCTTTTTATCTTGGCGTAGAAATTATGATTCGCTTTGCTAATTCAACAGCCCCTAATCACGCCGATATTGGGTGGCATGTTTCTGGTTCAGTTGGGTCAATTGGTGCAGCCGCAGCTGTTGGAAAATTAATGGGACTTTCAGAGCAGCAAATGCTTTGGGCTCTAGGCCTTGGCGCCTCTCAACTCGTCGGATTTAGAGATTCTTTTGGTTCTATGAACAAGAGTTTTAATCCAGGCCGTGCTGCCTCCAATGGCCTATTTGCCGCACTTCTTGCTCAAAAGAATTTTACGAGTTCGAATGGTGTCATCGAGGGACGTGTGGGTTGGGCTCAAACGGTAACAACCAAGATTGACTATCAAGAGCTTTTAGGAGACTTAGGGTCACGCTTTGAAATTGCAAAAGATACTTATAAACCATTTGCATGCGGTATTGTAATTCACCCAGCCATTGACGCCGCAATCCAATTACGCAATCAATATCAGCTAAAAGCTGAACAAATTCAGTCGATCAAGATTAAAGGTAATCCTATGATGCTTGAACTATGCGGGAAAAAGACGCCTCAAACTGGACTTGAAGGGAAATTTAGTGTATTTCATTCAGTTGCTACTGCCATTATCAATGGACAAGCAGGTGAAAAACAATACTCAGATGCCGCTGTAAGGGATGCAAAAACAATCACTCTACGCGACAAAGTCGATGTCACTTCAGATTCAAAAATTCCCAAAAAATCTGCGGATATGGTGATTACTCTTAATGATGGTCGAGTCCTTAATAAATTTATTGAAGATGCTATTGGTAGTGTTGCAAATCCAATGACCGATCAACAACTTGAAGCAAAGTTCACAGATCTAACCGAAGGTTTATTGTCATCTGCTAAAAATAAATCATTGATTGAAGCATGCTGGAATGTCGACAAATTGCCAAATGTTGCAAAATTGGCAAAATTATCAGTCGCTTAAAGAAAAATATTGATCATGCAAAAACGAATTGGCCAAGTTACCCCAGGTACAAAACCTGAACTCGCAGAAATAGAAGCACGGATCCTAAAAGAACGAGGTCAAATTTCGGGGCTTTATCGCACCCTTCTTAATAGTCCAGATATCGCTAATGGCTGGGAAACTCTATTCACCGCAGTTCGTAATCGCAGCACACTTAATCCGGCACTACGTGAAATGATGATTCTACGTGTTGCAGTGATTAACAAAGCAGATTACGAATTTCAAGCACACATCATACCGGCTACAAAAGCTGGAATAGCGGCAGAGAAAATTGAAGCAATCAAAAATCCTGATCTAAGCCCTGCTTTTTCAGAATTAGAACGTGCAATGATCAAACTCACAGATACGATGACAAAAGATATCTACGTCCCTGATGAGCTCTTTAGCCAAATAAAACCACACTTCAATGATCGCGAGCTATTAGAACTTATCACTACAATTTCTGCCTATAACATGGTATCTCGCTTGCTAATTGCTTTACAAGTTCATAATTGATTAGACTTATTTGTTCAGTTTTTTACTTTTTTAAACCTCTTTTTTATCAACCTACAAGATGAGATTAATTACATTTACTCGGAATAACTCCTTAAAATCTGAAATTGGAGCAAGAATCATCAGCACTTCAGGAGATTTAATACTCCCCTTTGAGGATATTGCACTGTCAAAAAAACTGACGCAATTTCCTAAAGATATGAAAGCCCTTTTGCAATCCGATCAAGATTTGAATCTAGTTCGTGAGTGGTTAAACAGTGATCTCAGTCAATTTTTAATCCCTGTCTCGCAAATTAAGTTTCTTCCTCCCATCACAAATGCTGATAAATTTCTTTGTGTGGGAAAAAACTATAGAACCCATTTAGAAGAACTTAAAAGAACTAATTTAATTAAAGAAATACCAGAAGAACCTACTTCTTTTATCAAACTAAATACCTGCCTCGTTGGCCACCAAGCGACCGTATTAAGACCCGATGGAATTACCCGCCTTGACTATGAGCCAGAACTGGTATTTGTTATCGGAAAAAGAGCCCACGGCGCTAAAAAAGCTGATGCTTTTAAACATATTATTGGCGTCACTATTCTCAATGACCTCACCTGCCGTGATCTACAACTTCGCGAAGTCGCCTCAGGTTCACGTTTTTGGACCGCTAAAAACATACCAGGATTTGGACCCTTGGGACCAGAGATCATTACCATGGATGAAATTCCAGATCCCTACAATTTATGGATGACTTGCTCGGTCAATGGCGAACAAAGAATGCGCGTCAATACGAGCGATCAGATCTGGAAGTTACCCGATATTATTGAACATTTTTCACGTTTTATCCCCATTGAAGTGGGTGACATGTTCTCTACAGGCGCTCCAGGAGGCGTCGCGGTCGGTAAAGAAAATGCAGCTGACCTGTATTTAAAAGATGGAGATGTCGTTGAATGCGCCATCGAAGGTATTTCTAGCTTAAGTACTACGATTACAACTCGCCAATAGATCCATGAAACTTTCAAGAATATCCCTTAAGATTTTATGGATCGTTCTTATTACATTGACTTCTTTGACTTATGCACAAAACAAGAACAGTTTTCCAAATAAGGCAATTAAGATAGTTGTCCCTTTCGCTCCTGGTGGCGGTGCTGACACTCTCATTCGCATCTTATCTCCTGGACTATCAGAAATATGGAAGCAATCCATCCTGATTGAGAATAAACCCGGTGCAAGTGGCTCTATTGGTGCAGATTTTGTAGCCAACTCAATTCCTGATGGATATACCCTGATGATGGGAACAACGGCCTCAGTCACAGAAAAAAATGTAAAGAGTTTTATACCCGTCGCGCTTGTCTCCGCGTCCCCATATATTGTGACCATCAATCCATCACTTGGAATTAAAAGTATTACGGATTTAATTAGTTATGCCAAAAAATATCCTGAAAAAATAAGATACGGGTCCTCTGGATTAGGCTCTGCATCCCATTTATCAGGAGAACTGTTTGCATCAATCGCTCGTATCAATATGCTTCATGTTCCCTATAAAGGAACAGGTCAAGCTCTAACAGATCTTCTGGGCGGACAAATTGATGTCATGTTTGCGCCAGCTCAAACTGTGATGCCGCAAATTGAAGCTGGAAAGCTCATTGCTTTAGGTCAAACGGGACTCAAACGATCAGAATCTCTTCCCAATCTTCCAACCGTATCTGAGTCAGGCCTATCTCAATATTCTTCAGTTGGATGGTTTGGAATACTAGCGCCTTTAAATACTCCAAAAACAGTCATCCTTGCCATCAATCAAGATGTCAACAAACTCTTGTCTGATCCAAAAGTTAAAAAAGAGATGATGGATCGGGGCAGCGATCCAGCTACCGGTAGCACTGAGGACTATGCTGTATTTTTGAATCAAGATATTGCTAAATGGTCCAAATTAATCAAAGATAACCATATCGAATTTCAGTAAATAGACTCGTATTAGGGTTTTACTGACCAAACAGGTATTTACTTCTTCTTGATAGCCTTTAGACTATGAGATAAATATATTAAATAAAATGAGACCTATGAAATTTCGAAACATCATCTCTTTAGTTACCCCTTTCATTCTAATTAGTTCTTTTTTAGCCACTCAATCCATCTTGGCCCAAGATATAAATCTTGGGAAAAAAGTATTTTCAGAATGCGTTGCTTGTCATAGTGTGGAACCTAATGTGCATTTAGTTGGACCAAGTTTAGCGGGCGTTTTAAATCGAAATATTGGAAGCGCACCTGACTATAGGTTTTCAAAAGCATTAAAAAATTCTAATGGCGTCTGGGATAAAAAAACTCTTAATAGTTTTATTGAAAACCCCCAAGCAATATTTCCCGGAAATCGTATGCCTTATTCTGGGCTCAACAATGCAACAGAAAGATCCGCATTGATTGCTTATCTAGAAACTCTAAAACCTTAACTATTTTTAATGAGATTCCTATGACAAATACAAAAACAGATCGACGAGATTTCTTAAAAGGAGCTTTAGTAGGAACATCAGTTGCTGTAACTTCTACTATGTCCCCAACAAGTGTAGCAGCCTCCACCCAAACTAATAATTCAAATACATCTTCTGAGAATCAAGCTTATCTTTTTTTAAACACCTCTGAACAAGATTTCATAGAAACAGTGATAAATCATATGATCCCTGCCGATGATTTAAGCCCCAAGGGTACAGATATTGGTATTCATTATTTCATCGATAGAGCCCTTGCTGGATCCTGGGGAAAAGGCGATAGGCTTTATATGTCTGGCCCATGGAAAAAAGGACTACCGACCCAAGGCTATCAACTACCTCTCACACCATCAGATTTGTATCGTGTATCTATCGACCAATCAAATAAGTACTGCGTCGAAAAATATGGTGTAAATGTTAAAAAATTATCTAGTATTCAACTGGAAGAGTTTCTATTAAACCTAAAAGATGGAAAAATCAATTTTCCTGAAGGCCCTCCAAGTAAAGTATTTTTTACAATACTTTATGAAAATATCATGGAAGGGATGTTTTCTGACCCTATCTATGGCGGTAATAAAAATAAAGTAGGTTGGAAACTGATTGGCTTTCCCGGAGCCATTGCAACACATGCACTAGATGTGGAAAAATATTTTGACAAAAAATACACTGCGCCAATGTTTGGCATTTCTGACTTAAGTTAACGGAAATATATTATGTCTACAAAATTAAAAGAAGTGGATGTGGTCATCGTCGGCTTAGGTTGGACTGGTGGGATTCTTGCAAAAGAATTATCCGAAACTGGATTATCGATCGTTGCGCTTGAACGAGGAGATATGAAGACTACGCAGGATGATTATTCATTACCAAATATTAGAGATGAACTGAGATACGTCGTTCGGCAAGAACTGATGCAAAATGCTTCTAGAGATACACTTTCGGCAAGGAACAATCCAACACAAGAAGCACTTCCTGTCAGAAGACTCGGCTCATTTCTACCAGGGGAAGGCGTCGGTGGCTCTGCAATCCATTGGAGTGGAGGCACCTGGCGCTGGACAGATATGGAATTTAAGATCCGCACCATGTACGAAGATCGTTATGGTAAAAAATTTATCCCCGCAGATATGACAATACAAGATTGGGGTATTACTTACGCCGAACTTGAGCCCTACTACGATAAGTTTGAAAAGGTCGCTGGCGTATCGGGCAAAGCTGGCAATATCAACGGCACCATTCAAGTAGGTGGCAATCCTTTTGAAGGTGCTAGAAAAAATGAATACCCATTACCTCCATTAAAAACCATCCTCTCAGCAAAAGTATTTGAAGATGTGTCAAGAAACAAGGGATACCATCCATTTCCAAGACCCTCTGCCAATGCTTCTCAAGCCTATACAAATCCTGATGGCTCTCACTTTGGCGCTTGTCAGTATTGTGGCTATTGCCAACGTTTTGGATGTGAAGCTAATGCTAAAGGTGGTCCACAAATCACTGTCATTCCAATAGCGATGACAAAACCCAATTTTGAATTAAGAACTCATACTTGGGTTACTAAAATCAATAAGGATTCAAACGGGAAAAAAGTTACTGGCGTTACATATACCAACCTTAAAACTGGCGAAGAGTTTGAACAACCTGCCGCACTCGTTCTCATGTGCGCTTTTGCCTTTAATAATGTTCATTTGATGCTCTTATCAAAAATTGGCATCCCCTATGACCCAGCAACAGGTAAAGGTGTGATTGGTAAAAATTATGCCTACGATACTGGAGTTGGAGCTAATTTATTCTTTGAAGACCGTCATTTCAACCCCTTTATTAATGCAGGTGGAACAAATACTGTCATCGATGACTTTCATGGAAATTGGGATTTTGATCGCACACAAGCTGGCTTTGTTGGAGGTTACATAGTCTCTGCAGGCCACAATACCAATCTCCCTATTGGGTATCGTCCCGTTCCCAGTGGAACTCCGATGTGGGGTAGCAAGTGGAAATCAGAAACAGCAAAGTGGTATCAAACTGCAATGAGTATTTCAACACGCTCTGGGGTTTTACCTCACCGCCATAATTATTACGATTTGGATCCCACTTATAAAAATGCCTTTGGTCAACCATTAATGCGTCTGACTTTTGATTATCAAGAGAATGAATTTAAACTGGATTCACACGGTGCAAATGTAGTTAACCAAATGGTCCAAGCCTTAAACCCTACAAAATCATCTAAAGCAACTGCAGTCAAACGTTCTTGGAATATTGTTCCTTACCAAAGTACCCACAGCACTGGCGGAACAATTATGGGAACAAATCCAACAAACAGTGCTGTCAACAAATATCAGCAAAGTTGGGATTGCCCTAATTTGTTTATTCTTGGAGCAAGTGTCTTTGTTCACAATAGTGCTTATCAGCCAACAGGCCTTGTAGGTGCGCTAGCTTACTGGACAGCAGATGCCATTAAAAACAAATACCTTAAGAATCCAGGTAAGTTATTGGTTTAAGGATAATCTAGGTCAAATCTAGATTAAGTTTAAAAGATGTTCGTAAAGTGTTATATGATAGTTATTTTTTGGACTCTTGATGTTCCCCAAATCGTTTTATGAATTAACGACATACCGTATAGGCGCTACTTTAAGCTATCAAATTTTAACGGTCACTGCAGGTTGGCATATTTATGAAATCACACATAACGTTATTTCATTAGGATTAATTGGTCTTGCAGAGGTTATCCCCTATTTCTTGACTGCTCTTTTTTCAGGTTACGCAGTCGATCATTTTTCCAAGAAAAAACTATCCATTCTAGGCGTGTCAGTTCATCTTCTGATTGGCATCATGATGACCTTAGCTATCCTTGGATATTTCAACATCCTAGAACTTGAACTGAGTTGGTTTGTTTATATCAGTATGGGACTAGCAGGTCTAGCTAGATCACTCGTAAGACCAACCTACCTGACCATCATGACTCAAATTATTGACCGAAATGATCTACCACGCGCAAACGCCTTCGGATCAGTGATGTATCAGATTGCGGCTATTTCAGGGCCGATGATTGGTGGATTTTTAATCGCTTGGCTAGGTTTGATCTTCTCATACGCGGCCTCTGGCTTATGCGCACTTATTGGATTAATCGCTATCATTTATTTGCGCTTTGAAGATGTACGTAATATATCTTCGCACTCAGTTTTTAAGAGTATTAGCGAAGGACTTCATTTTGTCTTTTCTAAAAAAGTAATTCTCTCAGTTTTAGCTCTGGACATGTTCGCTGTACTCTTTGGTGGTGCGATATCGATGTTACCCGCTTTTATTAGTGAGATTCTTCATGGTAATCCAGAGAATTTAGGCTTACTTCGAGCAGCTCCTGCTATTGGATCTACTGCAGTTGGAATATGGCTTACGCGCCACCCTGTTGACAAGAATGCCGGTAAATATCTCATGCTAAGCGTTGCCTTTTTTGGCTTTTCTATTATGATGTTTGGCTTATCAAATAATTTTTATGTGGCTGCATTTTTCTTATTTCTTACTGGTATATTTGACGGAATTTCAGTCATCATTAGAAATATTATTATAGTTCTCTCCACACCTCAATCCATGCAAGGACGAGTATCTGCCATTAACGGATTGTTCGTTGGCTCATCTAATGAAATTGGATCATTAGAGTCGGGATTTGCAGCTAGTATTTTAGGACTTGCCCCGTCCATTATTTTTGGAGGGGCAATGACCATCTTCATTGTTTTTGGATGCTATTTCAGTACACCAGAACTCAAGAAATTAAGAGTCAAAGATTTACATCAATAACTCATTTTTTCGACTTGTCAAATATCTTGCGTTGATCAATCCCAAAAATATCAGCTAACCAGTCAATCATAATTTCTTGTCCTAAAGTTGGGTTGTCATGTTGACAGTGCTCAGCCCCAGTTTCTTCTTCTGATGTTAAGCGTAACGTCACATTAATTCCCTTGGACTTGGCATAGTCATGAACTAACTGAACTGTCTCAACTCCCAACACATCATGTCCACCATGCAATACAAGGTAAGGACACTTCATATGATCAAGAACACCTTCAAGCTTAAAGTTCTTTGCTTTTACAACAGCTTCTGCCATCGTATCTGCACCAATGACCCATTTCATATGACCTGCTAAGGCATGGTTTTCACCACGATCAGCAAAACGTTTTTCAATATCCCAAATAGCTCCGTGAGATATACAGGCTGCTAATCGATGTTCCATAGATCCTGCTCTAGCTGCATAGTATCCACCCATACTTGAGCCACTTACAGCAATTCTCTTGGGATCAATATCTGATCTTTTCTCAAGCCAATCTATACATCTACCTACTGGAACTTCATAGTCATATCTAGAGACGATACCTTGACGCCTTAATGCGCCGCCCTGTCCAGGACCGTCCACTAACAAAACGGAAATTCCGCGTTGCACGGCTCCCCGGCCAGTCATAAACCACAATTCGTCTTTAAATGAATCTAGGCCACCAAAAGAAATTAATACTGGCTGCTTATCACCACCGACAGGTGATTTAATAAAGTAGGCTGGCAAAGTCTTACCATCTTCATAAGGAACCTCAACAATCTCTCCAGGAAGATATTTCAACCACTTATGCGAAGCGTTCTCACACAAAGTAAACGCCGGTAGCCTGCGAGGGTCAGAAGCATCTAACCAAAATTCTGCAGAACGATAATATTCTGTGGCCCGAAGCCAGCAGTTCATCGCTGTTTGTATATGACCCTGTTTTTCAGCTTCGTCACCTTTTTTATCATTCCGATGAGCAACTTTCATCCATTCTTCATACCAACTGTCCAAATCACCAGGAATCATCCGGCTAGCTGCCTGAAAGCATTCGCTAACAGCACCACCTCCTTCTTGAGTCTCACCTAAAGATCTTCTAAATTGGTATGACATAAAAAAATGATCTGGCCAATGATGCCAACCAAAAGGTTCATATTTGCCAGGAGTACCGCTTTGTATTGTTGTTTGCATTTTTTATTCTGCTTTAAAGTGAATATCGGATACTAATTTTCCAAACTTAGCATAGTCTTTTTTTATTAAATCTCCTGCATATTGAGAAGACTCAGTTATTGTAATCAGTCCTGCCTTATTTAACAGATCTTCTGCGAAGGTCTTTTATTAATTAAAGTAGCAGTATTAGGTGTTTTAAAGGATTGTTTGCCCTGTTGAGCTATGTTAGTGTTTAAAGCAAGTAATTCATCCTTCTCAAAAAAATTAATGAGCTTGATATTTAAAACAATAAAGGAGAGCATATATGAGTGATCAAATATCACAAGAACAGCAAAGAAGACAATTATTAAAGTGGCTTAGTGCAAGTCCCTTATTTACTCTTCCAGGCATACAAGAAGTTCTAGCTCAAGAATTTGGTAAGCGCCCTGACCCCATGGTTTGGACTTCAAATACCAATATTGATGATCTCATCAAAAGCCCTAAAGACGCTATTAATGTCTTTGACTTTGAACCAGTCGCTTTCAAAAATGTCCCTCCAGCACATTTTGGATATATGGCTTCAGGAATTGATGATGAGATAACACTTCGGGCTAATCGTCAATCCTTCCTCAAATACTCACTTCGACCAAGAAGGTTGCGTGACGTCAGTAAAGTAGATGCTTCCGTCAATCTATTTGGTACAAAATGGAAGTCTCCCATCATTATTGCGCCAACGGGTGGCAATAAAGCCTATCATCCAGAAGGAGAAGTTGCAGTAGCGCGTGCAGCTAAAGCTGGAGGGTATTTAAACGTTCTCTCAAGCGCAGCTGCATCAAGCATTGAAGACGTTATAGCAGCTAGACAAGGAGAAGTTTGGTATCAGCTATATGCAACATCAAGCTTAGAAGTTGCAAAACAAGTCGTGCGTCGAGTTGAACGGGCTGGGGCACCTGTGCTTGAAATAACAGTTGATCGTAACGGTGGTCGTAATCAAGAAACTTTTTTTAGATTAAGAAAGTTAGATACGCGAACTTGTTCTACATGCCATGTGCACGGAATTGGAAGTGCTCAAGAGCGTCCTAATTATGACGGTATCGATTTGTCTAAAGTTAAAAGTATGCAATCGTCAAATATGACTTGGGACTTTATTAAACAAATGCGAGATACCACGAAGATGAAACTAATCATCAAAGGAATTTTGACAGAAGAAGACGCCAAATTGTGCCTAAAATATGGCGTTGATGGGGTCTACGTTTCCAATCACGGCGGTCGAAGTGAAGATGGTGGACGAGGCGCTATAGAGTGTTTACCAGAAGTAGCAAAAGTCATCAAAGGAAAAGTTCCGATTCTATTTGATAGTGGCGTTCGTAGAGGCTCTGATATTTTTAAAGCACTGACCCTCGGGGCAACTGCAGTGTGCGTTGGTAGACCCTATTTATGGGGATTAGGCGCTTTTGGACAAGCAGGCGTTGAGCAAGTCATGGAAATTTTATACAAAGAATTAACTGGGGTAATGCAACAAATGGGCGTTAAAAATATTGGAGAAATTGTCCCAGAAATGGTCATTAAGTCATAGTCGTACCTAAGTCAGTAGATGAAAGAGATTATTAAAAGATCAATAATCTCTTTCAAATTGAATACAAAGATTAATGATTACTGAGGCTTAAAGTTAATATCTTTAACTAACTTACCGTACTTTGCATAATCCTTCTTGATCACATCATTTGCGAACTGAGGAGACTCAGTTGAGACGATAAGACCGGCTTGATTTAACTGATCCCTCACTGCAGGATCTTTCAAAGCATAGTTGATCGCCTCGTTCAGTTTTAAAACAATCTGGGGATTCATCCCAGCAGGCCCAATAAATCCAAACCATCCATTTGATATCCACCCAGGGATAGTCTCAGTTACTGTGGGAAAGTTCGGATTGACGGTCACTCGTGTTCCATTGGTCACAGCAATCATTTTAATTAGCCCACCATTCACCTGAGTAATCTGACTGGCAATACTCCCAATCCCAACCATAATCTGCCCACCCATCAAATCAGTGATGACTTGGTTAGCCCCTTTATAAGGAATATGCGTAAATGTAAAATTACCAGCCTGTGCTAAATGCTCAAAAGTTAAATGGGGAAAACCACCTTCACCATTAGTACCAACAGTTAACTTACCAGGATTAGCTTTCGCATAAGCAATCATTTCAGGTAAAGTTTTAAATGGTGTGTTGTTACTTGCAACAATTGCTAAAAAATTAAAAGTGGACACAGTAATAGGCGTAAAGTCTTTTTGTGCGTTGTAAGGTAAGCTTAATTTTGTATGTGGCAATGTGACTAAATTTCCACCTTGCCCTACACCAATCGTATAACCATCAGGTTCTGATTTGGCGATTAAATCAGTCCCAAGTATTCCTGAAGCACCTGGTCGGTTATCAATAACGATCGCCTGCCCTAATTTCTCAGACATCTTTGGCACAATTAAACGAGACATAATGTCTCCAGTTTCCCCAGGAGGAAATGGAACAATAATTTTAATGGGTTTAGTTGGAAAATTTTGTGCAAATGAACTTATTGCAAAAATAGATAAAATAAAACCTAAAACAAAGGTAGCCCAATTATGTTTCTTAAGGTTCATGATAAAAACTTTCATATGATTTGATTAATTATTCTATTTTAACTGGATGCAGCCATAAAACGCGACATTTTTAACCCTTAGTATTCACCCCAAATACGTCTTAAATCATTTCCCGATAAAATAGATGAAACAAAAAACACAAATTAAGACTAATGATTCATAGCCATAAAGCCCACTATTTTTGCATGTTTGCCCTTGTTGCTCTTCCTTTCCAATGGGCTAACTCTCAAAGTATCGACAATCAAGCACAGGTTCTGGATGATATGGTGATTAGTGCTTCACGTTTTAAACAAACGCCTTTTGAAACTTCTGCATCCGTAGATTTAATTACCCGTTCAGGCATTCAAGATGGACAAGCACAAAACAACATTTCCGAGTCACTCTCTCGAGTCCCCGGAATTCAAGCGGTTAACCGTCAAAACTACGCACAAGATTTGATGATTTCAATTCGTGGCTTTGGAGCTAATTCAGCCTTCGGTGCAAGAGGCATTAAAGTAATTGTTGACGGAATTCCCGCTACTATGCCAGATGGGCAAAGCCAGTTGTCTCATATTGATTTGAACTCTACAGAGCGGATTGAAGTCCTTAGGGGCCCATTTTCGGTTCTTTATGGCAACTCTGCTGGCGGTGTAATGAGTATCTTTTCAGAAAAAGGTGAGGCTGGTAATCAAATCACTCCCTATATCAGCTACGGGTCTTTTAATACGATCAAAGAGGGTACAAAGGCAAGTGGAGATAACGGATCAGTTAATTATCTTCTTGATTTGAGCAACTTAAAAACAGATGGCTCTAGAACGCATAGCGATGCTTCTCGAGACAATGAAAATGCAAAACTCATCTTTGGTCTAAATAGCGACACTCAAATTAGTCTGATCGGCAATCGCGTCAACCTAGCTGCAAGTGACCCACTGGGATTAACTTCAGCGCAATTAGTCACCACCCCCCAAGGGGCTGGAACTAATGCAGAATCTTGGAATACTAGAAAAACAGTAACTCAACTCCAAGGTGGCGTTGAACTTGTTCAAAGAATGAATAGCGACTCTTCGCTTAAATTAGTGGGATATACAGGAACACGCAACCAGTTTCAGTATCAAGCAGCAACGAGTTCTGCAACCCCTTACGTTAACGGGGCCATCAGTCTAGACCGAAGTTATTATGGCTTTGATACGCAGTATCAGCTTAAATCAAATATAGGTGATACACCGGTTCGGTTCACTCTAGGTCTCAACTATGGAAACGATGCCGATCATAGTATGGGTTATTGCAATACCTATGGTAGCTTAGTGAATTGCACAGGTAAAACAACCTCAGTTAATACTGACGCTGCCTATATGGCTAATAATTTTGACCAATATGTGCAGATTCAATTTGACCCAACCGATCGTATAAATGTGACTACTGGACTTAGACATACAAACACCCAGCTCAAGGGTAGCGATAACTTGAATTCATGGACACCTACTTCAAAAAATTATGATCAATTCATGCCAATGGGCTCGATCAGTTATCTCATAAACCCTTTAAACCGCGTATATGCGTCAATTGGTATTGGATATGACACACCAACTCTGAATCAAATTAAATATGGTTGTGGAAATGTATCTTGCTCTACAACATCATCTAACCCCAATATGCTCAATGCTGCTACAACAACACAATATGAGATTGGCTGGAAATCGATCGTCCCAGAAATAGGTAACTTTAATGCAGCCCTATTTACAGCATCTAGCAATAATGAAATCGTTGCATTAAACAACATCTCAGGCAAAACGGTGTACCAAAATGCTAATGCTACTGCTCGAACTGGCTTTGAGCTTTTTGCTCATCTTGATTTACCTTATCGGTTTTATAGTAATTTAAGCTATACCTATACGATGGCTCAGGTGACACAAGATTATAATTCTGCCGTCAGTGGCCTTATTTCTGCAGGATCAAATATCCCTGGTGTACCCGTTAATAAATTTTTTGGTGAGCTCGCCTGGAAACTTCCCGCAGACAAGTTTAATTTAGGGGCTGAAATACTTGGCGTAAGTAATATGTTTGCTTCAGATAACAATAATTCGTTGAATTCAAATTCAAGTGGATATGTCATTGCAAATGTGAGAGCCTTTGCCAAACAAAGCTGGAATCAATGGAAATTCACAGAATTCGCAAGAGTCAATAACGTGTTTGATGTCTATTATGTTGGCTCAGTCATCATCAATCAAACCAACTCTCAGTATTTTGAGCCAGCTCCAGGTCGTAATTGGATCATTGGCACAAATGCGACTTATCAATTTTAATTTGATTAAATTGTAAAAATGAGGGTTTTCACCCATCCTTGAACATCATTTATTCCTGTATTTTATGAATTGAACTTTAATGTCGCATCTTTGAAAAAGTTTAAACAAAATTAGATCCCTAGGAGACCTTGCAATGAACAAAAAACTGCTTATTACGCTGATGATGGCAATTGCTATTCCAGCATTTGCTCAACAAAAACCTGAAGAACCTCCACCACGTTGGCTCCAAGGAAGATCGGCTGAAGATGCAAAATCTACACTTCATCCTTTTGCCCCTAAATTAACAGGCGCAGACGCTAGTGAACTTCAAATGTCTAAGTTGAAGTTGCCTCCTGGGTTCAAAATTGAACTTTGGGCTTCAGTTCCTAATGCCAGATCTCTCGCTAGAGGCACTAAAGGAACTATCTTCGTAAGTAACTTGGCTGCTAATGACGTTTATGCGGTTACTGAAAAAGATGGCAAAAGAGTCGTTAAACAGATTCTTAAAGGATTAAATGCTCCTAACGGAATCGCCTTCTTAGACGGTACACTTTATGTCGCTGAGCGCACTCATATTAAAAAATACGAAAATATTGAAGACCGTTTAGACAATATGCCTGAAGGTGTTCTAGTGATTGATGGTATCGATCCAACAAATGGCCCAGGTCACTTTTGGAAGTATTTGACTGTTGGTCCAGATAAAAAGCTTTATTTCAATATTGGATCACCACAGAACATCACGATGCCGAATTATATGCAAGGCGCAATCATGAGAGTTGATCCTAAAACTAGCAGATTAGAACGCGTGGCAATGGGAGTCAGAAACACAGTAGGTATGGACTTTCATCCTGTAACTAAGAAATTATGGTTTACAGAGCATGGTCGTGACTGGCTTGGTGATGATATACCTAATGATGAGTTAAATACCCTATCAAAGCATGATGAAAACTTTGGCTATCCGTTCTGTCATCAGGGTGATATCGCTGACCCAATCTACGGAAAATTTGCATCTTGTGACCAATTTACAGCACCCGCTCTTAAACTTGGCGCGCACGTTGCTCCTTTAGGTATTCATTTCTATACAGGCAACATGTTCCCAGCTGAGTATAAGAACACAATGCTTATAGCTCGCCACGGTTCATGGAATAGAAATACGAAGCAAGGCTATGATGTCATGCGTGTAACATTAGATGCTAAAGGTAAAGTTGCCAAGTATGAGCCATTCTTGACAGGCTTCTTGCTTGACGACAAAGGTGATCCTCCAATGTGGGGACGTCCAGTCGATATGCTTGTGATGCCAGACGGAGCAGTACTTGTTTCTGATGACTATAACGGTGTAATTTATCGTGTAACATATAGCAAATAATCAATCTACAAAAGTTTTTGATGCTTAAATTTTTACGTTTTAAAAAAAATACAACCGTCCTCATTGGGGCGGTTGTATTTTTATGTCTCTCGATTTCATCTTTTGCTGCAGATATTGAAGCAGGTAAAGCAAAGGCAAGCGTTTGCGTTGCCTGTCATGGGCCTGGTGGAAATTCTGTAAATTCAGACTTCCCTTCCCTTTCTGGACAACCTGCACAAGCTATTTCAACTCAACTCTTTCGTTACAGAGAAGGTAATAGAAAAAATCCCGTGATGTCTGTTTATGCTGCAGAACTCACTAATTCTGATATGAATAATTTGGCAGCCTATTTTTCTTCTATCAAAAGAACGACATTACATGAAACAAAGCCTGCCAACCTTGCGGCTGGCCCAGAACTTGCCAATAAATATAATTGCACACAATGTCACGGACCCAACTTATTAGGTCTACAACATATCCCCCGAGTAGCCGGACAACAACATAATTATCTTATCGATCAACTGCGAGGCTTTAAAGCGCAAACTCGTGCTGATATGGATGGCAATATGTCATCTGCCGCAGCCAACTTAAATGATGCTGATATTGTCGTTCTAGCTGACTATATTGCAGGAATGGCTGATCGTCCCGAGACCACCAACAAATAAGAATACTCAAAACTAAAATTGATTGACATTAGGGGAGCTATGACTCCCCTAATGTCTTTAGGATTCTAAGTTCTTTGCTGGTGGGTAATCCCTAGAGTAAGTTGGGTTTGCTAAAAAAGCCTTCGGATCGTATGTCCAGAATTGGCTGACATTGTCATACACCTTTTCTACCACATTGACCAAACGACCATCTTTACGCTCCACCCGACGGATATACACATCTCCTACAACATTACCGTAAGAGTCAAATGAAACAGGACCACGCACGGTTTTAACGTTTGTTGTACGCAAAGCTTTCATTAGGGCATTTTTATCCTCAACTTTACCCTTCACTGCTTCAATCGCTGCTTCAATTACTGCACCATTGGTATAAGTTGCCGCAGCATAAAATCCTGGATCATATCCGTGCAACTTACGGAAGTCTTCAGCAAAACGGCGGTTCATCGGATTGGCAAGTTCAGCAGAGTACCAGCAAGCTGTTTTTATACCTAAAGCTTCGTCGCCCATATTTTTGAGAACCTGCTCATCAAGTGCCGTCATACCACCCACGACATTAACTTTTCCTTTTAATCCAAACTCATTAAATTGTCTTAAAAATCTAAACCCATTTGATCCTGCAAACCCCAAGAAGATTCCGTCTACATTGGTTTTTAATTGCGCTAAAAAATTTCCATAATCAGGAACTGTCAGTGGTGGAAATAGCTTTTGAATGACCTTGCCGCCATTTTCTTCAAAAACCCGCTGAAATCCTGCAACCATCTCGTGACCATAAGCTAAATCATCAGCAATCAGTACCACTCTCTTCCACTTCATGGTCTTTGCACAATAGTCAGCCATCGGGTGAGCACATTGAGATGATGTTGAGGTTGCTCTAACAAACCAGGGATTGGCTTTACGTTGAGTCATATCCTCAGCCGCGGCTACTGATAGCGTTGGTAATGACTGAGCACGGATGTAGTCATCCACAGCCAATGCCTCATTCGCTGCTAGAGGTCCAATGAGTACATGGATTTTATTACGCTCTACCATTTCCTGAATTTTGCTTCTTGCATTTGCAGGAATACCGGCACTATCAGCAACAAAAAGCTCTACTTTACGTCCAGCTAATGTGTAGTTTCTCTCTTTGAGATACATCATCAAGGCTCGTTCCATATCTATTCCACCTGAAGCAAGTGGTCCCGTCTTCACCGTCATTAAACCTATACGAATTGCATTATTATCAGCGTGTGCTAGCCCCATGAGTCCAGTTGAGCCCAAAGCTGTGAGTCCGCCGATGGCTTTAACCACCGTTCTTCTATCGTTATTCATAAGTCTCCTTTAGTTGTAGGCAATCGACATCTATTGAATAGTAATTAAAGCAATTAATGATGAACTTGTTTTAACCAATCTCTAACACTTTCTATCACAGCCTCTTCTCTATGGTTATAGAAATGATCACATTCTGTCAAAATTTTTATTGTCGTAGGCCCATAAGATCTCTTCTTAAACTCTTCTGCAGGGTAACTCTCTGCCCTTTCTAGATCTCCTCGGATATATAAGACGGGACATTTAATATTGGGAGCTAATTCTAAAATATCAGGAACGTCATCAATCCAATTGACAAAAGTTTTAGCAGTAATAACATACCACCAACCAGGACACAGCATAAGTTCTTCGCCACGTCCATCCTTGACCATTTCTCTAGCTAAAGAGCTAAACTCCACAAGCCGATCCTGAGCTAATAATCCACCAATACTCATATTCTTCAATATATCTTTACCGCCCCCATGAGCAGATAACAAAGCTAATGCTGGTGTTTGCGGATGATTGGCCACATGGACTACGGCTAGCATGCCACCGTTACTGTGACCAATCACAAGAGGATGAGTAAATCCTTTAAGACCAACCCATTGAGCAGCTAATTCGTTATCTTCAATGGATTCTGCAATGGTCTGATGAGCGGCTCCTTCAGTAGCGCGGCTATTTCGGATGGCTAAGATATCATGACCACGACGATTAAAGGCTAAGCAAGCAAAGCCCATGTCAGTTAATAAAGGAGGCAAGAACCGCAATGCCCCCGTGTAAAAATTCATAGTATTACCATGAAATAGTAAAACAGCTCCCTTAGGAGCTTGATGATCTGGTTGATACCACAATCCATCTAGAGGAGTAGTCGGTGTTGCAATGGAAATCAACTCGGTTTTCATTAGTTATGTAAAATTATTTAATAAGTTGTTAAGATTAAAACAATTTAAGAAAATACCTATTAGTATTAACGTGAGTATGCGTTAATATCAATATATAAAAAATAATGGAGATACATCATGGCAGTCACACTATATGGTTTTTGGCGTTCATTAGCAGCATTTAGAGTCAGAGCAGCGCTTAACTACAAAGGTGTAGCATTTGAAGAAAAAATTATTGACCTCGCCAAGGGCGATCAATTCTCGGCAAGCTACCATGAGCTTAACCCACAACATGTCATACCTCTTTTAGATCATGACGGTAAACACATTACCCAATCACTCGCAATCCTTGAGTATATTAACCAAATATGGCCGAATAACCCATTATTACCACAAGATCCCTATCAACAAGCATACGTTCGTTCTATCTCCCAAATCACCATCGCTGATACCCATCCACTTGTTGTTCCTAGAGTTCGTAATTATTTAGGTAAAACCTTTGGTCAAGATGAGAATAGTCAAACAGCGTGGGCACAACACTGGCTCAATTTGGGATCTCAAGCAATTGAAGAACGTCTGGTGAATGAAAAACTCTTTGGAAAATTTTCTCTTGGCGATCAAATAACATTTGCCGATTTGGCACTTGCATCTCACGTTGTTGGCGCTAGAATTTTTAAAGCAGATCTAACCCAAGCTCCAACCTTGATTGCTATTGTTGATCGGGTCTTAGCGATTGAGTCAATCGGTAAAGCGCATCCTTTAAAACAACCTGGAGCACCCCAATTAAGCTAGTTTTTAATCAATTAACCTATTCATCATCAAATTCATGAGGGGCAAAAGTTGAAATCAAACAAACTAATTTCTACTTCAAAACGTAATTTTATTAAAACCAGTTTAGCAGGTGGTCTTTTTGCTTCTGCTCCGGAAGTCTTCTCAGAAACCCCTTGGCCTCTTGCAAAACCCATTCGGTTAATTATTCCATTTCCTCCAGGAAATGCACTCGACGTCATTGCTCGACTTCTTCAACCTAGGCTCAGCGCCCTCATTGGTCAAACTGTCACAATTGAAAATACAGCTGGTGCTGCTGGTCGTATTGGAACGCTTAACATCGCTAGAGCAAATCCAGATGGCTATACACTAGGAGGCGTTCAAAGTGGCACCTTGATGGTTCAACCAAATACAATCAAAGATTGCCCTTATGATCCAATCAAAGACTTTGTACCTATTGCCGTTACAGCATGGAATTACAACGTCCTCGTCATTAGCACTAAAACTCCATTTAACGATTTGCAAGGATTGATTTCATGGTCTAAAGCAAATCCTGGTAAGTTAACAGTAGGTACCAATGGTGAAGGAGGATTCCCTCATCTATGGTTTGAAGATTTCAGACGCAAAGCAAACATTACCTATACACACGTTCCTTACAAGGGATCAACTCAAATGGGGACAGATTTAGCGGCTGGAGAAATTATGGCTGGCGTCGATGGTAATACCGGTCTTCTGCCATTTATCCAGGGCAATCAAATTCGAGTCGCTGCTGTCACACATCGAACTCGCATTGAACAATATCCCAATGTGCCTGCTATTGCGGAAGTTATCCCAGGATTTCAAGCTGGTGGTTGGTATGGTTTTGCAGCGCCCGCAAAGACTCCATTAGTCATCGCCAATAAATTAAACGCCCTATTTAATCAAGCAATGCTAGAACCTGAATTTCAAGCTCGCTTACCTGGACTAGGTTTATTTGGCTCTACAAAAACCCAAGCAGAGTATGCGGAAATTTTTAAAGTTGATTTTGCTCATTATGAGGAACTGGTCAAATCCCTCGGACTGTATCGAAAATTATAGGGACTCCTATTAGTCAGGTTTAATATTTCCAGCCTGAACTACTTTTTGCCACTTATTTAACTCGGACCGTATAATCTGGTCCGTCTTCTTTGTATCATGTGTATAAATAAAGTAACCCATACTCGATAGCTTTTCCTGTATTTCTTTAGTGGAAACAATATTACTTATTTCTGTATTGAGTTTTTTAACAATGTCTGAGGGCGTGCCTTGAGGCGCCATAATAAATTGCATCGTATCCCCCTCAAAATCTTTTACCCCAGCATCAATCAGCGTTGGAATTTCAGGCATGAGCGGAAAGTGTTCTACACTGGATAAGGCTAAACCAATTAACTTTCCAGCTTTAATTTGTTGAACTGCCGGTGGTAACGCTGAAAACCCAATAGGAACTTGATTCCCAAGAACCGCTTGAAGTGCTGGACCGCCACCATTGTACGGAATGTGTTTAATATCTAGTCCTAGTTTTAATTTAAGTAACTCCATACTCAAATGTGGCCCCGTACCAGCCCCTGGTGATGCGTAATCATATTTACCAGGATTAGCTTTAATTAACTCTAATAGTTCTTTTACATTCTTAGCAGCAAATCCAGGATTACCAACCAAAATATTCGGCGAGGTTACAGGGAGTGCTACTGCCGTAAAATCTTTCAGTGCGTCATATCCTGGCTTATCATACAAAGACGGGTTAATGACAAAAGAGCTACTGACTAGCAAAAGTGTGTAGCCATCAGGAGCAGATCTAGCCACTTGAACCATGCCAATATTGGCACCAGCACCAGGTTTGTTTTCAACAATAACAGGAGTATTTAAGTTCTCACTTAATTTTTGACTCAAAATGCGAGCAATAATGTCTGAAGGCCCACCTGGAGCAAATGGCACAACAATCTTTATGGTTTTGGTAGGATAAGTTTGAGCCAACCCCACAAGATGAATACCTACGCCAAAAATCATCACCACAAAAAATATCGTACGTTTTAAATTTATCATTCTTTGTCTCTCAATCTTTATTAAAAACCAATTTAGTTAACAGTAATCTTTCCAATTTTTACCAATTGCCCAAATCGTTCGGTCTCTTCTTTAATTTGAATTACCATCTCTTCCGGAGAGTTTCCAACAGCATCGATTCCTAATTCATCCATTTGCTTTAAAAAATCGGGGGAATGTATTATTTTTACAAGCTCTTGATTAAGACGATTAATGATCTCTTTAGGGGTATTTTTTGGCGCAAGAAGTCCAAACCAAGTGCCCACATTGATTCCCGGGTATCCAGCTTCTTTAAATGTAGGCACGTCTGGAAGCCGTGACGATCTTTTTTCTCCGATCACAGCTAAAGGACGCAATTTACCACTCCTCACATGAGGCTGCAAAGTGGTCACAGAATCGAAGGAGGTATCGATTTCTCCGCCTAGAAGAGCCGTTGTCAAGGGAGCACTCCCTTTATAAGGCACATGTAGCAATTCTGTTCCTGTCAAGATTTGAAACTGAGTACCAATTAAATGTTGAGATGTACCATTGCCATTGGAGCCATAACTGAAGTGGCCTGGTTCTTTCTTAGCTTGATTAACAAAATCTTTCAGATTCATGATCGAAGACTGTGAATTAACAGTTTGCAACATGGTTACAAAAGCAACCACTGTAATTGGAGAAAAATCTTTTTGAAAGTCATAGCTCAAATTTTTATACACACTGGTCGCTATGGTGTGATGCACTGCACCCATCATAAGGGTGTAACCATCAGATGGTGCTTTTGCTACTATGGCTGCACCCAGAGTTGCACCAGCACCTGGCTTGTAATCAATTACAACAGATTGACCTAGTGCTGGAGATAAACGGGTTGCAACTGCCCTAGCTAATACATCAGTAGCACCTCCGGCAGGAAATGGCACCACAATGGTAATTGGTTTATTAGGCCAAACATCAGCATGCGTGATGAGTGGCAAGCAAATACCAAGAAAAGAACTTAAACAAATAAAGACGCTTTGTATACGTCTACTTAGATATCGACGATTCGCCATGGTTTCATGCCTCTTTAATTATTTGAATTTGTCCAACTTCTTCAAATCATAGCATTGTCAGGACTTTATATCTTGTCTCAATTACGATATGATGGTCATTATATTAATCATCTGTTTAAATAAAAAATCTAACGGGGAGACAGCTTTGAAAATTGTTGATATTCGAGAAATTAGCGTTCCAATTAAGTCAACACTCAGAAATTCAATTTTTGACTTCAGTGAAATGACAACATCAATCGTAGCCATTAAAACGGATGTCATCCGCGATGGTAAACCTGTCATGGGTTATGCCTTTAACTCGACAGGAAGATATGCTTGTGGCGATACGATGCGTAAGCGTCTTATCCCAAGAGTTTTAAAAGCAGATCCAGATTCTTTGTTAAACGCTGCCGGAGACAACTTTGATCCAGCTAAGGTGCTCGCCTGTATGATGATTCGCGAAAAACCAGGTGGACATACAGAGCGCTCAGTACCCATTGGTACTATCGAAGTAGCACTATGGGACGCAGTCGCTAAAATTGAAGGATTACCGCTATACGCCAGTCTGGCTAATCGCTTTAATGAAGGCAAAATTCCAACTAAGGTCCCCTGCTATGTAGGTGGTGGCTGGTACGCACCTGGTAAAGGGATTCCTGAATTATTGGATGAGATTAAGTCTCGCCAAGATGAGGGCTATAACATGATGAAAATCAAGGTCGGAGGCGCCCCCTTGCAAGAAGACATCGCCCGACTTGAAGCAGCAATCAAAGCCATGGGTTCAGCAAACTCACTCGCTGTCGATGCAAATGCGGCGTGGAATCGTGAAAATTCGCTAAAGTATGCCAAAGCACTCGCACCATACGGCCTTCGCTGGATGGAAGAACCTACCGATCCTCTCGACTACGCTTTACTCGATGAGCTCACTGGATTCTATAATTCTCCAATAGCAACTGGCGAAAATCTATTTTCTACACAAGATATCAATAATCTTATTTTGTTTGGAAAGTTACGATCTGATCGTGACATTATTCAAATTGATGTCCCCCAATCATATGGCATTGTGCAGTTCTCTCGCACTTTAGAAATGATTAAATCACGTGGATGGGGACGTCATTCTGTATTCCCTCATGGTGGCAATCAAATGACATTAGCCATTGTTGCTGGATTTGGCTTAGGAGGATGCGAAGCTTATCCTGGCGTCTTTGGAATATTTGCAGGTTTTGCTGATGACGCCGTTCTTGAAAACGGCTCCATCAATTTATCAGATAGGCCAGGAATTGGATTTGAAGGTCAACAAGAACTGTATAAGGTCATGCAAAGTATTTTTGAATAAGCTTATTTAGCAAGGTTTAAAGCTTTAATCACTTTGCCGTTCTTTTCAATATCTTTTAAATAAAACTGACTAAATTGCTCGGGAGTATTTCCAATAACCCGAAATCCTTGCGCTTCAAGCTTGGCCTTGATCTCATTTTGTTGCAGAATCTTAACAAGCGCCTGATTGATTTGATTTTTTATATTATCCGGGGTACCTTGAGACACAAACATACCAAACCATGACTCAATATCAACTCTCGGAAATCCAGCCTCAGCCATCGTAGGCACTTGCGGCAGAACCATCGTCCGGGCAGAAGATGTCACTCCTAACACTTGAATTTTACCGCCATTAATATGCTGTGCTGCGACAATGGTCCCCACAAAAGAGGCCTCAACTTGCCCACTAATGGTGTCATTGAGAACTTGTGGAGACGTCTTATAGGGAATCGCATTCATATCTATACCAGCCTCAATTTTTAAAGACTCGGAATTGAGATGAGAGACACTACCATCTCCCCAATGGGCGTAATTAATAGGAACAGGAGATTTTTTAACATAATCAATAAATTCTTTTACTGATTTAGCACCAGTTTTATTATTAACAATCAAAGCTAAAGGTAAAGTCGTCATCAGAGAAACAGGCACAAACGCTTTTCGAGGGTCATAACTTAAGTTATGAAGCCAAAGGTTATTTGAAGCTGATGTCGAGCCCAGCATAATGGTGTAACCATCTGGCTTGACTTTAGTGAAATATTCTTCTCCAATAAGACCATTGACTCCTGGACGATTTTCGATAATAACGGGCTGACCTAAAATTTCACTTAACGCAGGAGCAACCATACGCCCCAAAGTATCAGATGTACCGCCAGCACCCATTGGAATGACAACTGTTATGGGCCTATTAGGATAGGCTGTCGTTTGGGCATAACACATAACACACTGCAGTAATGCTAAAGATACAAACAGATAAGTCTTAACCAAATATCTCATATTTTCCTTTTGTTTATTTTATTAGATGATGAATTTTAATGATGGAATTTAATGGTCACTTTTGGCTCTAAAGTATCTATAGCAGTTGCATGAAGATAACAAGTACGCTCAGATATTTGTAATAACTTAGTACATGTTTCATCATCAGCTGTTCCATTAAGATATAAATGCGTATCAAGCGCAAAGGATCGTCCTAAATTGCCTTCTATCCCAAACTGATTGGTCTGAAACACACGGATACCATCGATGGGCATTTTCATATTTTCGATGTAACGAGATAATTGAGTCATAAAGCAATAAGTTACTCCACTCGCAATCAAAGTAAGACCTGTTGGATAAGACTGATCAGAATTAACCGCAGTTTTAAAACTAAAGTGACTTGCGCCAGGCAACCCTAACCATGTATCAATTTCAGCAAATGGCATACCCTTTTGCCAGATTCCGACTCCATAGATATCACGCATAATTTTTGTGTTCGTACTTGGAGGAGCAAGCATTGGCTCACCATCTACTTTACTTGGAAGCTTTTGAATCAGATCTATTGGAGGATTCGGCAAACAAGGAATTGGCATTTTAGGATACGTCAAAAATGGATCAGCAGCATTCATTTCATCGGAATCTCTTAAACCAACAACTTGTCGACGTCGACCATTAATATAAATTGCAAACGTATTTTTTAATTTACGTTTCAGAAAATCCATAGCAGGTGAAAATTGAATGGCATCATTCACTAACTCTTTAAGCTCATTCTGAGGTGCAAGACTATCTATTTCTATATCGATATCTGGAGCCTCAGCATGTCCGTGACCGGTCCCTAAAACAAAAGACCCTGTGAGCCAATAGTGATTAATCAGTTTAATTTTAATAGCACTAATTTCTAGATTTCTTTGACTAGCAAGAAGTAACATGGATTGAAATAAATCACCTTGCAAACCCGCATTAAAATAGCCTAGTGGGAACGGGGCAAGGTCTGTCCCCTTAAGATGTACCCCTTCATCAGATGCAGTACGCCAAATATCGCCTTCAATTCCCTCTGTTGTGATGGCCTCTTTTTGATGATGAGCCATTTGTCTTGCTTCTACTTTTACAGTCGTTATTCCATCTGCTTTATTGACTAATACGCTTGGATGAGCAGATTCAAAAACCTTAAATCCTATAGGGAATGGTATTGCTTCTAAATTATTTGACATGAAAATATTGGGTTAACTGGTTTTTAACTTAGGCATAATTCGTAACGCATTACCTCGTTCAATCGCAAATAATTCAGCCTTAGTAAAATTCCGTGCCGCTAAACCATCAACCACATCGATGGCATTACGGTAAGGAAAATCACTACCAAATAATATTTGCGATGTGGGTATTAATTGCCTTAGAGCATAAATAGCACCTTCATGATGCCCCTGCGCAGTGTCGTAATAAAAACGCTTTACTTGAGCCAACACACCATTGGGTAAAACTTCTTTAGCTTTAGCTCCCATGTCAAACTCTTGGCGCGTAAAACGACTCCACAGAAATGGCATAGTCCCGCCACTATGTGACCAGATCCAATTAATATCAGGGAATTTATGAGCGGCTCCGCCAAACAACATACTGGCAATGGTCCTTGTTGTGTCTGTCGCAAACTCAATTGCAGACGGCGCTAACCAAGGTAATGGATTCTTACAGCATTCTGCAAGTAATGGGTGCACATAAATTGTAGCCTTGCGACGATTTAATTCTTCCCAAATCGGCCAAAATTGTTGATCCCCAAGGTATTTCATTCCGTAACTGGTCATGAGACCAATACCATCAGCTTTTAAGGTGTCAAACGCATACTCTATTTCTTTTAGACTCCCCTCTGTATCCATGAGAGGCAAGGTTGCAAAAGAACCAAAACGTCCAGGATAGTCACGGCCCATTTGCGCAGAATATTCATTCGCTTCACGAGCCAATCTTCGATCTGTTTCAATATCTTTAAAATAAGCACCCGGTTGCATCAGAGCCACAATAGAAGTTGCAATCCCATTTTTATCCATGTCCTCGAGAGACATTTGTGCAGTCCATTTCGGAGTTCCTTTAATGCCCTTACTATCTAGAAATGCCGCATAACTAGGAGGAATAACATGGTGATGAATATCAATACGATGCGGCTTGTCTGCAGCTAAGCTAGAAAAACTAGGGAGCAATGTGGAAGCTCCAAGAACTGCTGCTCCACTTAAAAAGCCACGTCTTGATTCGATCGAACCAACATCATGATTCTGACAATTACAAAAAAAGTTTTTCATATCTATCTCCACAAGGGTTTTAATACAATTTTTATTTATTAGCGGGTGACTTCCAACCCGTTTGTTCCAATAGACGTAGTTCCCATGGAATAACTACTTTTGAGAATATAACTGGGTCAGTCCAACCCTTGGCTTCTCGCCCCAAATGCCCCCCTATAGGATTGAGCCAAAACTCTTTGGGAACGTCTCCAGAGCTCATCAACAACTGTAATTCACTTAAAAGAACTTGACTATCTTTTGCTCCACCGATCACCAACATAGGTGCTGTAGGTTTATCTAATAACCCTTGTGTTCTAAGAGACATACTTGGAGCATATTTTAATAAATCTTCTTTTGTCTTAAGACCTTCGTAGATAAATAAAGAAGCCGGTAAGTAATCAAATAAATATTCGCGTGTAAAAATCCGACCATCAATAAACTCAGCACTAAATGTTTTATCGATGGGTGGTGACTGTGCAACAGAACCAAGCAGTCGATGTTTTTCAAGAATTGCTAGTTTAGTAGCCCAATACCCACCAAAGCTAACGCCAGATGCAATCACTCTTGTTTTATCGATCTCGGGAAGTTTTGTGACATAGTCTATGGCAGCAGAGAACATGCGCTCAGCTGTGGGACTAGCTTTAATCGGAGCCTGACCAGTCCCAGGACTGTCCATGACAAATATTGCAACCCCATATTTAAGGATTTGAGCATAACTATCAGCTACTGTTTCTTTGCGACTATCCAAACCGCTAAAAGCAAAAATAATCGGGTAAGGTCCTTTACCTATATTTGGCACTCGCAGATAGCCAACAATCTCTTTACCTTCAAACGGTATCTTGACCACCTGTAGCTTGGGATCCAAATTTTGGGAGTGTTTGAGATAAGCATCGATAGCTTTGTCATAAGCAACCTGCTTACCAGCAGACGTAGGTGCTGGCCACTGGGCAGTAAAATAGAGCCTCCACGCCTTTTTGTAAAGGGCACTTGCGGTATTAATATCTGGCGCCTTTTTGGCTTGTTCCATATATTTGTCAGCGACTCCGCTCCAAGCAGCAGCCCAGTTATCTGGTTCCCGGCTTGTGAGCTTACTCAGAGCATCTTTGGAATCTTGAAAATCAAGGCCACCTAAAGGATATCCCCCTAGCTCAGCTCTAATGAGCGACTCTTCTTTGACTTCTTCAAGATTTCTGTCTCGACTTTGAGCTTGTACACCTTGATTAACAAGACCAAGCATCGCATAGGATGCAAAAGCACATAAAATTATCTTACTTTTCAGTAACATATTGTCCCCATCTTTATTTAAATTTATATTGAACTACCGGTAAATCATATCTCTTTTGTGGATATTATTCTAATTTAATGTTGGCGTCTTTAATGACTTTCCCCCATTTACTGACTTCAGCCCTCACAAAAGTAGCAAATTCATCAGAACTCTCACCACCAGTGCGATATCCCTGGAGAATTGCATCATCCTGAATCACTTTTGAAGACAACACCTGTGAAACAGCTAGCTGTAATTTATTAATCACAGCCTTGGGTGTCCCTGCAGGTACAAAAAGACCATTCCAACCATAAGCTTCAACTCCAACCAATCCCCCTTCAGCTAAAGTGGGAACATCGGGTAAAAATACCAATCGAGAAGAACCTGCAACTCCCAAGGCCCTTAACTTTCCAGTCAGGATATATTGTTTGACAACAGCAGGTGCAAGAAAAGCTGTCATCACGTGCCCCGCCAATAAATCAGGAAGCTCTGCACCAATTGCCTTATAAGGGACCTCTTGAACTTGTATATCAGCCGTCTTTTTAATTAACTCACCTAGCAACTGAGTAATCGACCCCGTACCACCAGAAGCAGCATTCACAAATTTCGGTTTACTTTTGGCAAGCACTATATATTCTTTTAAATTATTTGCAGGTACAGACGGATTGACAACCATCACTAGTGGTGAGCTATTCAAACGCGTCACAGGGAGGAGTGCTTTATTTAATAAACAACATTCGTCTTGAGTTAATAAGTCGTTCAAGGAATTATTCACATTACCATGGAGTAAGTTATACCCATCTGGCAAAGACCTAGCAACCTCTCTAGCACCAATCGAACTATTTGCCCCAGGACGGTTTTCAATAATGACCTGTTGCCCTAGTAATTCAGATAACCCAGGAGCCATCTGCCGGGCAAATACATCTACTGCACTCCCCGGGCCTGCTGGCTCGATGATTCGAATCGGTTTAGTCGGAAAATTTTGAGCAATCCCCGATAGCGAAACAAAACTTAAACACCAAAAAATTAAATTACAAAATGTATTTGTATATCGCATGATACTGTCTCCTTCATTCAAACTATTTTATTTTGTTTTTCTAAAAAATCTTTTAGGATCTGATTAAAGCCTTCTTCATTTTGTAAATTTGCAATATGCGCAGCATGAGGCACAAGAGCATGAATTGAATTTTTTACTTTAGCTGCAATAGCAGCCATAATATGCTCGGGACCGCCAACTTTATCCTCCGCACCACCAATAAAAATAGTCGGAATACTAATTTTATGAACTTCATGGTCTAAATTAGTACCAAGAAATGCACTAACATTACCAAGATAACCCTCAACGCTTGTCTTACTGATCATTTGACGAACTCGATCAATGACCTTTGGATAAGCCACCTTAAAATCCTCTGAAAACCACCTTTGCGCTGTATTCTCAACAATCGAAGCAATCCCATTTTGCTTGACTGACTCCATTAATTTGTGCCACATCGCTGCAAATTCTGGCTCCATTTTGGCCCGACAACAACATGGCGCCAAACTAATCACCCGCTCAGGATGATCAATGGCTAATCTCATCGCAATAGGACTACCAAGACCCAAAGCAACGAGATTTGTTTTTGCAATTTTTAAATGGTCTAGTAAACCCAAAGTATCTTGAGCAAGGGTCTCAACAGAGTAATCCCCCTGCCTGACTTGACTTTCTCCTTGACCTGGCAAATCAAATCTCAAAATACGAAATTGATCTTTTAATGCTCCAATTTGTCCATCCCACATCGTAGTGTCATTGGTAATACCAGTAATAAAAGTAACCCAAGGTGCATTCTCGGGATTTTTTGCGGGCATATCAATAGTGTAAAAAATTTGTGTCTCATTAATCGTTGCAAACATAATGACTCCTCTATCGTTAAGCGTGTTCAACACGCTTCATAAATTCAATACAAGATTTAGCGATCAAAGGCTCTTGATCAACCCACTCAGAGAACATGAGTAAAGGCACATCTTGATCTTCAATCGGCAATTGTACTAATTCGCTGCCTGGAATTAATTTAGCTGCCGCTATACCATTAGCACTGGAATGCGTCAGATCATTTCCAGGAATAATTAAGGTTGGCACTTGAATATGATTCATCGCTTCTTCTGTTACCCCCATCACTGGTGTTGTGGGACCTGATAAAAAGATATCTAACCAATGTTGCATCACGCGAATATATTCATCTGGATCAAGATTCATTAAATATTCTTGATTTGCAGGATTGGCTTGTATTCTTTCTTGATATTGTTCTGTATCACATACCGCTTTCATCCCACCTGTTTGCGCTGCTTTAATAAATTGCCCGTAATACATATTAGGTAAACGAATTGCAGCAAAGGATCCACCAGTAATACGCATCAGCAACAAGGCTTTAACATGTTCAGGGTGACGGAAATAAGTCAACATAGACATTCTAGCCCCTGAAGATGTGCCTCCAATAAATGCAGGTAAGGCATCGAGTTTTTGTAAAAGAGCAATCAGATCATCAGCCCAGATCTCTTCTTCGCCGTCCTGACCTGCGATTAAGACTGAAGAGGCACCTGTATTTCGACGATCATGCAACAAAACTCTAAAACCACCAGCTGCAATTTTCTGTGCAATTGAGAGAAACTCGGCATACCCTCTTCTACCGCCAGTCACAAAAGCAAAATAGGGCCCCTGTGTTCCAATCACTTCATAATTAATTTTAACGCCACGAATTTCTGCTATGGGCATATCTTATCTCCAAAGAACTTGTTATTGATTGAACTAATTATAGGAGAGATTATGTAAATGAAGTATTCGTAGTCATGGGTATCATGATCTAAGGACTGACTAAACAAGAGCACAAAATAGATTGTAATTTTTCCTCAGGTAAAATCACAGTTATGCCAAGACATTCTAAAACCCATATCATTGCATTCCCCATCCAAGGTTGGCTGGGAATTAGAGTTTTTATCTGTTTTGCTTGGGCCTACCTTCTTTCATATGGCATACGAGCGATCAACGCCATCATTGCACCTGATTTAATTGCAGAGTTACATATTAGCAATTCCACTCTAGGTGCAATGTCTGCAGCCTATTTTGTTGGCTTCTTTTTGATGCAGATACCTTTAGGTCATTGGCTTGATCAATATGGGTCCAGAAAATCCGAAAGCTTTTTGCTTTTATTTTCAGTTGTTGGGGCCGTTATTTTCGCTATGGCAGATCAGATCTTGATTCTCACACTTGGCAGATGTCTTATTGGTATGGGAGTTTCAGCCTGCTTAATGAGTGCTTTTACATATTATGGACGCTGGTTCAAACCAGAACACCAAGGACCGCTGGCCTCTGCAATGCTCATGTGCGGTACAGCAGGTGCAATGCTGATGACAATACCTGTACAAATGGCCCTACCCATCATGGGGTGGCGCGGTATTTTTTGGGTATTGGTGATATTTTTATTGATTGCAGTTTTAGGTATCCGCTTTGGTATACCAAAGGCAACAGACCCAATAACTTCAAGCTCAACTGAAGAGGAAAAATCGACCAAACCACTTGCTTGGCTTCAGGGATACATCCCAATTATTAAAAGTGGTAATTTTTTACAAATGCTTCCAATGGGAGTCTTTAACCAAGGTGGATTTTACGCTATCCAAACCTTATGGCTAGGCACATGGTATCGAGATGTGCTTCAGTTAAGTGATTCGAGCGTGGCAAGCCACCTGTTTACTCTTAACCTGGTATTACTCGTAGGTTATGCCGCCAATATGTTTATCCCTAGAATACTTAATAAAAAAGGAATCTCTACCTTTACCTATGCAGGAATTTTAGGTGGCTTATCTGTTGCTATGGAATTCTTTGCGGTATTCCTAGATCCAGAGTACTCCTCGTTTTTTCTTTTACTATTCAGCTTAGCTGCGACTTCATTTATTTTGGCTCAATCAGTATTTAGCCAATTTTTCCCAAGTTCAATCAGCGGGAAAGCCAGCACCTCTTTTAATATGCTTATTTTTGGAGGAGCAATTATTGTTCAGTGGGGCATTGGCTTTTTCATCGACAAATTTATGGAACATGGTCTTGATAAGGTAGAAGCCTTAACCCTTGCTTTTAAAATTATGATACTTTGTCAAGTAGCCTCATATATATGGATGTGGCTTGCTCCCTATGTTTTAAAACCTTCGAGATTTTTGATGCGAGTGACTGAAGAGCCCAACCATTAAAGTATTCTATTTTTCTTTTGCTTGATGTAAAGTTAAAGTATTCCCTTGTAACGACGTAGATGCCATATGAAATTATTTTTTCGAACTTTCTTTCTTGTGTTTCTAACTTGCATGACCACTCTCACTCACGCAGAATGGGTTGTGTTTGATAAAAACGAATCTGGCGTGTTGTTGTATGATAAAAAGTCAGTGGTAAAGCTGTCCGGCGATGTTAGAGTTTGGATGGTTTTTAATTACTTTAAACCTCAAAAATTTCAAGATAAGTCATTTAATTCAGCCGTCGTTTTTTCCACATTTAAATGTAAAACTCACGAAGAAATTCGTTCTGAAACTAGACTTCATGACAAAGCAGACGGCAAAGGCGTATTAAAAGAAGTTGTTCCTGGAGATAAGATCTCTCGTAAAATCGTAGAAGATACTCTTTTTTATGACTTTATAGACTTATTATGCGAATAATCCTGCTCAAGCTCCTTCTACTGGCATTAGCTCTGCTTACCCCGCATTTCTCAAATGCAGAATGGATTCTCGTCAAAGAAGATGACGACAAAAGTGTTTATTACGATCCAACTCGCACATTACGCAATGATCTTTATGTTCAAGTTTGGGTATTGGCTAATTGGGGAGTCGTGCAAACCACTAAAAATGCAAAATCTTACCAATCTGTCCTATCACTTCAACAATATGCCTGCAGTGAAAATAAGTTTATAGCGTTGTCACACAACCTTTTTGAAAAGCCTGACGGCACTGGCACACTTGTCTATAAAACAAGTGACCAAGCTTGGAAATATGTACTTCCTAATGGCGATTATCAAGATGAGGTCTTCAAACTGGTCTGCCTAAAGAAATAAAGTGATGCCTTTATGCTTATTTCATCAAATAAGCTCCTGATGCCCCTACCCAGAAAATATGGTTTAATATGAGTTGGATGAAACAGGGGTGCTGAAACTTTTGGCTGAGAAATACCCTTAACCCGAACCAGATAATGCTGGCGTGGGGAGTTTTCAAGCACCATTGTCTCGTCCCATGACCCTTTGGAGACCGACACATGACAACAGCGACAGAAAAAAAACCGCATCATCTACCTACTCTTGAGAGCTTAGAGCGTGATTTAGGACAGAAATTTGCCTACCCAGCTTCAACCAAGACTTTTTTAATCGGCTCTCGCCCAGATATTAGAGCCCCCTACCGGCTCATTGAGCAAACCCCAACAAAAGCATCTACAGGTGAAACCATTGTTAATCCACCTATTCCTGTATATGACACTTCAGGTCCCTATAGTGACCCTGAAATTTTAATTAATTTAGAAAAAGGCTTACCTCCTTTAAGAAAGACTTGGGTCGAAGAGCGCGGTGATACAGAACCTTTAACCGGCCCAACTTCTGTTTACGGAATTGCTCGTGCTGGTGATCCTGAAACTAAGCATTTACGCTTTGCTCATATTGCCCCACCTCGAGTCGCCAAAGAAGGTAAAAATGTGTCTCAAATGCATTACGCTCGCCAAGGCATCATCACCCCTGAAATGGAATTTGTCGCCCTGAGAGAATCCTTGAATTTACAAGCCATGCGTAAGGACCCTCGCTATAACCAAATACTCAAGCAACACCCTGGCCATTCTTATGGCGCCAACTTACCCGAAGAAGTGACCCCTGAATTTGTGAGGCAAGAAATTGCATCAGGACGAGCTATTATTCCGGCAAACATCAATCACCCAGAATTAGAACCCATGATCATTGGCCGAAACTTCCGCGTCAAAATTAATGGCAACTTGGGTAACTCCGCAGTCACTTCTTCAATTAACGAAGAAGTTGAAAAAATGGTTTGGTCTATTCGTTGGGGTGCAGACACTATCATGGATTTATCAACTGGAAAACATATTCATGAAACCCGTGAATGGATTTTAAGAAATTCACCCGTCCCAATTGGGACAGTTCCTATTTATCAAGCCCTAGATAAAGTCGGCGGCAAAGCTGAAGATCTCACTTGGGAAATATTTAAAGATACGTTAATTGAACAAGCAGAACAAGGCGTAGATTACTTTACGATTCATGCTGGCGTACTACTTCGCTATGTGCCATTAACCGCAGAGCGTATTACAGGTATTGTGTCGCGAGGTGGTTCAATCATGGCGAAATGGTGTTTAGCCCATCATAAGGAGAATTTCTTATATACAAATTTTAATGAAATTTGTGAAATCATGAAAGCTTATGACGTGTCTTTCAGCTTAGGCGATGGACTTCGCCCTGGATGCATTGCAGATTCTAATGACGCAGCTCAGTTTGGCGAACTCCATACACTCGGAGAACTCACTCATATTGCTTGGCAACATGATGTGCAAGTCATGATTGAAGGTCCAGGTCACGTCCCAATGCAACGTATTGAAGAAAACATGCATGAGGAATTAAAGCATTGCCTCGAAGCACCGTTCTATACCTTGGGACCACTAATTACTGATATCGCCCCAGGATATGATCACATCACGAGTGGTGTTGGAGCAGCTCAAATTGGTTGGTATGGCACAGCGATGCTTTGTTATGTCACCCCCAAAGAACATCTGGGTTTACCAGATAAGGAAGATGTCCGCGAAGGAATTATTACTTACAAAATTGCCGCCCATGGTGCAGACCTTGCTAAAGGACTTCCTGGAGCTCAACTCCGAGATAATGCACTCTCAAAAGCACGCTTCGAGTTCCGCTGGGAAGATCAATTTAACTTAGGCCTCGACCCTGAACGCGCTCGCGAATATCATGACGCAACACTTCCGGCTGATGGTGCAAAAATAGCCCATTTTTGCTCTATGTGCGGACCAAAATTTTGCTCCATGAAGATCACTCAAGAGGTTCGAGATTATGCAGCCACCCTTGATCCAAAAGCAAAAGAGGGTATGCAAGAGAAGTCAATTGAGTTTCGTAAACGTGGCAGTCAAATTTATCAGTAACGCAAATTTTTCACAGGACTCCATGTTGAGTTTCTATGACTAAAATTGTTAACATTTTAGGTGCCGGTCTGATGGGCCGAATGATGGCTTTGGTATTGCGCAAAGAAGGATTTAATGTGCATGTCTTTGATAAACATTCGGCCTTATCTGATCATTCAGCTGCCTATGCCGCCGCTGCAATGCTTGCCCCACTGGCTGAATCAGTTAACACAGAAATATGTGTTGTTGAAATGGGCCAATATAGTCTTAAGCGCTGGCCTGACATTTTAAAAACTTTAAGTAAGCCTGTTTATTTTCAACAAAATGGCACTCTACTGATTTGGCATCAACAAGATCACTCAGTTGCAAAGCACTTAGGCTCTCAACTAAAAACAATCCATGACCATCATCCATCCTTACCTAAACCCGAATTTGTGGAAGACTCACGATTACATGACCTAGAACCAAGTTTAGGAACATCCTTTGCTCAAGGCATCTTTCTTCCTGAAGAAGGTCAATTAGATAATCGTGGTTTGTTAAATTCTTTGCTTGATGAGTCCGTTAAGCTTGGCGTTAATTATCATTGGAATAGCCCTCGAGAGATTTCTCAATTCATAACTACAGCAAATGAGTGGGTTGTCGATTGCCGAGGCTTAGGCGCAAAACCCAGTTGGGAAGAAATACGCGGTGTACGCGGTGAAGTGATTCGTATCCATGCTCCCGAGGTGAATTTAAGTCGTCCTGTTCGATTAATTCATCCACGCTATCCAATCTACATTGCCCCTAAACCAGGTGGGATATATGTCATTGGCGCCACAGAAATTGAGTCTGAAGATTTATCTCCCGTGAGCGTCAGATCCACTCTAGAGTTACTCAGTGCTGCCTATACCGTCCACTCAGGATTTGCTGAGGCCAGGATCTTAGAGTCACGAGCGCAGTGTCGACCCACCTTACCCGATAATCTTCCCGCTCTCATGAGGATGTCCTCCAAAGTTTTAAAAATCAATGGTCTATATCGACATGGTTTCATGATTTCACCTGCAGTGATGGACGCCGCATTAGAACTTATCGTACATGATTCTCAAACGATAGCTGATCAATTTCATATTCCGGTTCACCAGATTGACTATGCGCATCTACATTAATCAAAAAGTACGGGAGCTTGGCCACCCTACCCATTTAGTTGAATTACTCAATGATATTCAGCCAAAGAAACCATTTGCTATTGCAGTAAATAACCTATTCATACCCAAAGATGATTACGATAACACCTTACTTCATGAAGAGGATCATATCGAAATCATCTCACCAGTGACCGGCGGCTAATCATGAGTATTCACCCATCTGATCCACTGATACTTTATGGCGAGTCTTTTTCAAGTCGACTCCTCCTTGGAACATCAAGATACCCATCACCAGCTATCCTAGAAGAAGCAGTGAAAGTTGCCAAGCCCGCTATGGTCACCGCTTCATTAAGACGACAAGGTGCTAACCCTCATGAAATCTCAAGTGGCTTTTGGGATCTATTAAAAAAATATAATCTAACTGTCCTTCCAAACACCGCTGGATGCCACCGTCCCGAAGAAGTTTTTACCGTTGCGCAAATGGCACGAGAAGTTTTTGAGACTGACTGGATTAAATTAGAGCTCATTGGAGATGATTACACCCTCCAACCCGACGTACTCGAATTAGTTCCCACAGCGGCAAAACTCATCAAAGACGGATTTAAAGTACTCCCCTACTGCACTGAAGATTTAGTGCTATGCAAAAAACTAGTCGATGTAGGATGTCAAGCTGTGATGCCCTGGGCAGCCCCCATTGGCACTGGCAAAGGCCCAACCAATCCTTATGCGTTACAAATTCTTCGCGAGAGATTATCTGTACCGATGATTGTTGATGCAGGTATTGGTCTGCCATCTCATGCAACACAAGTCATGGAATGGGGGTTTGACGGTGTACTATTAAATACTGCAGTTGCACTTGCACAAGATCCCGTTTCAATGGCTTTAGCATTTTCTCAAGGTATTCAAGCAGGTCGTCTCGCGTTTAAGGCGGGCGTCATGATTGCTCATGAGAGCGCCCAACCGAGTACTCCTGTATTAGGCACCCCATTTTGGCATCAAATACCATAAGGTTAACGATGAAATTTTCTAGCAATCAACTCAAACTAATTTCTGAAATAGTTTCTTCTCATCAGGATTTACTCATTGAGCAACGTGAATCCGCAGAGTGTCTTGTATGGACGCAGGACAATGCAGTCTATCTCATCGTTAAACAGGCTGCATGGGAATTGGGTTTTATTGACCAAGATGCGGAATGCATTGCTCTTGCCTGGCTTATGCATACCTCGGATATAAATCATTTAAATCCAAGTTACTGGCCTAATGATCCTAAATTATTCGGCTTATCTTTACGACATGGCAAACTCAATTTTGCTGCTTGTCGCCACGACTTGGGCTTATATGTCGTAGCACCAGATGCACAGTGGGTCAAAAAATTAGCGCAAGCTGGTGTTAAGACAATCCAACTTCGATTTAAATCAACTCAAGCTGACCTGATTGAAAAAGAGATTGTTGATTCTATATCGGCCTGTCTGAATGAAGATATCTCGTTATTTATCAATGACCATTGGCAACTCGCAATTAAACACCAAGCATATGGTATTCATCTTGGACAAGAAGATTTAGTCAATGCTGATCTTGATTTAATTCGTAAGAGCTCTTGCCGACTAGGCATTAGCTCTCATGGGTATGCTGAGATGATCAATGCAGATCAATATAGTCCTAGTTATATTGCTATCGGAGCTGTTTATCCAACCACCCTAAAACAAATGCAAACTGCAGCTCAAGGTATTGGTCGATTAAGACAATATGCAAAACTTTTAGAAGCTTATCCCCTTGTAGGAATTGGCGGAATTAGTGAAGATAGGATTCATGATGTATTACAAACAGGCGTTGGCTCTGTTGCATTAGTCAGAGCAGTTATTAATTCTCTCGATTACGTTTCGGCCATTAAAAACTTACAAGATCATTTTTAACTTATTAGCCTGAATTAGGAACTTTAACAACCAATCCACTGATTTGAGTGAACTCATGAACACTCTCTAGAGTATCTAAATCAAAAGTAAAATGAAGGTTGTTCGTTTCCCACTGCACGACCTCATCAGGATGCTCATCCATATAAGTCCTCACTACACTGTCATTATTTTTTGCCAGAATGAGCCCTAGTCCTATTTTAGAGAGCATAACCGGATTACCTCTATGACCATTCACGATAGGAATTAAAAAATGTCCGTACTCCCGAGTTTTAAATTGCTCGATGAGTTGCCTGATATCTGCAAGTTCTAAAAGTGGTTGATCACTAAGAACCATCAGCAGTGCCTCAATATGCGAGGAATGCTTTGCAATATACTCTAATCCAAGCCGAACAGAGGAAGCCTGCCCCCTCTCAGGACATCCATTATGGATTAGATGAACATGGTATTTTTCTAGAATTTTAGAGAACTGCTCTTGATAGTACCCCGTAACTACAAAAATTTCCGCAACTCCTGATGCCTTTAACTCTTGTATTTGGCGGACAATCAGCGCTAAACCATCAATTTCAATTAAACCTTTTGGAACCCCTCCCAATCTTAGCCCCTGCCCTGCAGCTAGAATGACAGCACCAATGACCTGTGCTTGTTCTTTTTTTTGCTTTTGAGCGTATTTATGTTTGAGATCACTGTAAACAGGCATGATGTGAATCCCATCAGGATCTAGCTTTAAGTAAACAGTATTTCCCACTTCTAAGTGAAGCTCTTGTATATGTCGAGTTGATAATTCAAGATGCATTTGGTGAAGCGGACTAGGTAGACGAACCTTGACAGATGAAATTTCACTCAGTTGCAGTATTCTTTCTATAGATCCACACAGAGTATTTGGCTCATTAGAAGCCACATTAGACAAGGCAACATATTGCCCAGCAATGACCCATTTCACTTCTGTTTGATTAGGCAAGCGTCCTTTATCGTGAATCATTAGTTCAATAGAATCCGATGCATGTCCACATACAATTTTTGCCATTTGGGCATGAGGACTTCCACCATGCTCGGGTAGTTTAAAAAAAGTCCCAGAATAAATATCTCGTAATCCAACAAGAGCAGCAACCCTTGCATTTCTTGGACTAGAAAAAATATGGTCTGGAGTTGCTTGTTGTAATGTCTTGCCCTGATCTAATATACAAATTCGATTACTCAGCAAACGTGCTTCTCTTAAGTCATGAGTGACCATCACAATAGGAATTGAAATTCTCTGTCTGAGTTTAATGAGCTCTTCATACAAACTCATACGGGTTGGGTAATCAACCGCAGAAAATGCCTCATCCAGTAACAGTACTTTGGGTTTTCTAGCAAATGCTCTAGCAAGAGCTACGCGTTGACACTGCCCCCCAGATAATTGATGAGGATATCTATCCTGCAAATCCTCTAATTGCATATCTAACAAAAGCTCATGCGCATCCTTGGTAAGAGCTCCTTTGGGCAGGGCTAAACCAATATTTTCAAGCGCAGTCAAATGCGGGAAAAGAGCGAAATTTTGAAATACCATACCAACACTTCTAAGATGTGCTGGCAAACTAAGATCATGAGCACTATCTAACCAAACTTCAGAGTCAACCTTTATTGTGCCTTCTTTGATTGGGATCAGTCCAGCAATAGCACGTAATGCGCTCGTCTTACCACTCCCAGAAGGACCGACTAATGCAAGTAATTCACCTTGCAGACATTCAAATTCCATATCCATCTGAAAAGGTGCTTGCTGAGAAATCTGAACTTTTAGCATTACAAGTAAGCCTTAGGCTTTTGATCTTTTGTTGTGGCTAATAACTGAGTCAGTAACAATGTGCCAAATGCCACAAGTACCAAGAAAATTGACATCAATCCTGCACTACCCATTTCTAAACCTTGGACTTTGTCATAAATAGCAATCGACAGCGTACGAGTCTGGCCAGGTATATTGCCACCCACCATCAAAATGACCCCAAATTCACCTAAGGTATGGGCAAATGTCATAATGACAGCACTTAAAATACCCTTCCAAGCCAGGGGTAACTCAATTTTAAATAAACTCTGCCAATGCGATAGTCCACACGTACGCGCCGCATCTTTGAGCTCTTCTGGGATATCTTCTAAAGCACGTTGAATTGGAATAAAAGCAAAAGGTAAGTTAAAGATCAAACTGCCTAATAAAATCCCTTGAAATGAAAAAGCTAGAGGCTCATGAAATAAAAAAACATAAATCTGACTTAACCAACTATCTCTGCCCATACTCACCAGCAAGTAATACCCCATTACAGTTGGAGGTAATACCAATGGCAATGCAAATACTGCTTTTAATAACTGATTCCATAACGAATACGATCTTGCCAAATAATGGCCAAGCAAAATCCCAAACGGGATTAAGATCGCTACCGAACACAGAGCTAAAGATATTGATAATTGAAAGGCTTGCCAATCCATGATTCGATTAGTTTAATCCAATCATCAACTAAGGCGACTGAAAGCCAGTATCCTGAAATTTACGCTGTGATTGTGGCTGCAAAAGATAGTCATACAATCTTTGTGTAGCAGCATTAGCTCCTTTAAGAATAGCCATTCGCTGCAATATGGGCGAATGCAAAGACTCTGGAATAACTACCCAGGTACCTGATTTTCTGACTGAATCATTATAAGTTGCTGAGAAGGGAATAAATCCTGCTTGAACATTTCCTGAAATAGCAAACTCAGTGGCCTGTGCAACGTTATCACCCAAAACTAGCTGCGATTGAACTTTATCCCACACCCCGATTTTTTCGAGGATTTCCTGTGCAACTCTCCCGTAAGGTGCATATACTGGATTGGCAATAGCAACCTTACGAATACGTCCATCAAGTAAAGCTAATTTAAAATCCTTTAATTCAGGGTCTAGACTGATCTTCGCGCCTTGAGGGATAAATAAAACAATCCGCCCCTTTGCATACAGATGACCTGGGCCCTGAGTTAATTTCTGATCGTTGAGTTTTTGAACATAGCTCTCGTCGGCTGACATCAAAAGGTCAAATGGACCACCTTGCATGATTTGACGATAAAAATTCCCTGAGGATCCATACGTTATTTGTACCTTTTGCCCAGTTAATTGGAAATAATCGTCAGCAATTGACCCAAGAGCTAACCTTAAATCTGAAGCAGCCGCAACTTTTACTGGGACCGTGTTTAAACTTTGAGCGCTAACAAATAAAACCTGCAGCAAAGCTAAAAAAACTATTTTTTTCATGGGTTTAATCAAGTAATTTTGCCTAATTTGACCTCATTAATACAAAAGACCTGCTCACCTTAATGCAAGCAGGTCTCTTATTGAAAATCGCTCATCACTTATTAGGTTGCGGCGTAATTCTAAGATACGGCTTAGGTGATTTAAATCCTTTTGGATATTTCTGTTTTAAAACTTCAGGATCTTGAACTGTTAAAGGAATAATGACGTCGTCTCCATCTTTCCAATTACCAGGAGTTGCCACTGTATGCGCGTCCGTTAATTGAAGTGCGTCAAGCACACGTAAAACTTCATCAAAGTTACGACCTGTACTCATCGGATAAGTAATCATTAGACGAACTTTTTTCTTTGGATCAATCACAAATAATGAACGTACAGTCATGGTTTCAGACTGGTTAGGGTGAATCATGTCATACAAAGCTGAAACCTTTTTATCCATATCAGCAAGAATCGGAAAACCAACTACAGTTGACTGAGTTTCTTCAATATCTTTAATCCATGACACATGCTTGTCTGCAGGGTCAACTGATAAAGCAATTGCTTTAACATTGCGCTTATCAAAAGCAGGCTTTAACTTTGCAGTTAAACCCAGTTCAGTTGTACAAACTGGCGTAAAGTCTGCTGGGTGTGAAAATAATACAACCCATGAATCTCCAGCCCAATCATAAAATTTAAGCTTGCCAATTGATGAATCTTGTTCAAAGTCTGGGGCTACATCCCCTAAACGTAAAGTCATATTAATCTCCTAAAGTGTTATTCGTTAAATCGTGTGATTCGTTAAATCTATAAAAGGGACTGCATTCAATAGAACATCAATTATAAGGAGAATCAAAGAACCTCCTCTAAAAGTGGCTACTCTACTGGGTTAATAATTTCATTTTTTTCTAAATACGCTTTTAGACACTCCACAACCCCTAATTTAAAGTTATTAAATACAGGTTCGGCCACAAAGCCTAAATGTGGCGTAATTAATAAGTTAGGCACAGTACTGAGAATATTCTCTTTGCCAAAAGGTTCATCATCATACACATCTAAAGCAGCAAACCCAGGATGCCCCTTCTGAAGAGCACCGATAAGGTCATCTGTTTTGACAAGCGCAGAACGTGATGTATTGACTAGAATGGCATCTTGGCGCATTAATGCTAAACGCTCTGCATTGATCAAACCACGAGTCTCAGCTCCTGGAACAAGATGCAGACTAACAATTCGAGAAGTCCCCAGTAATTCTTCTAAACTGACAGATTTTACGCCCTTCTCCTGCGCCCGTTCAGCGGTCATGTGCGGACTCCAAGTGACAACTTCCATACCAAAAGCCTGAGCAACTTTAGCAACTCTGCCACCAATCTCACCTAACCCCACCAAACCAATACGAGTCCCGTGAAGCATCGGTAAAATAGAATTCTCATTACGCCACTGGTTATTCTTGATCAATTGACTTTGCTCAGGCAATCTCTTATAGGCGGCAAGTATTAAAGCCCAAGTGAGCTCAACTGTAGCGTCTTTTGAAGGACCAAATTTAGTAAAACTCACCGGAATATTTCTCTGCACTAAGGCAGGATAGTCAAGTTGAGTGTTGCGGTTGCCTGTAAAAATGACATATTTTAATGACTGCATCGTGGCAATTAACTCAGCTTTAACGGGTGTCCTATCCCTCATCAAAACAAGAACATTAGCCTCTTTAGTAGCGTCTATGAGGGCTTGCCCTCTAAGACGATCGTGATACACCGTAAATTGAGCTTGATCGCAAAATTCGGGTAAATCCTTTAAAAGTGTAAATACTTTTTCATAATCATCTAACATTACTATCTTTAACATTGTGCTTTACCTTATTGATTTAATTGTTCTATTTATTTCACTATTATAAGTTGATTGATTTACATATGTCGCTATGCGCCATGAGGCGCTTTCATAGCCAAGTCCACCACTTTATAGAGAGAAACCCCTATATTTATATAGCTCTATCACAATCTTTGAATAAATAATATAGATTTAATTAGAGTAATATGATGTTTAGAAAATTAAATCTTTTGAGAATGCGGAGACAAAATGACAGCAAATTTGATGGTCAATG
>Ga0194047_10000041_pt1 | contig 97060 bp, 100 predicted proteins | sample JunL225m_MetaG_2_FD_160070 | JGI IMG/M metagenome (GOLD analysis project Ga0194047, IMG submission 160070) | Anoxic zone freshwater microbial communities from boreal shield lake in IISD Experimental Lakes Area, Ontario, Canada - Jun2016-L221-5m | ecosystem: Environmental > Aquatic > Freshwater... | reverse complement strand
CTCCTTCCCATCTTTGCGAATCAAACGACCCATAGGTCCACGCTTAGCAGTCGTAGAGGAACGACGAACGACAGTCATTTTTATAGATAAACATATCAACGAGAAATATTTTCGCATGCGTCCGTCACTCCGCGTTTCGTTGTCCCCGCAAAACAATAAAACAAATGAAGCGTTCGCGAGTAGAAGATATATATCCACTCGAACTCTTTGTGAATCCTAAAGAAATACACAACCTAGACCTAATCTGTGCTATATGCCACAATGTGACTAAAGAACCAGTGGTTACTAAATGCTCGCATGTGTTCTGCAAAGTGTGCCTACAAACAGCTCTACAACACAACCGAGTGTGCCCATTGTGCCGACGCGAGAATCCCTGTACCAATCTAGCCGTAAATCCATTCGCACTTCGACTCGTCAACAAACAGATTATACACTGTCCGCTCGCCATGCGATACAATATTACTGACAAGTGCGCTTGGACGGGAAGTATTTCAGATTCTCACACACATCCCTGTCCACTTCGAAAAGTAACGTGTCTAGAGTGTATGGTGCGTATTTTTAAATACGAATATGACGAAAAACATTGCCATGCCATCACGACTACCGTCCCCATGAACCGACCACTTGATCTTCAGGAAAAATCCAACCTGGCCGATAGCGTATTTGCTTCACTTCGCAACAATAACGATTATATCAAACAAATCGTACGCGAAAGTAACTACGAAATGGTCACATTCATGTTAAAGATGGGACTCAATCCCAATACCCTATGCGATTACAATAGCATCCTCATGTTTGCCACCGTAATCGGCGACATTCGCATCGTCTACGAGATCTTATCGGCCAAAGCAGATCCTAATATGCAAGCACCCTACTTGAAATATACCGCTCTTCATTTTGCAGTGGTGGATGAAGAGGACATTGAAATTGTTAGAATTCTACTGGCATTCAAAGCAGACCCTTGGATTGAAAACGAACACCATATTTCACCGCTCGAGATGGCACATCCCACGACGCACGAGATGATGATACAGTTCATTAAAGAAAAAGAAACAAGTCGTCATGGATCAACCCCAGTCGAGCCAGCCACCAACCAAGAAGAGACGCTTTGATATTCCCACACTGGCTTCTGTCGAAGGAAGGGATGTGAGTCGAACGGGTCGACCACAGCGCACCAAGAAAATCCCCCAGAATCTTCGAAATCGATTCATGGAAGTTTTGGACGATGACTTGGAAAGTGTAATTATGGTCTACATCACCAACGAAGGTACCGTTCGAAGAGACTACAAGAAAGCACAGGAAGAACTCCAAGCTGAACATGAAATCGACGAGGATGATTCTGAAGTCGACTTGGATGAGGTTATTGCAGAAGATGTAGTGGCCGATGACTTGACTGCTTCTGAGGACGAGAATGAAAAGCAGATTCTCCAGTCGAAATATAGCGAAAACCACGAGGATGATGTCGACGTCAAATCCGACGATGCGGATTATGTCCCGGGACAAGAGGAGGAGGAAGGAGAGGAGGAGGAAGAGGAGGAGGAAGAGGAAGAGGAAGAGGAGGAGGAAGAGGAGGAAGAAGAGGAGGAGGAGGAGGAGGAGGAAGAGGAGGAGGAAGAAGCAGATGCGGAAACCGATGAGGAAACGAAATAAATCCCAGTCGAACTCTATTTGAACTCTATTTGAACTCTATTCGCATAATGTAGCTTTCTTCAGGGCAAATTCGCGTTCTAGATTGGGTAGCACATGGTGAAAAACACACTCACTTCCGGATAATGCTTCAACACCGACAATCAAATCACCGGCACTCATGCAAAGCCAGTCGAATTGCTTGAGTGATTCAAATGGTGATTCAGGATCAACGACACGGATGAGTTTTGCAATCTGCTGGAGCATGTCTAAACTCATTTCGCATCCACGCGAATGGGACATGAACATTCCTTGAGGCTATTTATTTTCAGACACTTCGAAATTTTGCCAAATCCAATGCAATAAAATAAGCACTGGCCACTTGAAGACAATCGTATAGAGGTGTGTGAAGAACGGCATGTTCGGGTTGAACATTGTCGACTTGTCGAACAATGAGTCGGTTTCTGGTGAACCACTTGCGATGCATACACAGCAGGCTTTTTGTGTGATAGGAATCTTGTAATGCCATCTGATACGATGCAGTGTCCACCACGTGATGCCATGTCCCATCCGCTCGATAACATGATGCCGGCGCCTTGTATTCGGCTAGAATCATGTCCAGTAAGCGAATATCAAAACTCGGATTGTCCGAAATGACCGTCAGCAAAGTATATTTTCTATGCGCCTCTCGAACAAATTTAACGAGTTCCATTTCAAACTGTTTGCGTTTTTGCATGTCCTCACCATGGGCGTACATGTATTCGTGACTTTTTGGATGCAGTGTAAGCCAGAAGTGTTTGCGCGGTTCGTCGTAGAATTCTACTGGGACTTTCAGTATGCGAGTAATGGAGTCCACAATGCATCCCATGGGATATCCGCATATGGCAGCGGAAAATCCAAACCAAGAATTGTCGTCAAATCTGTATGCTTCAAAGTCAACTGACAGCACAAATCGTTGGTCCATTTCTGTTAGAAACTTTGCACAGGGGAATTGAAGGTTTGTCCCAGGTCATTCTTCGAGTTCCCCATGAGCTACTATCCGAATTTCTACGTAAAATCTTGGGGTCCTCAGTGGCCTATCGAAGAATTTCGCGCCATGTTGGTCGACCAGCATACCAATCAATGGTACAGTGTTCGTGGTGAAAAGCCCGATCCGAATTGCAAAGAAGCATTTCACGTGAAAGCCAGAGGCGATCCCCAGTGGTACCTAGTGGACGGAAGTGACATCCAGTGGATTGTATCACCCGAAGCCAAATCTGGCGCGTATGAAGTGACCACTATATCCATGGACAAGATTGTCAGAAACGCTCGCTGGGTACAGCTTTGTGACAACATTGGAAACCGTTATGGAATTATACTGGATTCTTCAAAGGGCGTCACCACTTATATGTCATTGGAATCGCGTTTGTTTCGAAAATTGATTGTACCTAACTTTACGCCCAAATTTGCTGAAGAGTTCGAGGTCAAAGACGAACGCGTTCGAGTTTATCCAGGCGCATTATACGAGCTTTTAATTGGGGAAGATCACGTCGGAAAAAGCTATGATTTTGCGCTTGATTACTGCTGTACCCTGTATGGCAGTGCTCATGCCGTGATGCCTCGGGTGGACTTGACATTGATCTTCAGTCGTCAACTCTTGCGGAAACGCGATGGAGTGTTGTGGTTGACATTCTCAATCCGTGGAAACTCGGTGGACCGTACTGTGGCTGACACGAGAAGCCTCGTCAATGAACTGTGTGCCCAACACCAGTACAAGACCAAGGAGGTAGACTGCGGTTATTATGGTCAAATGGTCTACTTTCTCTTCAGAACATGAGAAGAGAAAATGACATTTTCATTGTGGCTATTGGGTGCCATACTGACAATTACGCTGGCCATTGGCTTACTACTGTATTTCTTCGTGTTTGATAAGAAGCTCACCAGCATTCAACTGGAATTGCCACAGCCTATTACGCCCGGCAGTACTGTCAGAATAAAGTATGCGGGATCCCAGAATACCAAAGGAATTCGACTGGCATACTCGGTTGATAACTCCAAATTTACCGACATTGTGACGATAAGCACAAATATGAAATCATATGATTGGGTGTTGCCAACCAAACTTTACACCAACAAGTGTTTATTGCGTGCCACATTGGGTAGTTCTAGCATTGATGCACCCACCACGTTTGCCGTAACGCCCTTGTTTTCAGTCGAAACTATAGCAAGCAAGATAGCATCCCCTGGCACGATGGACATTGACTTTCAAACCGATTTTGATGATGTCAAAAAAATTGTCATTCTGACATCCAAAGATGGAATTAATTTTGCATCAGTACCTTCCACGAGTCCTTATTCTCTGGATAAAACCACCTTGAATCGAATTAATTGGACCCTGAATGATCGTATAGACGCAAGTTATGTACAGATTAGCACATCTGGTTTGGTGGCCCAAGGGTATCCAGCCGAATTGTCGTATACTTATCCCAACAAGATAGAATTTCAGTATTTTGGACACGAACAATTTAACTTTACCACTATGAGCACATATGCCGACGCAAACGCCTCTGTTGCACTTGGGTCGGTTTCTTCGACGACTTTTGGTTACGTGCTTTATGGTAACGATGTGTACGTGTACTACACTACCCAGAATAACATTGGGTTGGACAAGGTCAAAGTTGAGCAACAATCATACACAACAACACCTAGCAACAGTGGTTGGGTCATGCCCACGATAACAGCGGCATCAAATCTCACCAAACCAAATTACTTTAAATTTACACTACCCACGTCCGATAGTACCACACAAATTGAAAACTCATTAGCCATTCGTATACAAGACACATCCGATATGGCCGTCATCAATTTGCCATCGATTACAGTGGCTGGAATAACCGTCAGTAAGTTTATGCACGTAGTTCCCTCGCCTCAGTTATCTTATAATTCTGGGAAAACTGCACTGACTAGCTACGTTATTGCATTCGTGTCTGCCACAATTGCGGTTGGAAGCACCTGGTCTGTGCGTGCACAAAGCAGTACAAATCCAGCGGACGGTGTGGCGATTGTGGTGACACCGACGGTTACACAAGGACGAGTATCGTTTACTTTAAATTCTACACAGGCGGGAAATATTACACCTGCTCATAATACACTCATTTTCCAGACCGTCACTTCGGGAGTGGATTTGTTAAAATCTGAAAACATTACCATCCAATTCTAGGTCGGACGACGTTTTCCACAATTACATCCCCCAAATTTTGGTAGCGAACTTTTAGCAGGTATTGGCGCCTTCGAAGCACGACGCTGCGGACTCACTGGTAGGTAGGCAAACAAAACCACACCGGTTACCAACAGCGCCAAACAAATGATAAACAGAATAAACAGCCACCATTTCCATGTCATGTTTATTCAATAAACGTTTCACAGCAGTTTTATCCAGTAGAATTCAAATAGAATTCATTTAGGGCTTAAGTTGAAATTCATTTGGGGTTCCAGTAGAATTCCAGTAGAATTCAAATAGAATTCATTTAGGGCTTAAGTTGGATTTCATTTGAGGTTCTGGTAGAATTCAAGTAGAATTCAAGTAGAATTCAAATAGAATTCATTTAGGGTTTTTTATGGGAGTAGATTTTACTGATTCCCAATTTCTATTTCCCTTGGTTTTTCTGACTTGTCTATACTTGGCTCTGAGTTTCTGATCGTCAGTAGGTGGTTTTCGAAACCGTTTCACGCGATCCCAAATTGGTGTTCCAGAATTAGATGCTGCGTTCTCGCCAAACGCTCGTTCTCTGGCAGCTTTTCGGGTTGCTTTTTCGTCTGCAGTGATTGTTTCACGGAAGTCTTGTTTGGCTTTCTTAAGCGTTTCACTATCCAATTTTGCATACACTGCGTTTTTGAATTTATCAATGTATTTTCCAATGCCTTTCTTTCTAGGAGTTACAATTCTGGAAGCACTACCAAGAGTTTGTGTGGTATCTTGACAACGTTTCAAATCAGTCCCGAGCTCAATAATTTCAGAATATTTGTTTAATTCATATTTAATTTTACCTTCCTCCTCGTACAGTCTGGCAATCAAAACATATGCATCTATTAATGCCGTAATCATTTCATGTTTTGATTTAATTTCACTGCTAATTATACTATTTCCTATTGAATTATCTTGTTCGGTCATTATAGATTCTTTAAGATCACTACCGTGTTTCCATCGTTTCGTTAAATTTGCAATGTAACGTTTTATTCCTCGTGGTCTTCGTAATATGTTGTTAATGTTACACAAATCTAGTTTCTTTTTCAACTCTTTAATAACATCGTCAGCGTTTGGATATTTCAGTTTCATGTTTTCTAACTGTTCACCAAGCAAGCTGATGTTTTGTTGTAACGTATAATTTAAATTTAAATAACACAATAATGCCGTCCTAACAGATTCTTCACTCAATCTTTCCAGAGCACCTCTGTTCATTTTCTACATCCTTATTCAAATACGTTTATGCTTTCAAACCCAGTTGTTCCTCGTCTTTGGGATCAAAGTGAGGCACGCCAGCGTTTTTGGATTCCTGTCGTTTCTTAATGTATCCCGTGTATTTGATCAATTCGCTGTCTGGCAACATATCGGGATATTTGGATACGAGTTCCTGTAGAATCTTGTCCCTTTGTTCCAGGAGAATTTCATTGGTTTCTTTCATATCAATACCGGTCACTTCCGATGCATTTTTCACGCCCTTGTATCGACGACAAAGCATATCCACCACGGCGCAGGCGGATTGAACTTCCAGTAGTGCCAGTGGAATATTGGTAGAATTGCTGGCGTAAACAGAGTTTTGGATGGCTTCACGGGCGAAAAGCACGTCAATGCCCGTCGCATCCTCCCATTTTTGCTTCATGGCATGATGGCTATACACAATGGCAGCTACAATAGTGACAAAAATGAGGATTAACACTACTAGCAAGATCATTTTTCTTCCTTATAACAAAAAGACATGAGCGTGCCCATAGGGAAAACGTTTGAACACATGCTATTTCCAAATGAAACCAAGGGAATCCTAGCTATTTCACATGTGAAACGGTTGGCACCCACAGTATTCGCGTGTTTGGCTAGAAACAAGAATGGAAATCTGGTGGTAATGGAAGCAGATGAAAAGCAAGGAGTATCTTTCTATTGGTTGGATCTTGAACCGTCGTATAAGGCAGCCGCTAGAAAGGCGGGTAAAAAACATGATCGAGATGAATTTGGAAGGTTGGATCATATCGCATATGGGTATACCGCCAGAAAACTTGGAACAGGGTTTGTCGTGGCGTTAAAGCAGTTGCCGCATCATGAAATCATTGTACGTTTTGTTAACGGAAAGTCCAAGGCGTATGTTCGGGAGAAGGATAAAGAATATCTCCTGGATTTCATTTACGTAAACCAAACGGGCCTGGTTTCATACGAAGTGGACGCTTACGTGATTGATGAAAACAACTGTAACACTCGTAGAACAATTCGAGCCAATCCGTAATCAATAAAAATGGTAGCCATGTGGGTCTGGTTATTAGTGTCGGTTTTTCTCGTGGTTGTAGCCGCTGTTCTGTTGGGTATTTTCATACCGAAGAAACCGCTGAGCATCAATGGTATCAACAATATACCTCCTGGAACATACTTGACACCAGTGGCCCGACTGAACGCATTGATGCCACAAACAGCGTTTAAACAGGCGGTGGGATACAACTTGAATTTCCAAGAGACTCCAGTCGCATTAACGGAAACTGGATATTTACTACAAGGAATTGCTATGGCGCCGGATTCGCAAGGATCATTGCATGCACTATTTCACTTTAATAAGATTGATTCGCGCGGTGTGGTCACCATTACGGCATTCTCTAGAAAACAGTGGAGTCAAAATGTCATCCAGCCAGAATTCACGTTGACTGCTATCACCCCGCAGGCGCTCATATTTGATATGGCGGCAGTTACACTGGAAGTGGTCACGGCCAACACTACCGTGGTGTCTGTATATTCCAGTCAAATGAGTTTGGAAGGTACGCTAAACATTGGGCAGACGATCACCCAAATCAATTTTGACACAGTGGGCTACATTTTTGCACTGTGTAGTAACCATGTACTCTATCGTATCTCCAATAGTTCTGGAACGTTATTGTCCAGTGAATTTACCACTGGCGTTTCTTCGTATAACCTGGCGGGATCCACGTTGGTGGTACAGTTATTGACGGGTGTAGTGAATCTCTATTCGAAATCCAATGGTATCTGGACGATGACTTCCTCCAGTCCGGTGGTTACCAATCAGACGTCGTCCAATCGCGTGTATACCACTAATGCAGGGAAAGTGATCGTCCCGAGTTCCAGTGGAAGCACGACGATTCACTCGTATTTTGCAGGAAATTGGTCGTCTAAAGCCATGTCTATGGCTACAACTGAATTTCCGTTTGTGTGTGTGCCATTTACGGCTGGATATGAAGAAGCGATTGTGTATACAGAAAGTGATTCACTCATCTTTCAGAAAATCAACAGTCAGGAAAAACGGCAAGTCTTATACACGGGGTTTTTCGAAAAATTTCAGTATCCTGCACAAGTTGCCGTGGGGATTCACAATCGAGCGCAAGATCAGGCCGCATATGTGGTCATTGCTTTTGCAAAAGGTTATACGGTGGGTGCCACGCAAGGAGTCACCATATGTGCGTTTGGATTGAACATGAAATGATTAGACCGAAATATTAGACCGAAATCCCTGCTCTATTCAGTCCAGTGATGATTCGTCGTATGTCGCTTTGGACATGGTTTGTTTTGAAGAACCAAGCAACCCCCTCGCGTAAAACCAATACAAGCAATATTACTGCAATAATAAGAATGACATCACGCATATAGGTAGGCTGTCTGTGCGGGCATTCAGTTTTAGGCATGTTTTATTTATATACAATAAATGTCAGAGGATGAAAAAAACACACTAGAAGAGAAAAAGATTGCAGACGAAAAAGTGAGGCAGTGTTTGAAAATCATTCGTTTGGAGACAACCATGCCTGATGATATTTTGCCCAACGGATTAACTGCATCTGAAACCGCATTTAATTATATGATACAATCCAGGCAAAAGCGGTCCTTCTACAAACGGGAAGGTCAAAAGAAACGTAAACATGCGGGATGATCCATTACTTTCGCTTATCATGTCCGGGAATGACAATATCCATTTTGCCATCCTGAGTGTGTGTCAGAATACTACTGGAACCCACTGGACTCATTGCACCAGTTTTGCGATTCTTGGTCACAGCAGCTTCCGTCATTTCAGTATATTCACTGTTGATACCAGTATCGCTTCCCTCGGAAATCACACTGGACAATACTGATTTCTTCTCTTGGCGCTTAGGTTTGTTGCTCTTCTTCTTATAATCACGTTCCTTATGTTCACGTCGGTGATAATGATGGTTTCTAGGCGAATGGACTGGAGACGATCCTCGTGCTGCCGACAAATGAAGCGGGATTTCATCATATATAGCCGCATCCAAGATTCCTTCAATAATGCGAATAACGTCAGACAGCGGAAGTGATCCTTCAAAGTTCGTGTAGATTTCTGGTCGAATGTATACGTTTCTACACAGTGTCTGAAAAATGTTTTTCCAAAAGGTGTAATCCGCAGTGATTTTTGGTGTCTTGCTAGTGGATGAAAAGTGATAATGTCGGGTGGCCACAGATATAGCCATCCCAATGATGGTTCTAGCATCACGGTGTTTCTGGTCCATCATGGTAGTAAACTGAGCAATCATGTTGTCATTCTTCTTCATGGTGTCCACCGTCTTTTGAATGCTCTCTGAATCCGCACGGCGTCCTTTCAATTCGCCAGTCAACATATTGTTGAATATCTGTTCGATGTCTATAGCACACTTGTAGATTCGTCGCTGAAGCACATAGAGTTGAAACTTGATTTCGTCTAGGGACGACATTTATTATTACAAATAGAATTGCGCGTGAAATGAAAAAATAACACATGAACAAACATGCAAAATTATTGAAGACGCTTCTTGGGTTGAATTCAGATGCAACTGATGCGATGATTAACGATAAACATAACGAATATAAGAAATATACTGACGGTTTATTACTGAATCATACAATTCCACATCATGCCGAAATATCGAGGTTTGCTCACATGGGTGTCACTAAAATGATACAAAGCTACGCTAGTTTACTCAATCGAAATGTTGACAAAGAATTTCTGGCGGACGATAAACAAGAATACACCAACTGTCTCTGGGAAAAAGAAGAGCTGCTGGAAGAAAATGCATCGTTACGATCGGCACTGACTAGTTGTAGGGAGCTTCAACGTGAACAATACGATGCTCAAGGACTCAGTGACTTACTAACATCGGCAAAACAACAAATAAAAAGACTTAAACTACAACTCCAGCTCATGCGAAGACAAAGTCCCAATCGAACTCTATTGGATATCTATGAGAAGGAACGGAAAGTCGATGGAACTGATATTGTCAAATATCAACATGAAGTGGGACAGATGCTTGGCAAGAAAGACATGGAGATTGCAAAACTGAAGGAGAAACTCTTAGATAAACAACCAGGATTATCTACGGAGGAACAAGTGGATGCTTCCGAAAATGATGACACCAAAAATCTCACCAGGGCCAAACTGGTTAAGAATTACACAGAATTGGTGAAGGATTGTGGAAAACACTTACCAGGAGAAGGAGACTTTAGACGACGTGTGATGAGAATAGAAGCATTTGGCGACAATGAACGTTCAAATATAAAAACACCGTTTATTCGCAGAATAATCAAAAAGGGTGATCAACAGAAGAGAACAGCATATCGTGCTGAATTTATGCCAGTTCCAAATAAGTCCCATACGAAATAAGGCCAACTCCAACCGCTGTAGACACACTTCCAGCCCCAATAATGATACCCGGATCGACCGATGTCTTAACACGCTTGGATACCCGAATACTCAATTCCGTGCTAGCCGTAATTCCATCGGAAAATATAGCCGTGACCGTAACTTTACCCATGCCAACTCTAGTGGGTGTGCCAGAAATGTCGCCAGTTGTTTTGTTAAATGCCAGACCGAATAAATCTCCAGTGTAATTTAAAGACTTTACACTTGAAAGTTCATTGGAAAGCAACTTTAAGCGTAAGATTTCAATCGGCTGATCAATCATTGAATCAATTGAGGTAGACGCGTATTCAATTATAAGTCCAGTTCTCAGTGCAAACTGGGTATCCGCATCACCACTGTCATTGGTGGCGGTAATTGTAATGGAAATGTTGGCCGATGTCGTTACGGTTCCGGATAGAATTCCGGTGGTACTGTCAAATGTCAATCCGGTCAGTTGTGTTATATTGGCTGGGTTAATTGTATACTTGTCCACCTTGTCGCCCACATTTGATGGCTGCAAGGATACTACTTGGTTTAACTTTAATTGCGGTACTGTGTATACAATATTTGGAGGCGACGATGTTGTTTTATTTTGGTTAGTACTGCCTCCTCCGGTGGTACCTCCTCCGGTTGATCCGCCTCCTCCGGTTGTACCTCCGCCACCCGCGGTTTGAGCACTATTAATAGCGATGTTGATAACCGACGTATTTGCAATCACACTGTTTGTTGCAGTTATTCTGTAATCTATCGGCGGCATGAACGATATTGGTGTTCCACTAATTGATCCGGCCGTAAAGCTCATTCCAGCAGGCAGCGTGGGTAAAATAGTGTACCTAACAGGATCCCCAACGCGACTTGCACCATTTACAATTGGAACTGTTAATGCGTTTCCAACAGTACCGGTTAACGTTTTTGGATACACCATTGCCTGCTTAAAATACTTGCTATTCAAATATGCAAATAGTGAAGTTCGTTGAACCTCCGTTAAAATACTCTTGAAAACTAAAACACAATAGATTGTAGACGCGATCCCCCCTCCTGCCAGCCGATTTATCGAAACATATGGCTGACCAAAACGGAGTTTTACTCCCCTTGTTGTATTCAACGACGTAAACTCTGCGGAACCAGTCGATGAAACTTGATATAATCTTGTAGTCAATTGGCCATTTCCTGTGATTGTAGACAGAGTTGAAGCAGCGCCTATACCACCAGATACACCACCCTCATACTCATAACCAAATATGCAGCTGGCCACCTGAGTTCCACTGGAACTCGCGTATTTTAGAACACCAGGACCACCAGCCACCGCAGGTATGGGATCTGTGGTCGAATAATTACTCATATCTACCTTGAACGCATCTGTGGTACTGCATTGTAACTGGGCAAGAATCAGTGTGTATGCCAAACTCTTATAATCGGTTGACATGTACAAAAATCCACCAGTCGAAACTCCAGTCGCGGTTTTTCCAACAATGTAAACACTATGAGGAGTGCTCAATTCTGGATAACTTGCCCACGTCTGCGTCGCATTGGGTACACGTCCCAGGTATGTCGTGGCTGTTGTACAGACGCCCGGCAATCCAGAGTTGGAATAAACCAATGATGTACCATTAGCGGTGGCAGCCACAGGAGTAAATTCCGTGGAATACGCACACGGCACAAGATCATAGGTATATGGCGAACCAGTTGCTGAATCGGTAAACTGCGTAGTGGATGCCCATTTCACAATGTTATTGGACGCATCGGTAACAATCGAAGTGTCATCCCATGTGATAAACGCACTTTGCGCAACCGCCATGCCATCCGTTATAGCAGTCCCAGCCGAAATCAACGTGTCTTTTTTGAACGCGTTTGTGGTGAATTGCAGTACGAGAATAACAATGCCAATAACACTCAACAAAAGACCAAAAATAATCAGATTTCGGGCAAGTTTGTCCATTTATTATGTGGATTTTCGAATTTTAATTTTTCCATATACATAAAAAATGGGTGACTTGCTCTTAGCGAAACTTCCTGAATCCAATCGTAACATTATTTTGTGGTTTGTGGATGCACATCGTCACGACAAGAATGCCACCGAATTGATGAAGATGCAATTTGTAAACCAAGCCATGAGCATTGTAGGGGATACGTGTCTCACGAATGTAGAGAAGAAAACACTGGTTCTGTACATGTATCAAACGTTGGCTGCGAATAACACCAGTGGATTTACAAACGAATTTAACATTGATGGGGCGGTGGAATTCGTTTGGGATGTTTACAAGGGAAAATACAGCCTGACGCTCAAGAAACAAGGATTTTTATCAAGCGCATTGTGCTGTGCAAGTGCGTCAGTGGTGGTTGACACGTCTGCAAAGAAAGTCAAAGTTGAAACCGTGCCAGAGGCCGGTGCCGTTTAGCTCGAGCACATCAAGCAGTCTTCTCTTCCAACACAGACTGGGCCATCCACCTCCAGTTCATCTCCGGCGGGTACTTCTTGTTTTTCCGTTGGATCCAGTGTGGAGGATTGTGCATCAAGCGATTGTCGGGTTCGCAAATAATACATGCCAGTTTTCAATCCTGTTCTCCATGTGTAAAAGTGATAGGCCGTTAGTTTGTCATAGTTGGGTTCCATCATGTGCAGATTGAGCGATTGACTTTGGTCCACATACTTTGCACGAACGCGGGACATGTTGACAATCGTTTTGCTCTTCATCTCCCAAACCGTCTTGTACAACTCCTTGATTTCTACTGGGACTCCGGGCAGATTCTGAACGCTGCCCTTTGATTTCAGTAGAGCTCTTCTGGTTTGCTCATTCCACAAATTCATGGATTCCAAGTCGGCAATCAAATGGCGATTCACAACGGTAAATTCGCCCACTTTGGTTTTTCGTACGTACAAATTGTTGGTCAAGGGTTCAAAGGACTCGGTGTTCCCCAAGATTTGCGACGTGCCCGCAGTGGGCATGAGTGCCGTAAGCAGCGAATTGCGCACGCCGTATTGAGCGATATCTTTGCGCAATCCAGTCCAATTCCAGCGCTTGTCCTCGACCTTTTCCTCCCACATATCGGGTTGCAACAATCCATGTGAAACCGGGGATCCATGATAGGATTCGTATGGTCCAAGCTCTTTCGCCAATGCGCATGATTCGGTTAACGCGGCAAAGTAGATGGTCTCAAATATTTCCTCGTTCAATTTCTGTGCCGCTTCAGATTCGTATGGAAGCCTGAGCATTTGAAACACATTGGCCAGTCCTTGAACTCCAATCCCAATCGGTCGATTTCTCAGTGAGCTCCGTTGGGCTTCTGGAACTGAATAAAAGTTGGTATCAATCACATTGTTCAAGTTGCGCACCACCACACGAGTCATCTGAAAGAGTTCGCCGTGGTCGAAATATCCATCCGGGGTTTGTGTTTTGGGTACGTCGAGTTTTTCGAATGGAAATCGACTGGTACTCTTGGAGAATCTCGACTCCTTCACAAACATGGGCAGACAGATGGACGCCAAGGTGCAGACGGAAATCTCTTCTTTGGAGCTGTACTGCACTATTTCGACGCAAAGGTTGGAACATTGGATGGTACCGAGATTCTTCTGGTTACTCTTGTGGTTGCAAGCGTCCTTGTATAGCATATAGGGTGTACCCGTTTCTACTTGAGATACAATAATCGCTCGCCACAGATCTCTGGCTGGAACCTGTTTGAAGTACAAACCACGTCTTTCGTAATCTTCATAGGCGGTTTCAAAATCGTCTCCGTACAAATATGGCAGGTCGGGGCATTCATCTGGAGACATGAGACTCCAAATGCCACCCGCATCGACGCGTTTCATGAACAAGTCGGGAATCCACAGTGCGTAAAATAGGTCACGAGCGCGTTCCTGTTCGATTCCATTGTTTTTGCGCATGTCCAAAAACTTGAAAATATCCGCATGCCATGGTTCCAAGTAGATGGCAATCGCTCCATTTCGTTTTCTGCTTTGATCCACATACTTGGCGACGCGATTCAGTTCGATGAGTAATGGTACCAATCCAGCAGATTCGCCGCCCGATCCTTTGATGTAGGCAGTTTCCGCGCGAATATTGTGAAGCGCGGTGCCAATCCCGCCGCCTCCTTTGGAAATCATGGCGTATTGCTTCTGGGTATCGAATATATCTTCGATTGAATCGCCTCGATTTTGTACGAGAAAGCAGGAAGCCAATGTGGCGTTAGGACGAGACGCATTCATAAGCGTAGGTGTTGCATGAGTAAAGTACCCAAGCGAAAGCAAGTTGTATGTTTCGAGAATTCGAGGCATATTCCCCAGGTGAATTCCAACCGCCACGCGCATAAGCATGTGTTGCGGACGTTCGACAATCTCTTTGTGACAGTCTCGCATCAGGTACATGTCACGCAAAGTGTTAAACCCAAAGTAATCGTACAAGTCTCGGTCATGCACAATTGAGGAATCAAGTTCTTCCTTGTGTGCCATGACAAACTCGTACACTTCTTTGCTGACTTGAGGAGCGGGAATCTCCAAAAGTCGTGGATGTGTATTCTTGTAGAGTTTCCCGATGCTGACGGAGAAGCGTTTGTCCACCTTGCGATACAAGTTGGAGATTTCGATTCGCGCGGCTAGAAAGCTGTAATCCGAGTGGATCGTGGCCATACCCGCGGCGGTTTCTGCAGCCAATTGGTCGAGTTGCGTGGTTTTTATGTTGTTGAATATACTCTTTGACACACGTTCTTTGATTTTGATAACGTCAATCATCGACGAGAGACCATATGTCAGCTTTTGCAATCGACCGGTAATCTTGTCCAAATTTACGGATTCATAACCACCTTGACGATTGATGACGTTCATGGCTTGCATTTTGCCCCTTTATTTCTTATAATGTGGTGAGATGATCGTTGACCTTCTAGTCGAATCCCACGGGTTTTTACAGAGCCTGCTTTATTTAAGGCACTCCAAGAGAATTCGAGTAGAATTCGACTGGAAAAATGGATGCGATCGTGCAGTGTTCGCAAGAATGTCCTGTGTGTGGAAACATGTTTTTTGGTGAAACGGAATTGGTTTATTTTGGAAATTGGATGGTTCACGAAGAATGCTATCCGCATTGGTTGAAGGCGGAAGAACGTGAAGTGCAAACCAAGGCAGAACTTTGTGAATGGTTTAGAGTCGACCCGAATACGTTGGGGTCATTTTCTACGCCCAGTATGTGCAGAGCATGTCGAACACTGAGCTTCGTGAATTCGGTGCTGTTGTGTCCTGGGTGCTACGAGAAAGCTTGACAATTCTATAGTATTAATAAATGGATGGTGCTAGTGTCGAGTGGGTATACAGTGACGAACCGCCTAAATTAAAAGCTGTATTAGATACATTGATAGATTTGAAACCATCATTGAAACCATCATTGAAACGAGTTTCGAGAAACCCAAATAACTTGATTATTGTCACGTTAAGAAACCGTAATAGAATCCTCGGGTTTATGATCATCGAGAAGAAACCTGGTTCTTGGACAGTTAAAATGCATTTTAATTCAAAAGGCACGTTATATAATGTAGTTTTACATGAATCTAAACGATTAGAGGTTGAACTTCTTCCAATCCGATTGAAAAAAGATCGGTTATGACACGTACCCACATTTTATCGGCATAACTCGCTTTGAAATTGTCCACTTGTTTTGTGTATTGGTCTCGTGTGATATAATATGGAGTAATTGTTCCCTTTGATAACATCATTACCATAAGAACTCCAAGAAAGTAGTAATCAACATGTTGTCCCCGTTCTAAAGTCATTCTACCTGTGCCCCAATATGGTGGAACCATAGGGTTATCACGTAAATCATTATTCACAACCCCGTCACATGCCTTCATGCAGGAAAGACCGAAATCAATTATGCATATGTGTCCGGTGGTTTTGTTATACATTACATTGTTTGGAGATAAATCAAAATGTGCAAAACCATTCTTATGTAAATGAGTAAGTGCTGATACTATTTGCTTGTAAATATATTGGTATTCAATGTTCATTGGCGCGACAGTGTATAGGTTTACATAATCTGTTAAATAAGGCAAAACTAAGAATGGTATATCATTATATTTTCCCCAGTATGTAGCTTTTATTATATTTGTATGTTCTAATTTATTCAATTCTTTGAAAATGTTGATTTCACGGTTTAATGCACTGATATATTCTATTTTTGGAAATTTAATTACATGCAAATTTCCAAGCTTATAAATATATCCATAAGTGCCTTGTCCAATTAATCTGAGTTCCGTTTTTCGTGCATACTCGATAAACTTATTGTTGTTGAACTCGATGATATATCCAGCAGCTTTGTCAAATTCTAAGTTTTGATTGTTTGATTTTGATTTGGATCTTGACTTTGATGGTAATTTTAATTCCATGCTAGAATCTGGAGTCAGCGTTCGGATATAATAATCAGTTTCGGCTTGATCTATGGCCGAGTTGATAAACATTTTTCTTATACGTGTTATCTCTTCGACGTTTTTGCATGTCTGAATAAATGTTTTAACATTCGAAAAGTACGCTTCTCGTGTTCTATCCTGAGTTGGATCGACCGATCCTTTTGAGATAATGAATAGAGCAGCAACAGCCAGAAAATAACAGTCTGTCTTTATTCCTTGATCAAAAGTAGCCACTTTGTCTCTATAGTGGGTCATATAATACGACGGGTATGATGCAGGGTTTTCAGAAACATATGAATTATCGGACTCCATACAAATCCTATAACAAGCTCTAGAAAAATCAATTATGCATACCTTTTGGGTTGTCTCGTCAAACATTATGTTTCTTAAAATCAGATTGTAATGTGCAAATTCATATGAATGTAAACGTTCAAGCGTGGTTTCTATTTGAGAAAGTACTGGAAGATATTCGAAGTCAAAATTATAAACATCAGACAGACGTTTGTACGTTTGCAAACCAGGCATGCAAAAATAGGGAACATCACCATGTTTCCCATGATCTACCACTATAGCAATATTAGGAACTCTAGCTTGGTTCAATGCTGACAGTATATATATTTCATGTTCTAGAAGTTCATATGAGCCTTTTCGTGCGAATTTTATCATGAATGGCCCTATTGTATACGTACACAAATTATCTCGTTCTTCAATGAGCATGAGATCCCTTCTAGTTAGCTGACTTTTGTCGTTCTGGTTATCAATCAAAAACTTCGCTACTGTGTTTAATTGTTCTATAGTTTTACTGCGAATGTCACGTAGCATTACCAAATTAGAGCGCCGCAATCGCCGCAATGTATTGTTGGCCAACTCAACAAGTTTTTCGTTAGGTCTCGGTTTTGCCGGCTCTGCCGACTGCCGACGTAGCGTTGGTTGTTTTCCAGTGGAATCACGCATTGATGCTGGCTGTGTGTGTGTTTTTGCCTCGGAGGTTCCAGTGGAATCTACTGGAGTTCCACGCTTTGGATTGCGTAAACCAGGTATTGCCGGTTTTATATGTTCAGGCTCGGTTACATCTGCTCCACGGTCGACAACATGTTTCACGAGCTTTGCCCGAGGTTTCAATAACGACTTGTCTAGTTCATGAATGTTCGTGGGTACTCTATTTTCGAATACAAGTTCTTGCTGATAATCGATAAGTCTCTTGAGTTTGCTATGAGGATTTCTGAGTTGAGTATATTGTTTGGATGTTGGTGTTGTTTTTCCGTTCATGACGTACTTCTTGACGAATCTTTTAGCCTTATTGTAAACACGTTTGTATTTTGGAACATAGTTTGGAAGTTGTTCTCCTATCAGCCTCTTTTCTGCCATAATGTTCTCCAAGAATATTTTACGTTTCTCCGATTTATCTTCCATTTTCTTACCTAACCTTTGTGAAAAAATGGCAGACGTGTACGAGTCGCTAAAATGTCCTCGTTGTAAAGAACTTGCATTCGAACCTTGCATGTATCAGTGTGGGCACTTTACCTGTCTCACTTGCTATAATTGGATAAGCCTGCTAGATACAGTGGCAATCCACTGCAGTGTGTGCAAGAAAACAGTCCCTATCAATTCAAAACATCCAGTCCCATTCATGACCACATTATGCGAAAAACACAATACTGCCGGATATGAACATGCAATGAAAAAACGTATCGCACAAGAAACCACTCTGAGAAAAATATTACAGTTCATTAAAAAACTATGGTACGATGAAAGTGAATACAAAATCATGATCAATAACAAGTCAATCATGCGGAATTCCAAGTTTAACATCCAGATGTTCACCCCCATCAACATGGAAGTAATCGATGGATTTGCAAAATGCCTAATGAAAGAATATGACTTGAACCTTTTTCCTGACGGTGTGACATACAAAGAATTACTGTTGTTAGATGTCAAGAAAGCACTTGGTAGCAAATGTGTAACGACGGAAATTACAGGTCCACCTAAACTCGAGAAAGGCTCGACCGTCATTACATTTCAATCCGCATACTATTATATATCCGTGAAATTCCCAGACACTCTAAAGCAGCTCCACTAGGCTACAACGCACCAGCAGAATTCACGTCGATTCTCTACGATTTCGCGTCGAATGCCATATTTCTTATCGGACATGTCGATTCGGGGCAAAACCAAGTCGATCTCACGCAGCAACCCGTCGAAAAAGTCGGTCAGACCTTGGTTGGTTTTGGCAGATGTCTGAACAAATTTCGCGCCCCAGGCATTGGCGACCATGTTTCCCTCTTCTGAATCCACATAGTGAACAGGAACATCTTGCTTGTTTGCGAATAGGTACATGATCAAGTGCTCGTTGGTGTTGAGTGTTTTTATGTGGACAAACCAGTCGATTGCTCGTTGTAAAGATGCAGTGTGTTCAATGTCGTAGACAATAATACAGAAAGCAATATTCCTCATGTAACTCCCAATCGCGGTTTGGAATCGCACGTCTCCCGCCGCATCCTGTAATACAATTCGAAACCCGCCCACTTTAACACCCATGACATCAATCCCCACCGTCGCATGGGAATCGACTGGGAATTCTCGTCCACATAGTCTCTGCATGATTGCGCTTTTCCCCGTGTTGGAATCACCAACAAGCACGCCTCGAACGTTCAACGTCATTTTTAATCTCTATAAAGCTTTGTAAAAGCACAGGATAATTGCATAATCAATGATTCGGTATCTTTTGCTGCTTGAACGCGTGGGAAGCGTATGAACATACTAAGCGCCTTTTCGTGCTATGATTCCATTCGAATTCCATTCGAATTCCACTGGAAATCTGATAGAACTTTGATAGAATTCGAATGGGTCTGTGTCAACCCATATTATTGTCAATAAACAATTATTGATACAAATGAACGATGTATGAACATGAAACGATACGCTGAACTGGGTTCAGAGGGAACACCAAAAAGAGGCAGTATCAGTATCGCTGAAAAATACCCGGAATACATCAAGGAATGGTCTGAAGAGAACACGTTTAAACCGGAAGACGTTCCAATTGGATCAAACCAAAAAATTAAATGGATATGTGCTTGTGGAAACAAATGGGAAACAAGAGTTTATAGACGAAAAAACGGATGTCCAGTGTGTTTTCGAAAGCAAAAAATACAATCACAATCCGTATCAAGACTTTATCCGGATCTGGTTAAAGAATGGCATGAAGATAATACATTAAACCCAGGCATCGTAATGTACATGTCGCGGGTAAATGTTAAATGGAAATGTGAAAATAACCACACGTGGATATCAAGAGTTGACCATCGAACTTTGAGGAAGAGTGGATGTCCACATTGTCTTGATATGAAGATAAAATGGTCGATTGATCGTATCCGTGAAACTTCAAAAATTAACGAACTCACCAAATGTTGGATCTGGCCAAAGGATACCTGGACATACCATGCCAGGTTCAACACGAAGAAGTGGTATATTCACCAGTTATCTCTATTTTTGAGTACAGGTGTGCGTACAAGTCAAGAAAAGCCACATGTCGCGCATACATGTGGAAATCATCAGTGTGTTAATCCGGATCATTTACGACTGGCCACAATAATTGAAAACTGCAGAGACAAGGATTTACATGGTACCCAGCTGGTCGGACAGAAGCATCCTAAATCGAAACTTACGGATATTCAAGCACAAGAAATTCGAGAATCCAAAGAGAGAAATCGCGTACTTGTTTTAAAATACGGTGTTACCAGATACACGATTCACAATATAAGAAGTGGAAAAAGTCGTATTCAAAATATGCATGCTAAATATGCAATACGTGAAAGGCAGTTAAAATTGAGATTGACAAATATTGCATCAATTACCCCAGAAGATTATAAATCTTCTTTTAGTCGGGCCGAAGTTGAATCAGCTGAATCAGATCCGGTTCCAAACGACTCGAGCATCGTTCTTGTGACTAAATGTACACTTTCTAAATTCAAGCCGAATCGAGACGGGTATACGGATATCTGCGTAAAAAACAAGAAAATAAGATTACATATTCTTTCGGCGATGATTCATCACAATAATTGTCAGCCGATTGCAAAAGATCTTGTAGTTCGACATTTATGTAGGAACAGAACATGTTTTAATCATGAACATCTTAAAATTGGATCTCGTCGAGAGAATGCGGTAGATGCTCTGCGAGCTGGTTCAAATATCAACAAGCTTTCAGAAGAACAAGTTCAAAACGTTTATTCACAAAAAGGAAAAATTAATGCAACATCATTAGCAAAGCAATATAGTATTTCTGGCGTTGCTGTAAGTGACATTTGGAAAAAGAGAACATGGTCACACGTGACTGATAAACTTGATTAATTCATTCCAGTAGAATTCAAATGGATTCATGGGTCAGCTAGAATTTAATGAAATTCCCAGTCAAATTCTCTTCGAACTTTACTGCAAAGGTAGTTCCGTGTTTCGTCGGATGTATTCGACAGTTGTTTTTGATACCTCTTGCTCTTCTTCACCTCCCCAAATTAGATCAAACAGACGATAATGTTCTTCCTTGGCATCCACTGGAATCACCTCTACCTCTGGAAGTTTAGGTGTTTCTTTGACTTCGGCGTCGGACGTATGGATTCCAAATGAATCCTAGTAGAATTCTACTGGAACTTGTAATAGAAATGCCGGCACTGTCAAATGTCGCAACATATCTCATCGGTTACCGTGCCATAAACGACGATGTATTGACGCCAGCACAAATTATGCAATGGTATGACACTGTGAACCCCGAAAAAGATTTACGTGATCTGGAAGAAGAATTTGGCCATGTTCATATAATGCATAAATCATGGCGAAGGAATGGACGTTTAATTCTAACCATTGCTGCGGACTCTGTGGAAACACTATTAAAGGCCTTCGATCATATTGCAGATCCAGACCAAAATGGAAACTACCCAGTTGATATAAATGGTCGTTCCGTCTTAATCGCTGGTCAGCTTTTGGAAGAAATCGAATAGAAACACGCATCAATTTGCGTGGATGTATCTTGAAATAAAATGGGAGGAGAAAGTTGCTCGTTCAACGACTGTTTTCTGCCTTCGATCGTGCTTGCTACATTATTCGGTATTTTGCTATTGCTGGTCATCTTTGCATTGTTCAAGTACCTGCAATTGGCACGCATCATCACCGCCATTGATAATGCATGGCACAGTGATGGTACATGTTATTCATTAACCACCACCGATCGATGCAAAATACACACAGATAATACTCTGGGTGATGTGCCTCAGTCTGTCATTGCGTCTGGTGCCAGAAGTTACAATGTTGGACTCGCATGGAAATTGGCAGACTGTGTAGCCCGAGTCGAACTCGCGCCGAATATCGAAACGCCCCCGAATATGACGTGGCTGCACAATTTCAATCCTTTGGAAGGACCAACCTTCGCTGTGGCATGGATGAACGGTACTTCATTAGTCATCGCATTTCGTTGCACGGTAACGCATAGTGAAATTCAAGAAGATTTGGATGCATTTCAAGTAGAATTCGATACGGGTCTGCGTGTCAGCTCGCCGCTCAAATCCGTACCCAACGTTCCGGGCAGCGCACCGTATGTGCACAGTGGATTCTATTCAGTGACGTATCGATATCTACCGGAAATCATTTCGATTCTCAAGGCGCAAAATCCCAAACTATTATTTCTATGTGGGCACTCTTTGGGTGGCTCGGTGGCTACACTAACAGGAGTGTCGTTGGCAGAGCAATTCCCGGACTTGCCCATCACCGCGTATGTTTATGGAACGCCTCGGGTGGGTAACTCTAAATTTAATGACCGTGTTATGAGTTTATCCAATCTGACTGTTTGGCGTACGGTGAATTACCATGATCAAATCCAAGATTTGCCGTACTCGGTGACTCCCAATTTTCCACATCCACAGCAATTACCGTTTTATTACGAACATGCCGGTTATTCGCATGTGTATTACGACAATCGTGGTTCCTGGAAAACTAATCATAATCTCCCCAACTATTTGTCATACCTTTCCAACCAAAGTTCAGGTACATATCCTGGATCTGATTAGCATCGCAGACGCCATAGTATTTTGTGAGTGCATTTTCAAAGTACAATTGATAATGGAGTATAGTAGCCACTTCCAAGCATTCGATTGTCACCATTCTGTCAGTCGATGGATATTCCAAATGATCGGCCAGAGTAATAAACGTTTCCAGTGGAATTCCATGATCAAATTTGCGTTTTTGATAGGAATACCGCATGTAAAGTTCATTCGCCAGTATATTTTTGGAAATCAGCTGGGGTTTCCACTCGCATCGCCAAATCCGTTCTTGGGGTGTTATATACATCCGCTCACATAATTCAAGTCGTGTGGCGTTTTCAGTTAAACATGCCAACTGTGTGTACACCACGGATGCTACGGGGCGATGTTCTGGGTTCCAGTTTAGCATTTCCAAAGCGATGATGCGCATCTTCTGGCGCACGTCAGATTTCGACTCGATTTCTCTTGGAGATTCTCTCCATGCTTCCAGTGCTTGAACTGCGTATAAAGGTTCGCCAATCACCAATGTGCCACTAATCCACTCCCAAATCATCATACCAAACGACCAAATGTCCACGGCCAGAGGGTCATACGCATCATATGCCCGTGTTGTAAACAATTCTGGAGGCCTGTAGGCTGGCGAGACTCTAAGTGTGGGCAACCGATCGGTACTGAAACACCGGAAGGATAATCCAAAATCGCATACGGTGATATTATGTTGACTGTCCACACACAAATTGGCCGGTTTCAAATCCAAATGTGCAATCCTTAAATCATGCAATCGCGCAATCGTGCGACTGATTTTTAGGCATGTGTTGAGCAAAAACGTGTCGTCATTCAGCAGTCGTTCTTTTTCATCGTACAAGGTGTGCCCGTAGTGCGGAAATACCATGCAGAATGAATCCACGAGAATTTCTACGTGAATACATTGAGAAACGCCTGGGATTCGCATGTGATTGATGGCAAGTTCGTTCATGGTGGAGCTTAACGTGTTAAACGGGGCGCATTTGATAAAGTAGTTGTGGTTGTAATAACATTTAGAATCTCCTGGTTTCATCAAAGGTAAATATGGGCTGTAGGCGATCATAGCATGATCAAATGCATGCTCGTGAATTTCGTTAATTTTCTGCTTGGTAAATCGGACTACATGTAAATCAGGTAGTTTGCCACGTTTGTGTGGCTTATCTTTCTTAAAATTCAAGTACATGTAACAAAACATGTGTAATTCAAGGCTGTCCGAAGTGACTTCATCATCCACTCTAAACTCAACACATTTGAATTCTAAAGGATTCACAATCATGTTAAAGTATGAAAAATAGACACAGTAATTACAATACGCATCCATGCTTTTATTATCTAATCCGCAGTTCGGCGTCTCTTGACTTGCATGTACTCGGGCAAATCACGAAGTACAAATTTGGTCTTGATTCCATCTGCGGCTAGTTCGGTGAACATGACAGTAGCTGATTTGCTCTGGCGAACCAGACGTAAATGTTGTCCGGTTTTGCACAGTCGGCACATGTAAAGCCCAATTTCGGGATTCGCATCGGCTGGAAATCCACATTGTTTGCACACATACATGTTGAATTCGTCAGACACTTTGGTGGTACGTTCTTTGAGAATTTGTGAAGCTCCATAGGCGGCCACCGCATCGTTTTCCATGTGTCCGAATCGAAATCCACCGTCATTTCTACGACCTTCAATCGGCTGCCAGGTGATGGGTTGGACTGGTCCACGAGCTCGAGCGTGAATCTTCTTGGCCACTAGGTGATCCATTTTCCCCACCCAAACGGGACCCATCATGATATGACATTGTAGCATATTCCCTGTTGCTCCATCGCAAAGCAATTCCCGTCCAGTCGATTCATAACCATGCTTTTTGAGTATTTCTCCAATCTTGGCAATAGTTTCCTCTGTGGTTTTGGTTGAAAACTCTGGATCCTGTATGCCCAACTCGAGCTTGGCTGTAACCGCCACTGCTTTGCCCAACAGCATTTCCAAAAGATATCCAATGGTCATGCGAGAAGGTAACGCGGTGGGTCCCACAATGATATCAGGAATCATGCCCGTTGTAGGGTTGAACGGCATATTTTCATCCGATTCGATTTTGCCCACCGTTCCTTTCTGCCCGTTTCGAATGGAAAACTTGTCGCCGCGCAACACCGTTCGATAAGTTCGAACGCGGACTTTGTACATGTTCTGGGACTGAATCGTTTCATGTACCACCCCGGCTTCATCTTTGCGCAATTGAATCGACGCATCTCGACGGTACATGTGATATTTTTCGTCGTGAAATTCGGATGGAACTTTGACTTTGGAGCTGTCCGACACATGCACATGTGGAATTGTTTTTCCAATGACAATATCGCCCACTTCCAGTCGAGTTCCAGGCAAAGGTAAGCCGCTGGGTTGCAGTTTCGAGTAGTCTCCCATTCGTTTTCCGAACGTTTCTTTCGGCGGACATTCGAATCGATCCTGCGCTTGCGTTGGGTTGCGAGGCGTTTGTGCGGCCGAATGCGTTCGGATGCTCGAACAGTGAAATGCGCCACGATCGATAAATCCCTTTTTGAATACCATGGCGTCTTCTTGAGAATTGGGATGAGGGATAAATGCGAGAATACAGTTAAGTCCATCACACTGATCTTCTTCTTCGTATTGGGTGCGAACCAGTGGCGTTTGTCCGCAGTGAAGGACGTGGGTGGTACCCGCCGCATAATCATCTGCACTTAGAGGAGAGATATACTGTTTGGCCATGCCAATCTCGTAGATTAGGCGCGGTCCTTGATTGTACATGGAGAAAATCATTTGACTGGCCAATCTCCCCAGAAACACAGCATCGCCCAATTCCAAATGTGTGTGAAACGGCTTGATTTCGTTTGGTTTGAGTGCCACACAGATGGTACCGCTATGGATTTCGGCTGGGTCCAAATATTCCACGACGCCATGGATGAGTAATGCCTGTAGTAATCCAATATAAGTCCCCTGGAACTTCTCAGCAATCGCCGGCAGCTTGTTCATATTGCTCGTGACCAGCAGTGGTCGAGTGGCACGGCCAGCATGTGTCTTGATGTAGATAGCATGAAGTTCGGTGACCTTGTAAATGGCAGTGTGTGGGTCGATCGACAGATTGCGTCGCAAAGCAATGACTCGCTGAATGGCCAATTCGTGATCCGTCACCCATCCATGTAGAACCCCATGGGGTCCAATCACCTTCCAGTAGGATGGCATAGGGACCGCTTCGATGGGTACAAAGATGTCCTTCCAATCGAATTCGAATAGCATCTGCATGAGACAGTATCCATCCGATTCGTTTGTAATCATGCAGGTCTGCGCCAATGTGTAGATAAGACCGCACTTTTCACCGTCTGGAGTTTCTGCTGCGCAAACGTATCCATAGGAAGATTGGTCGATCATGCGCGGATCCACGTGTTTCCCCGGATTGTGCGATAAGGAACTGCTGATTTTGTTCAGCTGTGAGGCAATCAGCTTGGAATTGGTGGTTTTCATCTGGTTGGAAATACCCTTCTTATCTTCTGACCAGCGTCCAGTGGACACTGCCGACATGATTTTAGGTGTGATTCGGTTTCGATTGTAAATCTTGGACAGAGATATTCGATCGGCGATTGGAATCTGCTTCTGAGCTGGGGCAGAAGTCCCTTTCGATTTCTTGGGGTTTTGTTTCAGTGTCCGCCGGATGGACTTGACACACTCCTTGTTGAACGTGTTAATCGTAATGCGTATGAGCGAGGCCATGTGCTCGGCTGGACCGTCAAAACAAATGTACTTGTAGTTATCGCGTACGGTTTCCGGCATGAGTCCTTCGCTGAATCGGTAGTGACGTCCTACCAGCCAAGCGATGTAAGACAATTTCAAGTAATTCGTCTTTTCCTCGGTCTCAAACGTGTGATTCAGGTGTGGTAAGATTTCGGATTTGATGGTACTTCGAATTGAATTCCGCCGTTCCACGGGATCCTTGTTGGCTTTCTTGTACAAGACACCAATATAATCCAACGCGTCGTCTTTGGTTTTGCATCCGCAGTGAACATAGTGCATTCGATGGATGTGATTTCCAATCAGACTTTTCAAGTAATCGGGTTGTTCATCCATGATGTAAATATACCGTTCAAATGTGACAAAGTCAAAACCCAGTGCCAACGCCAGTACATGCAAGGGGACTTTCGGCTTCAGATAGGGCATGCAAACCATAATGAGATTACTCTTCCCCAGTAGCTTCCCATGTCTGGCGGGTGAAATATCAAACACCACGGTGCTGGTACTTCGATGAGGACGATCCAAGTGTTCGGATCGAACTTCACATCGAAATAAATCTTTCTGTTTGAAAAACATGGGCTGGTTGTACTCCAGTCGCTGCATAAGTGGAATAAATCGGCGCTTGCCACGCATGATAAAGGAAGAACCCATTTCGTTTTCGATGGCCGTTTGAGAATCACACCCATCGCTCATAACGCAAGCCACGGAAAACAACATGGTTGGACAGGACATGATGATAAAATCTTTTTGATGTTCCGTTCGATAGAGCACACCATCCACGTAGACACATAGTGTCAAATCGACAATACAGTCAAAGCTATAATTGGTGTTACGCCAACAGGATTCGTCCGGCGTCGCGTGCTGGCGGACGGCACGGTAGTTGGAAACCGTGGATATGAATCGGTACTTCTTCTTGGTGGATTCTTCTTCGTACGTAGTGTCACAGGCACTGTAGTCGATAATAAGATTCTTCAGCCACTTTTCAATGAGTTCATTGTATCGTTCGATGTTTTGCACGGTCGGCTGCGAATTGATCACCGCGTCGAGTATAGTGAAGCGATCCATCTAATCCCAGTCGAATTCGAAATGTAAAGCGCTTAGAATTCTACTGGGTTTGCGTGTAGCCATTCAGAACGATATTTTTCAAAGTGTTATCTTCTATGTTGGAGAATTCGTCGATTCTATTAAACATGACCATATCTCTAATCTTTATTGTATTTCCATAAACGGCATCACTTCGAGTCATTTTGATTTTCTGCCAATACTCTTTGCTCATGATTATATAGTGATTCAAACGAACCAGCGAGTTAGGAACGTTGTATTCTTTTCCTTCATATGTGTGGAAATGGATGTCCAAATTGTTGACATTGGCGGTTTAAATGTAACTTTAGTGTTGGCTATGCGACTTTCGTTGAATGGTTTGGAAACACCAAATACGTATTCATCCACATCATTGACCATAAGCCAATCACATTCATCTCTGGCGTGATTTTTGTAGACTGTATTATAGCTTGATTTTTGCGACATGGGTTCGGGAACATAGAAATAACTGACAAATCCAGTAGAAATATGTGGCTCCAGTAGAATCTTGGTGTCATCTGTGCTGCCGTTATCAATAACATACATGTGTTCTACGCCCTGCTCAATTCATCAATCACCATGGCTTTGTTTTTAGCGACACATAACAGGCCAAGAAAATACTTTTTGGGAGGTAGTGGTGGTGGTGGTGTTTTCAGTGGTTCCAGTCGAATTTCTGATAGAGTGCTTCTGTTCGCACTCGTTTTTCTTTGCGGGCTTCTATTCGCGCCGCTGGTTTGCTCAAGGCCATCCACAAGATTCCTGCTAGAACTAAAACAAATAAGCACACGACAATGGCAATCACCCAGATCATTTTTCATATAGACCCAGTTGATTTCTAAAGCACATTGTCGTATTTTATCATAATGTATAGAGTCATGCAAAGGTTTCTAAAGCGGAAGGAGACCGTTCCAGAGGTTGAGACCGAGTTCAACCGGCAACTCAAAAAATGGAAGACCGAATCCAGTTTCAACGACACAGCTCCACTGGAGGCCGAGGTTGAAGCCATTCAATTTGGATTGTTATCGGAAGAGGAAATCAAAGGCTTGAGTGCGGTTGAAATTACGCAACCCCATACACAAAAGACAAACGTCATACAGAGAGGTGGTGCTACCGATGCTAGACTGGGCACGGCCAACCGCAGTATGTTGTGTTTAACATGTGGATGCTCGAGTAACGAATGTGGAGTTGGTCATAGCGGTCATTTGGAACTTCGTTATCCAGTGCCAAACGGGGAGTATCTAAAAACACTTCATAAGATACTGGAATGTATTTGCGTGAATTGTTGTCGTTTGAGAATTCCCAAAGATTTCGACAAGTATGAATCGATTGTTACAACGCCCAATCTGAAGGATCGCTTGAAGCGTATCCATAATGTCTGCAGAAAGCGTTTGGTGTGTGAATCGTATCACGAAACCACTCGAAAGCGCAAGTTTGCCGCACGAGCGAAACGTGTGGGTTATGAGCAAGCGTTACTGGAAGAAGACGATGTGGAATTCAAAGAGGATTTGCCGGTGGAAGAACTGTTGGCGCAAGGGACTGGGTGTGGAGCGATCCAACCCACATGGATTATGGAAGATGGTGTTTTTCTTCGACCGTTGTATACGCTGACAGACGAAGACAAGGCCAAGTATGATCGAGGTGAATACGTTCCCACGGTGTTTACTCCCAATGATATCATTTACATGCTGTCAAATATTCCACGCGAAGATGTGGAGATACTGGGTATGAGCTTTGAGCACTCCCATCCGGTGAACTTGATGTGGCGAAGTTTGTATATTCCCACCATCAACATCCGTCCCAGCAAGATTGGTCGCCAAGGAAACAATCGAAGCGCCAACGAAGACGATCTCACCACTAGGCTGAAAAATATCGTTCGTTGTAATCTACTTCTTCATACCAGACTCAAACAGCAGGAGAAGAAAGGAACGGATGCGGTTGTCAATCTGGCCAAGTTCAAGTACAATACTAGCGGTGAATGCAATACAGCGGAAGCAGCCTTCAAGAACGATCGCGGTATACTGCCCAAGAAACAAGTCGTAACCTCGTTGGTTCTATACGAACGCTTGTATATTACGTCTATTACCTATCAGAACCACAAGCTGAAAAAGAAGGGAACGATTCAGTTTGGCAAGGTTCGCTGCAGTTTGCGTACCAAGCATGACGGCCAGAAGAAGAATCGCATCCGGGGGAATGTTATGGGAAAGCGTATGAATTTCACGGCCCGTTCGGTGGCGTCTCCCAATCCTGTGATTCACATTCATGATGTGGAAACGCCACTGATGATTGCTATGCATTTGACGTATCCAGAGCGCGTGACCCGGTACAATATTCATCGGCTTTCCAACATGGTTCGCCGAGGTCCACATGTGTATCCCGGGGCACGCTACGTGATAACCTCGGGCAACAAGATGGAAGATTTGGACTCGGAATTGAGGTTTAGTATTCGACTGGAAATCGGCATGGTGGTGGAACGTCACATGCTAGATGGTGATTATGTGTTGATGAATCGTCAGCCCTCTTTGCATCGACATTCCATTATGGCGCATCGGGCGGTGATCAACCTGGATCCCAATGTGAAATCGTTTGGGTTACATTTGGCAGTTACCACGGCATACAATGCTGATTTTGATGGAGACGAGATGAATATGATGCTGTTGCAAGGCGAAATGCAACGTGCGTAAGCGCATTGTGTAATGTTGGTGGACGAAATGATCCTCTTGGATGATGTGGCGATTATCGGGTTTGTTCAAAACTCGCCAGTTTCAGCATACATGTTGACCAAGGAAACTTCAAAGATAAGCAAGACAGATGCAGGGCAAATGCTTATGCAACACTGCCAGTTCCAGCGGATTCCATGGGATGAATTTGGGGACAAACTGTTTTACACTGGACATGAAGTATTCTCTTGTATACTGCCAGCCGATTTCTCGATGGAGACGGGAGAAATCCTGATCAAAGATGGAGTCATGCTGCGTGGACGATGGATCAAAAGTACATTGCGGCATCTGATTCACCAGATGTTTAGAGATTACGGATCGACGTTTACTGCCAATTTTATCACCGGAACGTACAACATGTTGAATTGGTATGCCACGTCGGTTCAAGGATTCACGGTGGCCATGGATGATGTATATGTACCATCGGATGTTCTGGGACTCCAAGACATTTCTGCTCGATGCTCGGAGTACTTTAGCAAGTTTCCCAAGCACAATGTGCAGGGCAAGTCCCTGGAGTCTTCGATCATCGAGCGAAACTTGTGTTCGGTTACCGACCGAATCATGTCTGTGGTGGGCCATCGAGCCATTCGATATTTCAAAGCCAACCCACACCAAAATGGCATGATGGATATGACGACATCGGGTGCAAAAGGTGATGTGAAGAATGTGGTTCAAGTGTCTGGACTGATTGGTCAGCAGTATAATCACCGTTCCATTCGATTTCCACAGACCACGTGTCATTTCACACACCCTGATACGGATCAAGCCAAAGGTCATGGAATGGTCTACAGCAACTTTACTCTGGGAATGGATGCGATCGAGTTCTTTAACCATTTGCGGTGCAGCCGAAGCGGATTGGTGGATACTGCAGTGAAAACGGCTCGAACTGGGTATATGCAGCGAAGAATGGCCAAGAGTCTCGAAGACATTACAGTCGATTTGAAGGGCAATGTTGTGAACAACCAAGGCGACGTGTTACAAGAACGTTATGGGCACGATGGATTCCTGCCCAATGAGCTCGAACGTGATAAGGTGATGCTATTCGAAAACGACTGGAAACAACACTTTACATATTCGGAAATTTTGGTGGTCGAACCAATGCGTAACGCGTTGATGAAATCGTTGCGGGTGCATCGAGATGTGGCCAGTATGAAAAGTATTCACACGCCGGTGAACATGACGCGCATGCTATCGCGATTCCAGCAGAAACACAAATCGAATACCGCCACGATCCTTGCGTGGCGAAAATCGATTTGGAATCGGCTGGGGTTCTACATTCACGAAAACATCAAGTTGCGTGCGTACATGTGGGAAAAGTTATCGGTCAAGAATCTGTCTGTGGTGGACTTGAATGCGCTGGAAGGTGTGATCATGAAGCGGTTTGCCAAGGCCTTTGTACCCAACGGAGAGTTGGTGGGCGAGCAGTCTGCGCAATCGATTGGCGAGCCGATGACACAGATTACTCTGAATACGTTTCACGTAGCGGGATCAGCCTCGACATTGACTACTGGAATTCCCAGGGTGGATGAAGTGATTAATGCATCGTCCAAGCTGGCGACGCCTTCGAATAAGGTGTTTTTCAAGCTGCCCAAAACGGAGGAAGAAGCCATTGCACATGGACATTCATTGGTGTATCATTCTCTGAAGAACTACATTGTGGGATACGAAATCAATCCAGACCGGGAGTACTACCAAGATTTTATCGAGCAAGAAGAGCAGAAAATCGAGGAGGAAAACGAAGAGGAAAAGGAGGAGGAGGAAGAGAAGGAAGAGGATGATGAGAACGTGGAGGATGACTTGCGAGTGCTTCAACATGCCGAAGATACGCAAAGTGTATTCCACGAGTCCGAGCAGAATTTCTTGGTGATTATTCATCTGAAAGACACGTTGACTACACCACTGTCGCGTATCTGCAATCGTGCAAAGGCGCATTTGAAGATGGAGTCATTCAAGTGGTTTCATGGGCCAACCTTCATTGGTGTGGCGGGATCCATGCAAGACCCCAAGTTGGTCAAGTGGATTAACAGTATGGATCTCAATGGGTTCGACGTGAAGCTACTGGCGAACTTGTTGTTGGAGCATTACGGCAATGTGCATGCCAGTGGAATTCGAAATGTTCAGGACTTTTGTGTGTGTAAGCTGGATGTGCCGGAAATCAAGGACGACATGATTGGTACAAAGGAAGTGCTTTATCTGACGACGCAAGGCGCGCCTGGTCAAAAGTCGAATCTCAAGCATATCCTGCAATTGCCTTGGGTGAGCAGTACTTATTCGACGACAAACAGTGTGTTGGAAATCGAAGACATTTTCGGTATTGACGCGGCGCGGGCCAGTATTCAGCATGAATTGATGACGGTTATGACGTCGAGTGGTGCCAGTGTGAAGCACCGTTATGTGGCGTTGCTATCCGAACGTATGACGATGAGTGGGCATGTTATGGCTACGACGTATAATGGTATTTGTACGGCGGGTACCAGTATACTGCGCAATGCTTCGTTTGAAAACACGATGGATCAGTTTCTGATTGGTGGATTACGAGGTTCCAAGGATGAGTGCAAAGGCATGACTCAGTGTGTGATTATGAATCGAGAGCTTCAAGGTGGTACTGGATTGGTGGATTTGGCCATCCCAGCCGAAATTCCAGTCCCGCCCGTGCAGAAACGCAAGTATGAAATACCGTGTATTCCTGAACCGGGTGAATCGTGGCAGAAGAAATTCTTGAAGCCCAACACGCCGGTGAATATTCCCAGTGTGGTGGTTAGTGGGAAGGAGTATACATCGGCGACTCGACGCCGTAACCGTGCGTTGCAAACGGACAAGACTCAGAAGCCTGGTCGATCGGCGGCAAAGCGGAAGGAGCCGCTGAAATCATCGTTTACCAAACTCAGTGTTACGACTGGAGCTCCATCGCAAAGTCTGCTGAAACTCGGTGGAAGTTCGTTTATGCCATTCGACATTCGTGCTGAACGTGTGTCGTCTGGAAACATGTTGAAGCCGAGCAATTTTGCGTTCGTGCCGTTTACCATCAACGCACCCAAGTGAAATGATAAAAATAAATAAGACATGGCACTCGTCGTTGATTGTAACACGGTTAAGGCGGATGATATTGAAGTTATGCTGAGTCATCGAAAGTGGAATGATGTTATTCTTCTGTTGGGAAAACGAGAGTGTCCCACGTTGAAGTTTTCACCGGTTGTGCTGGCCAGTATGCCGGAAATCCAAGTGCTTCAATGCCCTCTAGGAATGGATCGATTGGCGTTTATGATGGGATTTCTGACGAAGAGTCAACTGGCGGAAGAGATTCATTTCTTCACGAATGCAAAACGCGAACTGCTGGAAAATCTTTGCTCAGACGATTTCGTTTTGAATATCGTGCGGGATAAGGATGAAGTCAACCAGGAAGACGAAGAGGAGGAGGAAGAGGATGATGAAGAAGAAGAGGAGGAAGAGGAGGAAGAGGAGGAAGATGAGGAAGAGGAGGAGGAGGAAGAAGAAGCGGAAGAAGAGGAAAAGGATGGCAAAAAGAAGAGTTCTAAGAAGAAGGATTCCACGAAGAAGAGCAAGGATTCTTGTTGTGCCGATCGAGCTGATCCCTCGTTTCTGGACGACTCTATGAAGTCCGCGTTTGACATGCTGCTGAAAAGTCAGGATGGACAGCGGTTGATCGCCGCTACCTTGGGCATGGCGACAGAAAAGAAAGGAAATGAGTAGTGCTGTCAATATGGACGCTGTGCGAGCGCAAATGTCTCAGAAACTGAAGCTTATGAAAGCGCAACGTTTGAATTCTTCGCGTGGAATTGAGAACATCCTTAAACCATCCAAAGAAGACAAAAATGTGCCCGACATGAGTATCCTTAAGGATCTACTGGATTCCAAGAGTATGCAAGAGAAAAAGCGTTTGATACAAGAAATACTTCAAAATGAGACGGTGATGGCTGAATTGAAGAAGCGTGATCCTAATATGATGTCTCATTTGGACCAAGTCACCCACCATTTGAAGAAAACCAAAAAAACAAAAAAAAGAAAAAACAAGAATAAGATTCCCAACACGACTACAGCAGCAGAACGTCCTGAGTTCAAACTGAATGACGCACCTCAAGCATTTGGAGATTTATTGAATGATTTACCCGAGCAACCAGAGGCACTCAAAGAAACACCAATCAATCCAGTGCCGATCACCAAGGAACCACTCAAGCTTCCAGTCGAAATCCAGCCGATCATTGACGCGGATGTAACTCGTGCTGGTTGGGGTGATTTGTTGAGTGATTTGGATTGAATAAACTGCTGTTTTTACCACAAACCAAACCAACCTTTCTTCTTGGGTGCAGCAGCAGCATCAGGTTCTGGTTCGTCGGCGGCAGGCGGCGGCATGTCTACCACCACATCCCGTTTCACACTCTGTCTCTTGAGCGTGGCCGTTTTTACCGGAGCGGGTTTCGGATTATTGTAGTTATCAAATAATAACTGTTGCGCTCGATTAGGTTCCTTTGCCTCACCTTTGGCCAAACCAAACCAACCGCGTGCATTGGCGTTCGGCTGGGGCTTGGGCGTCTTCTTTTTGGCAGGCGACTTATAGTGCTGAAACTCGGTTCGAGCAGCCTTAAGTTCTTCATATGCCACTTTGAATCTAGGTTCTTCAGGAAACAATGTTGTTGCAAAATGGCATGCAGTAGTATCATCAGTCAGATTTTGCTTCACCACCCTAGCCGGATCTCGTTGAGTATTAACATTGTAGTATCCTTCGTTAATACGAACTAACGCCGCATGACATGCTCTGCCTTGAAGTTCCGCTTCTGCGCGGCGCGCTTTCACGGCATCGTTGTACGCAGCATTGACTGCAATTTCTCGTTCGTATAAATACTCCAACGCAATCTGAAATTCCTTGTTGCTGGGGTATTGCTTGGCAATGAACTTGGTGTTTTCCAGGTCACCTACAAACGTGGCCATCACCGCTGCTTTCCTCTGCGGTTCCAAATTCTCGTAGAATTTTGCCCGAATTCTCTTTTCAGCCGCCAAGTACGCTTGCTTGTGGTTTTTGATATTCATACGCTCCATCTTGATTTTCTGACGTACAGCCGATCCGTCCTGTTTCTGCTTACGAATGACTTCGCGTTCAGTGTGTTTGAGGGCACTTATATCGCGTCGTTTTTGACGATCTGCCACAGAGTCGATTCGTTCGCGAGCAACTTTCGCGTGTCTGTCGAGTCGTTTTCTCTCCGACCGGTTTTCTACATATTCTTGTGCAGCCGCCTTTATCTCCGGATCCAAATTCATCACGTCAAGATAGCTCTTGATTTCGGCTAGAGTCAAACCACCCGAATCCTTGCATGTTTCGCAATGATCCACAATGTCGTTAATGAGCTTTTGCTGTTTACTTCCGCATCGACTCATCCAAGCCAACCATCCTTGGTCGGTGTAGTCTGCCAATGCTTTGATGCAAACTTCACAGTCCATGTTTTTTGCACGGGCGATAGGGTTTTTCACACGGATAGGCGGAACGTTATCAACCATTTTTTATGTATACATTGGAAAAAAATGTATTCAAAACCGGTGCAAATAAGAAATAAATGGAAAACAAACCTTTGCCCATGTACGAATTGAACGTTATCGTCATCTCGTCGCTTCTTACGTGGTTGGTGTTATCTCTGGTTTTTGGTACCATCTTTGGCACGGTACTTACAATTGGTGTAGTTTATCTGATATTTAGCAATCCATATTGTTACAAACAAGTGTTTAATGTATATGACGGGTTATATTATCACTACTGTGGGTATTAGCCGTTGCTCTTGAGTGATTCAATCACATTGCCCATAATTGAAGACGGTTTGATGGGTATAAACTTGATGGCGGTACTTTCAAAAAAGTAAAATTCAAAGCCACCCACCACTGCAAATATAACAAAATTGGATAACGCTATTCGTTTAACCATCGGACTTATGCGAATATTGGCGCCATAAGACATGACCAACAACATTGTGACTAATGTTACACTGATTAAACCTATTGTAAAATAAGCAGTGTTAAATAACCCGCTGTTATAAATATTGTTTACGTTTTCTTTCTTATTCTGCGACATTATCTCCATCACTTCCAGTGGATAATCTAGGTTTCTCATGCTGTGTTTCAAGCCTCCATTGGTCATTGTGTTTCCTATGATGAGTGAATTGGATAAGTTGGTGGCGATCGCTGTATCAATCGACTTTTGTAAACCCTTTTCACTTTCATGGCTAATTACAAACACAAACAAAATGGTCAATGCTGTAAATATAAGCAATACATGCACCACAGCATTTACACCCAATTCAAACCGATCCGAGCGAATATCGATGGGAGTCACTGCACTCATTTATTCACATTTTCAAACGCAGGAAATTTTGGTTTTCCAGATGATGTTCGTCCCCTAAAACAGAACCGTATGCGTGAACCCACACGAATGTTTACATCGTCATGCGGGCTGATGTGCAACATGAATTGCACTGGAGGTTCAACTGTTTCGGCTATCAAGTATGAACCGCGTTTCTCTCCCTTTGATACCACTTCACCGTTTCCGTACGTCACAAGTTTCCATTTCAAACCCACTTTGACATTTCTTCCTCGCCTGTAAAAACCATTAGGGTTTCTGAGTACAATACCCTCTGCACCTTCGCGAGTCATGTTTTTCAGACGACGCTTCATGTCGTCCAGGTTCTCTACGCGATGCTGTGTCACCACTTTCCACGCTCGACTAGGATGCTCGCGATTCAAAAATAATAAATCCTGATATCTATCGTAAAACGTTATTTCATCATCTGTGGGCATATCAAACACGTGAAATCGAATCGAACTCCAGTGGTGACATGGCGGTCCTACCTGCAATGCCTCAAGCGTGCGTTCGAAAGAGTCGTGGGGCCCAGCCAACTCGCCGTCTAACTTGACGTTTTTCGGTAGCATGGCCATGAAGTCATCTGGCGCTCGAATCGAATTCCCGTTGCGTGTCAGCAATGTTTTTCCATTCCAATAACAACGCACACCATCATACTTTTCACTCCAAAACCATTTTGAAATATCATGCTTGTCTGCATCATATTCACCAAACAAGGGCAATTGTGGCGCTGGAAACTTTTCTACCGGATACAATGATTGGGTGATGGGCATGTAGGCTGGAAACTGAAATTTGATGTGTTTGCACAAACGTTCTGATACGGGTAATCGCTGGTACTTGAACGCGGGGCATGAACAAAACAACAGATAACCGCTCCACGAGATCGTATAGGTTGTATTGGGAACATTCAGTTTCCATTTAGGAGATCCTTTGCGCATATCCAATGCCATTTCTTATGTTTAAAAATCACGCCAAGCTGGGGTCGTCTTGTTCTTCTTCACTTTCTTCTTTGGGTTCGGCTTCCTTCACGATTGGCTCTGGAACGTAGGGCTTCGGACGAACCGGACTTTGACTTCTTTGACGCTTGACAGGCACGTAGGGTCTTCTAGGAGGACTTCTGGGACTACGCATTCTTCTGGGTGGGCTTCTTCTCTGCGGACTTGTTCTCGGCGCAATATTGCTTCGAACGACCGAAAAACGTCGCGGCTCGAATCTTGCCGTGTGAGCTACGGGTTGAGCTTGTTCGCACTTTCCACAGCAGCATATCTTTCCACATTGGGTTGGAATGTGCTTGATATGTTCACCCAACCAATCACAGTCCGTAAAAACCATGTTGGCCATCAAAGGACGCCCACAACAGCATGGAATAAATACGGTTTTGGTTGCCATGGCGAATGAACGAATGAACTACTCTCGCAATTGGTTGGTCTGTAAAACACATTCTGATATTTGTTTAGGTTTTAATAATTTTATCAATTGTAAATTTTCATTATATGATGAATGTTGTGCAAACCATATTCGATACACTCGGCCATCAAACACGGTTATACTCTTCTGATTATGCATCAGAAACCACTGACAACAAGGCTTAACTATGATACCCTCTGATATACGTCTGGAGTCGGTGACTAACACCGATGCATGTGCTTGCTCAACCGGCATATCTTTCAGTAGTTCCAGTAGAATTCGACTGGAAAACTTGTAGCGCAAATGGTGTTTAAACTGCTTGGCCCAATCAAGTATGAAGGTTTCCACGCCTATGGAATGGATTTGAAGTGTAATTTCTTTGTGTTGTCTGTATAGGTCTTCCAGAGCAATCATTGATTCCTCATAAGTCGGCAATGACCATTTTGGATTGTGATAAGTCGAATCAATCATTAACCAGTCGATTTTCTTTGGCCATTGTGTCCAATTCAGTTGATCTGGATGGAGACGATAATCGCCAGTGTTTACGACAATTATATTTCCAAAATCAAACACAAACATGACGGATCCAAAACAGTGATGTGCAGGTAGCAGTGCTACTCGAATGTCCTCGGATACAGTACGCCAGCGAAACAACTCTAGCGGTACAACAACACCGGTGGGAAATGAGTATGCAGCATCAAGAAGTCGTTTGGTATCCGCGGAACAATACAGTGTGCCACTATGCCATCCGTCTTTTAATCCAGTAGAGTGATCTGAATGTAAGTGAGACATAAAATATGTGATGATTGTCGATTTTGGTGTGTTGCGAGGCCGACAGAAATAGTCAATGAGAATATTTCGATCAAATAAATGTCGAATACATTGAACGCTGGCCATTTTTACCCATAGAATTCAATGGCAAACTCTCGAACACCCCATGTGTGACGAACATGACATGCGGTTTTTTTCAAGTGATGGTTGTTATATCTGTGTGAAATGCGGTGAAGCGTCGAATGAAGCTGTACTGGAGGATACAGAATATTTACCGTATGTGCCTGGCGTTGAGTCTCAAGACATTGCCGCTCGTCAAATGGTAGTGCATTATGGGTACACACCCCAAGACGATGCAAAACGCGAGTTTCTGACGGAAGACGAAACGAAAGTCAACGATCGCTTGACTTCCGGATTTAAGGAGTTCAAAGATCACGTTCAAGAGAAACTTTCGATCAACATCAATGACTACAATCACAGTTCTGTGGACTTTGCGTACACAGTGTGGAAGATGTTTTACCGGAATCAAGAAACGTACCTCAAGTACAAAAAACGGTCATTATATCTACAAGCTTTGGGCTACGTGATGGCTGTACACGCCAAGGACGTTACATTAATGTCCAAGTACCTTACGAAGGCATTCAAAGCACAACTTCGGTTGATCATGCGTGACACGGATGTGACCAAATTATTCACATTTCCATCCAACAAAGAGATACTTCAAATGTATGCCGATGCATGGATACCACGAATTACACTCAACCCTGCCATGCAAAACCATGTCAAAACTTTATTTGAACGTTACATGGACATGTACAGTGACGTTGCCGAACCACGAGATTTCACAGCCGCGTTAATTTGGAAATTGGTTTCACCACTGGCCATGATGAAAGATGGGTTTCGGATTACGCAACAGCAATTACACAAGATTACCAATAGCAAAAGTCCCACGTTCACCAAGATTTCGGCTGGGATTCGTTTGGACGCTAATACACTTTGACGAGATCAAGTCCAGTGTCGCCAAAATGGTTTCCGAATTTCATTCTGTATGAAAACTCAATATCTGACCGGAGTACTTTGGGTTTGCTGTCAGCCACACCACGCCCAGGTCTGGCATGTGAACTGGCCATCTGCGCAATTTCCAGTAATCGAATCACCTCAAACTCGAGGATTTCTTGCAGAACTTTGACACTTTCTGCAGTGTAACGTACATCCCCCTTGTTATGTGCTTGTGCAATTTGAATGATCAGATACCGAAAAGGTGCTTTGTAGAATACATCTTCGGATGAATTGCGTTGAGCTATTCGCACTCCTCTCAGTAACATCGCACGTCTACTGTTCTTGTTTGTATGAGGAAGACGTTTGTCCAATTTAAATCGCTTTTTTCTATCTCGTTCAGTATTTACGATATTTTTTCTGTCAACTTCTGGTCGTCTCTTCGGTATTCCATTGGGACCTCCAGTTTTAGGTTTCGCTGGCTGATTTCCAGGTTTCGCCGGAGCCTGCCTTCCAGTTTTCTTGGGGTTTCCGCCTCTTCCACCCGTAGTTTTCATTGCATGTTTGGCCTGTGTTCCATCGAGTTGTTGAAGTAGTTTTTGTGCAACCTCCGGCGCTAGTGGTGCTTCTGCTTGAACTGGCCGAACTGGAGACGGCACTTTTTCTACTGCTATGTCGACTTTGGAGCTTGATCGCTTACCTACCACAGGTTCAGGTTCAATAACTTCCATTTTCGAATCACCCCGTCTCATCACAGGTTCAGGTTCAATAACTTCCATTTTCGAATCACCCCGTCTCATCACAGGTTCAGGTTCAATAACTTCCGTTTTCGAATCACCCCGTCTCATCACAGGTTCAGGTTCAATAACTTCCGTTTTCGAATCACCCCGTCTGATCACAGGTGCAGGTGCAATAACTTCTGGTTTCGAAGCACTTCGTCTGATCGCTGGTTCCGGTTGAACTGGTGGTACATTAACCATTTGTGGTACTCTGTCGTTTCTTGCAGCAGCACGCTCAGCTCGAGATTTTGGTACCGACACTTTTTGTGCTGGCGCAGGCTTTGGTTTTCCTCTAGGAACTTTTCTGGCTGCTTGGGGTGCTCCACTTCTCAAAACCCGTTCCCCGACCTGGTTTTTTCGGGATCGCAACTCCATTTTCATCATTACGATCAAAAAAAAATACATTGCATGTGCCTTTCAAACGACATCTGGGAATATATACTAGAATTCGTTCAGGACTGGAAAACACTGCAAATTCTAAGCCATACTATTCCCCATCTGTGGTATTACGTCCGTGGTCCGCAGTTTCCCAAAAGAATTCTACTGGAATTCGTGCGGTATTCAACAGAAAAGTACGCACTCGAAACAGCAATCAGTTGGCAGTGTCAAATGGCGGTGCTGGATCGCAAATGTCAACTGTGTAAGAAAACGTACCCCACGGGATTCACACAACCCACCTGGCATGTCTACGCACACAGTCACTGTCTATCCAAAGAAGTTATTTCAATCGTACACGCGGTGAAAGTCTATGATTTACCGTTTGAAAAACTCGTAGAACTCCCCAAGCAAAACAACATGGTGTGGAAATACCACGGTGGTCGTTCATGTCTCAGTTTTTCAGTCATGTCCACTATACAAGGACTGTGCTTAACGTTATGCAATGAGAATCTACACGACCGCCGAAAGCGCATCGAATTCATCCGATCACAAACCCAGGATGTATCTGACGTCGAATCGCGAAAACGAAAATATCAAGAATGCTTACAACAAGACAATCTTATCATGCTAAATGAACGAAAGGCAAGATTGGGTAACCTCCGGCAATTTAGAGAGCTACACTTGCAACCGCTTTTAGTAAAGTATAGAATTCTACCGGAACTCTGCGAAAAGTTCCGATCGGCCATTTACAACAATATTTCTATGCGCTTGCCTTGGAGAAAACTAGAAGTCATTATCCGGGAGTGGGGTTGGCGACAACATCGGGTCGACTATAAGGCTATGACATTCAAAGAGCTACTGGCGTAGCTTACACACATGTGGCATTATCTATCGTCAACAGCACAGCCATTGCGGCAAAAAACAATAATGCATAGATACCAAACCGAAACCATGCCGTCCGCATCTTTGGCCTAAACCAAGACATCATGGGCAGGTCCAAGAATACGTCCAGCAAATGCTCAATCATTCCCCATCCACCCACCCACAATACAATATGAATTAAACTAATGTTGAACTCACCATACGTACATGGCATTTATTAACCAGAACTTGCTTTGGAATTCCACCAAGAAACTCCCAGTATCGCCGCACCGACACCCACGGCAACACCGCCAGCACTCATATAGTATACCTTGTCCTTAAACTCAGTTTGGGATCCTGCCTTGTTGATAGAAATAGCAATGCGGGTGGAAACTGCTGAAGTACTCGTGGTGTTAAGTGACACGGTAATCCTGTTTGTACCAAAAGACGTTGGTGTTCCGCTTATACTTCCTGTGCTTTTATCGAACGTTAATCCATAAAGATCGCCCGTGTATGAATATTCCAACCGTGTGTCGGATGTGCCTGAAACTGTGGGTGTGAGTGTTTCAATGGCCGTATCAACTGTTCCAGAGATATCTGAAGAGTACAAGATTGAAATTCCAACCTGCAGTCTAAATTTTGCACTGGATATTCCAGCATCATTCTGTGCGGTCACCGTATATTGTGTATTTACATTTTCCGATGCCGATCCAGTCAGAATGCCCGTCAGAGTATCAAAAAGCATTCCACTGGATATCTGAGGTGTGATTGAATACGATACAACTGCTCCACCAGTGTTAATAGGCGTCGGACTAACTATGGATTCATTCAATCGAGCAGTTATTGAGGTCGTGGCAAATGAAATGTTAGGTGGGACGGTTGACGTTTGTGAGTCCATCACTTGTAACGTTAATACATAATCTAATTCATCGAACGCATTTGTAGCATGTATCTGAAACTTTGTAACTGGCGCTTCAGCCGTGGGTGTTCTTGTGATTGCTCCAGTCGATGTACTAAATGTCAACCCAGCTGGTAAGCTAGGAGAAATCTGATAGAGTTCGATTGGAGTTGCTCCTGGAACCAACGTGTTTTCGATCGTTATTTGCGAGTTTATAGCAGCACTGATCTCAGTTGGATATCTTAAATAGGGTCCAAGATATTTATGCTTTAAGTAAACGGAAACAGCCGAAATTTCGTCACTGGAAAGTTTGCGTCCAAACACATAGATTGCATGAATGGTTCCACTGTATGTCTGATTTATAAATCGCTTGACCAAGTAGCGTCCTATTTCCAACTTTGGTTGATTCGCATTGATTTTCGGTGCAATGAAAGATCCTGCTGTGGTTTCCAGTGATGAAGATGTACCATTATAAAACGTGTTAGTAGAAGGATAAACAACAACATTCCCAGTGGTCTGCGTTGTAGCGTCTTTTGCTAACACGACTGGATTGATCACGCCTGAACCATTCAACAAAGAACTGGCAGTCGAAAAATCAACACTTAAATCAAAGTTTCTGCCGACGACAGAAATATCCGCATCGTCCGAATAGTGCCACACACTCATTCCATTTGGAGCACTCGATGCTTGGCTCGGACAAGACGAAACAACAATGACCGTTTCATCACTTTCGTATCTAGGAAATGAGCTCCATGTTTGTGTGGATGTTCGTTGATTGGTCAAGTACGCAGTTCCATTCAGACGAATGCTAGTCGTATTCTTGTTCGACCGACATACGTCCACAGTCCCAGTCGAAGGCAAAAGATCATACGTGTACAAAGGATTTGCATCCGCATCACGATACTGTTTTGTACTCGCCCATTTAACAAAAGCACCAGACGCATTCAAAACGATTGATGTTTCGTCCCATGTGCAGGCAGCATTCAGAAGAAGGGTTTCGGGGTCAATTAGTGTGGTTCCAGCCGAGGGTTGATTTTTGATTTTGGTGTAGAACAGTTTTGTTGAAAATGATAAAATCAATATAACAGCCCCAATCAAAATTAGAAAAGCACCAATACTAATATTCACCCATTGACTCATTTTATTCATATTCATTTTGTTCATATTCATTTTGTTGCGAAACCAATACATCGTGCATATACATGAGCAAATTCGTATGCGCCACATATTCCACTGGATAGAAATGTTGCGCCATTTGATCCACTTGTGGTAAACGTTGATTTCCATACGAATACGACTGGTCACATTCCTTGCATTTCACGGTATCCCATGCTTGATTTGCATTCCCATATATAATGCAGACTCCACACACCAGTTTTCTGCAGCACATATGCGCCTCCACCAGTACCTGCTGGCAGTGTGTGCATTGAAACACGTCCATTTTATTTTACGTGAAACAAAAATGTCCATTTCTGCTGCAGCCGAAGCTTTTAGCTCGAGATTTCTACCCGAAATTGTTGCGCTCATTACCAGCTATATGGATGGGCTATTAAACACCTCCAACCTCATGTTTCTAATGAAATTACCCAGAGCATTCGAAATGCATGTAACGTATTATCGACGCAAACCCAATGGCAAGATACACTACGGTCGGTTAATCAATGGATTACCACACTCACTCGGACGTTCTCCATCTTGTGTCAAGGGGTATTCGTTTGGCATCGATCGTTTAGAGCTCCAGTGGCATTCAATGGGCAGTCCAAAACCCAAGTTTCCCCGTTCACTCTGTTTTATAGGCGGAAATTGGGCCCTCTACGAAGCAATATTCCCCAACGGCATTCGAGTGTACGAGACAGTTCACGGAACAAGTTTTACACGAATCCGCGCGCAAAACGGACGTAGTATTGGAACACCATGCAAACAATATGATTGTACGATTTGCGACGTATGTGCAAGTGAAGAAACCGTGTTTATAAACACATGCATACTAAGGTTACAATCACTTTATAATACCGATCCCGACACATTGACAATCGACTCGTTCGTCTAGATATACTCGACTCGTTCGTCTAGATATACTCGACTCGTTCGTCTAGATATACTCGACTCGTTCGTCTAGATATACTCGACTCGTTCGTCTAAACATAATTGTTGTTTGACAGCGTTGACATTAGAATCTGTAGCGAGTCACCCCATTCCTCCACAAACTCTTTGAAATCCAATACACGTCCTCTGAATCGTACTTGAGTATCTTGTTCAAAACGTTCCACTCGCAGTCTGGGCACACTCTTGTACCGTATCGTATGCTTTCGATAGCAATACATGACATTTTCAAAGTTCAAGGTTGATCCCACCGTCGGCAAAGACTCCGCATGTTCTGGTACCAGGTACTTCAGAACCTTGTACAGTTGGTTACATTTTGAATTCGGCTGGAAACGCGTGAGAAAGTAATAAAACGCCATCAAGTAAATCGGCTTGGTGTAAACCTTGTCCAATTTGTCTTTCATCAGCCATACCCAGTGATCAAATAAATTTTCGTACAGAAATACTCTCACGGTAATTTCTGAATTCTTCTGACTCACCCGCGTGATACGCCCCAGAGACTGCTCCATGGTGGCGATTGATAAATCCACATTGGTCATCCAAACCGCTTTGGCCATAAACAAGTCGAATCCAACCGAATACTTGTTGGATAACAATAGCACGTCACACTTTCCCTGGCGAAAGTTCTCAATGTTTTGCAGAGATTCCGCCTTCATAATACCCAGGAAACCGCCCACCAGCAATCGAAATCCACACGCATCAATCATGCGAGCATACTCGACCGCCGATGGTTCGTACTTTGAGAAGACAACAAGTTGATCGGTTGGAGCTCGACTGGCTTTGAACTCTTCCAGCTGACGTTTGAACTCGTCCATTTTTCCGGACAAGTGTAGATAATCTCCAGAGTTTGCATCCACCTTTCCAATCACCGTTTGTGTGTACTTTTGTTCGCTGGACGGTTGTCTCTTGGAAGCAAACGAAGGATTATAGTACGGCGTTATAGGCGAATGTCGACACTGAGGACACCTAGCCATGTCCAGCTCATTCATGCTGTCCAGACATATGCGACATAACACATGACGACATGATAGTTGAACCGGATCCGTATAGACACACAGACAAATTGGACAGTCGTCCGTCGCAGCTGCAAATGCCTGCTCTTTGGCATCAGGACGATGTAGTACAACGACAGGTCGGTCCAGACCCTTCAAGATTCGCAATATGAGTTCCTTGTGGACATATCCACCCGCTCCCAGACGCTCCAATATGCGGAAAAATCGCAAACATGTCTGATTCACTGAAGGACGACGGATGAATTCCTCCAGAATCGTAGATACTTTCGCGTAGAATTCTACTTGTTCTTCAGTCAGCTTGGTCAAGTGTACAATTTCCTTCACTTTCAGGTTGGTCATATCCAAGGCGTTTTCACACGTCCAATATCGACTGAGAATTACTCCCAGTCTACAGACTTTGAGAAAGCCAGCGATTTTGGTCAGCTGAAGTAAATTCATCGACACCAACGTGTTTTCATAGGGCGTTGCCGTAATAATCCAAGTGAAATCTCTTGAAATCGTATCGAGATACACATAGCGTTGATTCATTCGGTGGGCTTCGTCAATGAACAGGCGAGTAAAATGAGCTCGACCAAACATGTCCTGGAATTCTTGTGTTTTCAACGCATTCCAAGAGACCACCAGAATTCTAGGTAACTCTTCGATATGGACGACTCGAAAGTCCGTCACCGACTTGAAAAATACAATCGAAGTAGAAGATAGCGTGATCTTTCGTTTCTTGTTTTTGCTCTCATCAGGTAGATACGTGAATTCCACAGTTGTGTGTTTTTCAAACTCGGATTTCCAATGCAAACACAGATCATCTGGAATGACGATCAAACTGCGGTCCACAGTGTTGAGTAAACACCTGGTAATAGTCGAAAGTGTTTTTCCAGTTCCGGTCTTATCGGCAATCAGGCCACCGCTTTTTTTTGAAATCAGTTCAGTATGTTCGAGCTCTTGATACATGACCGAAGAACGTGGACAAATATATCGATTGGAATTTCCAATTCGATACGCCAAGTGACTCATGAAGGGTCCCAGGTGTTCACGTTCCGAAATGAACTCTTGTGTCAATGCTTGTCCCTCCGTCAATCGTCGAGTATTGAGTTCCATCGGTAATTCGATTTGATATCTCCTGGGAATTCCAGCCACCATAATTTCTTCGCGACCTTCGTCCAAGGCATACTTCAGTTTCTTGATGATTTCTGTGTGTTCCATTCGATGCCATGACTCGCGTACTTCTGCAGTCTTCTGTACAAATGAAATGCCATCGTATACAACACCGAATGTGGCCAACAACTGGTCGCACAATTCTGCATCCACGTGACTGGCGTTCGGATAGAATTCAACATACAACGTACGGTCAATTACATAGGCACGTTTGTTCTCATAATGATATACGCCAGATGGGACATCGAATATGTCGACCATTGTATCTTCCTTCATATTGGTCAGCATGCACAGCTGATATCCCATGAGTTCAGTCTCGGTTACAGTGGGTGTCGCTTCATATTTCAAGACAATTCCAGTCGATTCATCGTCAGGGTTTCGCATTCCACTGATTAGGTAACAAGCAACCAATGGCCCAGTATAAGCTGCAAATTCTCGGATGGCTCGAATCGCCGCAAAATTGCCTTCCGCATACACCAAGCCTAGAAACGCCAATAACGCCGAATCATGATTTGGATGCGTTGAAATTCGTGTCCAACCCGAGCGATACACGTATATTCCACAATCAATCACTCTGAACATCTCGAATTGTCCATTTTCGTATTTCAAAGGCATCCATTTCATACTCAGTAGAATCATGAATGACTTGTAGTCCGCGTCAATACCCAATCGCGCAAATACGTCCTTGGTTTGCTTCATTTCCAAGATATGGTTGCACCCTGGGTCGTAAAATATGCGCCGATACTGGCGACAGAAATCATGAGGGACCTCATATGGGTCTAACAAGTACGGTCCCAGTCGATTTTCGAAATGAGCACGAATGGTTTCGTTCATCTTTTTGTTTTATTTAGATTAAACTCATGAAAGACAAATAGAAATCGACTGGGTTTACATACTCATCGGCCAGGTGGCGCATATATCTAATGGAAATGCTAACCCGCCACTACTCGTGTTGATTCCGTTTGAAAAGATTGGTCCATAAATGTAAATGGTCATATTGGTGTTGATCTTCATCGTACACTGTACATACGCATTGTCGTGATTTGCAATGATTGGAAAAATAACATCTGATTTGGGTGCCCAACCGACGGGGTTTCCACCTATGAAAGGTACAACATTAGTCTGTGAACTCGGATAATTAAATGGCTTGAGGACAATCGTGACCATTTGTCCAACTCTGAATAACGTGAAATGCGCAGGAACCGATGATGCACCCATTCCAGACCAAGTAAATGTGAAATCTTCAGCTGCATACAAAACCTTGTTGGGAAAAGTAAAACCAGATAAATTGAAATTACTTCCAGTGACTGTGGAAGCAAACACGGGATCTTTCACCAATGCGATTTCTCCAGTCGTTTCATCGAGAGTTACGGGTGCAGTCGCTTTGGCAGGAACGCTAACGTATGGTCTAGGTTTCTTGTTTGCATTTATCAACGCAATGACGGATATAACCGCAGCAGCAATGCCAATGGCCGCGGAAATCCAAATGACCAAAATCGGAATCTCCATTTATTTAGGTCTGAACTGAAAACAAAATTAAAATTCACGCATCATCCTCTTCATCATCCACCAACTCTACGTTCAAGTCATCGATGGATTCCGGTCCCGTTTCGATGATTTGCTCCTTGGGTTTCACCTTGAAGAAGTTTAGCACACTGCTGGTTCTCATGGCTTTTGCACGCGAAATGTTGGATTCACATTCCTTCAGCAAACGTTGAATGGGAAATTGCGGATAATGAATAAACAGTAATTCCAGCAGCGTTCGAATCTGATCCACGTAGTGGCGCAAGTCGATGTTCACCTTGTGGTTCATCGCCCAATCCAGGGTTTCACCCTTGTCGCAATGCTTGACTTTCCCATTGTCTTCCACCACATACATGATGCGCGATCCGGGTTGTGGGTACATGCCCGTTCTGGTCATGATCTTTTCCGCCAACTTCAATTGTACCAAGTGTTCCGACTTGTACTCGCTTGGTTGTTTCATCGAAATACTCACGGCCAGCTTGGAGAGTGGTACCAATCCATCCGATAACTTTTTGAATTCGGATTGAAGCAATGGAACAATCTCCTTGTGCTCATCCTCAATCAGGTATTTCGCAATTTTGCAACACACGATTCTGGCCCATTCACAGCGGTCTCGTTTCATGAAGCCCATGCCAGATATTTTCAGCTTCTTGAATACATCTGGTTTCTCGTAGACCTTCTTGATGTAGTTCTTCTTTTGTTTGAAGAATACCGAACGTACACTCAAATCCTCCATGTTGATCTTCTGTGGTTTGGGGAACAAGTCGGATATCTCGGATGCAATTTGCGTGAACTTTTCAAAGTAGGCGCGATTCCAGTCCTCCAGTCGATCTCCAGTCGGTTTCACGCCCGGCACTTGAATCATGATCGAGTCGGTATCTCCGTAAATAATAGCACCCTTGTAGTACCGAATCACATACCAGCCAGACGTTTTGATTTGCCACCGACCAATCGCCGTGACCGTGGCCATCAACACGATACAATCCAGCAAACCATGTTTTTGCGCGCCCAAGAATCCATATAAAGCATTGGCCACCACTTTGCATCCCAGTTGTTGCTTTTCATAGTTTCCCGCATTCATCATGGTCGCACGAATCACCAGTAACTTTTCCGACCATTCCGGTTTGGTTTGGATGAGCGTGTCCAACTCGGTACCCTTGGTATTCGGCTTGAGTCCCAAAGCAATCAACGAGGATTCCACCTCTTCATCCGCAGCCTCCATTAGCGTCTTGATACGCTTCCGTTCCTTCACCAGATCGGTTTGCACTTCCGCCAATATAGCTTCCACCAAAACACCATTGATGTGCGTAATCAAGCAGATGGATTCACCGGTAATGATTTCTACGTACTTTTTGGTGACGCGGTCGTCGTCCAGAACACGCCGGTCCCATGCCAAGACACAATAACAGATACGATCCGAAATCATGATCGTGGGATAGAGACTGGAAAAATCCAGTGTTGCAATCATCTCTTCAAAGCCAAGATACTTGTTGGCCTGTGGATCCTGCACAAAGCCGCCCGGGTACACCTTCTTCTTCGGTTTGGCTTTTGCTTTCTTGACCACAGGAATGTACTCTTGTCCAAAAATACCCGCAGGTCGTTGCTTCTTCGTGGTTTGCTCGTCGAGTTCTACTGGAATACTGCGTGGAACAGGCGGTGGATCCTTGATCTTGAGCAGACGAATGTCCTTGGGTGGATCCACGATCGATCGCGCCCATTTGTCGTCATATGTTTCGTTGCGTTCACCGATCGGACAGTTGAACAACTTGGGTGGTTCTGGAAACGAATTGAACTTTTTCGAAGGTAACACCAAAGGCGGGACGCGTAACTGATCACGATTAATGATTCGTCCACGTTTGTGGCAATCATGTTGAATACGCCGAAAACAACGAATCTGTTGTCCACGGGATACAATCATAGTCACATCGCAAGAGCAAACGTTACTCAGCGCCAAGCTGTCGGATATAATCTTTGGTGCCTGCTCGCATACTCTGAGTATTTCCGTTTCGATTTCCAACTCTTGCAAATTCTTTTCGCTGGACTGGAGGATGGCCGCATTGGGTAAAAACGATGTTGCGCTGGTATGTACGGGTCCATTGTACATGGCTGGATGAAACATGGCCGCCAGTAGATTATAGCTGTCAAACTTGGGCTTCACTTGCATCTTCTCCATATACTTGATCAGGTTGATCACTGTCCTCGACGGGTGATTGTAGTAGAATTGCCCTGGAAAGTTCTTCTTCTCATTCGGCTTGTTGGCGTATTCACGAAACCGAGTCAAGTTGACGTTTCGCAACGCCAAATGTAACAAGTCGTCTTGGTTGTCACTCATAAACACAAACGTGTCCACGTTCAAGCCGTTCATCAGCTGTTCCCATTGCTTCAACATTTGTTCCTCCGTCATGCCCTCTAATTCTTTGAGGAATAAATTCTTGGAGCTCATGCGGATTTTCGCAGTTTCGGTGTGATGACCACACCAGTAGACATCCGATGCGATCGCCAATATCTTGTCCGAATGGATGCTGCTCGTATCCGGCCCAAACGTGGCCTTCTGTTCGTCCGCGACTTTCTTCACACCCACGCGGATTCGCACCGTGGCACACAATATGGGCGGCGGATACGCACACTCCACCATTCGAACGCTCTTGGAATTCGCATCGTACGTGTACTCTTCACTGCAATACGTCTCCTTCTTCGACGCGAGTTTAAGCTGACTAAATTGTGCCCAACCTTGAAGTCGGATGTCATTGCTGTGGACAAACAAGTCGCACCAGTCGAAATCACAGTGATAACCAATAATTTTGCGTTCACGTTTGACGCTGTCCAATACAGGTGTTTTGAGTCTGGCGTCCAGTTTGCGACCAAAACTTGGATCCGCCAAGAATAACTTGATCGTAGGTCGTTCCAAACTTCCGGTTTCAACCCACCGTTCATAGTCGAATCCAATCAGACGTTTCATGTTCACCAAGGTGTGTCCAAGAATGGGATTGGGACAGCTTGGTGTTTTCAGGTCATTGTTCAGGTTGTCCAGAATGCTTCCAATCTCGCGATGGTCCAATCTCGTGGCATCCAGGTAGCAATAGTACGAAAAGTTCAGGACTTTGATGGCCGCAGACTTGTACGCAACAATGGTTCCGTTCAAGTATCGACGATTGCCGAATATCCAGAGGCACGGCGTAGCAAACGGCTTCTTCTGCACACTGCTGATTTCACGAATGTGGATCAAATCATTTTCCGCTTGAAACACCGATGCTGGAAAATCCGCTGGACGAACTTTTCTCATGTGCTCTGCCATTGCGCTTGGGGTTTTGTTTCAGACTTTTGCTATAAATTAAACGGATGACTTTGGTTTTCATTTGCTTGGGGTGTGCCGTGGCTATTTCCAGTCGATTTTACTACGGGTCGGACTTTAAGCCTACGGTGGTGGCGTCTGTGCATCGACCCTACCACAAATAAAATTCCAGTAGAATTCGACTGGGACCCTCATAGAGTTCGACTGGCAATCAACTAAATATAAATGCACATATTTGGCATAAGTGACATTCACCTAGAATTTCGGCCAGAAGATAATGATTTTTCCTTCACTAGCAAATGGCCTGCGGCAGATGTGCTTGTTTTGGCTGGAGATATTGGATCCCCCATTCAGAGGTATCAACAATATAAGCGCTTTTTAGAGCACGTGAAACGGACATATCAAACAGTCGTATTCATCAGTGGAAATCATGAATATTATGGGTGTAATTATGACCGAGATAACGTGATCCGCCTTTTACAAACACTGGCAGACAGCACTGGATGTCACTTTCTACATCGTGATTCGATTGTCGTGAACAGCGTTCGATTCATCGGTGCTACATTGTGGTCGATTATAAGATCTCACGAGAGTATCAACGATTTCTCACAAGGAGTCTTCATAGAACAACTCGATTATGTGCAGGAATTTGGTCGAGATTCAGAATTTATTCAACACTGTTTGAAAGACACTGATATACCAACTGTCGTGATTACCCACCATCTTCCTTCTAGGCGTTTGATTCATGACCGTTTTAGACATTTTGATAATTCATCGTGTAGAGTTGCGAAATATGAAGCTTTGGATATATGGGTATACACACGAATACGTCGACACTATTTGCGATAGCAAAATTATTTATGCCAACCCAGTTGGTTATCCAAACGAAAAGCGAGAAACTCAAATTTGCTATGATGTCCATGAAATCAAACATCCAAGTGCCAATGTTTCCCATGGGTGATACATTGGGGGTGGTATTTAGCTACTTGCAAACAATCGATTTGATCCGGCACTGTTTCGTGGTGAATCACGAATGGAAGAACGTCTTGGAAACACTACCACACGCTTGGGGATACACGTTGTATTTTACGTTCATTACTCGTGCGTTTTCAGCCAAGTATTTCCCATCCTACGTCCGCTTTGCGTGGAACCATGTGAAACGTTTAGAGTACAACGCGTTTTGGAGTGCAGAAATGTTTGAAAACATTGTGAAATATACGAGAAATCTCATGGAACTCGATTTTCATGCCAACAAAAACATTAATGAACACAGTTTACGTCAACTTCGTTCACCGCTCGTTTATTTGGATTTGAGCATGACGCGGGTGGATGATGCGTTACTTAAAACACTCAAAGGATTACCATTGCGATATCTTGATTTGACTGGGTGTACGGCGATTACTGACGATGGTATTCGTTTTGCTTTGTCTGAATTTCGACTGGAATACTTTCGCTTCAGTCGATGCCCCAAGATAACGTATCGCGCATTATCCATGATGCAGCACTACCCTCTCAAGTATTTTGAATCATACGAGCATTTGAGCGGATTTCAGGATGTTTCTGAGACGATTGAGTATGGAGTATTCCAGGTGATTTCCATGAGTGAGACATTCCTCTGCAAACTGTTGCAAAAACCAGCCATCCGGGCGATTTTGATTTGTGGAATATATCGATCAGACTTTTATCACGCGGACGGTATAGGTCATGCGATACATTTATACGAATGCATTCAACGACACTCTGAAGCGTTTGATGTGTGTCATTCAACGTTTCATCACATTGGAGAATGCATTTTTGTTACTCGCAAGAATTGTCAATGTGTGGATCTTACGGCCTGCGCAATGAAGGACTTGTGGAGTCAGAAGTAAATCGTCATGTACACTCCGTCAATCACGGCATCTTCGAGTTTTCGTTTTTTGTTGTTTGTAGCCAGTCGAAATCTAACCGTCATTTCCAGTAGATTTCTCATACGTTTGTCGGGATCGCTAAAGATATCCTCTAGGGTCTGATAGCGTGCTTCTGGATGTGCCTTTTGGTATTCAAAGATGGGTTGGATGAGTTTGGTGAGAATTTGCGGTTGGGTTCCATCAAAACCAAATCGATATCCGTGTAGATAATACCAGCAGATTTTTGTTGGCAACGCAGCAATATTAATCATGCGTACTCCATGTTTTATGGCTTGTTTATGTATATGTTGTAGAACATGTCCGCCAAGCCCTTTTTTGGCGCCAATCAATTCCAAATACCAGACATCCGCCCCTCTACCGGAACGAATAAGTGCAACACCACTGACTTGTTCGGTTTTGTTCATGAGGCAGATGTGACTAACACTATGACTTACCGCACTATGTCTACCATCAGAATGATATGCCGATCGCATGTCTTTGCGAAGATCCGACCTGTAAACACCATAACCAATGGCTGCACCACACACCGACTCAATGCTTTGCATAGTTTTTCGCACTAGCGCGGCACTGAACGATCCACTCTCACGCCGATACCAGCGGAATTCCAATCGATGCATCATTTATTTCTCTAAAATAAACCGAATGGATCAACCAATTCGCCCAATCGATGTGTTTCCACTTCCCGTCCTTTCCACGTCCATCATTCAGTATGTGAATAGTGCTCTGCGAACAAGGTTTAGCAACCAAAAGACGGTCCGAATCACCCTGAAAGAACTCATGGATTTTCACCCCGGGTTTCAACTGGGAATGTTTGATGCCGTCGCAGCGGTCTATTCGAATCGCGGCTGGAATGTACTGGCGTACAAAGAGAATCTACCGGAGTACTGCTTGTTATTCAGGAGTTAGTGTTATCTCAGGAAGCTCGATATCTGCACTTTCTCTGCGTAAAACCTTACGTTTTAACTTTTCAAAGAAACCGCGTTTTCGCCTGTCAGATAGCTGTTTTTTGCGTTTGGCCAGTTGTTCGGCAACCTTTTTGATTTGTTCTTTCGCTTGTTTTTTTTCATTGTCCCAAGCTAGTTTTTCGCTTTCTTGGGCAGCACGTCTTGCATCTGATTTTTCGGTTCTCTCTTTTTTAAAGGCTTGCTTATCAGCGTGTCTTGCTTGTTCCAAGGCTTTTTTAAGAAGTTTAGTCATAACCAACCGTTTCTCCAACCGTTTCTTCAATACACGTCTTGCAGCTGATTTTTCGGCGTTGTTTTTTTCAAAGGCTTGTTGATCAGCGTGTCTTGCTTCTTCCAAGGCTTGTTTCTCACGAGCAACCTCACGTCTTGCAGCTGATTTTTTGGTTATCTTTTGCTCCAAGGATTTGTTCTCAGCTTCCAAGGCTAGTTTTTCACGTCTCGCAGCAGAATTTGCTTTTTTCTCTTTTGCCAAAATTTCTTTCTCCGCACGTATTTCAGCTGATTTTGCGGCTATCTTTTCTTCCAAGGATTTTTTCTCAACTTCCAATGCTTGTCTCGCACTTTCAGCAGCACGTCTTGCATCTGATTTTTTGGCTTTCTCTTCTTCCAATTTGGTTTTTTCTTTTATCCATAAATTTCTTTCTCTTGGACTTACTTGTACTGATTGTATCTTATCATGTTGTTTTTTTCCACGTGAAGCACGTTCTTTCTTTCGTAACATTTGGATTACGTTTTGTTTCTTATCAATGTGACGTTTTGACGCAAGTAATTGTTCGTGCGTATCGTGTACCCTTTTCTGTAAATCAGCATTTTTTTCTTCAATGGTTATCAACCGTTCTTGTGCTTTTCGTTGTTTCTCAGGTTCTTTAACAAACTTATCCGTTTTTTGTTTCATTTCTTTAGCAAGTGAACTTCTGCATTGTTTTAAACTTTCATTACTTTCTTCGATTGATCGTTTGACCGCTTCTAATTCCTCAGTTGCTTTATTAAGCTTCGATTTACGTTCTCGTTTATGCAGTTCGAGCTCTTCCAAAAGTGTGTTGTTTTCTTGTGTGCATTTGTTCTTGGCAGTTACTAATTCCTGTTTGGCCGTTACTAATTCCTGTTTGGCAGTTGCTAATTCCTTCATAAATATTTTGTTTCTTTCCATACATTCACGAAAAGAACTTTTAGAAGTTTCCACTTCTGTCTTCTCCGACTTCAGTTTACTTTCCTCATGTTCCAGCTTCAACTGTAATGTATCTACTTGACTCGTAAGTTTCGTTGTTTTTGCTCTTTCAGCTTGATAAGCTTTATTAATATTTTCAAGAGAATCGTACTTCATAATCAGATGATCATATATTGCTTGGGTAATGTTCGTGTTAAAACGTTTAATCTCGGATATTACTTCAGGTTTAACCAGGCTCGCTTTTTTGTCACCAAAGCAAGGTAGTGTATACATTTTTGCTTCACGGAAACGTATCCAAACCGATTCTGGATCAACATTATTCAACCACGAACTGAGCCCACCGAGCAAAGAATCGGTGGGTCCTCTAACATGGCTAGCTATTTTCGCACGTGTTTGACGTTGTCGATTTTCAACCGCAGTACTTTTAACTCTCTGACGAAGGTCACGTGTATGGTCACTTTCTGTTTCATTTAATTGTACGTCCGCTAATGGTGGTGATGACTTCCTCTCGTAGGCGGCCGCCATCTTTTCTTACACCCATCACAATAAAAAAAACAATATCAACCCAGTAGAACTCACGTAGAACTCACGCAGCTTTTACGTAGAACTCACGTAGAACTCACGTAGAGAAATGGAGCAAGTGTGGGTAGAATTCTACCGTAAGATGAAGGCTACAAATTCGGCGTTGGAGAAGAAACTGTTGGTTCAGAAATATCCGCAGTTGGCTGAAATATGGAAATTGATTCTGAATCGTTCGACCTATGTGACTCCGGCGTCAATTGCCAAGTACCAGTCGAATGCTAAGAGACGTCGAGTGGATGTTAATTACGATTTGCTGCAGTTGCTCCAAAAGCTTTCTACTAGAGAGCTAACAGGAAATGCGGCGTTGGACAATGTTACATCCTATCTGGCCAAGTATCCAGACATGAACGAAGAATTGACTGCGGTTATTTCGGGTGTACCCAAGTTGGGTCTAAATGGTAAGTCCATCAACCAGGCGTATGTTGCCGCTGGACTGGAAAAAGTCCTATCTGAATTCAATGTGTGTTTGGCCCAACCATTCGAGCCGGTGGATTATGCGAGTGACACCTGGTTTATCATGCGAAAATACGATGGTATTCGCTGTATCATTGAATTCCAAGCCGACAAAATCACACCCTTTACCAGAAACGGGAATCCCATTACCTCGATACAAAAAGCGGTATCCCAGCTCACCCCACCAAGCAGATCGGTTTGTATCGATTGTGAAATCGTAATCCCCACAGCGGATTCGAAAGATGACTTTACAGCATCTTTGAGTAGACTGCGTCAGACCAAGGTAGATGTGGCGGATTTTCAGTGTAACGTCTTTGACCTGCTGACAGTGGATGATTTTTACATGGGTGAATCCAAGCAGATTTATAGTGAACGTTTGGAGAACGCCAGGCGTTTCTGTGAGAATCTACGAGACCCGCGATTTGTTGTCATTGAATGCGAGAAATACGCATCGGACGAAGTGTTTACGAAATGGCAGGCGAAGCGTGATGTTGGCAAATGGGAAGGTTTGATACTGCGGAAAGACGCGCCCTACAAGGGTACGCGAACCTCGGACTTGTTGAAGGTGAAAGAGTTCAAGTCGATGGAGGTTGTGGTCAAGGATATATCGATTGGTTACAAGCAGATGTTGAATGCCAGCGGAATAATGGAGGACATGCGAATCATGTCGGCAGCCATCATTCAGCATGAGGGCACGTATGTATCAGTCGGTTCCGGATGGAATGACCGTCAACGACTGGAATACGTGAAGAATCCTGAGAGAATCATTGGGAAAACGATAGAGATCAATTACTTTGAGCAATCGACGTCCAAGAGCGGTAAACATAGTCTGCGGTTCCCAACGCTGAAATCGGTCTGGGGTGAACGTAGAGATATGTAGAAATTTTGTTTTTTGGTTGTATTGAAATAAATGCCGACTCCGACACGTGTTCGAAGACAGTTGGCGAAACAAAAGGCAACGCCCAACCACAAGGATCATCGTGAGACCGAGTTGCGCAAGCGCATAATAGCCAAGTTGACGACGTATGGTATACATGCCGATCAAATCAAGAACAAATCGTTGAAGAATCTTCGTTCCCTTTTGAAAACCGCAGGGGTTGATCGGGCTGAGTTCAACAATGAGGCAGTTAAGTTTGATCTCCGCAAACGGCGGATCCAAGCTCGCATAGCTAAACTATCGAAAACCCCACAAGACAAGCAGAGAATACGTACACAGACCGACCAGCGAAAACGTATCGTTAATTATCTCGTAATGCATGGGGCAGACCGCGCATTCATTGAAAACAAAACATTGAGACATCTTAGACAGCTATTGAAAACGGCTAGAGTGAAAAAGGAATGGTTTCAGCCCAAGAAGAAGGGCGTCGAAAGAAAGAAGAGTGTCGAAAGGAAACCAAAGAAGAAGGCATCGGTTCCTCCAGGTGAACCTAAAGCAGATGGACGTGTTCAATATCACAAACGTTGGTATCATGCGGTTCTTGCACCATTCCATGGGATTTCTAAATGGATTTGGGAAAGAGATGCTAGCCCTGCAAAGAAGGCGGCCAGTCCTGCTCGCAAGAGTCCTGCCAAAGTTGCCAAGGCTGCCAGTCCTGCTCGCAAAAGTCCGGCCAAAGTTGCCAAGGCTGCCCGCAAAAGTCCCGCTCGTAAAAGTCCGGCCAAAGCGCAGGAAGTTCGCCGATCCAACCGAAACAAGCCTGCGCCTAGAAACTCTCCTCCCAAGGCAGTTTCGGCTAAAAAATCTCCTAGAAAGCCGAAAGCTGCGGCTAAAAAATCTCCTAGAAAGCCGAAAGCGAGGAAAGCTACTCCGGCCGCACAAGTGGCTATTCGCAGATCGACTCGATTGGCGCAGAAGAAGTAGAATTCCAGTAGAATTCCCGTAGATTTCAAGTAGAATTCCAGTAGATTTCCAGTAGATTTCCATGGAATAAATGGATCCTCCTTCTCACATTCATGTGTTTGAAAATGGTATGAAGCTCGTGATGGTTCCTCGGAGTATGTCTGAACTTGTTTATGTGTCCATTGTCATGCGTAATGGATGTTTGGATGAAACGAAACACACTTTAGCATACACGCATTTCGGCGAGCATCTACTGGCACAATTCACTTCCAAACGATTTCCAAATGCAGATGCCATCACCAAACGTTTGGGTGCACTGGGGATTGAACACAGCGCATTCACTCGAATATTTGACACTGGCTATTGGCTACTGGGGCATCGCAAGCACGTTTTATACATGATACAATTGTTATCCTCTGCATATTTTAGATATCAATTTGCAGGGGACTGGGAAAAGCAGCGTAATATTCTGAGTGAAGAAGTAAAATCGTACATTGATCAATGGACACCACTATCTGAAGCTATTTCCAAATCACTATACCCTGGTCATTTTCTCAGCACAACACACCCAGAGGTCATGCATGTCATCCAGAACGCCAAAGAACACGATGTATTGCGGTATTTGCACAACAAATTGGATCCACGCGTCACATCGATTCTCATTGAAGGTGATTTTGACAAAGATGCAATGCTCGTGGAATTAACCAAAGCATTCGACCGGGAAAAACCACACACCTATGAGCAAATGATTACTCCAGTCCAGCCGATTCAAGGACCCAAACTGATACGATGCAAAATCACAGCCAGTGCGGTGTCCAAGATTGTTTATACGTTTCAATTACCGAAAATGTCTAGATTCAACAGTCAGTTACATGTTCAAATGGAAATGATGCAACAGTATTTTTGTTCGGGCTACAATTCGCGTCTTTTTTATTTACTTCGAGAAACGCATGGATTAATTTATGGGCTTGAATCTTCGTATGATTTATCGCCCGTCCCAAATGAACTTCCAGGCGATTTCATCATTACCATCCAAGTCGATCCGCAGCAAGTGAATGTCGTTCTAAAAATAGTTGATGAAGAGATTATACAACTCAAACAAAATGGTGTGTCACGCAAGGATATGGTGCGTATAAAGAACACGATGCAATTCAAGAGCTCAATGGAAACACTGAATGCACGACCAGGCAAGTTTGTGGACAATTGCGCGTACTATATTAATTGGAATGAGCCAGTGCTAACCTACACGGAATACTATGAGAAACTTCAAGCTGTGACGGCCAAGCAGATTCAACGTTTGTCCAAGCGTGTTCTTCGGCCCGAGTCGCTACTCATTGCAATTGGTGATGGTAGATAGGAATTGTGACCCGTGGTGAGAATCGCACACGCATCAACCACATCCTCCAGTGGATGCTGGTGGTATTCGCATTGAAGCACTGGCGATAGGTCGGGAAACCCCAACGCTTTGAATGTAGCACACATTTCGTGTTTCTCGGCGCGACCATCTGAAGCAAAGCGCTTTTTCACGGATGTAATGGCCAATTCGGTAAACTCCCATTTACGCTGCCACAACTCATACCGTAAGCATCCGCCCAATTCGCATAGTTTAGATACACTAGAGGATTGACCGAATGCGCCGCCACCCATACCAAACGCATAGTTTTCAATAAAAGCGCGAACTGGTTGATTTCCGCGTATGGTATCGAGCCATTTCATAATTTCGCCAACAATGTACACGACTTTAGCCCACCGATGTTCTTCTTCGAGTGGGTATGCCTTTCGAGTGAGATAGGTATTGCGTCCCACGAGTTCATTGATGATTTCCGAGTCGGTTTTCCTTTGCTGAAAACACAGAATGTGATAGGTGTTTCCAGTCGAATTCCAGGCGTAAAGCGCTGGAGACGACAGGGACATGTCAATCCCCACCTCAATCATCTCTTTATTTTTCTCAGATCAGGGAATAGTCGACTCGACCCGGTGCTCGGCGTTCATGCGAGGGTCGTGCCACAGAATCTTCTCCATAAATACGCTTGTATAATGTGTACATAAAGTATAATGCACACACAAACAGGAATGCTCCAAACATGAGTGATGCGTAATCCATTTTTCTAACCAAACATTTTTGGCGTTGCGTCCCGGTGGACTTTTGTTGAACTCGGTATATTAATAAATGATGCTCAGTAAGTTGAAAATAGCATATGTGAGCATTGCATTAATATTGGCATTGTTTCTAGCCGTTTCTGTAGTACTGCCGTTGTACTTCCTCAAGTGGAAGAAAGGGAAGGACTCGGTTTCGGCTGGAACAGGCATACGTACGATTGTACAATTACAAGTCATTCCACAAACGTTCTGTTGTGCCTTTTATACTCCCAAGCAAATTTCTCCGTTTGAAACGGATTCAAATGGAGTTGCCTACACTACAACAGCAACGACTGAAAATCTGCGTTTGACCACCTCTGTAACCAAAACCACACTAATGTCATCAACATTGTATTGGATTGTAAATAATCAACAAAAAATCGCTTGGAATCCGATGCAATTGTTCGATCCACGCGTTTCCGTTGCCACAGAATCCCAGATTAATGCTATGGGCGTTCATAATCTATCAAAGACCAACTCAAATGGTTCGTTTTATCTATCTGATGACGGGTACAGTATAAAAGTTGGAAGAATCGACAGTAATGGCAAGCTAGAGACGATGCCAAATATTCCAACCACCACCGATCTGACGAAAGTTCCAAACAACTGGTTCTTAGTAGGAGACTCTGACTATGGAATCATGGATTACATTTGGTCACCCCCTGGTTGGGCTGCATCATTCTCTGGTCCATTCACGTTTACTCTGTCGAATTTATCATCGACATACATTGACAATACTGCTTTTTCGGACATTTATTTTTTGGTTCGCGTCCCAAAGCAATTCTCAATGTATTTGTTTGCCACTGTAACCGATTTAGCCGGTTCGTCGCCAGCTGCTTCCGCGGGTGAACAAAACTTTCCATTGAAAAAACTAACCGATACAAACGCGCTAATTAATGGATGGACAATATTATCGCATACAGAAGCTAGTTCAGTTATGACTAACAATACAACTTTTTCAACGATTTTTAAGCCGTTTAAAACATGTTTGCAGACAACAGATTCACTTGGAAATAGCATTGTGCAATATTATCAGCAATCAAGTTTAGCTACAAATCCTGTTTTTGTGCCACAATTAGGAGTAGGATTTCTTAATGGTGCCCAGGATTTTTGGATTGTAAAAGCACCCAGCAGACAAACAGTTGTGCCATTACCCAATGTTATATTTGACTTTTCTGTCATCATGGGAACTCTGCCTGTTGAACTTCCACCATTGTCAAATCCAATCGTGAGTTCTACAGCCGATGGAATTGTAACCACGGTCAACACTGCTACTGGTCAGGTGACCGTATCTAAAGAAGGCACGGCTACCACCACGGCTACCACAATTACAAAGAAAATTGACTATAAAAGCATTTACATTTACATAAGTGTTGGTGTGGCTGCCAGTCTCATTCTAGCCGCAGTCGCCGTATTTTTATCCTGGAAATATATTCCAAACGCACTCGAGTAGAAATCTAAAAGAAATTCCAAATGGCTGCCACGCCCTCTTCGTATCGTTTCTGGAGTATGGAGGTTTTCCTGGATGGACGCAATGTGCGGCTGGTAAACTTTGCTCAGAACGCCGTTCACGCCCGCAAGCGAATGTTGGCGTCGGTAAACCCCAATCGAAACTTAAAGGATGGCGCAACGGAGAAGAAGGCGGATGCGTTTGTCACGAACTATTCGGGTGAATCAGCGGCAGATGTTTTGAAAGGAACCAGCTTTACGGTCACCACGAAGAAAGCAAAGGATGAAGCGGGTGTATCTGTGACGTACGATAACATTAAGGATGCAGTGTCGAACGGATGGCTCGAATACGAACACGGATCTGTGCTGTTGGTTTCGGTTTAGTTTTCTTTCCAATTTTCTACAAATAAAAATGCTAAGAACAATGAATGGTGTTGCGGCGTTGGCTCATTTTGGGCAGGCGGTGGCTGCAACGGCCATAGTGGCCAAGACAGACAAAAACTCCTACAAATGGCCAATCGATTTTCCGGGTTGGTTGAAAATTCTGGACAGCAAAACTCTGGGTGTCAACCTTGGATGGCTGATTCCACCGTTTTTTTTGTTGAGTACTGTTAATCATTCAGTGTATTATCTGTCTGAATCGTATAGAAATTCGGTGGTGGAAACCAAAACCAACCCATTGCGATGGATAGAGTATTCACTAAGCGCTGGTTTGATGACGTTTATTCTAGGAAACTTGTCGGGTGTCTTGGAGTTGCGCTCTTTGCTGGGACTGGTTTTGTCAAACATGGCAATGCAATACATTGGGTGGGAAATTGAGTTTCGGAAAGCGAATGGAGCGACGAAACGCGAGTTGATTGGGTTAACGATCATAGGCTGGGTGATATTTATGAGTATTTGGCTTCAGGTGATCATGTCGTTTGTGACTGTGGTCAATTGGGATTCGAATGTAAAGGCGCCGATTATTATATATGCCATCATGAGCAGTTTGTTTGGACTCTTTTGTTCGTTTGGTGTAAACCAGATTCTTTACATTGCAGACAAAATATCCTTCCAACAGTACGAAATGGGTTATGTCGTTCTTTCGTTGGCTGCAAAATCTGTGTTGGCATGGGAATTTCTTGGAGGAATAACCAGCGGCAAGCAAAGATTCAAAAATACTGATTATGCACAATAGTAATAAATGGATCCGACCGCTAAGCGTTCTTCAAAGAAAGGATCCAAGAGAGGCTCACGGAAAGTTGATCTGACGCGACCGAAAGTCGCATGGATTCACGCGATTTTAGATGGAATCGACAAGGACATGCGAATTTCCAAGCGAGCGGTATACGCGGTTGTGGATTTGTGTCATAATATGGCCAGCAACATTTGTGTAGAGGCAGCTAAAATCACGCATTCGTTGAAGAAGAAGACGGTGGGTATGGGTGAAGTGTTGACTGCGTGCAAGACTGGATTGCCTATGCTCCTTTTAAAAACCGTGGAAGCGCATGCATTTGCCGCGGTGCAGCGTTGTGAGGACATGAATTTGAATGTCCATCAAGAAAAAATTGGACTGATATTTGGAGTGGGGCAATCGCGCAATTTATTGAAATCCAAGTCGAATTTCAAGGTTGCTACGACGGCTTTGGTGTTCCTGGCCGCCATGCAGGAAGCAATTTGCCGACTATTTTTGATCAAGGCAGTCGAACGTTCGAAGGATATGCGCATGGTGACCGTCAAACTGGATCAGGCAGCCTTTGTTGGTAAACGCGACGAAGAATTCTCGAAGTTTTGGAACAGCAGCGCTTAGGTTGGATATTCTCATTCAATCCATGAATCAATAAAATAATGAACACCACGTACATCATTGTTGCGGTTGTGGCGGTACTGCTTTTGATTGTTGGTGGATACTTTTTCTACAGATGGTACACTAAACCTGTTGGCACGGAAGCCACTGGAGCTTTCATGGTTACGCCCACCGCACCACCTCTGCAAACCACTCCGACTCAAGTTGCTACTCCAACTCAAGTTGCTACTCCAACTCAAGTTGCTACTCCGCCTGCTCCACCATCCACTCCTGCCACTCCAGTACCTTCAGCGCCTCCCATGACAACTCCAACTCCCACTGCCACTGCAACTGTTGTTGCCCCTAAAGCCTAAAAATCACGTAACTGTTGAATGAACAGAATTATTAATCGAGTTCGTGTTGTTGCTTGTCACATTAATGTTTCCACCTCCACTTGCACTTGTACTACTAGAGCCTTGCTGACTGGCATCTGACTGCACATCATTTGTCTTTGAAGGCTTTGAGGGATCGCCCGTGGCTGATTCATCTCTAATAGTTTTTTCGCTCGGTTTAAACAGAAAGTATGCACCAACACATAACCCGGCTACTACAAGGAATATGATAATCCAATATTTCCATTCCATTTATTTAGTCTCACAGCGGAACAATTCTTATCAGAGCGGAACGATTTTTGAAGGCCATAATTGTCTCAGAGAATTCAACTGGCGCCACATAATGAACGTCCAAAGCAACATGAGTGTAACCGTCACTGCTGAAGTTGCAAATATGGCAATCTGTAAACTGCTACTCGTACTCATGTTTATTCCCCATGATTGATCACTAAATATTACTTCGCTTGGGCTTGATGTGCAACAAGTTTCTAAACGAATTCCACTGGCGCCACATGAAATATGCAGCAAGCAAGATCAATGCTAAGATGATGGAACACATGACCACGGACGCAATTTGCAAACTGTTGTCACTCATTTTTTATTGGTTCAATCACACAAGAAGTTCAAAAGGCAACCGGTGGCGGCACCTTGACCTTGGCAGGCGCCTTAGCACGAGCCTTCTTTGGCTTGACCAGATCCGGCAGAATAATATTTTCCGTACCATCCTTGACAATTCCGTCCTTCTTGTTCTTCTTATCCTCTTCCTGCTTGGCCTTATGAGTCACCATTTCCGCATCATAACGCTGCTTGTCCTTGACACTCAGGGCCTGATATGGTGCCTTGGCGTCAGCACTCAAGTCCTTCCAGAGGGCACCCAGTTTGCGACCAATATCCTCAAAGGAAATCCCCTGGTTTTCGACCACCACCTTGGGTCGCATGGCCGCATTAAAGTACATGAATGCACTCTTGGCCTTGGCAGGTTCACCCTTCTTTCGCAGGCGATCACGCTGACGATGCTCCTTCAGTATCAGCTTTTCCTCAGGAGTAAGCTTTTCCAGTCGTTCTTCATATCGAACACGATCCGCTGCAGCAATATCCTTGTAGGGTTGCTTTTGCTCCGGAGTCATATCTTGCCAGACACTCGACATCATGTTCGAGCGCTGCATGAATTCCAACTTGACTCCAGTCGCCTTCTCTTGCTCTTCAAAGCGAGGATCTTGAGCCGTCAAAAACGCAATCCAAGGACTGATTGGTCGACGGATAATGTTGCGCTTCGCCGGCAGACGTTTCTTCAACAGCTTCACAGCACCCGGCTTGGACGCATTTCTGGGCTTAGCGGGGATACCCTTGACTTTCGGCTTGGTGGTGGGGGCACGTGGCTTTCTGGGCTTCTTGGCCACAGGTGCGGCGACGTTGAGCGTAATCGGTTCAGCAGACACGACGGTTGTCATTTTTGTTACTATACTAATTTGCGCGCGTCTGGACTCGAAACTTTGAGAATATATTCGGGGCGTTCTCAACCCAGTCGAATTCTGAATGATGCTTTCAAACGACCGCCAGAATTCTAGCTTATGGAACGTGAATATATCTTTCAGGCATTCGAGTTGAAATCGACTGGGACTCAGTTGCCGTTTGGGCTGCCAGCAACACTCTTCCGCAAAGACATTCCTAAACTATGGGGCATCGAATCACCTTTCGATGTGTATGTCGTGAGTCCCAAGGCGGATGGATTACGCATGATGCTGGGTTGCATGAAAGGACATCGTGGATTTCTCATTGATCGCGCCGAACGAATTGTCCAAGCCGAATGGTTTAAAGCGGAAGCCGATATGTTGCTGGATTGCGAAGTGGATGGAAAAAACATTTGGATTTTTGATGCGGTGATCGTGAATGGTCACAACATTCGAAAATACGCATACAATATGCGACTGGCCGCTATACAATCGTACTTGACCACGCAAATCATGAAACCCATACCGCATATTCCACAACACTGTATACTGCCAACGCGGACCTATTCAACAATGGGCGATTTCAACTTGTACGTAAAACCCATTTGGAAACTCCATGACATTCGATATGCACTCGACTGGCAATTCAAGATGGCCTTACCTTGCGACGGAATGATTTTCACCCCGCTTGCGTTACCAGTCGTAACATATCGATCATTCGATATACTGAAATGGAAGGATGTGGAATCACATACGGTTGATTTCCTATACAAGAACGGTAAATTTTATGCAGCAGATGAAAAGAGCAACTTGGTTGAATTCGCGCCAGCGTCAGAATCGGCCACCGTTGCGCTCTTGAATGGACTGGTATACGAGTGTAAATATACAGGTCAGAAGTGGATTCCTATTCGAATTCGATCGGACAAGACAACACCCAACGCACAATTCACAATTGAGCAGACGATGAAAAATATTCTGGAGAATTTGCATTTAACAGAAGTGGATCCCAGTAGAAAATAAAGAGAGAAAGTAAAACACATTCTTCCAAGTGCCAATGGACTGTTCATCTGTGACATGCGAGTGTCCTCATGCATCGTGGTGCCGCGGTGGCATATTTTGTTACTGCGATCATGATCCACAACGATGCGCTGGAATTCGCCAAATACCATCGGATGCTACCGTGTGTTGCACGATATGCCAAAGAGATCCCGTGGATGCCAGAGCTGGTGCACTCTACTGCATGTCGTGTTACACGGCTATTCAATTTCAATGCCCAAGTCAATCCAACTGCCGGCTGTTTCCCAAAGGAATGTGCACGATGATGCACGGCCTGACAGACGACCGCCCAAGATGTTCGTGCGGACGATTCCGAAACCGCGAACATTCTCATTGTTGGTACTGCTTTGAACGCCGGAAAAAGATATTTGCACAACATCCGTGCAAGTATGCCAGCAACTGCCGCTATGGCGACGAATGCATGAACATGCACAACATTCATGATCCACGTCCAATTTGCGGCGGGTGCGATTCCATGACGGACGGCAGAGAGTTGTGCCGAGTTTGCGCCAACCAGCGCGCTTTGTTGACAAAATAAAGAAGAAAAACATGAGTGCTGCCAACGGAAACCAGCTGATGAAGGCGTACAATATTAACATTATGCATACGTTTCGCACGTTGTACCAGTCGTTTCGCGATGTACCCGGGTTGAAAACCGAATTGGCGCGCTTTCTGAAACTCTTGAAGCAAGATGAAAAGACACTGGCTATTTATCATGAGTTTAATGCGGACACCAGAGCATACGAAGATGAAATTTTCACGGAAAAGAAGGCTTGCTTGGCCAAAATTAACATTTTGAATCGAATGGAAATGCCGGCGATTTATGAACGCATGACCACCGAAGAGACCAAAGTGTTCTGGAAGCGACTTATTCAGATTGTTCGTTATCATGGCCTGCTGAATGCATGTGGAGACCACGTGAATACGATGGAAAACTTGGGCATGGAGTTTGTACAAAAGCACCAAGGAATGAGTCCCGATCAGATTCAAAAAGCTATGGTGCAGGAAATGTTGACGGACGGCAAGATGATGGAACAAATGATTGGCATGTTTCAAAAGCCAGGTGCCATCGAGAACATTATCAAGAACATCGGTCCGCTTTTGCGAGGACAGGGACAAGACGCCATTGATCTCATGCCGCTCCTCAAAGAAATTCAACCAGAAGATGTGGCCAATTTGGGCACAGACATTAAGCAAATGCAATCCGAAATGAAAGCCAAAGGTGGCATGGGAGACATGATGAATTTCGCCCAGCTTTTCAACATGAGCACTCCAGCAACCGAATCCGAACCGGTCATGCTGGAGCCCAACGGTGAAGTCTACTCTATGCTGTCCAAGTTCAAGGAGCAAATCGAACGCGAAAAGCAAGCAAAAGAGTGATTTAAAAGGTGTACTTCATTCGAATAAATTGCGTTGTTCATCCACTTCCATTGGGTGTTGTTCTTCTTCTTCTTGTGTTGGTGGAACGCCAGGGCATACATGAGGTACAGCACCGTAAGATCCTCCTAGCGATCGTGTTTGGGCATCCATAACGGCTTCAGACATTTGATTTTTCGTTTCATTCGGAGCTTGGGACGCTTGATCCATGGTGGTGGGGATTTTGAATGAGTGATGACGTCCCATTCGAAATCTACTAGAATGTATTCGACGACTACGATTTAATTTTAGGCGTTATACTTTTTGTAGATGCAAATGCGGTGCAAATAAAGAAATAAAACAAATGGATGATTGTTCTCCAGTGAATGTGCCAATCATGTCGTATCACGATGGTTTAGTGCAGGAATCTGTATTTAATTATCGACTGGATAATAACGGTCGTCGCAGAGTGGATGAAGCGGGAATCACGAGAACAATCACCCTAACTCTTCCACTCATGCTTACGCCCGACGTATGGATGCGACATGAATTCTCTTTGGTCGACGTGGTGGATGTGCTGGATTGCTTTAAAGCCAACCAACTCTGGCAACTAGCACAACTTTTGGGTATCCCCGTTTCCAGTTCTTCAGTCAAATTGGGATTTTCATCCGCCTCGTCCATTGTCTGCTGTTCCAAGGCAATTATTATGGAAAAAATCACCAAGACCATTCGAGAACGCAAAGATATTATTCTGCGCGAACAAAACGTGCTCGACCGCACACACGAAGATCATGTTCCGCAACTCCCCGTGCACTACATTTCGAATTCGGATTATAGCTACTGGAAGAGCAAAATGCAACCTATGAACATGATGTCCGAAAACATTATTGATGACATGTTTGTATGGAAAGACATTACCATGACACCCCTCGGACAGGAAGGTGATCATCTCTACATGATTCGACTGGTCTCTTGGGATGTGTTTAAAGCCTCAAACAGACAATGTGATTCGCTAGTGACGAAACCAGTCCCATTCGTATTTCAAAACAAAATTTATTGTGGACTTATTGATGAGGCGGCCTATTACCTGCCACGTCCTGGTTGAGAAGGTGTAAGGTCATATTGACCAACTTGTCTGCTCACTATTCCAAGTGTTCGTTGTGTTGCGGAATGATTAGACATGGCGCTTTCATTCGGTCGTGGTGGCAACGCTGGTGGTTTCCTTGTCATTGCGCCCATTTCGATACTAGATGTACCCAACTTTTTTGTGGTGGCTGCATTTTTTCGTTTTGTGTACGTTCTCGTGCGAGTCACCGAAACTTCATCGTTTTTCAGAATGCGTGCGACTCTACGTGCACGTCTAACTTTCTGGCTTATAAAATGTAACGCATCAGCAGCCTTGCCAAGTTCGCCCATTGGGAGCTTTTTGTCGTATAATTCTAAATAATCTAGCTTTAGATCATCGTATTTGCCTCCAATGACCTCCACTTTGTATTTGTTCAACATTTGAGTAACCTCACTGATATCAAACATATAAACTGAATTTAAAATTTCTTCTGACGATGCAAATAATTCTGTGTTGCTTGTTATAACTCCCAAGTTATCCAATGAATCATTCTTGTTTTCATCAACAAGCAACAACCATAAATTATTTAAATCTTCCGATCTATAAATATGCAATTTAGGATGGGTTCTCTCATTTGTGATGAAAACAGCAATGTTGATATTAAACTTTGCTATAGATTTATAGAACGCATCTTTATTAGCATATTTATCGTTGATAGCGGCGAAACATGATAGTAAACGTTGTTTAAATTTAGCGTCGGAATTCTCTAAAGTTTGTTGAAGTTTACTAAGGAATTGAACCTTACTAAATTCTAATCTATCTCTATGATTGACATGGCCTACCACTCCGGTAAACCGATCATCTTTCAACATTGCATAAATGTACTGCCGAACACATATTGCTTGTATGAAAGATTGATTTTCATCCGAAGTATTTAACTTTATGATGCGATGCCCAATTTTGTTGAAATTAGAAGCTACACGACTAGTCATATTTATAGCAAACGCAGATGCTTTGTAGAGTCCATATAACGTGGTGGTATGGAAAGCAACATTTCCAACACACTTGAAAAAATCCAAGTCTGTAAAATCTTGAAATTTTGCCATTTATTATATCAAAACAAAATTATTTCTCTTGTTCCTTTTCCGCTTTTGCTTTCGTTTTCTGTTGTTCGATGTCATTTAGCTGATCGGCGTTGCGTTTATCCCTTATATCTTTTAGTGGCGTGTTCCAGCGCAGACGCCGATATTTATAATATTCTTCATCACGTTTTTCCCATTTAAGCTTTAATGATTCCCACCATAAAGTGTTTCTTCCAATACGGTTGGTATATGTCGAAGTCCTAGACAATGTTGCTCCATCATTCCGAATGACTTTAACAGCTCTCTTCGCGCGCCCAAATGCACGTTTGACCTTATGCACCAACCAACCATCTGGGGTTTTCTTTAGCTTCAATATATTGTATTTTTAATCGTGTTAGGTGCTGTATAGTAGCTTTGTTCTGTGGTTTAGGTTTGTATTTTTCGAGCAAACTACAGAATGTTTCATTATTAAATAGTACATTGCCAATCGTTACATTCATTTTCTGAAAAAGACGCGTAGAATCTGTTAGAATTCCAATGGAAGTCATAGAGTCATTCCATGGAATAGCATCAATCAACATTAACCAGTTGGAATCATTGTTAGTTGATCTCAGATCCAATGAGTAATGGTCAGATTGATTTTTGTTGAATACTGCGATATTAATATGTTCGCTACACGCTTTATAGAACCTACCTTTGGTTTTATACTGAGGATTATTGTAGAAATCTATGAGCGGACCTGGCACATCAGATATCCGTGCATTTACCTTCAAAATCACATCTCTCACAGAATCATTGGTTAATATTTCAAGTTGTTGTTTTTTTGCATAATTTAATACTACCGTACATTTTATGAAACGTTCTGTAACTTCAGCATCATTAAAACGTATAATTCGCCGTCCGAATGCGTTGAGGTTTAAATACGTTTTAGGTAACAAACTAATCATACGAAATCCCACATCGAACATCTGATTTGCTGCTGCAACAATTGCGGTAAAATTTGGTTGTTTCGGAACCACTTGAGATTCGACTGGGTCATTTACTGAGTGTTGATTTTCCGCAGCATCCAATAATTTTGGACGCTTTTTTGCTTTTTCTATGTTGGCACGTATAGTACGTGTTCCAGTCCTTGATAAGGTCGCACCTTCATCGGCAATCGCTCTTAGTACACGTACGACTGCATTTCGTTTTTTAATAAATCTGTTATTCTCAAACTTATATTGTATTGGACTTGTTGGATCCATCGGAGGGGCCGTCGTCTCTATCAGAGCACAAAACTCCGCATCGTCAAACAACACACCCGATTCGTCGAAATCAAACAGTCTCCATAGTGATTGTTCTTTTGTCATTATTTCAATATGTTTAAAATCAATTCTTTTGGGATGCTTATCAATAAGTAAGAGATACGAGCGTGTTTTATCAAGCTCCCGTGGTATGAACATTTTGTAATGGCCATTATTGTTTTTTCTGAACATTACAATGTTTACGAATCTAGCAGTCACATCAAGTGTTTCCATTTTGGTTTGGTACATTTCATTGTACAAATACAAAAGGTCATCTTCGAGTTTTGCACCTCGAGCATTCCCTTGAATGTATGTGTTCAATTTCTTTACGAGTTCCTCACGCTCACTGCTATTGCTGGCACTCAGTTCCAAACCTAGAGTCTTTGTAACAGATAAAACAGCTAGTCCCTTGATAAGTTTCTCCGTCAATGTTGAGTCATATATTGAAATTGTACGTCTTCCAAATTGATTAAAGTGAAACATAACACGAGGCACGAATGAAACAAATCGTAATATCAACCAAAGTACACCCAAACCAATAAAAAGAGGAATACCCCATACTTGTACGACGGCAATTGTTGCAAAATAATATCGTCCGTCATCTGGAGTTGGTTTTGCTTTAGATGGTTCACCATTTTGCAACCATTCATATCACGCTCGGGAGTTTTTTCGTCATACTTGTACATTTATTTATATAGTTTATTTTGCCTTTTTCACAACCATCCAAACGATAAACAAACAGAATATCGCTATGAATACAGCTAGGACTATGAAGAACGAGAGGTTATACACCAGCGGTTCCACATGCTTCTTGTAGTGCGCTGTTTGCACATAAGGTAGCACACGATTCTGAATACGCAGGTTCGGCTTAATGGTAGGAAATACATACTTGGCCAGTACCGGATAGTGATCACTCAGATCACACAATTCCCGTTTCTGTGTCCAAGTCAAATTCGTGATGAAAGCATCGGTTTTCAATGGGATGACTCTCATGTACGACTTATCCTTTTGTATTGGAGCATGTGTAGTCGAACATGCCGCATAGTCCAACCATTCGCATGGACAACAAATACACTTGCCTGACTTTAAGTATGATTCACCACATCCATTCGGAAACGCTGGACTGGAGTATGAATTGGCGTCGTCAATACCCATTAGTACATTGGTCGATGGATCCGACGTGAATGGATGTGATTCTGCATGCCTAGGAAGTATGTCTACATTCAAACATTTCATAATTCTTTGCATTTGCTTTTGCTGACTATACATGTCCATATTAAAGTCTCCCATTACAATCAATGGTTCAGTCGATTGAATATTCATGTCATCAATAAAACGTTTGAATTGTATGAATTGAACTCGCCGAACATTTCTGGAATCCTCACACTCCCAAGACTGCACATGGACGGAAAAGATGTTGACCGGTTGTCCATACTTTTCTATCCTCGTATACAAGCATCCTTTGGCACACAAGCAGTCTTCCCTAGAACATATACCATCAAACACTTTCGTTTTGTGCGTGATAATGGGAAACCTGGAAAACAACACCAGACCACCCTGAACAATCTTGAATGCAGACAAGTCACCCACTAACTGATCTGTTTCATACACAAAACCCATATTGTACAATCCAGCCGAGAGCAAATTGTGTGCATCGGATGACATTGATTCTTGGACCACAATGAAATCCAGTCGTTCCAACGTGTCAATCGATCGGGCAATCGCCGCGGGGATGCGCATCATCCGATCGTTCTGACCTTGAAAACGAATGGGTTCCGGCACAGGCGCCATCACATTATACGTGAGACCAATCACTTCAAAGCTCATTTATTTATCACGCCTTGATAAAACGATACTTCTTGTGACCACACTTCGCACACTTGACGACTTGACACTTTCGTTTAGACCCGCCCTTGCCCTTCACCATGATCACCTTGACGGCGCCCATGTTTTCAGTGCGACCAGCCTTTCGCATTTTCTGGCGCTGCGCCGTCGTCAGATTTTTGCCGTTTCCAGAACGGAGCGGCTTCGCCTTGTTCGCACAACGGATGCACATGATTTTCTCCTGGTACTTCTTAGAGCCGGCCATTATCGTTTTTTTGTATTTCTTTGAATAATATTTCTAGTGCTGGTTCGTTGTTCCTGTATGTGGTTACTGCTTCGCACAACAATTCACACTGCGCGTTTTGCGCGTCCAACGGTATTTCTAGCGGTATATCTATGCGCAGGTAATTATCGCATAGTGTTTCTGCTAGATTCTCGTAGACTTGATTGGGACCACTTTCCAACAGATCGAGTATCCCGTGTAACGCCCAATCAGCAGTAGAGTAATTAATAAACTTGAAATCCGACGTTTGCGCTGGAGACCGACCGCACCCCAACGACAACATGTACAGTTCGTCCTGTGGCCACTTTCGATACGCCGAAGCATACACTAATAACGAAGGGTTATTCATGACCACACCCGAATCTACATGAATACAATCATTTAACGTGACTGGCGGAAAGTACGTACACGCAGCCGTGGCCGCATTCAACACATCAACCAGAGAACAATCCTCACTCGAATAGAATACTTGTGGTTTCTTCAAGGACCAGTTATACGTGGCTGTGAGAAACGGTATTCTAGCCGTATTCATGTTGATATTGCCTAAATATTTATCAATAAATTCGCGTTTGCGTTTACCATTATACTTGCAGCGAATATAAGGTACTGTAATGGTATCTGGATCAAAGAATTCACTATACAAATCGGTCGCCAAGATGGGTTCAAACAAATTCTGTTTTCCATATGCAATCAGTGCTCCTGTCAAGGCACCAGCCGAAATTCCACCAATCATATCAAACTGAACCGGATAATGCTCAAACAGCATCTGCATGAATCGCATGGAAAACGCATTCCTCACACCACCACCATCAATCGCGAGCAAATAACGTTTCATTCGTTTATTCATTCTCAGTAGTTGATGAATTTGATGATTTCCAACAGAGCCTTGTTGCAATCCACTGACAACTTGATCGGAAACTTGTTTTTGTACTTGCGTGCTCTCGCGAAAGCTGTGAATAAATTCTGCACGGTTTCTGTGCGCAACAGATTGTACCCTCGATTGACACTGATGCCGTAATAGTTTGTTTCCAAATCCACCACAACATGATAGCGGATTTCAAACTCTGACTTTGACTTTCGCGTGGGAACGTTGAACACAAACATGCGAGTATTCGACATTTTGTCGATCGATTCGTGATTTTGATGGATAAAGGACTGCTTAAAGTTCCCGTGTTTGGTATGATAGTAGATGTTGCAAACAGTCCGAGTCAATTCAGCCATAAACTCTGGAGCGTGTACTGGAATTCGACTGGAAATCTCTTGAACCAAATCAATAACCCGTTCGAAATCGGTCGTACTCTGTGTTTCACCAGCAATTCGAGCGGTCATGTGGAGTTTCAATGTGTCAATCGTTTCATGATGACAAACGTTAGCCCCATTGATAACTCGTTTGACCATTTCACAAATTTCAGATCGGGTTTCCGGATGCATATCGATATCGTTCAGTAGCGAAATCACTTTAGAACAACGTCGTTCCAATAGGTAATCCGACACGCAATCAAACGTTTGGATCTTTTGACCATCTTGGAAACGAATCGTCAGCATTTCTGTTTATACTATTCAGCTGATGTGTTGAGCGGCTGCGCAATAATTGTCGGAGCTGTTTCATAAATAAATGATCGTTAACATACTATGGGCTATTTCCATTATTTGTGCACTGGCCGGTGCCATTGTGTTGATTTTAGCCATGGTAACAAACATATTCAATCCCCAGAAAGCGCCAACTGTTGCCGGAACATCTATCGATGACGGTAGAACCATAGCAACATCGGCGATTGTTACTTGGGATGAAACATCCATAACATTGACGGCGTCCAATGGTTTTGTGAAATGGCCTAGTACCACTTCATACCAGGATCCCGTGTCAACCACAAACACGACTCCTCCATCCTACAAATATGAGCTAGTACCGTGTAAGTATGTGACTGGTGATATCAATAACACACCAGCTACCAGCAATAATCTATCAGTAAAGCGATCTAATTCAGGTGGCTATGGAGTGACCACCACCACAACAACATACTTGGGAAATATTCGAACGGCAACCAAGAACTGGAGCGGATTTCCACGCATCAATAGTTCACATACAGTGGTCATAGTAGGGACTGGAAGCACAAGTCTAGCTGGTGGTGGGTTAAGCTACGTGAATCACATTGATACTGTTGGTCTAACTGCAAGTGATTGGTCGCAGTTCGCTCTTGAATTGGTGGAACCAAATACTGTTAATCTGTGTATTGGTGGGTTAGCTGTAGGGTTAGGGTTAAGCTGTAGCGGAAGTATTGCGACGCTCAATAGCAAAACTAACAACAATGTAGAGAGTGCAGTATTGTCTTATTCATTTGAAACTACCACTGCTTTCGGATATCCAAAAAAATCTGCGTATCTCAATGGCTATGATACAGTGTTATCGTTTCCTTACCTATTTTCTATGGTTGTTGGAGCACCAACCTCCATGACAACATCCACAGCCCAACCAGATATTGGAATCGGCTGGGCGTCCACTACCACTCCAAAAACTTCCACCGTATATGCAATACTAGTGTTCAATCGCGCATTGGGTGCAGCCGAACAGCTGAAACTGTCTGATTATCTAAGATCAAAATACTTTGCACCAACAATTACATATCCAACAACAACAAATCTTTCTAAATCCACACCGATTGGACCCATTTCAAACTCCACCGTTATTCCTGGCGCAGATATAATTACCTACTCAATATCACCACCTTTGCCATCAGGACTGAATATAGACATTAATACAGGGATAATATCTGGTACCCCAATAGACGAGTCTCCTGCGACTCCATACACAATAACAGGAACCAACTGTTGGGCTAGTACTTCAACGACAATCACAATCACAATCGGTCCTGTCCCACCAGGGGATCCTGCAGCACCAGGGGATCCTACACCCGTACTCGCAGCACCCAATATAGTATTTCCAACCAGTGTGTATTTTGCAAATTTAAGTCAATCTATAAAACTACCAGACATTATCAATTCAGGAGGCGTTCCAACTTCCTATTCTATAGAACCTACCGACATTACAGCACTCAGCAGTTTCGCGTTTGACGATAAAACAGGCATACTAACAGGTACTGTCATACACACATTTAATGAACCAATCAAAATAACAGCATCCAATAAATCGGGCCAGTCCACCGCAACAATAACGCTGACATTGGGAACATGTTTAAGTTATTCTCAAACAACCATTGTGAGCACCATTGGTACCGCAATCAAAGATTGTACGGCAGCTATTGCAAATAATGCGAATCAATTGACAATTGCGAGTCCATTTACAATAACCGGGGACACGTTTGGTCTGCACTTTAACACAACAACAGGGTTACTGAATGGTACTCCAACTAAAGCAGGTAATAGTATTATAAACATCAGCGTCAAGTTATCCGACGAATCAACATCATCTGTTTCCATTCCAATCACGATAAATCCCGTTCCAACATCCAAGTCCGCATCCACGTCCGGAAACACAGCTGATCTGTACATTGCAGTGGGTGGCGCTTTGGTAGGATTTGGATTCTTGATTGGCGCATATGCTTATTACAAAGGAATGTATGAGACTGTCACAAAATAATTGGAGACTGCTACAAATAAATGATCATACATATACTATGGGCTATTTCCATTGTTTGTGCACTGGTTGGTGCTGTCGTATTGATTTTAGCGCTAGTCACCAACATATTCACGCCCAAGAAATCACCCATAGTTGCCGGAACATCTATTGATGATGGAAAAACCATTGCTAGATCAGCAACTGTAACATGGGATGAAACATCTATATCGCTAAGCGCAACCAATGAGTTTGTAAAGTGGCCGAGCACCACTTCATATCAAGATCCCGTGTCAACCACAAACACGACTCCTCCGTCCTACAAATATGATTTGGTACCTTGCAAGTATGTAACTGGAGAAATGAATAACACACCAGCTACCAGCAGCAATCTAGCAGTAAAACGATCAAATTCTGGCGGTTATGGAGTAACCACTACAACAACTACATACTTGGGAAATATACGTACGCCAACAAAAAATTGGTCCGGATTTCCACGAATCAATAGTTCCCATACAGTGGTCATAGTGGGTACTGGTACCACAAACACGAACGGGGGCGGACTCAGTTACATTAATCACATTGATACTGTTGGTCAATATACAACTGAATATTCGTTACTTTCGATTGAAATGGTCGAACCAAACACGGTAAGAATGTATTTTGGTGGGTTATCTGGTTACAATAATACTGAACAAATTCAGAGCAAAACAAATAACGGCGTAGAAAGTGCAGTACTATCTTATTCATTCGATGTCAATGCTAACATGTCTCCAACGGCGTTGGCGTATCTTAATGGTTATCAAGCATCATTTCAAAGGTTTTTATTGTATGATTTCTCAGGGAATCCAATTAGTATTACAAGTTCTGTAAATCAACCGGATATTGGAATTGGTACGGATCCCTTCATACCCCTCGACAACACGACACCTAATCCAAAAACATCCACTGTATATGCAATACTGGTATTCAATCGCGCATTGAGTGCAGTCGAACAGTCCAAGCTTTCTGATTATTTGAGGTCTAAATACTTTGCGCCAACAATTACATATCCAACAACATCTAACTTTGTGAAATCCACAATAATTGGCCCTATTTCAAACTCTACCGTCATTCCAGGCGCAGATGCAATTACTTACTCAATATCACCACCTTTACCTCAAGGTCTGACAATAGACGTTAATACAGGAATAATATCTGGGACTCCCACGATCGAGTCACCAGCGGCCACGTATACCATAACGGGAACCAATTGCTGGGCCAGTACTTCGGTAACGATCACAATGAAAGTTTCTTCCATCCCATCTGAACCAACGCAAGAAGGTGTTGCAGCACCCAATATAACGTTTTCAACCAGCGTGTATTTTGCGACTTTAAACCAATCGATCCAATTACCAGAAATAATTAATTCGGGAGGCACACCAACTTCCTATTCTATGGAACCTACCAACATTGCAGCACTCAGCAGTTTCGCGTTTGACGATAAAACAGGCATACTTACGGGCACTGTCATACAAACATATAATGACATTATTAAGATAACCGCATCCAATGCAACAGGACAGTCCACTGTGACAATTAGACTTACACTGGGAACATGTTTAAGTTATTCCGAAACAACCATTGTTGGAACTGTTGGCACTGCGATTAAAGCGTGTACCGCAGCTATTGCAAATAATGTGAACGACTTAAGAATTACAAGTCCTTTTACAATAACCGGAGACACATTTGGGCTACAGTTCAATACAAAAACAGGTTTGTTGACTGGCACTCCAACTCAAAAAGGTAATGGTACTGTCAAAATTAGCGTAAAGTTATCCGACGATTCAACATCATCCGTTTCCATTCCAATCACGATTAATCCGAGCGGGTCATCGACACCCACCAATGGAACCCCAGTTTCTTCATCAAGCAATATTTTGTACATTGCAGTGGGTGGCGCTTTGATAGGCATCGGATTCTTGATTGGCGCATATGCTTATTACAAGGGAATATATGAGGATGCGCCGGTAACTCCAGCGGTAACTCCGACAATCATTATGCTTCCAAATCCATGAATAAACATGAATTAACACGTGAATGTGTAGATAGCATTTAGTCCTAGGTGAATTCAATTGCAAATAAACAGCAAATGGTCCTAAGGCAATCTTCTAGAGTTCCACTAGGACTTCATTATAGGTATCAACAGATATTACCTAGGCGTCTAGATTTAACAACAAACAAAGTCGGCGCAGCTACAGCAAATAGGGAGTTCACACAAAACAAAACTCCACTGGCCAATGAAATCCACCGCATCCATACCTGGGTGGTCCTAGGGCAATCCTATGGGTTTCCACTATGACTTCATTATAGGTATCAACAGATATTACCTAGGCGTCTAGATTTAACAACAACAGCAAATAGGGAGTTCACACAAAACAAAACTCCACTGGCCAATGAAATCCACCGCATCCATACCTGGGTGGTCCTAGGGCAATCCTATGGGTTTCCACTAGGACTTCATTATAGGTATCAACAGATATTACCTAGGCGTCTAGATTTAACAACAACAGCAAATAGGGAGTTTACACAAAACAAAACTCCACTGGCCACCAAAGTCCACCGCATCCGTACCTGGAGAATTCACATAAATAAAATGGCACGACCGATGATAGTAAATACATCGCGACTTGCATTTGCAAAGCAAGACATACACAGACTATTAAAGTCGTATGGAAAACGTGATTACATAGGTGAAGAAGGTGTGTCACAGGTTTCACATGCTTTTCAAACAGTGGCGCACACATGCCGTTTAATGCAACTGATACCTGACTACAAACAGGATGCGCTATCCACACGATACGTTATCGTTGCTGGCTGGTTACATGATATTGGGCAGTTGAAATCATTCGAAGAAAACGACATGACCAGATCAAAATGGGGTGTACACAAGCACGAACAAATTGGATCACAATACCTTCAAACATTGGGATTCCCATATCCTGTATTTCGACTCACAGAGTATCACGTGAAAGCTAAGCGATACATGGTGACTACAAATGCAAAGTACCGTGACAATCTCTCTACCGCGTCTCTGGCTACGCTGGAAGAACAAGGCGGAACATTGTCTGAAGCAGAGGCTAGTGAATTTAAAAGCGATCCGTTATTTCACGCTTCACTCTTGTTGCGACTAGCCGATGATAAGGCGAAAATTCCAGGCGATGTGGTTGACTTTGATGGAGCATTTGAATTGGTTTGGAAGCTCGTGGAAGGCAAATAAAACAGAATCAAACATCCAAAACCTCATGTCCGACCATATTACGAGGTGGAATGCGCAAAAACATTTACGTTACAAACGAATTGCAACACTGCAACAGCACCTTTCTCGGGAATCTCAAGGAAAACACCTAGGACATGTCATCATTATTGGAAATGCCGCAGACAAGTTTACGACCAAAGTCCAGTGGAAAAACTTATAGAACGCGCTGCAGATTTATAGAGGCTCCACACTCTCCCAAATGCCAGGGGAAAAGTTGCCCATTATACCATCGGAAGATGATGTCTGCTTGATTTGTCAAGAATCCAGTGGAATTCGACTGGACAAATGTACAGACTACAAGTGTCAATGCAGAGGCATGTTCTTCCACGAGCCATGCTACGATCCATTCAAGGGATCACCGTGCCCCATATGCAGAAATCCACAAATTCGGATCAATGTAGAAGTCCCAGTCGAAATTCACGCAGGCATTCAAGTGGAAATTCAAGCAGGGATGGTAGATATCCAAAGAAGACTTCGACAGATGAACGAGGAACAGAGGCAACTACGTGAAACAAAGATCACGCTATACATGATTGGACCGTTGTTTATTGCTGCGTACATTACGACGATCGTCTACGCAATTCTCGCTTGCAGTGAGTGGCAAACTTACTCTGATTTTCAACGAGTAACGCTCGTTGCGTTGATCGTTACTAACGTTTACTTGATATTCCAAATCATGTACACGATCGCCAAGCCTGAAAGGTGGCTATTACATTCGAAATCCAAGCTTAACACGTTTCTTCAAGTCATCATACTATGTGTTGCAGTAATATCGATGTTTGTTTACTTTCAAGACCCAGAAGTGTACAACCTCAAGGTGGCGACTGGAATCACAGCCATCATCACAATTTGCAGTATTGGCATTGTGTTTGTGTTGGTTTTTGTCGTGGGAATGATGGCTGCATGTGAATATATGTTTCAAATTTAAGGGTCAAATTTAAACTCGAAATTAAATCACAATGAGAATACGTTCTTCAAAACCACATGAATGACATTTTGCGAAAGCCATTTCATCTCGCTCTGTAATTGTTTCAGTTGGGTCATTTTCGTGTTTGCATTTACAGCATCTCCAAAATACGAATTCGAATTCTATATGCTCCACATTCATTTCATGCTTACATTGTTGACACTGAATAAAGGTTTCATCATTCCTTTCAGTGCAGTAGTTTGAGTTTCCACACTGTTCACACACCCAGACTCTTGGAAAATCCATTTCTTTCTTTTAATTGCTTTGGCGTAGATACTGGATTGCCAACACAGTACACACAATAGACCAGAAAGCAAACGGAAGCGCCGTCATGATAAGCAGCGGCTTGGATTGTGAAAATACGTGCATGAATCTTGAATCAACATTGTTCCACGTGGTCTTGTCTTGTTCCGACATTGTTTCGTATTTCCAAAGAATGAAGGCTCCATACGCAAACGGGAGCATACTTACAGCAAACGTAGACATCGCCACAAGAAGTTCATTGGGCCACCAAGCATTCGGCATTCGAGATCGAAAATTCTTGACACAAATGCTGGCAATCGCCACACCGGAAACCAGGAACGAGCATGCACTCATTGTCAAAAGAATGCTAGCCAATGCTTTGGTGTCCTTGTAGACATCACGTGGTAACGCGTCGATAGAAATGGAAATCGTCGTATTGGGAATGTTGTAAGAATATTCGTATCGATCGCTGATCACGCTTGCCGCTTCGACTCCCCACATCATCTCAAACGAGGCGACGACCAGAACGTAAAGAAGGGCAGTATAGAGAGCAAGGCCAATGACAATATTCAGCATGGGCGATGAGCGAATGAATGATAATAAAGAAAATGAATATCTCTGACCCAGCAGCAGCACAATTAGACAAACTTTTAGAACAAACTGCAGAATTTACGGACTACAAAGATATGGCGCATCAAATTCAAGCAATTCTACCAGATATGAATGAATCGGAACAAATTGCCATGTATCGACAAGCTGTCACCAGGCGCGGATTTAGAATACTTCGGGAACGTGCAGATGATACACAGAAAAAGCATTATGAACAAATGATTCGTGCACAGAAAGATCATGATCAGCAAATTATATTAGAAAACACAGCTTCAGTAGAGGCATTTTCTCCAGTGTTAGATTGGATTGCAGATGAAATTTCCAGTCGACTCAAGGCGACACCCAAAGCGAGTTCGTAATATAAATAAAATGACCTCACTGGCCAGTAAGCTTCAGACCATTTCTGCTCAAGTACAATCCGATCTTCAGCAGAAAACGATAGATGAACACAATCGATTGCTGGATGCCGAAATCACGAAATGCAAACCGCGCCTGGAAAACGAAATGATTGCGGCCGCGCAAGCTGGACATATGCAAATAACGATTTGCGTGCTGCCGGATACTACTAGAACCACAAAACGCGCAGATATCGTCTATATTGTTCCAACCGACAATCGAGTGTCTGTACAAGCACTTCTCGTTCGATTGGCAGAGAAATTCCGCAGCGAAGGTGAACTGCATGTAACGGTCTATGAGAATACGTGCAATATCAGCTGGGCACCAGACACTCGTACGTTCTTACATCGTACTTTTGACTGGATGATGGGATTCCCGTACATGTCTGAGGAACGTATGCCATGAAATGTGTGTCTAATAAAACAAATGGAATTGATTGAAAGCATTCGCGCCACTTTGCCTTCTGTGCGTCTTGGCTCGGTTATACTGTTTCGTGAATATCTGAACACATTGCAAAAAGGTGACTATAATCACATTATTTCTGAAAAACTCAAATTGAACCAGACCATCTCACATCGATTTCCACACAAGATACTGATTGAGACCATGATTCGCATCGAAGATGCCACTATGTTTGTATTGGATATGATTATTCCAGAAGATTTCATTATACCTGCCATTAGAATCGACTGGGACTTTGTGCTACACGATGGTCCAGAATACCTGAACACGTATGGCGTACGACAAAGACTACTGGATCACGCAAATTCTACTGGAACAATACACGCGATCGAATAGCACTGAATCCCATGCGTTTTCCAAATGATTTCATTTCGTGTATATAGTCTGGTTTGGTAACCTTTGCCTTCTCGTCGGCTGTCAGTTTCTTGTATTTCTTTGCTGCATTTGGTTCATAAAAATAACCGTGTAAAGTTCGATTGTGCTCATAATACCAATAGTACGGATCTTCATGATAAGATGGATCACGTGTTTTCATGTGCTTGATTTTCACCATATCCAGCATTAAATAATAACTTTGCTGTGTATCAATTGCATATGGATATGGATAACCACCACTTCCTCCGATTTTAGAAACATACTTGACGATAGGATATGTAGTTTTGAAGCTGAATACACCAATTCCAATATAAACATAGTTTAGGGGGTTAAGTTGTATGAGAATAGTGTTCCCCTCGTTACCTTCGTCCATTCCAATAAACACATGACTGTAATCCCTCCACTCACACACCATGATTTCAGGGTCATTTTGGTTGCGTTGCTGAAATAGCGAAATATGATTCTTTACCACAGATACTTTAAATTCACTATTGTTGATTGAATAGAACATGTTTATTCTATGCTGGACTCCATAAAAAAATCACAAAACAACAATAGCAAATATGGAATATGAAAACGAAACCTTATTGGCCACGTACCTGGGTGGTCCTGGTCAGTCTTGTAACATTCTAGTAGACATACAGTACAGGTATCGACAAAGTTCATATAGCAAGCAAAATTTAACAACAACAGCAAATAGGGAGTTCACACAAAACCAAACCCCACTGGCCTTTGAAATCCACCGCATCCGTACCTGAATGGTCCTGGGTGAATTCTATTCGGTTCTACTAGAGACTTAGTACAGGTATCGACAAAGTTCATATAGCAAGCAAAATTTAACAACAACAGCAAATAGGGAGTTCACACAAAACCAAACCCCACTGGCCACCGAAATCTACCGCATCCGTACCTGAATGGTCCTAGGTCAATATCCTAGAGTTCTACTAGAGACTTAGTACAGGTATCGACAGATATTAAGTATAGAATAAATTTAACAACAACAGCAAATAGGGAGTTCACACAAAACCAAACCCCACTGGCCACCAAACTCCACCGCATCCGTACCTGAATGGTCCTAGGTGAATTCTATTCGGTTCCACTAGGACTTCAATACAGGTATCGACAGCGTTTTAATAGACAAACAAATTTAACAACAACAGCAAATAGGGAGTTCACACAAAACTAAACCCCACTGGCCTTTGAAATCCACCGCATCCGTACCTGAATGGTCCTAGGTGAATTCTATTCGGTTCCACTAGGACTTCAATACAGGTATCGACAAAGTTCATATAGCAAGCAAAATTTAACAACAACAGCAAATAGGGAGTTCACACAAAACCAAACCCCACTGGCCACCGAAATCTACCGCATCCGTACCTGAATGGTCCTAGGTCAATATTCTAGAGTTCTACTAGAGACTTAGTACAGGTATCAACAGCGTTTTAATAGACAAACAAATTTAACAACAACAGCAAATAGGGAGTTCACACAAAACCAAACTCCACTGGCCACCAAACTCCACCGCATCCGTACCTGGGTGGTCCTAGGGCAATTCTATTCGATTCCACTAGGACTTCAATACAGGTATCAACAGATATTTCTTAGGCGTCTCGATTTAACTTCATCGGCGCAGCTAACAACAACAGCAAATAGGGAGTACCTAGATTCACATAGCGAGAACCTCAATCACTGCTGAAAGATGCTAAAATAAAACACGAATGAGCACTGTGAAAAGCGTGATCGTGAAGAATCGTGAATGTGGCTGTTCCAAGACCTTTTCTCCAGACAATTCCTATGGCAAAAACGTGTTGCTGAAGTTGTGTGCTATACACCAACATGATTTTGACACAATCGACACCGAGCTAGAAACAATATTGGAAGATGTTCATACTATCAAAGCTAAACACGCACTTATGCTTGCGGATATAATCCAAAATAAATGAACATTTTACTGCACATTTAACCTAAGTCTGTGCAATATATGCCACAGGCGAATAAAAGTTCAGAAACGGTAGTCCCAGCCATCCCAGTATCACAGTTGCTAATGCTCCACCCTTCACTCCCTTCTCCTTTAAATCTTTGGAAGGTAACCGAGTGTAGTAATATGTGCCTACCGGGTTGACCACCAAATACATGATTATATAGGGAATCAGGAAACCCAGACCAAACACCAGCCACCAAAATTTATTCTTTTCTCGCCAATGTTGAACATACTCAAAATCACTCTTAAATTCATGATCCTTGGATTTATGTGCTTGACCCATTTATTATCTAGTTGCCTGATGTACTTTTACACTCAATACAACAATCACAATCATGCACATGCCCAGTAGAACTCCAAGAATGGCCTTGGCATACTTGTCGAAAACCCCAAATGAGCGCCAGAACGACACCGATTTGGGGTGCCAGCTATTTCCTTCTATGATCCGCACTAAGCTCTCGCGTGTATCATGAGGTTTAGGCTTGGAATCGTCAAGCGGCTGTATGAGTGGGGCTGGAAGCACGTAGATACTACTTTTCTTCTCATACGTGTAATAGCTGTCTGCAATGATACCGGGTCCGCTGGTAAACAACACTCCATAATATGGACTGATGTACGACAGTGTAGCTTTATAAGGCAAAAGCTTGTACGGGTTTCTAAGTGTTTTCCACACATGCGTCCAGAATTCATTATGTGGTTCTGAAAGCATGAAACAGTTGGATAAATCCTGACCTTCTACGCCATTACCCGTCTTTGTTTTAGGTAACACGATCGTTTCATTCTGAATCACTTCGAAATACGGTACAAACTTTTCTGGCTTGCACACAATATCTAAATCTGTGTACAACCCACCATAGTGATATAACGCAAATATGCGCCAAGCATCCACTCTCTGAATCACTTTGGGGTAACTATCGTATTGGTTTAGAAACCACGAATAGTTATTGGCGATAAGATCCCGCATCTTTGCATCATCCCAAAACATGTATTGCCATCCATGTGCTTCCAGTCCCTTCCAAGACAAATATGATTCCAGCCAATGTTGGGGTATATCTGCTTCTGTCTTGTAAGTCTGGTGAATGATTTTGGGAATCATTTAGACTTTTATTATACACTAACAAAAACAAAAGGAATGTGCACGTACGAACAAGTAGTGATTGATGTGTACTTGCAAATCCATCCTAGCCGAAGGGATGCGGAAACCATTTGGGAACTCATCAACTTTCGCGAAGGAAACATACCAGCGCTAAACGATTCTACTGGAATTCCCATAGAAACGAATAGAAACGAAATTGAATGGGTTCAAGAGATATTAGATGCAAACAAGTCATATCTTCAAATGCCCAAGCTTGTAGCCGAGTCGATGCAGAGGCGCATTCAGAAACGGCCAGCCATACTGAAATTCGTGAGAAACTTTTTGGAAAAGCGATTAGAAATGACGGAACACCAGCGAAATACGCACAAAGTTTCCAGTCGAAACCAAGAGTTTATCCAAAGTGTTGTCGCATTCATTCTGCAAGACCAGCCCACTGACGCCACATCCAAAAAGATTGTCACACATTATTTTGCTCTGAAATCAATGAATGATGCCATCACAATAAAAACCATGTAAACCAGTGCATTCTTTCGTCGCAGTCGTTCTAACACCCAAGTAGAAAACCACCGAGATGAAAAAGTATTTCAAAAAGAAACCGGCGGGCACGCAAAAGTTCTATGCAGTGCTAAATGGACGGGATGGTGAACGTGTCATATATACGCGGTGGGATTTGACACATCGCGCAAAAACTGGCATCAAAAAGTGCAAGTTCAAATCTTTCCCGAGCAAAATCGAAGCCGAACAATTTTTTCGTGGACAGGAATCCGTGTTGATAAGTCATGTTCCTACTGACGTGCCTGCTGCTAGTGGAAATGCTAGTGGAATACCTGTCGATGGAGTTTCTACTGGAATTTCTACTGGAATTCCTACTGTTTATTGTGATGGAGGGGCCAAGAACTCAAATCTGGACGACAGTATCGGAGGTATTGGTGTATTTTTTGGAGTGAACGATCCTCGAAACATATCCATGCGAGTCGTGAAACCAATCACGACCAATAACCGCTGTGAGCTGCTGGCCGCCATATTGGCGTTAAGTTCATTTGAACCCAACGCGGAAGGTGTGATCTGCAGTGATTCCGCATACACGATTGGCAAGTTCCACTCGAAGACATTGGATCCAGAAGATGTCAATTATACCTTGGTTCGACAATTGCATGAACAGCGAGATCTACATCCCAAGGTTACCTTCGAGAAGGTGTTGGCCCATAGCGGTATTCCTGGAAATGAAGGGGCTGACCAATTGGCCACGTTGGCGATGAAATAAAAAACACATGATTCGTGTCGCAATCATTGGCACAGCGGGTCGAAAAGAGCATGCTCAGTACATGTCTGGTCGATTATATGCAGAAATGCTAAAAGAATCACATAGAATCATCACCGAAGAATTGAAACTGGATCCGACGTTTATACAGCTAATATCGGGCGGAGCAGCTTGGGCTGATTTCGTAGCCGTGGATTTATTCAACGAACAACATTATGCTGCGTTAAAGTTGTACCTTCCACCCGAGTCGTTCACGAGTGCCAAACGTTATCACGCGGAATTCAGCAGAATCACCAAGAAAAACAGTTTGAAAGATATTCAATACGCAATCCAATCGGGTGCTGAATGCATCACGTGTGAAAGCGTGTGGGCCAGAAACACGCGAATCGCTGAAGATTGTGATCACCTAATTGCGCTATCATTTGGCAAAAATGAACCAGAAACGGCTGGGACGTTATATACATGGAACAAAACCAAGTGCCCGAAAATCTTTGTGAATCTACTGGAATTTATAGCACCATAGCATCCAGTTGTTCTCCAGTGTCTGCCAACGTTTCAAAACGCACGGTCAAAGGCCTCGTCAAATCGTGTTTCTTCAGCTCTTCTTGTAAATGCATTAAGTTGCCATTCCAGCTTTTTCGTAAGACCAATTCTTTGCTGCCCAACCAGATGGCACATATATCTGGTTTGTAAATTCCACAGATTTCCAGGGCTGCATGTAGTTTTTCAGAATGAGCTGCCCAGACCCGCTGAATCTCCATTTATTTTATTGCCCCAAATGCCATCCTGGAAGGTTCCGTTCGGCCAAACGGCCAAGTTGTTGATCAGCGATTCGTTTGGAGATTCATGTGTTTGGCACGTGGACACACTCTGGTCCATTCACGTTGATGTTCACGAAATCCACATTCACGATGTGCTCGGTACCGGCTGGAGGATCCCCAACGAGAAGGACCTGTCCGTCAAGGTGGTGTTTCACAAGATTCAATTACCTCTCCAGACGATGCACGTGATCCATCAATACGAAGAAAGTCTGGCTCGACTGGGCATGGACCGAAAACGAACGCCCTTCTTACAGCTGAAATACGCTCGGCTTTGGCGGCGCAACGCGAATGCCAAACGAATTCTACGAGAACTCCGTTTGCGACACATTTTGAACACCGTTCGACATTCGTATCAGGCGCACCAACACATCAAAGAAACCGTGATTGAACATTGGCGACAACAAACGGAGACGAATACTGACTTGCGGCGATTGGGTGTATTCCGGTGGCGTCGAACATTGCGGATGCGGAAATCCTATAGAATTCTACTGGGACGTGTCATGTATGCCAGATGGAAATCACGTTTACCGTGGTTAATCCGGAGACGGCAAGATGCATTGGCTGCAGCCAGAAAACAGCGCCGACTTGAAGTGCAAGAGTTTGTGGCACGAAGACTGTGGTGGAGCAACCTGCGAACACCATTCATGTTTATGTGCCAGCACTTTCGAGTGGTATATCACATTTTGTGCAACTTGCGGGACTGGTATATCAAGAACGATCAGAAACCAACCTTTGTACGTGAATGCCTGGACAGTATCCAAGCGCGATCTGCGGTTATTTCGAGAAAGCATATGGATAACTTCCAAGACCGAATCTTATTCGACGTGGACTCCTTTATCAAGAGTGAAAGTCCGTTGACTGATTCTGCGCTCATCACCAGAATTTTCATTCCTTGTTTGTTTATTCGACCGTTCATGGCGCTACACACCTGCTTTCTGTGGTTCAAGGAGTATTCCAGTCGAACATGTAGTGCATTCATGCCGCAATGGTTTGAGAATCTCATCAAGCGTACGGATCCTATCCCAAGTATTGTATTGGGGATGATATTGCGAAATCTTCAAATGCGCACCGACGAGTTGATTCAATGCCGAATTCGGAGCAAGGCGTATCCCAAGCACGATGAGCTGTACTCGAAGCAACGAGCACCCATCAAGGTGTGCAAAAAGTACAAGCCGACTGGAAAGCTGGCCGAATTCTTGCAGATGACAGAAGCACTGTTGTTTGTGGATGATACGGTGACAGAAACGGCGCAAAAGCAAAAGTTACGGCGGTTTATTCGATCAAAAGTGAATGAGCGCAAAGCGAAGCGCATTTAAAGTGATGCAATCTAAACAATCTTGAGTTTGCGATTTCTGTCTTTTAGGGATAACTTGAACGTATTCCTTTTCTTGCACCCACCCAGTAACTCTTTTACGCTGATAATCATACCCTTATAAGACATGTTATCGCAGCGTTTGTGTTTCTTTTGGAAGTAGGCTTCTACGTCTTTAAATCCTAAAGATGAATAATATCGTTTAAGACCTGGTTCGTCGCTTTCACGCTCCAAGTATACATATCCAAGCTGTCGATGTGGATACGGTACTTTCTTGTCGTATTTCATGGTTGACAATACCTGATTAAACTTTCGAATGACTCCGCACAAAAGTGCCAGTCCAACTCCTTTGATTTTCTTCCCACCATCTCTGACCGAAAGATTGTCAAACCGGCTGACCACAATGGTATTAGGTGGCAAACACAAACTGTTGATCACCAGCGGTTCAATGTTGAATACAATTTGACTCACAGGTCTCTCGTCAACTACAAAATTGCACGTTAGTTCAGTGTATTCGTTATCCGCATCCAATGAACATGAAACATTCATTTTATATATTTACGATTAACGTTTTTTTCCAGTAGATTTCCCGTACTTTCTGCAGCGCATCCAAATGATGATAAGCATGATCACGCTCACGAATAAACCAATGGAAGTGCCAATAATGTATGCATTCTTGTTTGGAAAATCTTTGGTGTCAACCACATTAATGGTCAAAGCAGTGACCAGTACAGTCCCGTCGGTTGACGTGAATTTGATTTGAACGTTACTGGAACCAACATGTGTGGGTGTGCCATTTATAACGCCCGTATCTGCGTTAAGCTTCATTCCAAACAGAGAACCCAAGTACGAAAATGTGCCTGTGCTGCTACACTTACACTCGTAAGTGGATACCGCCTTATTAACCACTGCGTTAATTTGGGCAGTTGGAATAGCGTTCACCGTGTAATATATTGTTTGCTGAATTGCATGTTGTCTTTCTAGATAACTATTGACATCTGCTTGTTCCGCATCGGTGAGACATCGATCAAACACATACATGTGCGTCCAATCTCCAGATATCTTTGGTACGACCGCGCCAGTTTTTGGTGCAGGATTGGTGACCGTGCCTGAAAACTGAATTTTGCTGCCGTTCACGTAAGTTTTGTGACCTACGCCATCAAAGTTGGAAGATATGACGCCAAAGTTATTGCTATTCAGTTGAGGTTGTCCATTGATGGTGATTGAAAAGCTTTGATCGACCGTATCCAGAATAATGAAACTCACTGCTTCGTAGAGCAGAAAACCGACCAGACCCTGATACGTGGGTGTTGCTTCATTGATGTAAGTAGAAATTATGCCATTGAATCGATTGGACATGGATTTGGACACCAATATTGTCGTGCGCTTTTCCACTGACTTGGGGTAGTGTATCCAAGAGGCGTTTGGATCCTTTTCACAAATACTATTATCCTTTCTGACCAAGTCGTACGTCAGACCATCATATCGGTCCTTGCTGGGGTAGATAGTGACACCATCCGAAGTCACGCTGCTTACTGAAGCATCCCAAGAGAATTTAGCGGAAGCAATGAGCGCTTCACCTGCATCCGAACTGGGCAGTGTGGGCGCTTTGGTAGGCTTCCAAAAAGCTTTGGATTGGCACGTGAGAATCATAAGCACAATCGATACGATTAACGTGATCATGAAAAACGTGTAAATGACAGAGCAACGCATGTTTATTCACTATTCACTCTTGGGTAAAACTTGGATTTCGGTCTGTTGTATATCTCCTTGGTGTTTCCAAGTCCCAGTCGCAATATGCCGCATCCAAACCCGATTCTCCAACACCACTTTGTCCGATGCTTCATGCACGACGGTAGTGGTACAGTCGGGTCCTGTTTTGAATATAACATCATAGTCCGTGTGTTGATCGGCAAACTGCATGCACCGGAACCTGAGAAGTTCAAGATTACGCTTAATTACCGGATCGTTAGGCCTAGCTCCAAACGCAAAATTGGCGATTCTCGAGGTTTGCTCGGGACTCCATTTTCGAATACGCTTGGTTATCCCAACCAGCATCGAAGAAATATATCCTTTTACGCATTCTTGATAGAACACATTATTCGGCCCGAATTCGTTTAGATGTACAAACAGATTTTCCTTTGTGGGAACGCAGTCCAAGTCAAAGTAGTGTCCGCCTTCCTTAAACAGAATCAACAAGCGAGCCAAGTCTGCAATTTGTACCTTTCTTGTGAAACTGGGGATCAGCTGCTTGTAGTCTGGATATTCATCCAACAGACTGTCTACCATCTCCTTATTCCAAAGTTTGACCTTCCAACCTTGCTTTTCCCACAAATACATTGTGTTTTGAAAATTTTCTGGAATGGGTGACGTGTCCCAAAGTCCATACACAAAATGAGCTGTTGTATACGCTGTTTTAGGAACTTCAGATCGTTTTTGCTCAATACGATGATTCGGTTTACGAATAGCGTATTTAGAAATATATTCGATTGAGACGAGTGTTACTACCAAGCTCATCAAAGTAATTAATATGACCAGAAGCCAATGCATTGTTTATTAATTAATCGTTATATAGTAAATATGCGTCTCTTGACAATTCTACTCTATGTGCTAGGTGGCGCGTTGATTTCGGCTGGGATTGCTATCATTGTGCTTATGTATGCGACAAAGGTATTCTACACAAAAGTGACTGGTATCAAAGCTGGTGCCGGTGATCCGGGCTTGGAATTATATAACTCTGCGTTTGTTGTTTGGGACGAGCAAAATCAAACGTTTGATGCCAATGGAAAACTCACAGCATGGTTGAGTAATTCTACCTATGGCGGAGTTCAGTACACGTTAAGACCGAGAGCATTGGGTGTCGCGGGTCACGAAATGTCATTCAGGATATCGAACTCTGCCACAAAAGGTATAGTGCCATCAGAATCTGTAGCGTTCAATAGTGACGAGCTAATTAATAATGATCAAGTATGGGCGTTATTTCCTACCTCGAATTTTACAGTAATGTTGGTGGGCAGTGGTCCAACCACAGAAATACCAGCAAAATCTGTCGCAGACGGTATTGGATTTAGATATGGCGGTGGTGGATTTGGTTTGTCATTTAACGAAAATCAAGTGTCATCCACCCCTCAGAACGCAGTTGTAATTTCTAATGCAGGGTTATATTCATTGCAAACCGTACAGGCGCCCACATCTTTTCAAACATATACAACTATCAGCGGAAAAACGTACTCAGCCAATACACTTGGCGTCACCTACACCACATCAACTGATAAAACTTGCAAAACATACTTGAATGGGAACAAAATTACATTTACTGCATCAGGCAAGCTTGTGGTAGCGGACAAACTGGCAACTGCACTGTCGGAAGCGTCAAATTCATTCACGGTGGGGTCTGATCAGTATGCTAGCACAACTTCTGCCTATTTTGCCATTTTAGTGTTCAATCGGATTCTCAACGATGCCGAAATGATTACCCTGGACGCATATCTGAAGAAAAAATACTTTGGACCTAAATTGACATATCCCGCAACAGTAACGTTGAAAACGAACGAAGCGTTGAGTGCACCGATTGCAAACACTTTGATCAGTGGCGCAGACCCCATCCTATCATATAATATTACACCAACATTGCCTACAGGGCTGGTGCTTAATACAACAACTGGAAATATAACTGGCGCAGCGACTATATCCTCTGTAGCCAAAGACTATACTATTACTGCAACAAATGGCATTACTACAAATACATGCGTGATTAACATATCAGTTACGGGTACAACCATCAACAAAGAAGCCGTTCCAGTCCCAAACATATCGATACCTGAAACAATATTCACGTATCCTTTGGGTAGTAATGCAACAACTACCACTCCTGCGAACACGGGCGGTATTATATCCAAGTTTGAATTGGCAGTAAGCAGTAAAAATGAATCTCTGAATATAACCCAACTGACTGGTTTGACGTTCGACTCGGCGACGGGTGTATTAAGTGGAAAAGTTTCAATGTCATCTGTTGTTGATGTGACGATCACGGCTTCAAACGAGTCCGGCAGTTCTTCACTAAAGTTTAAACTCGTCACTGGTTATAATATTGTATATGCTTCGAATGTTATTCAAGGAATCGTTGGGAAACCGATTCAGAGTGTTCCTGTTTATATATATAATGGGGCAGGTGAACGTTTAACTTTTAGTACAACTGGAAATCTACTGGGACTAACACTTGACCCACTCACAGGAACCATAAGTGGTACACCAACATCTTCTGGTAAAAGTGACATAAGTATTAGCACAGGTACTTTTTTTGCCGATGCCGACATAACACTTGATATTCAAACTACCAAAGAATTGAAAGACAAGACCGTATATCTGGCGGCTGGAGGTGTAGCGGCGGCAGTTGGTGCAATTTCACTAGGTGTAGCTGGATACTGGACTTATACTGGCACAAACTAACATTTAATAAACATGAATCTATTGACAATTCTACTCTATGTGCTAGGTGGCGCGTTGATTTCGGCTGGGATTGCCATTATTGTGCTTATGTATGCGACAAAGGTATTCTTTACAAAAGTGACTAGCATCAAAGCGGGTGCGGGTGACCCGGGATTGGATCTGTACAAATCTGCGTTTATTGTTTGGGATGAAACCTATCAGGAATTCAACTCGTCTACTCAAAACTTCTCACTGTGGAAAAGCAACTCAACTTATGCAGATATTAATAACGTGCAAAACAAGTACACCTTAAAACCTCGAAGTGTTGCTCCTGTATCGTATCGCGTATCCAATTCTGGCACAAAAGGTATAGTCCTATCCGAAACCGTAGCGTCTTCTAACTATGACCTTATCAACAATAATCAATCATGGATATTATTTCCCACATCAAACTTTACTATAGTGTTAGCAGGTAGTGGTCCATCAACGGAAATACCTGCAAATTCAGTTTCGGATGGGATGGGCTTTAGATATGGTGGTGCTCAATTTGGATTAGCGTTCAATTATAGTTTAACGACATCCAAACAAAACGCAGTCGTAATTTCGAATGTTGGTGCAACTTCAGTGCAACCGATACAGGATCGTACATCCTTCCAAACATATACAATAACCAGCGGTCAAACATATTCAGCCAATACCTTTGGTATCACATACACTACATCTACGGACAAAACCTGTAAAACATATTTGAACGGAAACAAGATTACATTTGACGCACCAGACACATCAACGATAGCAGTGACTCCAACAGACCAATTGAGAAATCCACTTACGGGAATCACCAATTCATTCCAAATCGGGTCAGATCAGTATTCCAGTACCACATCTGCTTACTTTGCCATATTGGTGTTCAATCGGATTCTCAACGATGCTGAAATGTTTACCCTGAATAGAAAAAGTATTTTGCGCCACAACTAAAGTACCCCACGTTCATATCAGTGAAAATGAATGAAACGTTGAGTACACCGATTGCAAACACTTTGGTAATTGGGGCGGATCCAATACTTTCATATAGCATCACACCTGCCTTGCCAAAGGGATTAACACTAAACACTACAACTGGAAACATTACAGGCAAACCGACTGTTTCATCGGCAAATGTAGAGTATACCATCACTGCGACAAACGGGATTACATCAAACACATCGATTGTGAATTTGGAAGTATTGGAGCCCGTAAACAAGGAATCTGATCTAGTCCCCAGTGTTCCAGTCCCAAATATATCCATTCCTGAAACCGTGTTTACGTTTCCGTTGGGTAGTAACGATGCAACAAGTACACCCGAAAATACAGGCGGCGTCATTACAAAGTTTACAGTCGATCCAGAAAATATCACACAGTTAACCGGATTGGCGTTTGACAATACGACCGGTGTGCTGAGTGGTGTGGCAAGTCAATCTACCATTCTAAACGTTTCTATAACCGCATCAAATGCCTCAGGACAGTCTGTACTAAAGTTCACACTTATAACTGGCAGAAACATCGAGTATGCTCACTCTGCGATTCAAGGTATTGTCGGAAAACCAATTCAAACCATACCCGTGTCTGTATCCAACGGTTCAGGCGTGATTATTACATTTACCTCTACTCTGACAATTGATAGTATTACCGGAAATATAAGCGGTATTCCTACATCGTCTGGAAAGAGTACAGTGATAGTAACTGCAAAAACACCAGATGATACCGTGTTTGCTTCAACACAAGTTACCCTTGATATTCAGCCCACTGAAGAATTGAAGAACAAACTCGCATATTTAGCGGCTGGAAGTGCGGTAGCAGGAATTGGTGTAGCTGCGCTGGGTGTGGCAGGGTATTTGACTTATGCTATTGCCTGAATAAACATGACTCTCTTGATGATCGCCTGAGAATCGCCTTGGGTACGGATGCGGTAGAAAGCATCGGCCAGTGGGGTTTGGTTTTGTGTGAACTCCCTATTTGCTGATGTTGTTAAATTTCATAGCCTAGGACATAACTATAGATACCTGTATTGAAGTCCTATTCTACGAGATTGCCCTAGGACCAACCAGGTACGGATGCGGCGGATTTCGGTGGCCAGTGGGGTTGGGTTTTGTGTGAACTCCCTATTTGCTGTTGTTGTTAAATTTTGATACCTATATAGATT